>ERZ1673730.16-NODE-16-length-366470-cov-177.031868_pt1 | contig 366470 bp, 312 predicted proteins | sample MGYA00580200_ERZ1673730 | MGnify/ENA primary metagenome ERZ1673730 (study PRJEB41218, sample SAMN15661761) | gut metagenome | host: Homo sapiens | place: Canada: London | collected 2015-08-20/2019-03-30 | study: EMG produced TPA metagenomics assembly of... | reverse complement strand
TGCGGTGGCCGAAGAAAAACTCAACCCACTGTCCGGGATGGGTTGACCACTACAAGGAGACAAGGGTGTCTGAGCGACGTTTTCCTACGATGCCTGGTGCGCGAGCGCAGGGCGAGATGCGGCAGGAATGGGATGAAGGTTCACAGAGAAACCTGCGCCCCCTGAGCAGATACCCTCTGCCCGAGGGGCGCTTGGCCTCAATCCTCAACTACGTGCATGACAAGGCGCCGCCTGGTGACCTGAATGCTCACCTTGCAGCCAACCTCAAAGCCCGCAGCCTCCAGCCAGTCGCCACTCAAGCGCAGGTAGGGAATTTGCCGTGGCTTGCCACGACGTTCCCAATCGCTATGACGGCTTTCATAGAGCTGGTAGCCGATCTTTAGAAGTCGAGAATTCGAAAGAGGGGATTTCTGGGTAGCCATGATTTTTTCCTGTGTAGGTAAAAAACCGCTTGGCTTTCGGGAGCGGCTAACCGCCTAGAGAAGGTGTGTTCAGCACCTGGCCGGCAGGGTAGCGAGGGGGCATCCAGGGGTCAAGCGATGGACTGCCCGGATCGAATGCCTTACCGCGGCGCCAGCCGGCCCCCCTCACAACCCCCTCTGCCGCGCCACCCCCACCATCTCCCGCTGCTCCTCCTCGCCAATCTCCTTCAACGCCACTTCCCCCACCCCCAGCGCGCGTTCCACGCTGAGTTCGCCGCCCTGGGCGGCGAGCAGGGCCTGGAGGCGTTGGAACTCGCCGCACCAGAGGGTTTCGATGTCGCGGTCGCGCTGGCTGTCGCGGTTGGCGTTGAGGGCGACGGCGCGCAGTTGCAGGCGGCCGTTGTCGGCCTTGCCGCCGACTTCCAGGCCGTAGCCGGGGGTGGCGGGTTTGCGCAGGACGACCCTGCCGGTCTGCGCCCAGGCGGTGGCCATGCCTTCGCGGACTTCGTAGCCGAGGCTGGCGAGGCCCTGGAGCACGGCCTGGCGGCGGGCGAGGGCGGCCTGTTGCTGGAGGTGGGCGGTGAGGATGGCGTTGCATCGCTCGGTGAGTTCGGCGAGTTGCTGCGGATCGCTGTCGGGCTGGCAGGCGGCGGCGCGCTGGAGCAGTTCGGCGTGTTCGGCGGCGCCCAGGGCGGCGACTTCGCTGGCGAGGTCTTGCAGGTGTTCCAGTCGCTGGCGTTGCTGCTGGTGTTCGCGGGCGGCCTGGGCGAGGTCGAGGACCAGGCTGTCGAGCAGCAGGTTGCGGCGCTCCGGGCGCTGTTCGGCTTCGGCGCGGGCCAGTCGCTCGAGGAACGCTTGGGCGTTGGCCTCGTCTTGCAGCAGTTGCAGTTCGGCGATGTGCCGGTCGATGCGCGCCAGGCGCTGTTCGCGCGGGGCGTCCTGTTGCTGGCGGGCGCGCCACTGTTCCAGGGACATGGGCGTTTCGTCGGTCTTCAGGCGCTGGGCGAGTTCGCGCTGGGCTTCGCTGAGGCGTTCTTCGGCGGGGGCGCTGGCGAGGGCGGCGAAGCCTTGGGCGAGCAGGGCTTCCGCGTCGTCGCGGAGGACGCCGTCGGCCAGCGTATGCAGGGTTTGCCGGAGTGCCGCGCTGGCGGCATCGGGCCTGGCGTCGAGGGCCTGGAGCAGGGCGCTGGCGTTTTCCTGGAGGCGGCGGTGTTGCTGGCGCGTTTCCGCGGCCTGGCGGATGGCGCGCTCTTCGCGTTCGGCGAGGTCGCGCTTGAGGAATTCGCTTTCGATCTTCACCTGTAGTTGCACGTCCAGCCAGCGTTCCTGTTCGAGCAGGGCGTGCAGGCTGGCGCGGCGGGCGTGGGCGGCGGCGCGCTCGGCGTCACTGAGCTGGGCGAGCCGGCTGGCCTGGTTTTCCCAGCGCGCGAGGGCCTTGTCCAGGCGTTGCAGGTCGCGCTCGCAGGTGGCGATGGCTTCTTCCCGGGTGACGATTCGTACGACTTTCGGTCCGCTCATTGGGAGGCCTCCGCTGCTGCCGTGGGATGGGTTTCCGCGCTGGGCGCCAGGGCTTTCTCGATGGCGGCGCGCAGCCGTGCGCGTTCGTTGTCGCCGTCGTGGTACCAGCCCTGGGAGGAAACCCGGTGGAGGTGCGGGATCGCCCGTCGCAGCACCGAGGGTCGCCAGATTTCCCGGGCGCGGGCGCGTTCCAGCAGCGGGTGGCAGGGGGCGTCGCATTCGATGCCGATGGCGTAGAGGCCGGTGGCCGGGTTCTCGATGGCGAAGTCGAGGCCGAAGGCGTCGCCTTCGCCGGCGGGCGCGGCGGACCAGCCCAGCGAGCGGATATACTCGCCGACGATCTCGCTGAAGCCGTCGTGCCGCTGGTAGTGCTGGCGGCGCTGGTCGCTGCGGTCGGTTTGCAGGCGCTCGAGCAGCTGGCCGGTGCCGGCGAATTCGCCGGCGGACAGTGCGCGGGCGTATTCCAGGTAGCCTTGCAGGTAGTCGCGCGGGCTGCTCGGCGAGCGCTGGGTGCCGAGCATGTCGGAGATGTCGCCGATCGGCATCGAGGTGATCATCACCACCTTGCGCCGCGCGCGGGTCACCGCCACGTTGAGGCGGCGCTCGCCGCCGGTCTGCCCGAGCACGCCGAAGTTGCGCCGGAAGCTGCCCTGGCCGTTGCGGCCGAAGGTGGAGGAGAAGACGATCACGTCGCGCTCGTCGCCCTGCACGTTCTCCACGTTCTTCACGAACACGCCCATGTCCTCGCCGTCTTCGCTGCGCTCGCGCTCCTCGCTGTAGGCGGCGCGGAACGTCTCGTCCTGCTCGGCGCGCAGTTCCAGGCGCTCCTCGATGAGGTCGGCCTGCTTGCGGTTGAAGGTGACCACGCCCACCGACGGCCGCGCCGCGTAGGGTTGGCGCCAGAGTTCGGCGAGGTAGTCGACGACTCGCTCGGCCTCGCGCTCGTTGCTCTGGTTCTGGTACAGGCCGTTCACCTGGATCAGTTCCAGCGGCTTGATGCGCAGGATGTTGGCCTGCGGATGGCGTACCGGCACGCTCAGGCGGTTGCCGTAGAACGAGGCGTTGGAGAAGCCGATCAGCTCGCGGTAGGCCGAGCGGTAGTGGATCTGCAGGGTGGTGCTGGGCAGGGCGTTGCGCGCCAGTTGCAGGAGGTCCGGGCAGTCCTTGATCTCGCGGCGGTTCCAGGTGTCCTCGTAGGCTTCGCGCTGCTCCTCGTCGGCGTTCTCGTCGGGCGCTTCGCCGTCGAACAGTTCGGCCTCGTCGCTTTCCACGCGGCTGGAGAAGAACGCGGTCGGCGGCATCTGCTTCTCGTCGCCGCTGACCACCGTGACCCGCCCGCGATAGAGGGTCGGCAGGGCGAACTCCACCGGCATCTGCGAGGCTTCGTCGTAGATCACCATGTCGAACAGCCCGGCCTTGAGCGGCAGCACGCGGCTGGCCAGGTCGGGGTTCATCAGCCAGACCGGGCGCAGGCTCATCAGGCCGAGTTCGGCGCCCAGCTCGATGAACTCGCGCAGGCGCCGCGAGCGCTTGCCGGTCAGGCGGGTGACGTCTTCCCACTGCTTGCGGCTGCCCAGGCGCGCGGCGTCGATGCCCTTGCCGAGCAGTTCGCGGTTCAGCGCGCGCATCTGCACATCGGCTTCGGCGAGGCTGGCGACCCTGGCCCTGGCTTCGTCCTGGCTGAACAGCAGTTCCGGATTGTCTTGTTCCAGGCGCTGCTTCCAGCCCAGCCGCGCTTCGCGGTTGAGCATGCGGCGCACCGTGGCTTCGAGTGCTTCGGCGGGAATCGCGTCGAGTCGTTCCTGGCGCTGGCGCAGCAGGGCCAGGAATTCCAGGTCGGTGGCTTCGAGCTGGCCGGCGCGGCCACGGAAGCGCTGGTAGGCGACCAGTTGCGGTAGCGCCTCGCGCAGGCGGCCGAGGGCCGGCAGGTTGCTCTGGTTGCCGGCGATGGCGCGGTGCAACTGTTCCAGCAGTTCGTCGCCGAGCCAGTCGGCGAGCACCTTCAGTTTGTCCAGGCTGAGCTGGCGTGCGGCCTGGCGGATCAGCGCGGCGTCGAGGTCGCCGAGCAGCGCTTCGAAGCGCTGTTTCTCGCCGGTGAGGATCACCGCGTCGAGCTGCTCGGCGCGCGGCGCTTGGGCCAGGCTGCGAGCCAGGGTCTGGATCTCGCGCAGTTGCTGGCTGGCGTGGCCGGCCAGGCCGGTCAGTTCCGGACCGGCATCGGTGGCGACTGTCGCCAGCCCCAGGCTCTGTTGCAGCGCCGCCAGTTGCCGGCGCAGCGGCCGCCACTGGCGCTCCAGGTCGCAGGCGCCGAGGAGGGCGGCCAGGCGGCTGTCGTCGTCGGCCTCGCCGTGCTCGCGCAGGAAGCGCCGCAGGCGGCCGCGCCGCAGCAGGCGCAGCGGGTTGAGCCGGGCCAGCCAGGTGCGTGCCTCGAGCACCTGGCGGGCGTGGGCCTGGAAGCGTTCGAGGTTGTTCTCTTCGAGCATGGCGAGGGCCGGCGACAGCAGCGGCGCATGCCGTTCGAGGTCGAGCTGGCGCAGTTGCCGTTCGATCTGCTCGGCCTCCGCCAGCAGGCCGTCGCCACGGCTCGGCTGCCCTGGCGTGGCGTCGCGGAACAGCGGCAGCCAGTGGGCCAGGCGCTGGCGCTGCTCCTCGCGCAAATTCAGCAGGGTACCGACCTGGCTTGCCAGCCAGGCGCGGTAGGGCGTCGGGTCGTCGACCTCGAAGCTCGCCGGGTGTTCGTCGAGGGCTTTCTGCCGGGCGTTCTCCGCTTCGCCGAAGGCGCGCAGGCTGTCGGCGAAGGCGTGCAGGGTGGCCTGGTCGGTGGCGAAGGCGCGCAGTTGCGCCAGCGGGCTGCCTTCGTAGCGGGCCGGTAGCCAGAGGCGGACCAGCGGCGCGCAGTTTTCCTCCAGGCGCGCCAGGCTGCCGATGTCCAGCGCCGCCAGGCGCTGGCGCAGGGCCGGGAAGTCCAGCGGCGGCGAGCCTTTCTCCAGCTCGATCAGTTCGCCGAGCAGGCGCCGGTAGCTCAGCCCGGTGGCCTCGTCCACGCGGTGCAGGCTCTGGTGGTAGCGGTCCAGTTCGCCTTCCAGCGCCTCGATACGCGCCGCCAGGCGCTCGCGCTGGCGCTCCCAGCCCTGGGCGCCGCCGGCTTCGGCGAACAGCGCTTCGAGCTGCTCGCGGATGTTGCGGATCACCGGTTCGCGGTCGCGGTTGACGTCGTTGAGCATGACGATGCGCTGGCCCAGGCCCTCGGCCACCAGGCGCTTGTGCACCACTTCCAGGGCGGCGTGCTTCTGGCAGACGATCAGCAGGCTGCGCTGGCGGCCGATGGCGTCGGCGACCATGTTGACGATGGTCTGGCTCTTGCCGGTGCCGGGCGGGCCCTCCACCAGCAGCCCCGGGCTCTGCCGGGCCTGCAGCACGGCGGCCTCCTGGGACGGGTCGCTGGCCACGGTGAAGTAGCGCTGCAACTCCGGCGGGCTCTCGCGGGCTTCCGGCTCGCCGTTCTCGCGCAGGCGCAGCGCGGTCTCCAGTCCCGTGCCGGAGGGCGGCAGGCTCTTCAGCTGGCGCAGGTCCTCGCCGATCGCCTGGCCCATGAAGGTGACGTGGAACAGCACCGCGGCGCAGGCCAGTTGGTCCTGGTAGGGCGTGACCTCGGTGGAACTCGGTGGCAATCCTTCCAGCACCCTAGCACGCGGCGTGGCGAGCAGGCCGAAGGCATCCATCACATCGGCGGCGCGCAGCGCGGAGCGGCCGAGCAATTCGTCGGCGACCTTGCGCCAGCGCTTGCACGGCTCGGGGCCGAGCAGGCTTTCCAGGGCCGGGTTGAGGCGCACTTCCTCGCGCTCGCCGTCGAAGGCCAGCGCCACCTGGCCGCGGCTGCCGACTTCCAGTTGCAGCTTCAGCGGCCACAGCAGCAGCGGCACGATGCGCGTGCGGGTGGTGCCGCGCGGGTCGCGGTTGAGCAGGAAGGGGAAGCCCAGGTAGAGGCCGTCGATGCCGGTGTCACGCTTGTACAGCGAGCTTTGCCGGGACAGCGCGTTGAGCCGCACTTCCAGTTGCGGGTTGGCGAGGAAGCTGTCCGGGTCGAGGCTCACCGCGCGGGCGTTGCGTTGCAGCAGATGGTCGAGCAGGGCGGCGGCGGGGCGTCGCGCGCTGTGCAGTTCGTTGAGGTCGATGCGTGGGGTGCTCTTGCCGATGCTCATGCGCACCAGCGGCCCGCGCATCACCGCGGCGACCACTTTCTTCTCGAAGAAATCGAGGATCTGCGACACGTACTGCTGCTTCTGCGGTTCCAGCCACTGTTCCGGCGGGATCGCCAGCAGCACCAGGACCCTCGCCAACGGCATGCGCCGCTCCAGGCGGAACTGCTCGGCCCATTCGTCGACCCTGGGCACGCCGCTGCGGGCGAAGCCGCTGATGCGTTCGTCGACGCGGCGGTACAGCTCCTGCCGCGAGTGCTGCAACAGGCCGCGCGCGATCTCCGCGTCGAACAGGTGCACATCGGCGTCGCGGGCCAGGCCGGCGGCTTCCTCGACGATCGCCTCGGCGGCACGGAACTGGCCGATGTTGGCGCTGAGCAGGACGATCAGGTCTTCCTCGGCGATCACCCGGCGCTCGGCCAGGGCCAGCAGCCCGGGGTGCTCGGTGTCCGGCAGGAGGCGCTGGCGCTCCTGCCACTGCGCGGCGAGGCGCGCCCGCGAGGTCGACAGCAGGTAGATGCGCAACTGTTCTTCGGCGAGTTCGATGTGCTGGTGCAGGGCGCGCTGGCGGACGTTCTCGGCGCGGGTCTTGAGCCGCGACAGCCAGCTTTCGGTGTGCAACTGTTCGAGCAGGTCGGGCACCGAGCCGCTGATCAGCCGGTAGCCCTCCAGTGGATGCTCCAGCAGCCAGCCGGGGGTGACGATCTCGCCGCGCTGGATCAGCGGGATTTCCGGGTTCAGCAGCTTGAGCGCCAGCATCAGCCGGAAGTCGTCCTCCAGCCCCTCGTGCTGGGCCACCTGGCGCAGGCCGGCGAGCAGCCTGGGCGACAGGCCGATGTGCTCGGCCCAGGTGACGATCGCCCCGCGCAGCAGGTGGTCGAGGGCCTCCGCCCAGTGCTCGGCCTGGGCCGCGGCCAGGGCGAAGACCGTCGGCTTGCGGAAGCGCCGTGCGCCGAGGGCGATGCTGGCGCCTTCGGCGTCGTCCTTTTCGCTGTCCGCCGAGGCCGGCGCGTCCACCGCCTCGCCGTTCAGCCAGGCCTGTACCTGCGGCCACTGCCAGCGCTGGTGGCGGTCGCGTGCAAGCAGGCCGCGCAGCAGCAGGTGCAACTGCGGGTCGAGGTCGTCGGGCAGCGCCACGCCGTTGGCCAGCACGTGGATCAGGAAGGCGTTGGCGTTGACTCCTTCGAAGCAGGCGCCGCGGGTCAACTGCTCCAGCAGGATCATGCCCAGGCTCCACCAGTCGGAAGCCGCCGCCACGCCGCCGGCGATCGCCTCGGGGGCCATGTAGCGGCTGGTCTCCAGCGGCGAGACGATATCCAGGTCGAACTCCGACAGGCGCGCCGAGCCGAAGCCGCTGATCACCAGGTCCAGTGGCTCGTGGCTGCGCACCAGCAGGCTGGCCGGGCGCAGGTCGCGGTGGCGCAGGCCGGCTTCGTTGAACACGTGCAGGGCGTGGCCCAGCTCGCGGACCACGTGGCGCACCGCCTCGCGGTCCTCCAGCACGGTGCCGAGGTCGGCGAGGCTGCCGCCGGTGAGCTCCTCGACCACTTCGTAGGCGCGCTCGTCCCAGCGGCCGGTGGCGAGGATTTCCGGTACGTGTTCGCGCGGCAGGCGGCGGATCACGTCGTAGATCGCCGGGTCCGGCTCGGCGCCCGGGCGATACAGGGTGAGCACCGCCTGGCGGGCGCTTTCCGCGTGTTCGGCCAGGTAGCGCTCGCGCACGCCGTCGCTGCTGGCGATCTGCCGCAGCAGACGCCAGCCGTCGATCAGGGTTTCCGTGACGGCGGGCTGCGGCGTGGCCTCGGCCTGCATCGGCAGCGGGCCTTCGGCCGGCGCGGCGCCGCACTCCAGGCACATCAGGTCGCCGGGTTGCAGCGGGTGGCCGTTGGCGCAGAGCGGGGCGGACGCCGTTGGCGGCTCGCTGGCGGGCGGCGCGATGGCTTCCTGGGTCAGCACCGGTTGCGGTCGCCAGCCGGCGGGATGGATGGCTTCGGCGGAAAGGTCCCAGCCGCAGGGCTGGCCCTGGATCGAGCCTTCGCAGAAGATTTCCGAAAGCGAGCGTTCGCTCTGGCAGTTGGGGCAGAAACGTATCATCGGTATCGATCCATTCAGCGCGGCCGGTGGGCGCTGACGCTAAGTTGGTGGCCCTGGTCGCGCAGCAGGTCCTGTAGCCGCAGCAGGTCGTCGCGGCGCGGGATGCCGGCCATCCACACGCTGCCGTCATGGTCGAACATCAGGTCGAGGGCCTTGTCGTCTTCGCGCAGTGGCCGCTGGTAGCCGCCGAGGCGCGCGCGGCCGAGTTCGGTGAGCAGGCTCAGGCGCTGGTTGTCGCTGCCGCGCAGGGCCAGGCTCTGTTCGGCGTGCTGTTGGTAGGGGTCGCTGATCAGCGCGTCGATCAGCCCGGCGGCCTGTTCCAGTTGCGCGTGCAAATGCTCCAGCGGGTAGCCGCTGTAGACCAGGATGTCGGCGCGGCTGCGCTGGCGCAGTTCGCCGAGCAGGGCGAGGAGGGCAGCGAACTGCTCGAAGGGTTCGCCGCCGGAGACGGTGATGCCCTCGGCCTGCTCCAGCCATGGCTGGATGTCGGCGAGCAGGCGTGCCAGGGCGATGCGCCGCCGTCCCGGCCCCCAGGTATCGGCGGAGATGCAGCCGGGGCAGCGGATGCTACAGCCCTGGAACCAGATGCCCAGGCGCCGTCCCGGGCCCAGGGTGGTCACCGGGAAATGCACCCGCGACAGGCTCAGTTCCATCTCAGCGGCGTTCCAGGGTCAGGCCGTCGGCGTCCAGGGCGCTGATCAGGAAGTGCTCGCCCGGCTGCGCGTCCTGGTCGAACAGCGCCCGCGACAACGGGTTGAGCAGGCGCGCTTCGAGCTGGTTGCGGATGCCGCGGCCGCCGTTGGACAGGTCGCCCAGGCAGAGGTCGTGCAGCGCCTGACGCGGCGCCTCGGCCAGTTCGATGACGAGGCGCTGCTCGCGGAGGTCGGCGAAGGTGCCGTCGACCATCTGGGTGAAGATCTGCTCGGCGACGTCGGCGCGGATGAAGTCGAAGACGATGATGTTCTCGCCGATCCGGTTGAGGATTTCCGGGCGGTTGAGAACCAGCTTGAAGTAGCGCTCGATCTCGCCGTGGACCTTGCCCTGCACCGCCTCGAAGGGCTCGCCGGGGAGCACGTTGGCGACCCGTTCGCCGTTTTCCCCCTGGCGGTAGATGCCCAGGTTCGAGGTGAACACGATCAGCGCCTCGGAGAAGTACACGCGATCGCCGCGCCCGGAGGTGAGCACGCCGTCGTCGAGGATCTGCAGGAACTTGTCGAGGATCCGGGGGTGGGCTTTCTCGATCTCGTCGAAGAGCACCACGCTGAAGGGTTTTTCGCGGATCGCGTTGGTCAGTTCGCCGCCGACGTCGTAGCCGACGTAGCCGGGCGGCGCGCCGATCAGGCGCTGGTCGGCATGCTCGGCGCTGAACTCGGACATGTCGAAGCGGATGTAGGCGCTCTCGTCGCCGAACAGCAGGCTGGTGACGGTCTTCGCCAGCTCGGTCTTGCCGACCCCGGTGGGCCCGGCGAGGAAGGCCACGCCGCGCGGGCGGTTGCCCTTGCGGCTGGCGCCGACCCCGGTCATCGCGCGCTTGACGATGTCCAGCATGTGGGTCACCGCGTGCTGCTGGCCCTTGACCCGGCGGCGGACGATCTCGTCGGCCTGGCGGATGCGCTGGCGGTCGATCTTCAGCCAGGGGTCTTCGGTGACGCCGACCTTGTAGCGGCGCACGGCGTCGGCGATGCGTTCCATGGCCAGGCCTTCCACGCGCGCCAACTGGACGATGGCGTTGAGATCGAGGAGTAGCAGGCCTTCGGTGTTCTCGACGAAGGTTGCGGCGGCCTGTTGCAGGGCCTCCTCGGCGACGCCCGCGCCGCCTAGCCCGCGGAGCAGCGCCGGGGCCAGGGCCCGGCGCGCCGGCTGGTCGGGCTTCGACACCGGGATATGGCGCAGGCGCGGGTTGTCCACCAGCAGCCAGTCGGGCAGGTCGCCTTCCTTTTCCACCACCCACAGCACGCTGTTGAAGAACGGTTTGCGCTGTTCCCCGGCGGGACGGCTGCGGGCCTGGTGGGAGAGCACCAGGGCCTGGGTGAACAACTGGTGCTCGGCGGCGCTCAGGGCGTCGTTGCGCACCGCCAGGCGCGAGGCGAAGTCGACGATCAGGGCGATCGGCTCGCCGCTACGGTTGACCAGGCGTTGCAGGGTCGCGCCGAGCAGGTCGATGCCGGCCGGCGCGGCGCCGTCCACCGGGGTCAGGCCGAGGTCGAGAAGCACCTGCGGAGTGGCCCCCGCCTCGCTGCCCGGCCGGCCGAGCACGCGGAACCCGGCCAGCGGATCCCAGGCCAGCACCTGGGTGTAGCCGGCGTCCAGCAGGGCGTCGCAGAGGGTCTGGTTGAAGCTCTGCGCGGTGACCGTACCCGGCACCACTTCGCAGGCTTGCAGGTCGCGGATGTTCCCGGAGAGGACGAATTGACTCTTGAGGGGCAGGAAGCGCAGGAGGTCGCGCAACCAGCGTGGCTTTTCGAACAGTGCAGTCCCTGGCATCGATAGTCGCTCACAGCGTGTGTCGTGGCCACAGCATATTGCCCCGAGGGCCATGTCTCCAACCCTGACCTCGCCGGAGGCGACGAAAACCGCTACGAGTTCCGGGTGCCAGACTTGGCGGAGCGCCTGCTTAACCGTCGTAGCTCCGGCAGCCCCAGCGGAACGCCTGCGCCGCCGCCTCGATCCCGCGGCCGATCACCAGGCGCGGCGGGCTTTCGTCGAGGCCGGGACGCGGCGACAGCGGCCGGCTGTAGAGCACCTCCAGCTCGCCGAAACCATCCAGCGCGGCGCGTTCCGCCGGGTGCGGCGTCGCGCCCTGGCGCCGGGCGAAGTCTTCGAGGTCGCCCTCGGCGTAGGCCATCACCAGCACGCCGCTGTCGCCGCGTACCCGCACCGCGTTCACCAGGCTACCGTCGATGCGCAGCGGGGTGGCGAAGCGGTAGAGCAGGTCGAGGGTCTCGCCGGGCGCGCGATCCAGCACTTCGACGCCCTCGGCGCGCAGGCGCTCGGCGGTTGCGCGGTCGCTGCCGTCGGGGAAGTCGACGCGGCAGTGCAGGGCGTCGGCGAACAGCGCGGTCAGGTTCGGTGCTGGCGGGGCAGGGGACGTGCAGGCGGCCGGCAGGAGAAGCGCCAGGCCGGCGGCGAGACGGAGCAGGTAGGGGCGGGTCATGTAGCCTTCCGTTGGCGGACAGTGCGGTGGGAGAAATTGCCAGCAGACGCTTCCGCGATACTGGCGGCCTGCGCTCAGAGCAGTACGGGCAGCGCGTCTTCGCCCAGCCCCGCTTCCCTCAATCGAGCCCTGGCCCTGGCGGTCGCGCGCACGGCGTCTAGGTCGCAGCAGAGAGGAATATAGACCGGATCGAAGCCTTCGAGCAGCAGGTAGGTGGAGGCCTGGCCGCGGGCATTCAGGTAGGCGTTGAAAGCCTGGTCGGCCGGGCGCAGAAAGACATCGCACCAGTACGGCAAGCGCTGCGCGAAGAGCGCCTTGGCGATCTCCAGGTGCTCTTCGAACAGTTCGTCCATGCTGCCTCCCTTCTCCTGCTGGAACAACGTCACTCTTCGCTGCGTCCGTCGCCTTCGCGATCTCTTTCATAGTGCCGTGCCAGCGGAAACGCCGGCAACCAGCCCTCGCGGCGGACGGTCCAGAGTTCGTAGGTGGGCTGGAACCGGTCGGGAGCGTCGAGGGCGCCGAGGCTGACCTCGATCTCGTCGGCGCTGCGCGAGAACACCGAGGAGCCGCACTGCGGACAGAAGAAACGCCCGGCATAGTCGCGGGTCTCGCCTTCTATGCTCACCGCCTCCTCGGGAAAGATCGCCGAAGCGTGGAATAGCGCGCCGTGGTGCTTGCGGCAGTCGAGGCAGTGGCAGAGCCCGACCCGGTAGGGGCGGCCGCTCGCCACCAGGCGGACCTTGCCGCAGAGGCAGCCGCCGGTGAATCGATCCATTTCGTGACTCCTTTGCAAGGCGTTGGGGCGTTCAGCCCTTGAAGGCCTTCTCTATGGTGGCGATATCGATCCTGCCCATCGTCATCATCGCCTCGAAGGCGCGCCTGGCCGCCGCGCGGTCAGGGCTGGCGATGGCTTCGCTGAGTACGCGCGGGGTGATCTGCCAGGAGATGCCCCACTTGTCGCGGCACCAGCCGCAGGCGCTTTCCTCGCCGCCATTGTCGACGATAGCGTTCCACAGGCGGTCGGTCTCGGCCTGGTCGTCGGTGGCGACCTGGAAGGAGAACGCTTCGCTGTGGCGGAAGGCCGGGCCGCCGTTGAGCCCGAGGCAGGGAATGCCCATCACCCGGAACTCCACCGTCAGCACGTCGCCCTCCTTGCCGGAAGGGTAATCGCCGGGCGCGCGATGGACAGCCAGCACGGCGCTGTCGGGAAACGTCTCGGCGTAGAAGGTTGCGGCCTCCAGGGCGGCGTTGTCGTACCAGAGGCAGATGGTGTTCTTGCTGTTCATGGCGAGGTCTCCACGGGCGGGGTCGACCCCGCCAGTCTAGTCGGCTGGCGTGCGGCGACCTGGGCAGGCGCCGAACGGGAGGTCGCGCCGCGAGTGCCGATCTGCGCTACCCTATGCCGCGTTTCGCCCGGCCTCGCCGGGCTTTCCGGGCAGCGCCTCGGCGGCGCGCCCTCGACCATGCAAGGACAACCCATGGAAGCGGTCTCCGTCTCGCAGCATCTGGCTGCTCTGTTCGAATCCCACCGGATCGAGTGCGTCGTGCACGGCGAATGGGTGGCGCCAGCCGGGCGGCTACCGGCGATCCGCGCCACCTGGTATGCGGGGGAGAAGACCGGACGGCTGGACGTCGATGTGCTGCTGGAGGACGAGCGCCAGTTGCAGGAAGCCTTCGCCGGCATCGGCAGCGGCGAGGGCGGCTTGCAGGACGCGTTGCGTAACTTCGCCTCCAACTCTTTCCACGTGCTGCTTTCCGCGCTCTGGGGCCAGGCCGAAGAGGACCAGGTGATGGTGGAGAGCTGGGAGATCGGCGAGCGGCGTTTCGAGGTGCATATCGGCAACCTCGGCCTGCGCGGCGCCGAGGGCAAGGCGCCGCCGCTGCCGGCCGGGCTGTTCCCGAGCATCGAGCGGGCGATTCGCGCCGAGCCGCTGGACGCGCGCCTGCACTGGTTCCGGCATTTCTTCTGTGCCTTCGGCAACCAGCGCACGGTGGAGGCGCTGTTCGACAACCAGCCGTGGGAGGCCGGCATGCAGAACCTGGCCGCTCTCGACTGGCAGGATTCGCAGGGCTACTACAGCGTGCGCAACTTCCTCATGCTCAAGCCACTGGCGTAGGCCGCCGCGTCGCGAAGCCCGCAAGGCGGAACCGGACGATGGCGGCTCCATCCATGTCAGGTCGCCCTTCGACGAGTTCGACCCCTACCACAAGACCAGCACTGCGACGATCCTGCGGCCCCTGGCTGACGGCACGATGCAGATGTCGTTCTTCATCGGCAAGCGGCGCCACGACTTCCAGATGAGGCGCGCGCAGGACTGACGCGCCGCGCGTTCAGCCGAGCAGGGCGGCCACCTGCTCGGCCGTGGCCTTGGCCGACTGCGGGTTCTGCCCGGTGACCAGGCGGCCGTCGACCACCACCTTGCTGGTGAACGGCAGCAGGCTTCTTTCGTAGAGCGCGCCGCGTCGTTTCATTTCTTCCTCGACGTTGTACGGCACCTTGCGGGCGACCCCGGCGAGCACTTCCTCGATCCAGGAGTAGCCGGTGAGGCGGCGCCCGGCGACCAGCAGGCGGCCATCGTCCAGGCGTGTGTTGAGCAGGCCGCAATAGCCGTGGCAGACCGACGAGACGATGCCGCCGCGCTGGTAGATCTCGCGGGTCAGGTGCTGCAGCCCGGCGTCGTCGGGGAAGTCCCACATCACGCCGTGGCCGCCGGTGAAATAGATGGCGTCGAACGCCTCCGCGTCGACCTGCTCGGGAGCGGCAGTGTCGGCCAGCAGCGCCAGGCGCGTCTCGTCGGCCAGCCAGGCCTTGGCGCTGGCGTCGGCGTGGGGCCAGCCGAGGGCGCGCGGCTCCAGCGGCGACTCGCCGCCGCGTGGGCTGACCAGGCGTTGCTGGTAGCCCCGAGCGGCGAAGATCTCGTAGGCATGGGTCAACTCCGACAGCCACAGCCCGGTGGGCTGGGTCGGATCGGCATAGTGGGCGACGTTGGTGACGACGTGCAGGATGCGCTTGGTCATTGCGTTGACCTTCCTCGGTGAGTGATCCCGTCGGCAGCCGGTTTCGGCAGGCTGTCCGGGTGGGTTGGCGTCACTCTAAGATTCAAGTCGACTTCAAGGTCAAGCGTCGGAAAGCCGCTGCTCCGCCGGCGTGGGAGAGGACCCCCGCGAGCGGGTTTGCCGTGGACGCCCGACCGTCTGTGGAGGGCCTTCCTCGCGCAGGCGCTCCAGCACGCGCTGGGTGTTTTCCGTGCACTGCAGGCCGTCCGGCTTGTTCTCGATGCTTTCGATGGCCACCAGCAATTGCGCCTTGTTCTGTTCCAGGCGTCGTTGCAGGGCCTCGATCTCGGCCACCTTGCGGCGCAAGCCTTCGAGCAGCTCGCCGTGCTGCCAGGCGCCGTCGCCGCTCGGCAGCAGGCGAGCGATCTCCTCCAGGGAGAAGCCGGCGCCCTGGGCGCCGGTGACCAGCTCCAGGATCCACACGGTGTCTGCCGCATAGTCGCGGTAGCCGTTGGCCTTGCGCTGCGAGCGGATCAGGCCGCTGGCCTCGTAGAAGCGGATGCGCGATGTCGCCAGGCCGGTGAGCTTGGCCAGTTCGCCGATTTTCATGTCGCACCTCGAAACGCGTTGACCTTCAAGCCTACTTCAAGCCTAGGGTGGTTTCACGGCCGGGCGACGAACTCGCCTCCATCGACGGGTTCGCCAGGCCGCATGGGCGCTACCGCCGGTCGCGTTTTCCTCGTCCAGGCGGCGCAACGCAGGCGGCTTTCTACTCTACACAGGGGACGGCGGCCGCAGGGTGGCGCCGTTGCCTGCATCCACACCGATCGGGAGAAGCGACATGGGTTACGTGACAACGAAGGATGGCGTCGAACTCTTCTACAAGGACTGGGGGCCGCGCGACGCCCAGGTGATCTACTTCCATCATGGCTGGCCACTGAGTTCCGACGACTGGGATGCGCAGATGCTGTTCTTCCTCGCCGAGGGCTTTCGCGTAGTGGCCCACGATCGCCGTGGCCACGGTCGCTCCAGCCAGGTCTGGGACGGCCATGACATGGACCACTACGCCGACGACGTGGCGGCGGTGGTCGAGCGCCTCGGGGTGCGCGGGGCGATCCATGTCGGCCATTCCACTGGCGGCGGCGAGGTCGTCCACTACATCGCCCGCTATCCCGACGACCCGGTGCCGAAGGCGGCGATCATCAGCGCGGTACCGCCGCTGATGGTGAAGACCGAGGGCAATCCGGGCGGCCTGCCGAAGAGCGTCTTCGACGATCTCCAGGCGCAGCTCGCGGCCAATCGCGCGCAGTTCTACCAGGACATTCCCGCCGGCCCGTTCTATGGCTACAACCGTCCCGGGGCGCAGCCCTCGGAAGGGATCGTCCGCAACTGGTGGCGGCAGGGCATGATGGGCGGCGCCAAGGCCCACTACGATGGGATCGTGGCCTTTTCCCAGACCGACTTCAGCGATGACCTGAAGCGCATCGACATCCCGGTGCTGGTGATGCATGGCGACGACGACCAGATCGTGCCCTACGAGAATTCCGGCGTACTCTCGGCGAAGCTGCTGCGCAACGGCACGCTGAAGATCTATCCGGGGTTCCCGCACGGCATGCCGACCACCCAGGCCGAGGTGATCAACGCCGACCTGCTGGCCTTCATCCGCGGCTGAGCGCGCCGGGTGCTGGGGGCGCGCTCCCGGCACCCGGTCAGGGCCCGGGCGGCGCGGCAAAAAAAGCGTTGACCTTGAAGTCGACTTCAATCTTATCGTCGGGCCACTGTCCTCATGAGGTAGGCCCATGAACCTGTTCGACACGCTGACGCTTCCCAACGGCTCGACCATTCCCAATCGCCTCGCCAAGGCCGCCATGGAGGAGAACATGGCCGATGCCGCGCAGGCCCCCTCCGAACGCCTGATGCGCCTCTACCAGGCCTGGGCCGACGGCGGCGCCGGGCTGCTGATCAGCGGTAACGTGATGGTCGACAGCCGTGCCATGACCGGCCCCGGCGGGGTGGTCCTGGAAAACGACGCGCAACTGGAGAAATTCCGCCGCTGGGCGCGCATCGGGCGTTCCGCCGGCGCGCAGTTCTGGTTGCAGATCAACCATCCCGGCCGGCAGATGCAGGCCAATCTCGGCCAGCAGGCCTGGGCACCCTCGGCGGTGCCGCTGGAACTGGGCGGGATGTCCAGGCACTTCGCTACGCCGAAGGCGATGGACGAGGCGATGATCGCCGAGGTGATCCAGCGGTTCGCCCGCAGCGCCGGCCTGGCCGAGCGGGCCGGCTTCAGCGGGGTGGAGATCCATGCCGCCCACGGTTACCTGCTCAGCCAGTTCCTCTCGCCGCTGAGCAACCGCCGCAGCGACGCCTGGGGCGGCTCCCTGGAGAATCGCGCGCGCCTGCTGCTGGAGATCGTCCGGGCGGTGCGCGCCGAGGTTGCCCCTGGCTTCGCGGTGGCGGTGAAGCTGAATTCCGCCGATTTCCAGCGCGGCGGCTTCAGCGCCGACGATGCCCGCGAGGTGGTACGGATGCTCGATGGCCTGGGCGTCGACCTGGTCGAGCTGTCGGGCGGCAGCTACGAGGCGCCGGCCATGCAGGGCGAAGCACGCGACGGGCGGACCCTGGCCCGCGAGGCCTACTTCGTCGAGTTCGCCCGCGACATCCGCGCGGCGGCGCGGATGCCGGTAATGGTCACGGGCGGCATCCGCCGGCGGCCGGTGGCCGAGCAGGTGCTGGCCAGCGGGGTGGACATGGTCGGCATCGGCACGGCGCTGGCGATCGAGCCGAACCTGCCGCGCGACTGGCGCGCCGGCAAGGACTCGGCGCCGCAGTTGCGGCCGATAACCTGGAGGAACAAACCCCTGGCCTCGCTGGCGAACATGGCCGCGGTGAAGTTCCAGTTGCGCAAGCTGAGCCGGGGCAGGGCGACCAACCCACGGGTGTCGCCGCTGTGCGCGTTGCTCGCGCAGCAGGCCGGCGCGCTCCTGCAGACCCGCCGTTACCGGCGGCTCATGCGTTCGCGCGCCGAAGCCTGAGCACCGTCAGCGCCTCAGGCGCCGTTGCGGTCGAGTTCGGCCAGCTTGCCCGGCAGGCCGAACCAGGCGTCGTGGTCGTCGGGCGCCGGCTTCTTGCGGGTGATCTGCGTCCAGTTGGGATGCGCGGCGAGTTCGCCGTTGAGGGCGATGAACTGCCGTTGCCCGAGCGGCACCTCGTCCTCGGCGCGAATCGCGGCGACCGGGCATTCCGGCTCGCAGAGCGCGCAGTCGATGCATTCATCGGGGTGGATGACGAGGAAGTTGGGGCCTTCGTAGAAGCAGTCCACGGGACAGACTTCCACGCAGTCGGTGTGTTTGCAGCGGATGCATTCTTCCAGCACGACGAAGGTCATGATCGTCCTCCCTGGCTCAGGCGTTCGTAGCGGCGGGCGTCGCCAGCCGTTCCAGGCGCGCCGGCACGTACTTGTGCCAGGGCGTGCCGGCGAGGAAGTCGCGCTGGGTGCAGTCGGTCACCTCGTTGGGCGCCACGCCCCGGCGCACCACCTCGCCCTCGGCGTTGCGGTAGTCCAGGCCCTGGCCGTTGGGCAGGGAGATATTGCCCGGCTGCATCATGTCGCTGATCTCCACTTCCGCCTCGACCTCGCCGCGGCGGGTCACCACGCGCAGCACCTCGCCGTCGGCGCAGCCCAGCGCCTCGGCGTCCTGCGGGCTGATGCGCAGGGTGCCGTAGCGCCCGCGGCGGTGCCAGCCGGTGTCGCGCACGGCGGTATTGCTGGTGTCGCTGCGCCGCTCGCCGGCGGCGAGGATGAACGGGTAGGCCGGATCGTGGGGTGGCGCGCTGTGGGCGAGCTTGGCCAGTTCCGGCAACAGTTCGGGGATGTGCAGGTTGATCCGCTGTTCGGGACGGGCGACGGCCTGCCAGCTTTCGGCGTAGGTGGTTTCGGCGAAGACCACCCCGGACGGGTTGTCGAGCATGGCCTGGAACAGGCGGTCGGCGGCCAGCGGCGGCAACCCGTCGAAGCCGGCGCGGGCAGCGGTCTTGCGGTTGTTCAGCACGTGCAGTTGGCAGATGCCCCAGATCGCCGCGGCCGCTTCCATGCCGGCGGGCAGGGTCGGGCCGAGGGTACGGTAGAGCAGGACCGGCGCGTATTTCATGACCTTGGGGCGGGTCGCCGCGGCGGCGAGGAAAGCCGCCGAGAATGCCTTGCGCCCGAGCTTCAGGGCCAGGCGCAACGGCCGGTAGTCTTTCTCGCCGAGCACGCCCATGGCTTCCAGCAGGCGGGCGTGGATCTCCGCTTCCGGCAGGGTGCCGGGGCGCGCCGGGAACAGCGGCGCGCGCAGGTGGAAGGCGTTGCGCGGGAATTCCAGGTTGAAGAAGGTCGCCTCGGCCTTTTCGAACTGGCTCGCCGCCGGCAGCACGTAGTCGGCGTGGCGCGCGGTCTCGGTCATGGCCACGTCGATCACCACCGACAGCTCCAGGGCGCGCATGGCTTCGCGCATGCGCTGGCTATCGGCCAGCGAATGCAGCGGGTTGCCGGTCTCCACCAGCATGGCGCGATAGCGCTTGGGATGGTCGGTGAGGATTTCCTCTGGAATCACGTTGCAGGGAATCAGGCCGATGATGATCTTGGCATTGGCCACCGGGCTGCGCTTCTCGACGCGTGGCGCGCCCTTCTTGCCCATCGAGGTATCGCCCTTGCTCGCCTTGGACAGCGAGAGGAAGGGCACGAAGGCGTTGCTGGTGCCGGGGCGCCCGTAATGGCCGGTGAGCAACCAGACCAGGCGTTGCAGGTAGCTGCCGAGGGTCGAGTGCAGGTTCATCTGCATGCCCAGGTCTTCCAGCGCCGATACGCTGCTGGCGCTGGCGATCCGCCGGGCGGTGGCGCGCAGCTTGTCTTCCGCCACCCCGCAGGTCTCGGCGCAGTAGGCCACCGGGATGGCGTTCAGTTCGTCGACGATGTGCTCGTAGCCGCTGGTGTGTTCGGCCAGCCAGTCGCGCGCCAGCAGCCCGTCCTGGACGATGATCCCGACCAGCGCCGCCAGGCACCAGGCGTCGGTGCCCGGACGGATCTGCAGGTGGAAGTCGGCCAGGGCGGCGGTTTCGCTCAGGCGCGGATCGATCACGATGATCGAGCGTGCGGGGTCCTTGGCCATGGCGTTGAGCAGCACGCGGGCGCGGGCGAAACCATGGGATTGCCAGGGATTCTTGCCGATCAGGATGGCCACCTCGCAATGCTCGAAGTCGCCGTGCACGCCGGTACCGAACATCTTGCCCTGGACCCAGAACTCGCCGGTCTTTTCCTGGGCCAGGGCGTTGGAGCGGTACTTCACCCCGAGGGCCTTCAGCGTGCTGTCGCCGTAGGCGCCGCCGACGTGGTTGCCCTGCGCGCCGCCGCCGTAGTAGAGGATGCTTTCGCCGCCATGCCTGCGCTTGATGGCGAGGAATTTCTCCGCCACCTCGCGGATCGCCGTGTCCCAGTCGATGGCTTCGTAGCTGCCATCGGGGCGCCGGCGCATCGGCGTGTCCAGGCGGTCGGCGCCGTTCTGGTAGTAGTCCATGCGCTGCGATTTCTCGCAGACGTAGCCCTGCGAGGCGGGGTGGTCGTCATCGCCGCGGATCTTGCTGATGCGGCCATTCTCGGTCTGCACTTCCAGCCCGCAGTTGAGGCTGCAGAGGATACAGGCGGTCTTCTTCCATTGCGGGGACGGCGTAGTCACGGTGTGTTCCTCGTTGTTGTCGTTGCCGGCGCAACCTGGGGCGCACCCCAGCCGTGCGGGCTTCGTTCTTTCGGGACTGCCTGACGCTGTGCTGCAAGGACGACGCGCGGGCGGCACACGGAATCCCGTCGTATCGGCCTTTCCCTCTCATGCTCGACGCTTCTACAGTTCCGAATCGGAACTTAATACGCGGGCGCTGATATGGGACCCGTCCGTAGTGCTGGTTTGTCCGATCCTGGCAGGAGCGCGCCGGGTCCATGACCTTTTCGGCCGGATACTAAGTTCCAATTTGGAACTGGTCAAGCTCCGAAGCGGCCCCCTAGAATGGACGGAGGTTTTTCCGGGAGAACCCCATGAAATGGCAAGAAGTCGGCGAAACGCCCTGTTCGATGGCGCGCAGCCTGGCGATCCTCGGCGATCGCTGGACGCTGCTGATCCTGCGCAACTGCTTTCTCGGCATGCGCCGCTTCGATGAGTTCCAGGCCAGCCTCGGGGTCACCCGCCAGGTACTGGCCGACCGCCTGAGCCGGCTGGTGGAGGCGGGCGCGCTGAAGAAGGTGCCTTACCAGGAGCGACCGCCGCGCTACGAATACCGCCTCACCGAGATGGGCCACGACCTGCATCCGGTGCTGCTGGCCCTGGCCAATTGGGGCGACCGCTGGCTCGACGAGGGCCGCGGCGCTCCGGTGGAGTATGTACACAAGGCCTGTGGCCACAAGTTCCGGCCGACCATGGTCTGCCCGGAGTGCGGCGAGCCGGTGGGGTCGCGCGATGTGACGGCGGTGCCGGGGCCGGGGTTCGCGGCGATGGCTGGCAAGCTCGCGCAGAACTGAATCCGCGCGCGCTCTGCCATGGGCGGGCCGCGACCCGCTCGGTTCGCTCAGCCGGCCTTGCGGAAGACGAACATCAGACCCACCACGATCAGCCCCATGCCCAGCAGGCTGAGCCAGCCGAGGCGGTTGCCGAAGACCATGAAGTCCATGATCGCGGTCACCGCCGGCACCAGGTAGAACAGGCTGGTGACGTTGACCAGGTTGCCCTGGGCGATCAGCCGGTAGAGCAGCAGGGTCGCGCCCACCGAGACCACGACGCCCATCCACAGTGCGGGGACCAGGAAGCCGGCGTTCCATTCGAACTCGAACGGCTGGAAGGGCACGAACGCCAGGCACAGGCCGAGGCCGGCGAGGTACTGCAGGGGCAGGGTGCCCAGCGGGTTCTCGCGGATGCCCTTCTGCATGATCGAGCCGCCGGTGACGCCGGCCAGCGCCAGCAGTGCGCAGAGGATGCCGGCCGTGGACATCCCGGCCAGACCGATGCCCTGGTAGACCACCAGCACCAGGCCGGCCAGGCCCAGCAGCAGGCCGAACAGGCGCGCCGGCGACTGCCGGCGTTCGAGGATGACGGCGGTGAGGATCGGTTGCACGCCGAGGATGGTCGCCATCATGCCGGGAGTGACCTGCAGCTTCAGCGAGAAGATATAGAAGATCGGATAGACCCCCAGCATCACCAGGCCGGTGAGCAGGGCCTTGCCGCGCTCACGCGCGCTGCGCGGCGCGCGCAGCCTGAGCAGCGGGGCGAGCGGCAGCAGGCAGGCCAGGGCGATGCCGAAGCGGAACACCAGGAAGGCGAACGGCGAGGAGTGCGCCAGGCCCCATTTCGAGGCGATGGCCCCGCTGCTCCAGAGCAGGACGAAGAGGCTGGTGCTGGCCAGGCCGGCCAGTGCGGATTTGTTCAGTGCAAACATGGATCTGCCACCTTGTAGTCGGGCATGCCGCGGGCTCGGGCCGGCGGCGGACGGCACGCCTCGGCAGCGGATGGCGCTGCTTGCGGCGGGCTGTGGAAGAGAGTTGGGGCGCTACCGCGCTCGTCAGGGACTGACGCCCGGCGGCGGGCAGGCGGCCGAACCGGGAGGGGGAGGCGGAGGCGAGGCGACTACAGGAGGGGAAACGCAGCCCAGGCTGGCGCACGGCTGGAGCGCGCCGACCTCGCCGGTGGCTACCGGAAGGGCGGGGAGCGAGCTGTGCGAGCGCTGGTTCATGGAGGCTATCCGGTCGATGAAGACAACGAGAGGGACTATAGCGGGCCGTCCGGGATTTGACGAGCCTGTGGGCGAGCCTTGCGCTAAAACGCCAGCCCGGCGACAAACCGGGCCGGCGCCGGGCTTCACTTGCCGGTCTTCACCGTGTTCCAGGTGCGCGTGCGCACGCGGTCGATCTTCTGCGGCATGGATTCCAGGGCGAACAGCTTGGCCATCTTCTCCTGCGGCGGGTAGATCGCCGGGTCGGCCTTGATCTCGGCGTCCACCAGCGGGTCGGCGGCCAGGTTGCCGTTGGCGTAGTGCACATGGTTGCTGATCGCGGCCATCACCTCGGGACGCAGCAGGTAGTTCATGAAGGCGTAGCCGGCCTTCTCGTCGGGCGCGTCGACCGGCATCGAGACCATGTCGAACCACAGCGGCGAGCCTTCCTTCGGCGTCGAGTAGCGCACTTCCACGCCGTTGTTGGCCTCCTTGGCGCGGGTCGCGGCCTGCAGGATGTCGCCGGAGAAACCGACCACCATGCAGATCTCGCCGTTGGCCAGGTCGCTGACGTACTTCGAGGAGTGGAAGTAGCGGATGTACGGGCGCACCTTCAGCAGCGCCGCCTGGGCCTGCTTGTAGTCGTCGGCCTTCTGGCTGTGGTGTGGCAGGCCGAGGTAGTTGAGGGTGATGGGCAGCAGCTCGGGGCCGTTGTCCAGCACCGCCACCCCGCACTTGCTCAGTTTCTGCATGTATTCGGGCTTGAAGAAGATATCCCAGGAGTCCAGCGGCGCGTCGTCGCCGAGCACCGCCTTGATCTTCGCCGGGTTGTAGCCGATGCCGGTGGTGCCCCAAAGGTAGGGGAAGCCGTACTGGTTGCCCGGATCGTTGACCTCCAGGGCCTTGAGCAGCACCGGGTTGAGGTTCTTCCAGTTGGGCAGCTGGGACTTGTCCAGCTTCTTCAGGGCGCCGGCCTGGATCTGCTTGGCCATGAAGTGGTTCGACGGGAATACCACGTCGTAGCCGGATTGGCCGGTCATCAGCTTGCCGTCGAGGGTCTCGTTGCTGTCGTAGACGTCGTAGGTGGCCTGGATGCCGGTTTCCTTGGCGAAGTTCGCCACGGTTTCGGGAGCGATGTATTCGGACCAGTTGTAGATCTTCAGGTTGTCCGCGGCGAGGGTTGCGCCGCTGCCGCAAGCGAGGGCGAGGAGGGTGAGGGAAGCGATGCGGGTCTTCATTGTTGTAGGTGTCCTGTCGGCTGACGACAGCGTCGGCGACGGACTGGTTCGCCGCCGACGCTCAGGGGGCGCCGGCAACGCTGGCCGGCACCCGGGTTTTATCCCGCGTTGCCGGAAGCGAGGAAAGGGGCGGCTTTTACCTGCGGGCCCGCAGACAGGCGCCGGCACCGCAACGGGGCGTCGCTCCGCCCGCCTGCCTCAACTCAGGGCGACCTTGACCCCGAGGGCGATCAGCAGGCCGCCGAGCAGCTTGTCCACCACCCCCTGGGCCCTGGCCAGGCCGCGGCGCACCACCGCGCTCTGGATCAGCACCACCAGCAGCGGCCACCAGAGTGCGGCGAGGCCGACGATGATGCCGGCGTACCAGAGCTTCTCGGCGAAGCTGGAGTCCAGGCTCAGCACCTGGGTGAACACGGCGAGGAAGAACAGCGTGGCCTTGGGGTTGAGCAGGTTGCACAGGTAGCCCTGGAGGAACGCGCTCCAGTGGCCGACGCGCTGCACGCCGCCGACCGCCAGGTCGAGCGTGCCGCCGCCGCGCGAGCGCAGGGCCTGGATGCCGATCCAGATCAGGTAGACCGCGCCGGTGTACTTCAGCGCGTTGAACAGCCACGGCGTGGTGGTGATCAGCACCGCCAGGCCGGCGACGCAGTAGGCCATGTGGGTGGCCACGCCGAGGATCACCCCCAGCGAGGTCATCATCGCCGCCGAGCGCTGGTAGCGCGCCGCGTTGCGGATGATCAGGAAGAAGTCCGGGCCGGGCGAGAGCATGCCCAGGGTGGCGAGGGTGGCTACGAAGAGCGAGGTTTCCAGCATGATTCGATACGCCTGGCGCAAGGCGGCGCCGGTTCGCTGCGGCGCCGCGGGTCGGTGGTTACTGGGTCAGTTCCTGTTCGCTGAACAGGCCGTCGAAGAGCATGCTCGAAAGATAGCGCTCGCCGGAATCGGGGAGGATCACCACGATGGTCTTGCCCTGCATGTTCGGCTCCTCGGCCAGGCGCACCGCGGCGGCCATCGCCGCGCCGGAGGAGATGCCGCAGAGGATGCCTTCTTCCTGCATCAGGCGCAGCGCCATGTTCTTCGCTTCGTCGTCGCCGATCTTCTCGACCCGGTCGACCAGCGACAGGTCGAGGTTCTTCGGCACGAAGCCGGCGCCGATGCCCTGGATCTTGTGCGGGGCGGGCTTGACCTCCTCGCCGGCGAGGGTCTGGCTGATCACCGGCGAGGTCACCGGCTCCACCGCCACGGCGAGGATCGGCTTGCCCCGGGTGTTCTTGATGTAGCGCGAGACGCCGGTGAGGGTGCCGCCGGTGCCGACCCCGGAGACCAGCACGTCCACCGCGCCCTCGGTATCGTTCCAGATCTCCGGGCCGGTGGTCTTCTCATGGATCGCCGGGTTGGCCGGGTTGTCGAACTGCTGCGGCATGAAGTACTTCCCGGGATCCCCCGCGACCAGTTCCTCGGCCTTCTGGATCGCACCCTTCATGCCCTTCGCCGGTTCGGTCAGGACCAGCTCCGCGCCCAGCGCCTTGAGCACCTTGCGTCGCTCCAGGCTCATCGACGCCGGCATGGTCAGGATCAGTTTGTAGCCGCGTGCGGCGGCGACGAAGGCGAGGCCGATGCCGGTGTTGCCGGAGGTCGGCTCGACCAGGGTCATGCCGGACTTCAGTCTGCCGCTGGCTTCGGCATCCCAGATCATGTTCGCGCCGATCCGGCACTTCACCGAATAGCCGGGGTTGCGCCCTTCGATCTTGGCCAGGATGGTGACGCCGCGCGGGGCGATGCGGTTGATCTGGACCAGCGGCGTGTTGCCGATGGACTGCGCGTTGTCTGCGAAGATGCGGCTCATGATGGTGTCCTTGTCGCATGGAGAAAGATCAATCAGCCTATTCCGCCCCCGCCCGCGCGTCCAGACGCGTTCGAACCAGCGGCGCGCCGCGCGTGTCCACTGTCCAGGAGGGCCGTACCGATGAAGAAACGCTATGCCATTCCCCTGGGCAGCCTGGCGGCGCTGCTTCTGTTGTTGCTGGCGCTGCACCTGGCGCTGCCGTACCTGGTGCGCGACTACCTGAACGGCAAGCTGGCCGACATGGGCGACTACCGTGGGCACATCGCCGACGTCGACCTGGCGCTCTGGCGCGGCGCGTATCGGATCGACGGGCTGAGCATCGTCAAGGACAACGGCAAGGTGCCGGTGCCGTTCCTCGACGCGCCGAGCATCGACCTGTCGGTGAGCTGGCAGGCGCTCTGGGATGATCACGCAGTAGTGGCGCGGGTGGTCTTCGAGCGTCCGCAGCTCAACTTCGTCGATGCCGGCGGCGACCGCGACGCCTCGCAGACCGGTGCCGGCACCGACTGGCGCGAGCAACTGGACAAGCTGCTGCCGATCACCCTCAACGAGGTGCGGGTGGTGGACGGCACCCTGCGTTTCCGCAACTTCACTTCGAAGCCGCCGGTGAACCTGCACGCCTCGGCGCTCAACGCCAGCATCTATAACCTGACCAACGTGGCCGACGCCCGGGGCGAGCGGCCGGCGCGTCTCGAAGGCACGGCGCGGATACTCGGCCAGGCGCCGCTGGAAGTGGCGGCGCATTTCGACCCGCTGAGCGACTTCGAGGACTTCGACCTGCGCCTGCGGGTCACCCGCGTCGAGCTGAAGCGGCTCAACGACTTCGCCAGCGCCTATGGCAAGTTCGACTTCAATGCCGGCACCGGCGACCTGGTGCTGGAGGCCCAGGCTAAGCGCGGCCAGTTGGATGGCTACATCAAGCCGCTGCTGCGCGACGTGGACGTGTTCAACTGGCGGCAGGACGTGGAGGATGGCGACAAGAACCTGTTCCGCTCGGTGTGGGAGGCGCTGGTCGGCGGTGGCGAGACTGTGCTGAAGAACCAGCGCAAAGACCAGTTCGCAACCCGTGTGAACCTGAGCGGTAATATCCACCAGCGGGACGTCAGCGCGTTCCAGGCGTTCCTCGGGATTCTCCGCAACGCGTTCGTCGAGGCGTTCAACGCTCGTTTCGAGCGTTCCCCGGCGACGCGCGACGACGACGGCTGAAGACGCGGGCGGAACGGCGGGTCGCGAGGTGGCCGGGCATTCAGTGACTGAATGACCCGTCTGCGTTCACAGTGCGCTTGTCCCCGCGTTATAGTCGGGTTTTCAAACAATACTGAACTGCCCGGTTTTCCAGCCAGGGCGTTACCGTTCGAGGATTTCCTGATGAAGTTCGAAGGCACCCAGTCCTACGTCGCCACCGACGACCTCAAGCTCGCGGTCAACGCCGCCATCACCCTGCAGCGGCCGCTGCTGGTGAAGGGCGAACCGGGCACCGGCAAGACCATGCTCGCCGAGCAGTTGGCCGAGTCCTTCGGCGCCAAGCTGATCACCTGGCACATCAAGTCCACCACCAAGGCCCACCAGGGCCTCTACGAGTACGATGCGGTAAGCCGCCTGCGCGATTCGCAGCTGGGCGTGGACAAGGTTCACGACGTGCGCAACTACATCAAGAAGGGCAAGCTCTGGGAGGCCTTCGAGGCCGAGGAGAGGGTGATCCTGCTGATCGACGAGATCGACAAGGCCGACATCGAGTTCCCCAACGACCTGTTGCAGGAACTCGACAAGATGGAGTTCTACGTCTACGAGACCAACGAAACCATCAAGGCGAAGCAGCGCCCGATCATCATCATCACCTCGAACAACGAGAAGGAACTGCCCGACGCCTTCCTGCGCCGCTGCTTCTTCCACTACATCGCCTTCCCCGACCGCGAGACGTTGCAGAAAATCGTCGACGTGCACTACCCGAACATCAAGCAGTCGCTGGTCAGCGAGGCGCTGGACATCTTCTTCGACGTGCGCAAGGTGCCCGGCCTGAAAAAGAAACCTTCGACTTCCGAGCTGGTCGACTGGCTGAAGCTGCTGATGGCCGACGAGATCGGCGAAGCGGTGCTGCGCGAACGCGACCCGACCAAGGCGATCCCGCCGCTGGCCGGCGCCCTGGTGAAGAACGAGCAGGACGTGCAGCTTCTCGAGCGCCTGGCGTTCATGAGCCGCCGCGCCAGCCGCTGAGTGCGTCGGCCCTTTCCGAGGAAAGGGCTGCGGGGCGGCACGCCAGACAGCGGAGGAACATCCCATGCTCAGCGGAAGTTGCCTGTGCGGCGCGGTAAGCTATGAAATCGACGCGCCCATCGAGTCGGCCAGTCATTGTCATTGCAGCCAGTGCCGCAAGGCCCACGGCGCGGCGTTCGCCACCTACGGCAAGGTGCGCCGCGAGGCGTTCCGCTATGTCGCCGGAGCGGACGCGGTGGCCGAATACCACTCGTCGCCAGGCGTCACCCGTACCTTCTGCCGCCACTGCGGATCGAACCTGCAGTGGCTTGGCGGCAACGAGGACCCGACGTACACCTCTATTGCCCTCGGCACCCTCGACTCGCCGCTGCCATCGGTAGCGCAGCGGCACATCTACGTGGGTTCGAAAGCCGACTGGTACGTCATCGCCGACGACCTGCCGCAGGAACACCAATACTGACCGGCGCTCGCGCGCCGGGATCAACGGACAACAGACGAGGTCGCAGCCATGCTGCTCAACCTGTTCAACGAAATGCGCGCAGCCAAGGTGCCGGTGTCGGTGCGCGAGCTGCTCGACCTGATCGATGCCCTGAAGCACCGCGTGGTGTTCGCCGACATGGACGAGTTCTACTACCTGGCGCGCACCATCATGGTCAAGGACGAGCGCCACTTCGACAAGTTCGACCGGGCCTTCGGCGCCTACTTCAAGGGCCTGGAGAAGCTCGACGACCACCTCAAGGCGCTGATCCCCGAGGAATGGCTGCGCAAGGAGTTCGAGCGCCTGCTGACCGACGAGGAAAAGGCGCAGATCCAGTCCCTCGGCGGCCTGGACAAGCTGATCGAGGAGTTCAAGAAACGCCTCGAGGAACAGAAGGAGCGCCATGCCGGCGGTAACAAGTGGATCGGTACCGGCGGTACCAGTCCGTTCGGCTCCGGCGGTTTCAACCCGGAGGGCATCCGCGTCGGCGACGCCGGCAAGCGCCAGGGCAAGGCGGCCAAGGTCTGGGACCAGCGCGAATACAAGAACCTCGACGACCAGGTCGAACTGGGTACGCGCAACATCAAGATCGCCCTGCGGCGCCTGCGCAAGTTCGCCCGCGAGGGCGCGGCGGAGGAGCTGGACATCGACGGCACCATCGACCACACCGCGAAGGACGCCGGGCTGCTCAACATCCAGATGCGCCCGGAGCGGCGCAACACGGTGAAGCTGTTGCTGCTGCTGGACATCGGCGGCTCGATGGACGCCCACGTCAAGGTCTGCGAGGAGCTGTTCTCGGCCTGCAAGACCGAGTTCAAGCACCTGGAGTATTTCTACTTCCACAACTTCATCTACGAGTCGGTGTGGAAGAACAACCTGCGCCGCAGCAGCGAACGCACCGCCACCTTCGACCTGCTGCACAAGTACGGTCCGGACTACAAGGTGGTGTTCGTCGGCGACGCGGCGATGGCGCCCTACGAAATCACCCAGGCCGGCGGCAGCGTCGAGCACTGGAACGAGGAAGCCGGTTACGTCTGGATGCAGCGCTTCATGGAGAAGTACAAGAAGCTCATCTGGATCAACCCCTATCCGAAGGACACCTGGAACTACACGGCGTCCACCGGCCTGGTCCGCGAACTGGTCAAGGAACAGATGTATCCGTTGACCCTGAGCGGCCTGGAGGAGGGCATGCGCTTCCTCTCGCGCGGTTGAGCCAACTGCCTGCGGGACCGGCGACAGGCGCGGCGGCACGCAACTTGCCTACCCTGTGTATCCCGTCCGCGCGGTAACAGCGCGGCGCGGCCACCGGTAACGATGGGCACGCCATGATCGACTCGACCTTCTCCCGCGCCACCTGGCTCAACTCGCTGCACATGTCGACCCTCACTCTCTCGCTGCTGGAGAAGGAAGGGTTCGCCCGCGAGCAACTGCTCGAAGGCAGTGGCATCACCCCCGCCGACCTGCTCGACCTGCGGCGCCTGATCAGCCCCTGGCAGGAGCAGCAGGTGTTCGCCAACGCCTGCCGGCTCAGCGACGAGCCTGCCCTCGGCCTGCGCCTGGGGCTGCGCACGCGGATTTCCGCCTACGGCCTGCTCGGCTACGCGCTGCTCTCCGCGCCGACCCTCGGCGAGGCGCTGCGCATCGGCCTCAGCTATCCGGTCTTGCTCGGCACCTACTTCCACCTGTCGCTGGAAGTCGCCGACGGCCGCGCCTGGCTGGTGGCCACCGGCTACGGCGAGGACGAGGCGCTGCGGCCATTCAACACCGAGCTTTGCCTGGGCTCGCTGAAGGTCACCTGCGCCGACCTGCTTGGCCAGCCGCTGCCCTTGCTGGAAGCGGCCTTCGACTATGCCGGCGACGAGGCGATGGCGCGGGCCTACGCCGAGGGTTTCGCCTGCGAGTTGCACTTCGAACGCGAGCGCAGCGCCATCGGCTTCGCCGCCGAATGGCTGGAGCGCCCGTTGCCGCTGGCCGACCCGGTGACCCACCGGGAGATGCTGGAACAGTGCCGGCGGCAGAACATCGACCTGGCCGCGCGTCGTGCCTGGCTGGACAAGGTCCGGGCGATCCTCGCCGAGCGCTTGCAGGACCCGCCCGGCCTGGAGGAACTGGCCAGGCGCCTGAACTGTTCGTCGCGCAGCCTGCGCCGGCACCTTCAGCAGCAGCGCACCAGCTACCAGCAATTGCTCGACGAGTTGCGCTTCGCCCGCGCCAAGGAGTTGTTGCAGAGCGGCGACATGCCGATCTACCGGATCGCCGAGGAACTCGGCTTCAGCGAGACCGCCAGCCTGCGCCATGCCTTCCAGCGCTGGAGCGGCCAGCCGCCGAGCCATTTCCGCGCCTGAGCGCTCGCTCAGGCGGAGGGGCTGGTGTCGGCGTGGCGCCGTCGCCGTTCGTCCGCCACCTCGCCCAGGGATTTTGCCGCGCCGTCGCCAATCCAGGCCATGAAGGCACGATCGAAGCGGAAGTCGGCGCCGCACAGCCCGACGAGGAAGCGCCGTACGTCCTGGGCGTTGCGCTAGTCGCGGCACACTTCGGTGTCGCGGGTGATGGTGTCGCCGTGCCAGCCGAAGACCATCTGTCGTTTCTCTGCGCGCGCTGGAGCGGGCAGGCCAACGATGGCCTGCCCACGGGCCGTCAGGATGCCGGCTCTTCGATCAGCCGGTCATAGGGCGGCAGGCCGCTGTATTGGCCCAGGGCTTGCTCGTAGGCGTTCTTCAGGTCGTCGGCGGCGAGGTCGTAGCCGACCAGCAACTGTTCGAGTTCAGCGGCGTTCTGCGGGTCGTCGTTCTGCAACTGCGCGTCGAGTTCGCGGGTGCGCGCGGCGACGCACTGGATCGCCACCATCAGGGTCTGGGGTTTCAGGTTCATGGTTCACTCCTAGAGCCCGCGGGCTTTTTCCCATTGGCGGCGGATGGCGTTGCGCACGAAGTTGTCCAGTTGGCCCATGAGGACCTCCCGGTACATCGGCTTGGCCGGCATGATGGTGTAGTGGGTGGCTTGCAGGCGCTTGTTGTAGCTGTCCTGCTTCACCTTAAGGTCCGGCGGGATGTCGGTGCCGTCGGGTATCACGAAGTCGCCGTCGGCGCGGCGCAGCACGCCGGCGCGGTCGAACACCGAGGTGCCGCCGGTGTCCGGGGCGTAGAGGCCGTCGCGGCCGGCGACGATGTCCGGCGCGCGGGCGGGGACGCCAGGGGTGTTGGGGCTGTCGAAGGTCGGATGCAGCAGCGGGGCGACTTCCGCAGCCTCGGCGAGTTCCTTGTCGGGACGCAGGTAGCGACCGACATCGCCGTCGTAGTTGGCCTTGAATACCGCCCGGTAGAGGGTGAGGCTGGTTTTCTCGTAGTCGTAGGACATGCGTGGACTTCCCTGTGGGTTGCGTTCGCGGCGCCGCGGGTGCGCGGCATCGCTACCGGCCACCGTCCTTGTGGCGCCATCGGCGAGCAGGATAACAGCCGTGGGCGGATCCGCCAGGGGCAGGCGACGACCGTCGCCCGGGAGGCTCAAGGCCTGGCCGCGCCGTGCAGGTAATGGCGGATGCGCACCTCCACGCCGGCGCTCTGGAAGCGCCGGGCGGCGGCCTCGACCCGCAACTCGCCGCGGGTCACCCGCTGGTGGTGGCGCAGGTGTTCCAGCCAGGATTCGTCGATGAAGAACTCCAGCCACAGGCGACGGTTGCCGCTGTCCTGGACCAGCCCCCAGGACACCGCGCCGTTGCGCCGACGCATGGCGCGCACCTCGACCATCGCCGCCTGGAATGCCGCGGCGTCCTGTGGGTCGATGTCGTACTCGAGGGTGACCATCACCGGGCCGCGTTCCTGGTCCACCTCTTCGTCGACCAGTGGTGCCGGCCAGTGCAGCGACGGCGCGAGGTCCTCGGCCTCGGTGACCGGCAGCCGGCAGCGCAGCGACGCGAACAGGCCGAGCAGCAGCGCGGCGCTGGCGCAGAGCAGGGCGAAGGTGATCGACAGGTGGCTGGCGACCAGACCCCACAGGGCGCCGCCGGCGGCCATGCTGCCGAAGAACACCAGGATGTAGACCGCCAGCGCGCGGGCGCGGACCCAGGCCGGCACGGAGGTCTGCGCGGCGACCTGCAGGCTGGAGAGCACGGCGATCCATGCCGCGCCGCTGAGCAGCATCACCGGCACCAGCAAATAGAGGTTGCGCAGCAGCGCCAGGGCCACCAGCACCAGTGCGTAGAGCACGCTGGAGAGCAGCACCAGGCGGTCGCTGCCGAGGCGTTCGCGCAGGCGCGGCAGGAACGCGGCGCCGAGCACCGCGCCGACGCCGACGCTGCCCAGCAGCAGGCCGAAGTCCATGGCGTTGCCATGCAGTTCGCCGCGCACGATCAGCGGCAGCAGCGACATGCCGGCGCTGGCGCCGAGGAAGAACGCCACCGCGCGCACCAGCACCGATTGCAGTGGCCTCGAGCTGCGGCTGTAGCGCCAGCCGGCGCGCAGGGCGCCGAACAGGCGTTCCGCCGGCAGCACCGAGGGCACGGCCTCGCGTTTCCAGGCCAGCAGCACGGCGATCACCGCGAAGAAGGAGAGGGCGTTGAGGGCGAAGGTCAGCCAGGGGCCGACCAGGCTCACCAGCACCCCGGCGATGGCCGGTCCGACCGCCCGCGCCAGGTTGACCCCGACACTGGACAGCGCCACCGCCGCCGGCAGTTCGTCCTTGCCCACCAGTTCCGGAGTGGTGGCGCTCCAGGCCGGCATCATCAGCGCGGTGCCGATGCCCATGCACAGGGTCAGGCCGAGCAGCAGCCAGACGCTGGTCAACTGGAGCAGGGTGAGGCTGGCCAGCAGGGTGGCCACCAAGGCCATCCACAATTGCACGCCGAGCAGGTAGCGGCGCTTGTCGACGATATCGGCGAGGGCGCCGGCCGGCAGGGCCAGGAAGAACATCGGCAGCGATCCGGCGACCTGCACCAGGGCCACGTTCAGCGGGCTGGCGGAGAGCGAGGTCATCAGCCAGCCGGCGCCCACCTCGTGCATCCAGGTGCCGATGTTCGAGGCGATGCTGGCCAGCCATAGCCAGCGGAAGGTGGCTTGGCGCAGGGGACTCCAGGGTGAGGCGGCGGGTGCGGTCATGGTCAGAGCGAGCCTTTGAGTGGGTATTCGACGATCAGGTAGAGGCGGTCGATGTCGTCGCCGGCCTGGGCCGCGTTGGCCCGGTGGCTGAGGTGCGAGACGTTCAGCGAGAGGTCCTTGAGCGGGCCCGAGGCGAACAGGTAGCGCAGGTCGAGGTCGCGCTCCCAGTGCTTGCCGCCGCTGCCCTGCAAGGGCCGGTAGCGGCCATCGGCGCCCAGCGGGTTGTAGGCGCCGCCGGCCGGCGCATGGCTGCCGTCGATGGCGCGGCCGCTGACGTAACGCGCCATGAAGCTCAGCCCCGGCAGGCCGAACGGGGCCAGGTCGAGGTCGTAGCGGGCCTGCCAGGAGCGTTCGCCGGGACCGTTGAAATCGGCGTACTTGATCGAGTTGGCGAGGTAGATGGAGTCACCTCCGACGAAGTCGAACGGCGTATCCCCATGGACACGCTGGTAGGCCAGGGAGAAACCCTGCGCGCCGACGCGGTACTTCAGTTGCAGGCTGTAGGCCAGGGTGTCGATCGCGCCGGCCCGGCTGCGGCCCTGGTCGCGCGTGCGATAGAGGTTGCCATCCAGGCTGAACGCGGCACGTTGCAGGTTCATGTTGAGATAGACCTGGCGCCAGACGTTGTCCAGTTGCGCGGCGAACAGCGAGCCGCTCAGGTTGTCGCTGGCCGCCAGGCTGGCGCCGGCGAAGCCGATGGCGCTGCCGGCGGTGCTCGCGCCGTAGCCGTCGAAGTCGCCATGGCCGGAGCTGGAGGCCTGTTCCTTGAAGGCGGTGAAGCGCCCGGCCTGGATCCGCACGCGGTCGAGGTCGTCGCTCTGCAGGAAGAAGCCCCTGGCGTACTGGGGTTGCAGGCGCTTGTCGCTGGTATCGAAGACCGGGGTCTCGACGGTCATCTCGCCGACCTTGAGCAGGCTCTCGCCGAGCCGCAGCTTGAGTGCGGCGCCGGCGTCGGAATACTCGCTGGCGTTATCGCCGGATGAGTCCAGCGGCAACAGGCCGGTGCCGGCATGGCCACGTCCGCCGTCGAGCTTGAAGCCGGCGAAGCCGTGGAGATCGAGGCCGAAACCGACGCGGCCGGGAGTATAGGCCGACTCCAGGTCGACGATCAGGCCGTGTGCCCATTCCTTGCGGTAGCCGCGCCCGGCGTCCGCGCGGCGATAGTCGTTGTAGAGGAAGTAGTTGCGGTTGAGCAGGCGCCACTCCAGGTAGTCGGGTGCCTTGGCTTCCTCTGTCGCGGCGTGGCACGGCGAGGTGCCGCCCAGCGCCAGGAAAAGGGCCAGGCGGCCGACCGGTCGAACGCGGATCATCGGGAAAACTCCGGGCGAGGCGGGCCGCGAAGGGCCCGCCCGGGTACGTCAGAAAGCGAAGCAGGAACAGCCGAATGCGCCCCAGAAACCCTGGAAGTCGCTCACCGGTACGTTGGAGTGGCGCGCGCGGTTGTGCTCGTGGGCGTGTACCGCGCAGGCACCGACGCACTGGTGGACCTGGGCGGTCAGCGGCGCGCCTTGCCGCCAGTGGCCGGGTACCTTGGCCACCGGCGACCAGTCCGGCAGCACCGGCGGCGCCGGCGGACCGAGCTTGTCGAACTCGGCGGCGGCATAGACGACCTTGCCGTCGACCACCGTGAGCACCGACTCGATCCACTTGATGGCCTCTTCCTCGACGCCGAAGAAGTCCGCCGACAGCGCCGCCAGGTCGGCGAGCTGGCCAACCTTGATCTGTCCTTTCTTGCCCTGCTCGCTGGAGAACCAGGCGCTGCCGTGGGTGAACAGCTGCAACGCGGTTTCCCGCGGCAGGCCCTGCGGATACAGGGCCATGCCGCCGACGGTGCGGCCGCTGACCAGCCAGTACAGCGAGGTCCAGGGGTTGTAGCTGGAGACCCGGGTGGCGTCGGTGCCGGCACCCACCGGCACGCCCTCGGCGAGCATGCGCTGGATCGGCGGCGTGGCCTCGGCGGCCTTGGCACCGTAGCGGTCGACGAAGTACTCGCCCTGGAAGGCCATGCGGTCCTGGATCGCGATGCCGCCGCCGAGTGCCCGCACCCGCTCGATGTTGCGCGGGGTGATGGTCTCGGCGTGGTCGAAGAACCAGGGCAGGCCGTTGAACGGAATGTCGCGGTCGACCTTCTCGAACACGTCGAGCATCCGCGAGATCGATTCGTCGTAGGTGGCGTGCAGGCGGAACGGCCAGCGCTGCTCCACCAGGTGGCGGACCACAGGCTCCAGCTCCTGCTCCATGGTCTGCGGCAGGTCCGGGCGCGGTTCGAGGAAGTCCTCGAAGTCGGCGGCGGAGAACACCAGCATCTCGCCGGCGCCGTTATGGCGGAAGAAATCGCTGCCCTGGCCGTACTTGACGCTGCCGGTCCAGTTCTTGAAGTCGGCGAGTTCTTCCTTGGGTTTCTGGGTGAACAGGTTGTAGGCGATGCGTACGGTGAGCTGGCCCTGGTCGGCCAGTTCGCGAATCACCTGGTAGTCGTCCGGGTAGTTCTGGAAGCCGCCGCCGGCGTCGATCGCGCTGGTCAGGCCGAGGCGGTTGAGTTCGCGCATGAACTGGCGGGTGGAGTTGACCTGGTATTCCAGCGGCAGCTTCGGTCCCTTGGCCAGGGTGGCGTAGAGAATCATCGCGTTGGGCCGGGCGATCAGCATGCCGGTGGGTTCGCCGCTGCTGTCGCGGACGATCTCGCCGCCGGGCGGGTTGGGCGTGTCCTTGGTGTAGCCGACCACGCGCAGGGCGGCGCGGTTGAGCAGGGCGCGATCGTACAGGTGGAGGACGAACACCGGGGTGTCCGGCGCGGCCTTGTTCAATTCCTCCAGGGTCGGCATGCGCTTCTCGGCGAACTGGAACTCGTTCCAGCCGCCGACCACCCGCACCCACTGGGGGCTGGGCGTGCGTTCGGCCTGGTTCTTGAGCATGCGCAAGGCGTCGGCCAGGGAGGGCACGCCTTCCCAGCGCAGCTCCAGGTTGTAGTTGAGGCCACCGCGGATCAGGTGCAGGTGCGAGTCGTTGAGACCGGGAATCACGGTGCGCTTCTGCAGGTCGATCACCTGGGTGGCGCTGCCGCGATGGAGCATCGCCTCGGCGTCGTTGCCGACGGCAAGGAACTTGCCGTCCTTGATCGCCACGGCGGTGGCGGTGGGGTTGTCGCGGTCCACGGTGTGGAAGCGGCCGTTGTGCAGGATCAGGTCGGCGGTCATGGAACCTCCTGGGTTGCTTGCGGGAGAAAGGCTGGCGGCGTTGGCGAAGGGCAGGGCGGACCACAGGACTCCGGCGGCGCCCAGCACCGAACTGGTAGTGAGGAAATGGCGGCGGTCCTTTCTCGGCGGATCGTGGCTCATGGCGTGCTCCTGGCAGCGGGGCGGAATCGGTCAGCGAGGGCGGCGGCGAGAGAGGCCACCGGACAGGATAGGTGCGGCGGGAAACGTACGGGACGAAAGAGCGGTTTTCCCGAATGACGCATCCTCCTGCAAGCGCAACTTGCTGGTGGTCGATAGCAAGTAAGGCGCGAGACATGTCCTGAACTTCATGGGGGCTTTTTCTTATAGGGCGGACTGTCGATTCTGCTAGCTGGTAATCCTTCTTTTATTGTCTCTGTGTGCGCTTTTTGTATGGATGTGTCGAATATTTTGAATATCGCCGTTCAATTTTATCCAGGGCCGCAGTTCAGTGATTTATTTTCTCGAAAAGTTTGTTTTTTCCAATATTCATGCTTCATAGTCTGGCCGGTCACGGGAAATTATCTGTTGGCCCGCGTGCTGTTGTGCGCAACAGCTGGAATTCATCGTTCGTTGTCAGGAAACAATCATGAGCCACTATCTCGAAGTTCTAACTCCGCAGAACAGCCAGATCATCTTCATCGACCAGCAGCCACAGATGGCATTCGGCGTACAGTCCATCGATCGCCAGACGCTGAAGAACAACGTAGTGGGCCTGGCCAAGGCGGCGAAGGTATTCGACATCCCGGTCACCATCACCACGGTGGAAACCGACAGCTTCTCCGGCCCGACCTATCCGGAGCTGCTGGCGGTGTTCCCCGAGCAGAAGATCCTCGAACGCACCTCGATGAACTCCTGGGACGACCAGAACGTGCGCGACTCGCTGGCCGCCGCGGGCCGCAAGAAGGTCGTGGTCGCCGGGCTGTGGACCGAGGTCTGCAACACCACCTTCGCCCTCTGCGCCATGCTCGAGGGCGGCTACGAGATCTACATGGTGGCCGATGCCTCGGGCGGCACCTCCAGCGACGCCCACAAGTACGCCATGGACCGCATGGTCCAGGCCGGCGTGGTACCGGTGACCTGGCAGCAGGTCCTGCTGGAGTGGCAGCGCGACTGGGCCCGCCGGGATACCTACGACGCCGTGATGGCCATCGCCAAGGAGCATTCCGGGGCCTACGGCATGGGCGTGGACTACGCCTACACCATGGTGCACAAGGCGCCCGAGCGGGTGACCCACGGCGAACGCATCGGCCCGAATCCGGCCAAGTGAATGCCGGCCGTGCCGCTCCGGCCCGCCGGGCGGCACGGCCGCGAAGGAGAACGAAGATGAAGCTCTACGTATTGTCGCTGGGCGCCGGACTGTTGGTGGGGATCGTCTACAGCCTGCTGCAGGTGCGTTCGCCGGCTCCGCCGCTGGTGGCGCTGGTGGGGTTGCTCGGCATCCTGCTCGGCGAGCAGGTCATCCCGGTCGGCAAGCAATTGCTCGGCGGTTGCGCGTTCGCCTCGGCCTGCGACAAGGCGGGTTCGGTCGGCCATGTGCTGGGGCAACTACCGGGTCGGCATCGCCTCGACCAGGCCGCTGGCCCGTCGGAAAAGGAAAAGGGTTGAGCGTTATATCATCGAGTAACAGCGCAGTAATCTGGTAGTTATCTTCGTCGGTTAGATTTCCCCGGAACGGCTCCCTCGGATTAATCTCTGGGGGAGCTTTCGTGCGTCGTTTTTCGCGTCGAGAGAAAAGTGTCACGAGATCATCAGGCGCATGGAATCAGGGGGAGTCATGACTGTTGCCATAGACAGAACAAAGGGCGACCAATCCACGCCAGGGAACATCATAAGGGGAGAAGGGTACGCCTTGATTCGCAATAGTGAGGCGACTCCCGATCCGGACAAGGTGATCCATATTCCTTGTGCCGATTCGTTTTCCGTCATCGTGCAGTTGCGCGATTTCAATTCCCATCGTCTCTGGAATGGAAACAAACTGGTTTTCGATGGCGGACATCCACGGAAAAGTATCTCCATCGCCTATCTTGGCGATGAAATAAAGTGCCAGCACCGGACAACTTACGACAATGTCCGCTTCATGTTGCCGCGCGCTTCGATAAAGGAGTTTCTCTACGAAGAAGGGCAACGCGCGTCCGCCGAGCCGGAGCGGATCATCGGTGTCGACGATCCGGTGGTCTATCACCTGGCGCTGGCGCTGCTGCCCAGCTTCGCCAGGGCGGGCGAGCGCAACGAACTGTTCATCGAGCAGGTCATGCTGGCGCTGTTGACCCACGTTCAGGATCGCTTCGCTTCGACCCAGGTCCCGGTCTGCACCGGCAAGGGCCTGGCGCCCTGGCAATTGCGCAGGGCCAAGGAGCTGATCGCCGGGCATCTGGCCGAGGGCGTGTCGGTGGCGCGCCTGGCCGAGGAGTGCGGGCTCTCGCGCAGCTATTTCACCAAGGCCTTCAAGTGCAGCACCGGTGTTTCGCCCCACGAATGGCTGATGCGCATGCGCGTCGACCGGGCCAAGGAGCTGATGCTGGGCAGCGACGAACCGCTTTCGCAGATCGGCGTCGCCTGCGGCTTTTCCGACCAGCCGCATTTCTCGCGGATCTTTCTCCGGCTGGCCGGCGCCTCGCCCTCGACCTGGCGTCGGGTCAAGCGGCAGCGCACCGACGCAGCGCTCTGAACCGCGACCGTGCGTGACGGACGGTACGGAAGCCGCCGGATGCTCGGCTAGAATGCCCTGGCTTCGGCGGTCGCCATCGGCCGCCCACTTCGCAACGGAACAGGGAATCGCAGATGAAAGCAGTACGCCAGGGTCGCGGCGTAACGGGGTTGCTCATGCTCCTGGCGCTGGCCGGGTGCAGTTCGCGGTCGGCGGAGCCGCCGCCGCCCAACCCCGACGAAGTACGGGCGAAGATCGTCCGCCTGATGCCGGCCACGGTGCGCGATCGCCAAGGGTGGGCCAGCGATATCTACGCGGCCTTTTCCGCCCAGCAGATCTACCCCAGCGACGAGAATCTCTGTGCGGTGCTGGCGGTGACCGAGCAGGAGTCCACCTACCAGGTCGACCCGCCGGTGGCCGGCCTGGGCAGGATCGCCACCCGCGAGGTCGAGCGTCGTGCCGGCAAGCTGCACGTGCCGGCGTTCCTGGTCAGCTCGGCGCTGAATATCAAGTCGCCCGATGGCCGCACCTACAGCCAGCGCCTGGCCGCGGCGCGCACGGAGAAGGAACTGAGCGAGACATTCGACGATTTCATCGCCATCGTGCCCATGGGCGGCAAGCTGTTCGGCGGCTTCAACCCGGTACACACCGGCGGGCCGATGCAGGTCAGCATCGCTTTCGCCGAGCAGCACGCGGACGGCTATCCCTATCCGCTGGACGGCAGCATCCGCCGCGAGGTGTTCAGCCGGCGCGGCGGCATGTATTTCGGCATCGCCCACCTGCTTGGCTATCCGGCGGACTACCCGGCGCCGCTGTACCGCTTCGCCGACTTCAACGCCGGCTGGTATGCCAGTCGCAACGCCGCGTTCCAGAGCGCGGTGAGTCGCGTCTCGGGGATTCCGCTGGCGCTGGATGGCGATCTGATCCGCTACGGCACGCGCACGCCGGGCTCCACCGAACTGGCCGTGCGCAGCCTCGGCAAGCGCCTGGACATGAGCGACGCGGCGATCCGCCGGGCGCTGGAGCAGGGCGACAGCCCGGAGTTCGCCGACAGCGCGCTGTACCGCAAGGTCTTCGCCCTGGCCGAAAGCGCCACCGGCAAGACATTGCCCCGCGCCGTGCTGCCGGGGATCACCCTGGAGAGCCCGAAGATCACCCGCAAGCTGACCACCGCCTGGTTCGCCAAGCGCGTCGACGAACGCTACCAGCGCTGCATGGCGCGCGTGCGGAAACGCTGAGTCCATCGTCGCGCGGGTCGAACCTGGCGCCGCCGCGGGAGTCTGCCGTCCTGTCAGCCAAGCTCATGGAGAAGCAGCGTATGAAGACCCGATACAGCGCCGAGGCACCGGCGCGCGACGAACTGGACCGGCTCGCCGGTCCGACGCTGGTGGAGTTCGGTACCGACTGGTGCGGCCATTGCCAGGCCGCCCAGCCGCTGCTGGCGGAAGTATTCAGCGACTATCCGGAGGTCGGCCACCTGAAGGTCGAGGACGGTCCCGGGCGCCGCCTGGGGCGCTCGTTCCAGGTCAAGCTGTGGCCGACCTTCGTCTTTCTTCGCGACGGCCGGGAGGTGGCGCGGGTGGTCCGCCCCGGCAGCGCCAGCGTGCTGGAAGAAGCGTTCGAGAGCCTGGTCGGCGAGGGCTGAGGACCCGGCCCGCGGGCCGGGCGGCGTTCAGGCCGGCATCGCGTGATCCACCTGTTCGCGGATCTCCTGGTAGCGCAGTTCCATCAGCTTGCGCTGCTCGCGCCGGGCCAGGGCCTGGGCGTAGCGGCGTTTCTCGATCGCGGTCTCCGGTTCCAGCGGACGCACCGCCACCGGCCGGCGCTGGTCGTCCATCGCCACCATGGTGAAGAAGCAACTGTTGGTATGGCGCACGGTGCGCTCGTGGATGTTCTCGGTCATCACCTTCACCCCGACCTCCATCGAAGTGCGCCCGGTATAGTTCACCGAGGCGAGGAAGGTCACCAGTTCGCCGACATGGATCGGCTCGCGGAAGATCACCTGATCCACCGACAGGGTCACCACGTAGCGTCCGGCGTAGCGCTTGGCGCAGGCAAAGGCCACTTCGTCGAGGAGCTTGAGCAGCGCGCCGCCGTGGACGTTGCCGGAGAAGTTCGCCTTGTCGGGGGTCATGAGCACGCTCATGGTCAGTTGGTAGCTGCCAGGTTCCATCGTTCACCTATCACGCAAGTTGGTCACGGGCCATTGCAGTGGGCCGGCGGCCGCTCTGCGGCGGCCTCTGGCGATAGGGTAGGGAGAAACGCCGGCGCGATTAGCACCGCAGTCGACAATGGTGTTTTCCGCGAAACGGGCTTGCGGCGCCGCTCCGTATGCGCCAAGGGCTAGTCGCGGGAGCCGCCGCGTCCTTCCCGGCTGGCATCCATCCAGCGCAGCACTTCTTCGCCGAACTCCGGTGGCGCGATACGCCCCACCCGGCGTACCAGGTCGAGGATGGTCTGCTGGGCCAGCGCTTCTTCCATGCGCTTCTGCGCGGTGAGCATCACCGCGTGGATCGAGCAGGTGTTGCGGGTCGCCCAGGAAGGCGGGTTGCCTTCGAAGATCGCGCAGCGCTCGCGGACCTCGCGGCATTCGAAGATCGATTTGTCGCCGTCGATGGCGCGGACCACGTCGAGCACGCTGATTTCGTTGGCCGGCCGTGCCAGGCGGAAGCCACCGCGCACGCCTTCGGTGGCAGCCACCAGGCCGGCCTTGGCCAGGCGGGTGAAGACCTTGGCCAGCAGTTCCGGCGGCACGCCCTGCAACTCGGCGAGGGTACGTACGCTGGACTCGCGGCTGTCGCCTTTCTCGTCGGCGAGGAACAACAGGCAGTGGATGCCGTATTCGACGCCGGCGCTATAGAGAGCCATCACTAACTCCGATAGAAATATTCGCAATATTCTGCGCGGTTTTCAGGTCGCTCACAAGGACAGGTCGTTCGCTGTCTTCCGCCTCGAAGCGCTCTATCTCCGATCCTTTTCGTATGTTTTCGACGTCTTTTCCTCTCTTTCACGGCGAGGGGCGATTGCCTGTCGGAACGCTTTTCGGGGATTGATCTTCTTAACTACGACAAATATAGTCGTAGTTACGGAGAGGCTTTTCTCCGGATATCCCGTCCTTTCCCTCCAGGAGCCCCCAATGAAACAACGTATCCTGATCGTCGGTGCCGGATTCGCCGGCATGTGGAGCGCGCTGAGCGCAGTGCGCCAGCTCGACCGCCAGGGCCGCGACGACGTCGAGGTCGCGGTGCTCGCGCCGCAGCCCGAGCTGCGCATCCGCCCGCGTTTCTACGAGCCTGACGTGCAGCGCATGGCGGCGCCGCTGGGCGAATTGTTCGCCGCGGTCGGCGTGCGTTTCGTGCAGGGCAGCGCGCAGCGCATCGACGTGGCCGGCAAGTGGGTGGAGTACCGCGATGCCGAGGGCACGCTGGCGCAACTGGACTACGACCGCCTGGTGCTGGCGGCCGGCAGCGGCGTGTGGCGTCCGGCGAGTGTCGTCGGCATCGACGCTGCCTTCGATGTCGACCAGTTGGAAGACGCCCTGCGCCTAGAGGCACACCTGCATGCCCTGCGCGACTTGCCGGATTCACCGGCACGCAACACCGTGGTGGTCGCCGGCGGCGGCTTCACCGGCATCGAGACCGCCACCGAGATGCCGGCGCGCCTGCGGGCGATCCTCGGCGAGAAAGCGGCGCTGCGAGTGATCGTGGTCGATCGCGGCGCCGCCATCGGCGCATCGATGGGCGCGGACCTGAGCGGCTTGATCGCCGAGGCCTCGGCGGAACTGGGCGTGGAGTGGTGCCTGGGGCGTTCGGTGGCGGCGGTGGATGCCGAGGGCGTGACGCTCGACGACGGCCAGCGGATCGAGGCGAAGACCGTGGTCTGGACCGTGGGCGTGCGGGCCAGCACCCTGACCGGGCAGATTCCGGGCGAGCGCGATGCCCAGGGTCGCCTGCATGTCGACCGCAACCTCAAGGTGCTCGGTCTCGACGATGTCTACGCCACCGGCGACGTGGCCCGCGCGGCTACCGACGACCTCGGCAACCATGCCCTGATGACCTGCCAGCACGCCATCGCCCTGGGTCGCTCGGCCGGCAATAACGTGGCCGCCGACCTGCTCGGCGTCGAGCCGATTCCCTACAGCCAGGTGAAATACGTGACCTGTCTCGATCTCGGCGGCTGGGGCGCGGTGTTCACCGAGGGCTGGGACCGCCAGGTACGGTTCGTGCGCGAGGAGGGCAAGAAGATCAAGACCGAGATCAATGGTGTGTGGATCTACCCGCCGGCGGCGGACCGCGCCGTGGCGCTGGCGGCGGCCGACCCGCTGATTCCGGTGGTGGCGTAGGGCGATTTTCCCTCACCCCAACCCTCTCCCGCAGGCGGGAGAGGATGCCGTGCAGCGTAGAGGGATGCAGCGGCGCGCGGATGCCTGGCTTCCGGTAGGGCGAATAACCGCGAAGCGGTTATCCGCCGTTGCCTCGGTTCTCTTGGGAGCGTGCGTCTTCAGCGCTGGCGTTCCACCGCCGGACGGGCGAGCAGAAGGCGCAACGAGGCCCCCAGCGTTTCGCCATGACCCAGGCCGTCGAGCGGCTGGAAGTCCAGCGTGAGCCCGGCAACCCGGCGCAGGTCATCTACCAGCCGCGCCATCGCCTGGCCCGGCTCGGCTTTCAGCGAGCCGCGCGGGCTGGCCGGTTCGGCGCTGCCGCGCCAGAGCAGGAGTTCCGCGCGCTTTCCGCGCAGGCGCTGTTCGAGCCCCGCTCGTTCGCCGAGGATCGCCCCGTCGCGCCACCACAGCGACGGGCTGGCCGCGGCGTAGCGGGCGAACTCGCCGGGACGGGTGAACAGTGCGTGGAGCACCAGCAAGCCGCCGTAGGAGTGTCCCCAGAGGGTTTGTCGCGCAGTGTCCATGGGCGCCTGCGCCGCCACGGCCGGGCGCATGCCGTCGCGCAGCAGGTCGAGGAAGGCGTCGGCGCCACCGCTGGGCAGGCCGTTGAGCGGGTCGCGCTGATCGGCCTGGCCGGGACTCGCGGGGGTGTAGTCGAAGGTACGCCCGGCGCGGTCGATGCGCAGCGGCGTGCGGTAGCCGATGGCGACCAGCAGCGGTGCGTCGCCGTCGGCCAGGCGTCTCAGGGTTGACTCGTCGAGGGCGCCGACGGCGGCGTTGCCGTCGAGCATCCAGACCACCGGGTAGCCGGCGGCGGGCGGTGCCTGCAGCGGTCGGCCGAGCCACAGTCGGTAATGCCGCTGGCCATCGACGGAATCCAGGTCCACGGCGCTGAAGCGATAGGGCAGGTCCTGGCGTTGCAGCAGGCTGCGGTCCATGGTCGCCTCGGGGTCCGGTTGCGCCAGCGGCGCGCCGCCGGGCAGGGCCGCCGCCAGGGCGAGGCCCAGGGCGGCGACGAGCAGGGAGGTTCTCATCAGGCTTTCTCGTTATGGCTCAGAACGACGCGGTCAGGCTGGTATAGAAGGTCCGTCCGGGCTCGTTGTAGGTCGCCGCGCCGGCCCCGTCGATGCCGACCACGCCCTGGGCATTGCCGGCGCGGAACAGGCGCTTGTCGAACAGGTTGTCGACGCCGGCGCCGAGGCTCAGGTTCTTGCTCAACCGATAGGTGCCGCCGAGGCCGGCGATGGCGTAGGGCGAGAGCTGGTCGTTGGCGCTGCCGGTGACACGGTCGCCGTGATAGTCGTATTTCTTCGGCTTCTGCTTGCCGTACCAGGTGACCGTGGCTTGCAGCGAGAGGTCGTCGGTGGCCTGCCAGTCGAGCATCGAGTTGAGGGTGTAGCGCGGCGTCACCGAGAGCACGTCGCCGGTTTCCTTGTTCTTCGATTGCAGCATGTAGGTGAAGTTGTTGCTCCACTTCAGGCCGTCGGCCAGGGGCAGGGTCAGGGTACCTTCGAGGCCCTCGACCACCGCCTTGGGCACGTTCTCCCACTGGTAGATCGCCGCGTTGGCGTAGTCGCCCTTGCCGCCGCTGGCGTGGTCGACCGGTGACAGGCCGGATTCGATCTTGTTCTTGTAGTCGTTGCGGAAGTAGGTCAGCCCCGCTACCAGGCCGTCGTGGCTGTACTCGATGCCCAGTTCCTTGTTCACGCTGGTCTCGGCCTTGAGGCCGTCGTTGCCGCGCAGGTAGCAACTGGTGCTTTGCCCGTAGCAACCCTGGCCACGGCTGTAGAGCAGGTAGTCGGGGTTCAGCTGGTACAGATTGGGGGCCTTGTAGGCGCGGGCGATACCGGCCTTCAGGGTGACCCGCTCGGTGAGCGCGTGGGACAGGTTCAGCGATGGGCTCCAGTTGTCGCCGACGATGTCGTGGTGGTCCCAGCGCAGGCCTGGGGTGAGCATGGTGCCGGGCATCAGCTCGATGTTGTCCTCGGCGAACAGCGAGAAGATCCGCGCCGAGGAACTGCTGCTGCGGTTCTTTCCGGCGAGACCGGGGATCGAGCCGCCTTCCTCGGTGTTCTGGGTGTTGGAGCTGGGGTCGTCGAGCTTCTGCTCGGTCCACTCGCTGCCGAGGGTCAGGGTCTGCTCGTAGCCCAGGTGCAGCGGCAGGTTGACCTCGCCGTGGGCGGTCAGGTCGCGCAGGGTGGCGGTGTAGAAGCCGGCGTTGTTGGGGTCGAAGATACCTTCGGTGCCGCCGGCCAGGCCTTCGTTGATCCGGCTGTTGCGGGTCTTCTCGTACTGCAGGTAGGCCAGCGAGCTGCCGAAGTCCCATTCGCCGCGATGGGTGACCGAGTAGGTCTCGCGGTACATGCGGTTGGTCTCGTGGCCGAGCATCTGCTTCACGTAGTTGTTGCTGTTGGTGTTCTGCGTGTCGCCGGTGTAGATGTTGCCCTGGCGGCTGAAGCCGGCCTCGAACTCGAGGGTCTGCTCGGGCGTCAGGCGCCAGCTGAGCAGCCCGTCGATGTCCTTGTTGCGCACGCCTTCGCGACCGGCGGGGAGGGTGCCGGCCTGCTTGCCGGTGCGGTTGGATTCGTGGCCGGCGTTGATGTCCCAGTCGTCCGAGTCGGTCTTGGCGATGTTGCCGTAGACGCGGTAGCTGAGGTTTTCCGTGAGCGGCCCGTTGAGACCGAAGCTCATCCGTTCGCTGGCGCCTTCGGCCTTGTGTTGCGGGAAATTGCTGTAGACGCTGAGATTACCGTGGGTTTCCGCGCCGGCCTGCTTGGTGATGATGTTCACCACGCCGCCCGCCGCGCCGTTGCCGTAGCGCGCCGCCGCCGGGCCGCGGATCACTTCGATGCGCTCGACCTGGTCGGCCGGCACCCAGTTGGTGTCGCCGCGGCTGTCGCGCTCGCCGCGCCAGCCGTAGCGCACCGAGTTGCGCGAGCTGACCGGCTTGCCGTCGACCAGGATCAGGGTGTTCTCCGGGCCCATGCCGCGGATGTCGATCTGCCGGTTGTTGCCACGCTGGCCGCTGGAGCTGTTGCCGGTCAGGTTGACCCCCGGCATGGTCCGGATGATCTGCGACAGGTCGTTGCTCGGCGGTCGCTTGGCGATGTCCTCGGCGGTGATGATGGAAACCCCCGGCGCCTGCTTGGTTTCCTCCTGGGCGGTGGCGACCACGGTCTGCTCGCCCAGCTCGATGACGGAGCCGTCGCCCTGGCCGGCGGCGTGTACGGCGTTGGCGAGCAGGCAACTGGACAGCAGCAGGAAGGGAACGGCGGGAAGGGCGCGTGAGGACATCGGTGATCTCCGGGCAATGCAGCGAAATGCAAGAGATCACAAATGATATTGATTGTTATTTGAGAGTAAAGCGCATTAACTTTCTAAACACTTCGCCCTCAGGCGGCCGCCGGCAGCCACAGGTGCAGGCACAATCCGGGCTTGCCGTTGCTGGCCCAGAGCCGGCCGCCCTGTAGCTCGATGGCGCGCCGGGCGATCGCCAGGCCGAGGCCGAAACCTTCGCCGGCGCTATCGTCCAGGCGCTGGTAGGGGAGGAAGATGCGTTCCAACTGGTCTTCCGCCACGCCAGGGCCCTGGTCCTGCAGGCGCAGGTGCCAGAAGTCGCCCTCGCGCTCGCCGTCGAGGCTGACCGTGCCGTCCTCGGGCGAGTGACGGATGGCGTTGCGCAGGAGGTTTTCCATGGCCTGGGCCAGGCTGTCCAGGTGTACCTCGACGCGACAGTCGACGCCCAAGCGGCAGGGTAGCCGCGCCGGGTCCCAGCCGCTTTCGAAACAGGCGTCATCGCGCAGCGCTTCCCACACCGACAGCGCCAGCACCGGCTCGGTGGGCAGTTGCGGGCGCTCGGTGTCCATCCAGGCGAGGTCGAGGGTGTCTTCCAGCAGTCGTTGCATGTCGCCGATTTCGCGATCCAGGCGCTGGCGCAACTGTTCCGGCGGTAGCTCGCTGTCGTGGGCGATGCGCAGGCGCGCCAGCGGCGTGCGCAGTTCGTGGGACAGGGTGCGCAGCAGCAGGCGCTGCTGGGCGAGACTCAGGCGCAGGCGCTCGGCCATGTGCTCCAGGGCCTGGGCCAGCTCGCCCAGTTCGTCGCGGCGGGCCGCCAGCGGTGCGGCGAGGGGAGTGCTTTCCAGTTCGTCGGCGCGCAGGGCGTCGGCGCGATCGCGCAAGCGGTTCAGCGGCACCACCAGGTGGCGATAGAGCAGCAGGCCGAGCAGGGCGGCCAGCAGGGTCGGGACTATGCCGTGGGTGACCAGGTGGGTCCAGGGGGTCAGCCCGCCGGGCAGCAGGCGCTCCGGTAACTGGATTACCAGCCGGCCCTGCTCGGGATGTCCGGGGAACTCGATGCTGACGTACGGCAGTTCGTCCTGCAGGCGCCGGCTCATCGGCCAGTCGAGCTTGCGCATGAAGGTCAGGTGGCTCGACTCCTCGGTGCTTAGCGGCGTGCTGCCGAGGCTTTCCAGGTGCGGTCCGACCAGCGCCACCCAGGTATCTTCCTTCGCCGACAGTTCCTTGCGGAAGCGTTCGGCGCCCGCGGCACCCTCGCTGCGCCAGGCATCCTCCGCCTGCCGCGCGTAGTCCGCCAGGTAGCTGCGGTCGGCCGGGGCGAGGAAGTAGGTGCTGCGCTCCACCGACAGGCCCCAGGTGTAGATCAGCCAGGTCAGCAGCAGGCAGAAGCCGACCTGCAGCAGCGCCAGTTTCCATAACAGCGGGTGCCTGCGCATCAGGGGTGTTCCGTCTCCACCAGTAGGTAGCCCTGGCCGCGTACCGCCTGGATCTGCAGGTGACGGACGGCGACCGCGGCGAGTTTGCGCCGCAGGTTGCAGACGTGCACGTCGAGACCGCGGTCGAGGCGCGTGTAGCTGCGGTGCAGCACGCTCCGGTAGAGGAACGGCTTGCTCAGCGCCTCGCCAGCGTGTTCGCGGAGCGTCGCCAGGAGGCGGTACTCGGATGGCGTCAGCCCCGCCGGAAGGCCCTGGTGGAGCACATCCTGGGCCTGGTCGTCGAACACCAGCCGGGTATCCCGCCGCTGCGCCGACGGCAGGCGGTCCAGTCGTACGCGGCGCAGCAGGGCGTCGGTGCGGGCATCCAGCTCGGCCAGGCTGAACGGCTTCGGCAGGTAGTCGTCGGCGCCGCGGGTGAAGCCGCTGATGCGATCCTGTTCGGCGCCCAGGGCCGACATCAGCATCACCGGCGTGGCCTGCTCGCGGCGCAGCGACTCCAGCAGGGCCAGGCCGTCGAGGCCGGGTAGCATGATGTCCAGCAATACCAGGTCGAACGCTTCGCGCCCGGCGGCTTCCAGTCCGTGCGAGCCATCGCCGCAGACGGTTACGCGGAAGCCGCGCCGGCGGAAATGCGCGTCGAGATCCTCGCGTAGGCGCGGGTCGTCTTCGACCAGCAGCAGGCGGGGAGATGGGATTGAAATATGAGAATGATTCACGTTCGTGAATATCTCATTTTTGCCGGGTATCGGGCAATGGGCCAATGCGCCGCAGCGTGCTCGGAGCGGAAATACTTTTCGACAAAGCCGTCGTTGCTTCGGCTTTGGTTCTGGCTTAGGGTCGGCGGGTCCGCAGGAGGCGGGCAGGAGTGTCGTGGCTATTGGCCAGCCTTTCGCGACGGCACTGGGTTGTACGATCATCTGGCGCGCTGCTGGCGCGTTGTTCGGGCCGCCCGCCGCAGGTGACTATCAAGGAAGATTCCCCCATGCTGTTCTCCCAACACACCCGCCTGGTACACGTGGACTCCCCGCTGGGACCCGAGGTCCTGCAACTGCAACGGCTGGAGGGTCGCGAAGAGCTGGGCCGGCTGTTCAGCCACGAGCTCGAACTGGTCTCGAGCAATCCCGCCTTGCCTCTGGATGCCCTGTTGGGCAAGCCGATGAGCCTCGCGCTGGAACTCCCCGGCGGCAGCCGGCGGTATTTCCACGGCATCGTCGCGCGCTGTAGCCAGGGCGCCGGCGCCGGCCAGTTCGCCAGCTACCAGGTCACCCTGCGGCCCTGGCTGTGGCTGCTGACGCGCACCTCCGACTGCCGCATCTTCCAGAACCAGAAGGTCCCGGACATCATCAAGCAGGTGTTCCGCGACCTTGGCTTCTCCGACTTCGAGGACGCCCTGAGCCGCTCCTACCGCGAGTGGGAATACTGTGTGCAATACCGCGAGACCAGCTTCGATTTCGTCAGCCGGCTGATGGAGCAGGAAGGCATCTACTACTGGTTCCGCCACGAAAAGAAGCGCCACATCCTGGTGCTCTCCGATGCCTACGGCGCGCACCACAGCCCGGCCGGCTACACCAGCGTGCCCTATTACCCGCCGAGCCTCGGCCACCGCGAGCGCGACCACTTCTTCGACTGGCACATGGCGCGCGAGGTCCAGCCCGGCTCGCTGAGCCTCAACGACTACGACTTCCAGCGTCCCGGCACCCGCCTGGAAGTGCGCTCCAATGTCGGGCGCGCCCATGCCGCGGCCGACTACCCGCTCTACGACTACCCTGGCGAGTATGTGCAGAGTCAGGACGGCGAACACTATGCACGGACCCGCATCGAGGCGATCCAGACCCAGTACGAGCGAGTTCGCCTGCGGGGATGCGCCAGGGGTATCGGGGCGGGCCATCTGTTCCACCTGAGCAACTACCCGCGCCTGGACCAGAACCGCGAATACCTGGTGGTTGGCGCCGAGTACCGGGTAGTCCAGGAACTCTACGAGACCGGTAATGGCGGGGGCGGCGCGCAGTTCGAGAGCGAGCTGGACTGTATCGACGCCGGCCAGGCTTTCCGCCCCTTGCCGTCGACCCCGGTGCCGGTGGTGCGTGGCCCGCAGACCGCGGTGGTGGTCGGGCCCAAGGGCGAGGAGATCTGGACCGACCAGTACGGCCGGGTCAAGGTGCATTTCCACTGGGACCGCCACGACCAGTCCAACGAGAACAGCTCCTGCTGGATGCGCGTCTCGCAGGCCTGGGCGGGGAAGAACTGGGGCTCGATCCAGATCCCGCGGATCGGCCAGGAAGTGATCGTCAGCTTCCTCGAAGGCGACCCGGACCGGCCGATCATCACCGGGCGGGTCTACAACGCCGAGCAGACGGTGCCCTACGAGCTGCCGGCGAACGCTACCCAGAGCGGCACCAAGAGCCGTTCGAGCAAGGGCGGCACGCCGGCCAACTTCAACGAGATCCGCATGGAGGACAAGAAGGGCGCCGAGCAGTTGTTCATCCATGCCGAGAGGAACCAGGACATCGAGGTCGAGAACGACGAGACCCACTGGGTCGGCCACGACCGGACCAAGACCATCGACCACGACGAGACGGTGCATGTGAAGCACGATCGCACCGAGACCGTGGACAACAACGAGACCATCACCGTGCATGCCAACCGCAGCAAGACGGTCGACCGCAACGAGACGGTCAGGATCGGCATGAACAAGACGGAAACCATCCTCATGGCCTCGTTGCAGAACGTCGGCATGGGGCGCATGGAAAACGTCGGGCTCGGCTACAGCCTGAACGTCGGCATGATGATGAACACCGTGGTCGGGCTGAACCAGAGCACCCAGGTGATGAAGAAGAAGACCTTGTCGGTGGGCGATAGCTACGAAGTGAGCGTGGGCGGCAGCGACGATGGCTCGAAGATCACCCTGGACGGTCAGAGCATCACCCTCGGCAGCCAGCGCATCGAGCTGACCGCCGACCGCGAGATCCTCTTGCGCTGCGGCCAGAGCACGATCCGCCTGACGCCGGGGGAGATCGAGATCCTCTCGCCCAATGTCGATATCAACTGTTGAGCGGCGGGCGGATGTCCTGTCGCGGCTTTTCCCAAGGAAGGATGGATAGATGAGCGGCCTACCGGTTTCCCATGTCGGCGAGAAAGTCTCGGGAGGGGTGATCTCCACCGGCTCGCCCACCGTGCACGTCGGCAGCAGCGCGGTCGGCCTGGCCGACCGGGTGTCCGCCTGCGTGCCGTTGGTGGGCAAGCCGGTCAACCCGATGCTCGGCAGCAAGCTGCTGCCGGAAGAGGTCGATTTCGCCCTGGCGGCGCCGGACACCTTCACCTTCGCCCGTGGCTACCTGTCGAGCAACCCCCGTATCGGCCGGCTCGGCCGGGGCTGGTGGCTGCCGGGCGAGAGCATGCACCTGGAACTGAGCGAAGACGCCTGCGTGCTGGTCGACGCCCAGGGCCGCCGGATCGGCTTTCCTGCGCTGGCTCCCGGTGCCCAGCATTATTCCGGCAGCGAGGAGCTGTGGCTGCGCCGCGGCGGTTCGAGCGGCGGCGAAGCGCAGGCCTGGCGCGGGCGCTGGGCGGCGGTGCCGGCCGAACTGCAGACGCAGGAGGGCTCCGTGCTGGTGCTGTCCGGCCACAGCTACCTGCATTTCCAGCGTTGCCCCGACGGTATCTGGCGCCTGCAGGCCAGCTTCGGCCGCGCCGGCTACCGCACCGAGTTCCGCTGGAGCGGACGTGGCCTGCTCACCGGCGTGCGCGACAGCGCCGGGCGCAGCTATGCGCTGGTCTACCAGCAAGCCTGCGAGCCGAGCGAGGGCGACGACGGCCTGCGTCTGTTCGGCGTGATCCTGGCCAGCCACGACGGACCGCCTCCGGACTACATCGATCCGCAGAGCCCGGGGCTCGACTGGCTGGTGCGCTACCAGTTCAGCGACAGCGGCGATCTGATCGCCGTGCGCGACCGTCTTGGCCAGGTGGTCCGGGTATTCGCCTGGCGCGAGCACATGCTGGTCGCCCACGGCGAACCGGGCGGGCTGGAGGTTCGCTACGAGTGGGATGTCCATGCTCCGCACGGGCGGATCGTGAAGCAGATCGAGGCGGGCGGCCTGACCCGTACCTTCCGCTACCTGCGCGATGCCACCGAGGTCAGCGACAGCCTCGGCCGCGTCGAACGCTACGAGTTCGCCGGCGAGGGCGGGCAGCGGCGCTGGACCGCGCTGGTCAGGGCCGACGGCAGCCGTAGCGAGTTCGACTACGACCTGTTCGGCCGCCTGGTCGCCATGCGCGATCCGCTGGGACGGGAGACGCGGCGCCGGCGCGATGGCCAGGGGCGGATGCTCGAGGAGGAGTCGCCGGGCAAGGCGCGCTATCGCAAGCGCGTCGACGAAGAGACCGGGCTGCTGGTCGAGCTGGAGGACGCGATGCAGCGCCGCTGGACCTTCGAGCGCGACGAACGGGGCAATGCGACGACGGTGCGCGGCCCGGCCGGCAGCACCCGCTACGCCTACGAAGACCCGCGCCTGCCCGACCGGCCGACGCGAATCGTCGACCCGCGCGGCGGCGAGCGGCGCCTGGAGTGGAACCGCTTCGGCCTGTTGGCCGCGTTGACCGATTGTTCCGGCCAGGTCTGGCGTTACGACTACGACAACGAAGGACGTTTGGTCGCCAGCAGCGACCCGCTGGGACAACTGACCCGGCGCCGCTACGACCCGCTGGGGCAACTGATCGGCCTGGAATTGGCCGACGGCAGCGCCCTGAGCTATGAATACGACGCCCTTGGGCGGCAGACCCGTATCGCCGATGCCGAGGGGCACGCCACGCTATTTTCCTGGGGGCACGGCGATCTGCTGGCGCGGGTTTCCGACGCCGGCGGCGGCGAATTGTCCTACCTGCACGACGAAGCCGGCAGGCTGGTCGCCCTGACCAACGAGAACGGCGTCCAGGCGCAGTTCCGCTACGACCTGCTGGACCGTCTGGTGGAAGAGACCGGCTTCGACGGTCGTCGCCAACGCTATCGCTACAACGCCGCTGACGAACTGATCGCCCGCGAGGATGCCGACGGTCGCGAGACCACCTATGCCTACGACCGCGATGGCCGCCTGGCGAGCATCCGGGTTCCCGCCACCGAGCACGCACCGGCCCTGGTCGAGCGTTACCGCTGGTTGGCCGACGGCCGCCTGGCCAGCGCCGGCGGGGCGGATTGCGAGGTGCGCTACACGTACGACGAGGTCGGTAACCTGCGCCTGGAAAGCCAGGTACATGCCGACGGTTGGGTCTACAGCGTCGAGCACAGCCACGACGCGCTAGGCGTGCGCCAGACCAGCCGCTACGGCGACGCGCCGCCGGTCGCCTGGCTGACCTATGGCCCGGGTCATCTGCACGGCGCGCTGGTCGGTGCGGTCGAGCTGGCCTTCGAGCGCGATGCCCTGCACCGTGAGGTGCGTCGCGACGCCCGCCGCGACGGGCAGGATGACGCGTTGTTCACCCAGGAGCGCCAGCACGCGCCGCTGGGACGCCTGCAGCGCAGCCGCCTGCGTCTGGCCGGCGGTTTCGACTGGCAGCGCGGCTATCGCTACGACGGACTTGGACAACTGGTCGGCATCGACGACAACCAGTATCCGTCGGTGCGCTACGAATACGACCTCGGCGGTCGCCTGCTGGCCAGCCGGCGCGCTGGCGCGGCGGCCAGCACCTACCGCTACGACGCCGCCGGCAACCGCCTGGAGGGCGTCGGCGAGTACGCGCGCGAGGACGCTCGCCAGGCATTCGCCGAGAACGAACTGTACCGCTCCGGTTTCAGTCGCTCCGAGGCGCGCGCGAACCAGGCCGGCGAAGGCCCGGCGCGCTGGGCCGGCAACCGCGTGGAGAGGATCGCCGGCAACCGCTATCGCTTCGATGCGCTGGGCAACCTGGTCGAGCGTATCGGCGCCGACGGCGAGCGCCTGCGCCTGGCCTACGACGGCGCGCAGCGCCTGGTCCATCTGACGCGCGATTACGCCGACGGCACGCGGCTGGAGGCGCGCTACCGCTACGACGCGCTGTCGCGACGGATCGCCAAGGTGGTGCTGCGCGACGGTGTCGAGCAGCAGGTGCGCTTCGGCTGGGACGGCGATCGCCAATGCGCCGAAGCCTTTGCGCGGGAACTGCGCACCACCGTTCACGAACCGGGCGGTTTCGTCCCGTTGCTGCGCCTGGAGCAGGCCTGCGAGCCCGATCCCCCGGAGCTGCTGCAACTGCGCCAGGCGTTCGCCGCCGAAGGCCAGCCGCTGCCGGCGCAATGCGTGCCGGCGCTGGGCGAGGCGCGGATCGCTTTCTTCCACACCGATCACCTCGGTACCCCCCTGCAGCTGAGCGACGAACGTGGCCAACTGCGTTGGCAGGGCGTTCCGGACGACTGGCGGGCGGTAGCGCCGGAACGACAGCCGGGTGCGCAGCCGATCCGCTTCCAGGGGCAGTACCACGATGAGGAAAGCGGCCTCTACTACAACCGCTACCGTTACTACCTGCCGGAAGCCGGGCGCTATGCCAGCCAGGACCCGCTCGGCCTGGGCGGTGGCCCCAACCTCTATGCCTATGCGCTGAACGCGCCCACGCTGGCCTACGATCCCACCGGCCTGATCATCCCGCTGGTGGTGATCGGCGCCTTCGCCGCCCGCGCCGCGATCGGAGCGGCGCTGGGCGCCGGCATCGAGCTGGGGATGCAGACCGGCAAGCAGGTGCTGGGGCAGATGAAGGACAACTGGGACAGCGATCGCGACCTCACCGATATCAAGTGGAAGTGCATCGACATCAACTGGAAACACGTCGGCGCCTCGGCGGCCATCGGCACCGTGGCGCCGGGCATGCTCAGCACCGGCAAGACCGTGGTGCAGTCCGCCAAGGCGATCAGGACCCTTTCCGGACAGGCGGCCAACACCGCCAACCGCGCGGCCAAGCTGGCCGCGCGCAAGGCCGCCCATGCCGATACCATCAAGAAGGCCGTGGCCACCCAGGCCGCCTGGCAGACGGGCAAGCAGATCGTCAAATGCCCGCTGAAGGACGAAGAAGAGGAGTGCCCGCCGCAATGATCAAGCATTACCTGCTGATGACCCTCGTCTGCATACCGCTGGCGTTGCTCTATGTCTGCCTGGAATGGTTCTTCGGCAACACCTGGGTGACCGTCGGGGTGTTCTTCGGCGTGCTCGTCGTGCTGCGCCTCGGGCTCTACCTCTACCGCCGCTCGAAGGGCATCAGGGACGGCTACCTGGACGAGTGAGGCCGACCCGGCATCGCGGAGCATCGACCCATGCAGGGCCTCTTCGTCAATGGCTCCGCCAGTCTTCCGCCGCCGATGCTGTCGCGCAGGCGCTGCTGGCGGCGTTCGCCTGGTAACCTGGCGAACTGCCTGTCTTCTTTGCCAAGGTCCGAGGAGCCGACCATGCACGACCTGCCTACCTACGACGATGTGATCGCCGCCGCCGCGCGGATCGCCGGGCATGCCAACCGCACGCCGGTGATGTCCTCGCGTACCCTCGACGAAGAACTCGGCGCGGAAGTCTTCTTCAAATGCGAAAACCTGCAGCGCATGGGAGCGTTCAAGTTCCGCGGCGCCTTCAACGCGCTGTCGCGGTTTTCCGCTGAGCAGCGTGCCGCCGGGGTGGTGGCGTTCTCCTCCGGCAACCACGCCCAGGCCATCGCCCTCTCGGCGCGCTTGCTGGGGATCCCGGCGACCATCGTGATGCCGGCCGACGCGCCGGCGGTGAAGATCGAGGCGACCCGTGGCTACGGCGGGCAGGTAGTGCTCTATGACCGCTATACGGAAGATCGCGAGCAGATCGGCCGCGACCTGGCGCAGCGCCATGGCCTGACCCTGATCCCGCCCTACGATCACCCCGACGTGCTGGCCGGGCAGGGCACCGCGGCCAAGGAACTGTTCGAAGAAGTCGGTCCGCTGGACGCCTTCTTCGCGCCCCTCGGCGGCGGCGGCTTGCTCTCCGGCTGCGCCCTGGCGATCCGCGCGCTGGCGCCGGCCTGCCGGATCTACGGGGTGGAGCCGGAGGCCGGCAACGATGGCCAGCGTTCGCTGCGCAGCGGCGCCATCGTGCATATCGATACGCCGCAGACCCTCGCCGATGGCGCCCAGACCCAGCATTTGGGCAATCTCACCTTCCCGCTGATCCAGCGCAACGTCGATGACATCCTCACCGCCAGCGACGCCGAACTGGTGGATGGCATGCGCTTCCTCGCCGCGCGGATGAAGCTGCTGGTCGAGCCCACCGGTTGCCTCGGCCTGGCCGCCGCCCGCCAGCGCAAGGACGAATTGCGCGGCAAGCGGGTCGGGATCCTGCTCAGCGGCGGTAACATCGACCTGGCGCGTTTCTGCGCCTTGCTCGGCGGCTAGCCGGCCGCTAGAGGCCGAGTCCTTCGCTGGCTGCCCAGCGCGCCATCAGGCGGTTCGACGGCAGGCTTTCGTCGAGCAGCTTGCGCGCGCTTTCCACCCCCGCGACCGGCAGGCCCTGCGGGTCGAGCAGGCCGATCTGCACCAGCACGCCGGCCTGGTCCCAATAGATGTGCTCGTGGTAAAGGCGGTCGCCGCGAAAGCGCACCACGCCGAGCATGGGGATTTCCACGAAGCGCCCGGTGGGTGGGACGCCGGGCAGCAGCCAGTCGATCTCGCAGCTGTGGGTGAAGCGCATGACGAACTCGTCGACCACCTGCAGCGCCCCCACCGTCCGCGAAATCGGCGTGAGGGTCATGTCCGGCGGGTTGCCGTGGATGAAGTGATGGCGGTAGAAGCGGCTCAGTTCGCGCTGGCCGACGCCGCCGGTGAGGGTCGGGACATGGTTGACGTAGGGCTCGGCGACCATGGTCGCCATGGTCGCGGCGACGTCGCGGGTATCGAACTCGTGGCGCACATGCTCGTCCCACAGCGCGGAGAGGTCGAAGTTCGGCCCGATCTCCCGCTTCAGGGCGGCGATGCTGCGTTCGTGAGCCATCAGGTAGGCCGGTTTGTCGAAGTGCATGCCGCCGACGCGGGCGAAGGCGTGATCGACGCCGGGGTAGAGGTACAACTCGGTCTTGGGCAGGTTGCGCAGGCAGGGCAGGATCGCGTCGCGGGCCTGCTGCGGGCAGTAGGCGTCCTGTTCGGCGAAATGCAGCACCAGCCGGCCCTTGATCTGTTTCGCCTCGTCGAGCAGCGCCTCGATGCCCATGCCGTAGTAGCCCACCGAGCAGGAGACGTCGGTGCGCGTCGCGGCGAGGTAGGCCAGCTTGCCGCCCATGCAGAAGCCGACGAAGCCGATCCCGGCGTGGACCACCTCCTCGCGTTGGCGCAGGTGCTCGATACAGGCGGCGATGTCGTCCACCGCGGCGTCCAGATCGATGCGCTGGAACAGCTCGATGGCCTTGGCGAAGGCCGCTTCGTCGTAGCCCAGGTCGACGCCCGGCTGCAGCCGCCAGAACAGGTCGGGGACCAGGGCCACGTAGCCCTCTTCGGCGTACAGGTCGGCCACCGCGCGCATGTTCGCGTTGACGCCGAAGATTTCCTGACCGATCACCACGCCCGGCCCCTTGCCGCTGGCGGGGAGCGCGAGATACGCGTCGAACCGGCCGCTGCCGTCGGACGCTGCGATGCTGACGTACTGTCCCATGCCTGGATTCCTCATCGGGTTGTTGTTGGAGTGGGAAAACGGGAAAGCGAAGCGAACCAGCCTAGTAGGAACCGGTCGGCGGGTCATTGGCTATCCGCATGCTGGCGGGAGGGTATCCGGATTGTCCGGGAGCGAGGGGCGGGAGGCGGCGCGCTCCTCGGCGAGCCGCTCGCGGATACCGCTCAGGCCCGCTGGCGCTGCCAGGGCGGGCCAGCGGCGAACCGCGCTTCCACCCATTGGCGGAACGCGCTGGCCGCCGCCGTGGCGTAGCGCGCCGAGGGGCGCACCAGGTAGACGCCGGCGTCGGCGTCCAGTTGCCACTCCGGCAGCACCCGTACCAGCCTGCCGGCTTCGAGGTCGCGGCTCATCAGCCACTCGCCGGCGGCGAAGATACCCAGGCCCTGGCGTGCGGCGCAGAGCAGGGCCTCGTTGTCGTTGCTGACCATCGAGCCGCGTACCCGCACGGGCTGCTGTTCGTCCTGGCGGGTCAGCTTCCACTCCGGGTACGAGTGCAGTCCGCTGAAGCCGAGGCAATTATGTGCCGCCAGGTCGGCCGGGATACGCGGTACCCCATGCCGCTTCAGGTAGTCGGGAGCGGCGCCGAGGATGCGCCGATGGGCGCACAGCCGCCTGGCCACCAGGCGGCTGTCGGCCAGTTCGCCGACCCGGATCGCGAGGTCGAAGCCTTCCGCGATGATGTCGACGAAGCGCTCCGAATAGTCGGTTTCCAGCACCACCTGCGGATGCGCCAGGGCGAACTCCGCCAGCAGCGGACCGAGCCAGAGCCGGCCCATCGCCGACGGCAGGGCGATGCGCAGGCGTCCGCGCAGTTGCGCGGCGCCCAGGCTGGCTTCGTGCTCGGCCTCGTCGAGCAGGTCGACGGCCTGGCGGAAGCGGCTCGCCAGGCGCTCGCCTTCATCGGTGAAGCGCAGTTGCCGGGTGGTGCGTTCGACCAGGCGGATGCCGAGGCGACGCTCCAGTGCGCCGAGCCGCTTCGAGAGCACCGAGGGATGGCGTTGCAGGGCGCGGCCGGCGGCGGCGAACGAACCGTGCTCGGCCAGGGCCAGGAGCGTGGCGACTTCATCGGCCTGCCGGCTGTCGAACGGTTGCATGCATGCGCCTCTTGCGGGTGGGTCAGGGCAAGAGTACCAGCGCGCCTTGCGAGCGTCCCTCCAGCAGATCGGTATGCGCCACGGCCGCCTCGGCCAGCGGGTAGCGCCGCCAGACCCGGGGCTGAATGACACCGTCTGCATGGGCGCGCAGCACAGCCTGCGCGCGTAGCCGGTATTCCTCCGGGTTGGCGGTGTGGGCGGCGAGCGAGGGACGGGTGAGGAACAGCGAACCCTTGGCGTTGAGGGTGGCGACTTCGACGGCTGGCGGCACGCCGGAGGTAGCGCCGAAGGACACCAGCAGGCCGCGCGGACGCAAGCTGTTCAGGGATGCCTCGAAGGTAGCGCGACCGATGGGGTCGTAGACCACATCGACCTTGCGCCCGGCGGTCAGCTCGGCGACCTGGGCGGCGAGACTGGCCGCGTCGAACACCAGCACCTCGTCGCAGCCGGCAGCCCTGGCCCGCTCGACGCTTTCCGCCTTCGACACCACGCCGATCACCCAGGCGCCCAGGTGCCGGGCCCAGGCCGCCATCAACTGGCCGACGGCGCCCGCCGCGCCGTACAGCAGGATGCGTGTGCCGGGCCCGACGGGGTAGGTGGCGTACAGCAGGTAGTGCGCGGTGATGCCCTTGAACAGCAGCGCCGCCGCGTCCTCGAAAGCGAGTCTGTCGGGCAGCTTCAGCAAGCGCTCGGCGGGGTAGAGCCGGGCGCTGGCATAGGCGCCCAGCGGGCCGGTGGCATAGGCGACGCGGTCGCCCGGCGCCAGTCCGGAGACTCCCGGACCCAGCGCGGCGACCACTCCGGCGCCTTCCAGGCCGAGGCCGGACGGCAGCGGAATCGGTACCGCTCCCGAGCGCTGGCCGAGGTCCAGCGGATTGACGCCGATGGCGGCCTGCTCCAGCCAGACCTCGCCGGGGCCCGGTTGCTGCGCCTGGACTTGCTCCAGGCGCAGGACCTCGGGGCCTCCGTTTGCGTTGAGGGTGATGCGACTGGGCATGGCGGTCTCCTTGGCTGCGTTCGTCGTTCCGGCAGTCTAATGAAGCATCCGGGGATGACCAGGTAGGTTCTTTGCAGTTGATTGCTGCACCGCATGCAGTAGTGAGACGGTGCTCCAAGGTGACCGAAAGTCGTGTTTCCGTATCGACAGGATTCGCCTAGTGTAAGGCGGCAGCCTGGACGGCCATGGTCCCTGTGGTCGCCGGGATCATTTCGGGAGAGTCCCATGACGGCACCTTTCAAGGATCATTTCTCCACGGGTTCGGCGAACTACGCCGCACATCGTCCGACCTACCCGGCGCAGTTGGTCGACGAGCTGGCCGCGCTCTGCCCCGGCACCCGCCTGGCCCTGGACTGCGGCTGCGGCACCGGACAGCTCACGGTGCTGTTGGCCGAGCGTTTCGAACGGGTGGTCGGTACCGACGCCAGCGCCGCGCAGATCGACAAGGCGCAGGCTCGCGAGCGGGTCGAGTATCGCGTGGCCCTGGCCGAGGACAGCGGACTGGCGGCGGCCAGCGCCGACCTGGTGACGGTCGCCCAGGCCGCCCACTGGCTGGACCTGCCGCGCTTCTACGAGGAAGTCCGGCGTGTGGCCCGCGCGGACGCCATCCTGGCCCTGGTTACCTATGGCGTATTGCATGTCGACGGACCCATGGAACCGCTGGTCCAGCACTTCTACCACCAGGTCGTCGGCCCCTACTGGCCTGCCGAGCGGCGCCACGTGGAGGAGGGCTACCGCAATCTGCCGTTCCCCTTCGAGGAGCGCCGCCTGCCGGACCTGGCCATCGAGGTGGCCTGGACCCTGGACGAGCTGCTGGGCTACGTCGGTACCTGGTCGGCGGTGAAGGAGGCCGGCAAGGCCCTTGGCCAGGATCCGGGCGCCGCGTTCGTCGATGAGCTGCGCGAAGCCTGGGGCGACCCGCAGACGCGCTATCGGGTCAGTTGGCCGCTGACGGTGCGCGCCGGGGTGATCCGCTGAGCCATCGGACGCAATCCGAAACTCAACCATGACGGCGGGGAGAGCGCCGATCGCGTCCGCCTGCCGTCTACGCAGGTCGCTGCAACCCCCTGGCAGCCGCGGCGTCGCTTGAGCGCGGGCAGGGGGCAGGTGGTGCGCCGAGTCGTATTCGTCGAACTCGCCATGCCGCCCCAGGCCGGGTCGGCGTGCAGGTTGCCAGTCCCTGGCGTACGGGGCGCTCAGTGCGTGCTTTCGTTTCACTGAGCCAGGTTTTCCAGCGCTATGAAGAAATCGCCCCGATTGCAGGATGAGTCTTGCTTTCGTCCCGGTTTCCCTGCCGCTGGCTGCTGAATCGAGGGTGCACTCCGCGCAGTCCGGCCCCTCACCTTGAGAGCCGTTGCCATTGTCGGGGTTACCCACGTGCTTTCCAGCAGGTACGGAGCCGATGGGAGATCGAGTTGGCGAGAGTGCCGGCTTGCTCCGGCCTTCTGAAGGCTCTTCTTGAATCAGAAAAACCTTACGCCAGAAGTAGTGGGGGCTGATGGCCCCGCTCGCTTCGATCCTTCATGGTTAGCGGGTTCTGTTCTTCTTCGCCGTGGAGAGTTTTTCTGTGAGTGGTTCCCTCTTGGTACCGGCCAGTCTCGCCAGTCGCATCAGGCTCCTGCTGGTCATGACCCGGCGCGAGGTCGAACTGCGTTATCGCGACGCCATGTTGGGCCGCATCTGGATCATCGTCTCGCCGTTCCTGCTCTTGCTGATCTATACGTTTGTCTTCGGCTTCGTGCTGAAGTCGCGCTGGGGTGGAAGCCAGAGCACGCTCTCCTTCGCCTTGACCCTGTTTTCCGGACTCCTGCTGAACGGGATCCTCGCTGAAAGCCTGTCCAGGGCCCCGACTATCATCCAGGCCAACGCCAACTACGTGAAGAAGCTGGTTTTTCCCCTGGAGATACTCCCCCTCACACCGCTGCTGGCCGCTTTCTTCAACGCCATGCTCGGCTACCTGGTGCTCTGTATCTTTCTTCTCTTCAGCGGCGTCGAGCCAGGCTGGCAACTGGTTCTGCTACCGCTTGCCCTGCTCCCCTTCCTGCTCTGCGTGACGGGGCTGGCGTGGTTCCTCGCGGGACTCGGGGTCTATGTTCGCGACATAGGGCAGTTCGTCCAGTTTCTCCTGGTGCTTCTGCTATTCATCAGCCCGGTGTTCTATCCGCTGTCTTCCTTGCCACCGGTAATGCAGCCCTACCTGTACCTCAATCCGCTGACGATCCCGGTGGAAATGGTCAGGGCGATCCTTTTCGATGCTCCCTATCCGACCCTTGGGGTCTTCAGCGTTTATTGCGTTGCGTCTCTGCTGGTCTGTTCATCGGGCTTCCTCTGGTTTCGTCGGGTTCAGGAAGGTTTTGCAGATGTCCTCTGAGGCCGTTTCCCCGGGCCCGCAGATGACGGCCGAGTGGATACCGCTGGGGCAGCGTTTGCTCGAACGCGGGTTGGTGAGCGGCCAGGAACTCGAGCGGGCGCTCGACCTGCAACGCCGGCTTGGCGGCCGTCTGGGAGGCATTCTCGTGCGTTCCGGAGCCATCTCGGAAAATACCCTCATGCAGGTGCTGGCGGAGCAACTGCGGTTGCCGCTGGTGGGGGACGACCTGCGGAAGCCGAGCGAAGAGTCCATCGCCGCATTCCTGCTCAGTACCCCGATCAATACCGACTGGTTCGTCGAAGAGCAACTGGTGGTCTGGGAGGAGGGCGAACAACTGCTGTTCGCGGCGCGTGATCCGTTATCTCCTTCGATACGCGAAACCCTGGGCTATTTCTATCCGGAGCGCTCGATTCAAGCAGTGCTGTGCCGCTCCCAGGATCTGGACGGCTGGTTGGAGCACTCCCTGGACCTGACCCGGCAAGGTGCGGATCGGCACGCCTACGGCAGCGAAGACATCCGCTACCTGCGGGAGTTGGCGGAGGAGGCGCCGGTAGTCGAACTCGTCAACAACGTGATGAGCCAGGCCATGGAAAAGCGTTCTTCGGATATTCACATCGAACCCCGGGAGTTCGACTTCCGTATCCGCTTCCGCGTCGACGGCGTCCTGCACGACCAACTGAGCCTTCCCCGCGAGCGATTCGCGGCGGTCGTCTCGCGGATCAAGCTGATCTCCGCCATCGACATCGCGGAGCGACGGTTGCCGCAGGATGGACGCATGAGCATCCGGGTCAGCGGTACGGAGCTCGACGTGCGGGTCTCCACCTTGCCAGGGGTGCATGGCGAATCGGTGGTCATGCGCCTGTTGCCGAAGGAGCGCGAGGGGTTGCGCCTGGACCGGCTCGGGATGCTCCCGGACCACTTGCGGAGGATGCGTGCATGGGTAGCGGAACCCCACGGCATCATCCTGGTGACCGGCCCCACCGGATCGGGCAAGTCCACCACGCTCTATGGCGCGCTGGAGGAAATCAATGATGGCGTGCGCAAGCTCATCAGCGTGGAAGATCCCGTGGAATACCAGGTGCCCAATATCACCCAGGTCCAGGTCCATGCCGACATCGGCCTGACCTTCGCTGCCGCCTTGCGCTCGATCCTGCGGCAGGATCCCGATGTGATCATGATCGGGGAGATACGCGACCTGGAGACGGCGGAGATCGCCGTACAGTCCTCGCTCACCGGTCACCTGGTGCTTTCGACCCTGCATACCAACGATGCGGTGAGCGCCTTCACGCGTTTGATCGACATGGGCGTGGAACCCTTCCTGGTGGCTTCGCCGGTGCGCGGTGTCCAGGCCCAGCGACTGGTGCGCAGGTTGTGCGCCCACTGCGCGGAACCTTGCGAGCCAACCCTTGCTGCGGCCGATCTGGCAGCGACCCAGGCGGCCACCGCGCGGCTGTTCCCGGGGCAGGCAGCGCAATGGCGCGTGGCGCGAGGCTGCGGCCGCTGCGAAGGTACCGGCTACAGCGGCCGTGTGGGCATCTACGAACTCGTCGATCTGTCTTCCGAGATGCGCGACCTGATCGTGCAGAGAGCTTCCCTCGAACAGATGCATCGGCTTGCCGCCAGCCAGGGACAGCGCAATCTGCGTGAAGATGGCTTGATCAAGGCCTGGTTGGGTATGACCAGTCTTGACGAGGTGCATCGCGTGACCAGCGGCTAAGCCCATGAATTTCATCTACCAGGCCGTCGATCGCAAGGGCAGGCGCGTTCGTGGCGAACTCTGCCTCCCCACGCGCCAGGATGCGCTGCGGCAGTTGCAGCGCCAGGGGCTCACCCCGCTCAGCCTGGAGGTGAAACGCCGCAACCTGGGCTCGCGACGTCGGCTCAAGGCCGAGGAATTGAACATGGCCATCCACGAACTGGCCACCATGCTCGCGGCGGGAGTGAGCATGGCCGACGCGGTGGAGGCTCAGGAGCGAGGCGCGCGCCACCCGAAGTTGATTACCGCCCTGCAGGCGATGGCCAATGGCCTGCGCCAGGGGCAATCCTTTCCCGTGGTGCTGGAGAGCGCCGGCCTCGACTTGCCGCGCTATGTATATCAACTGGTGGCGGCCGGCGAGATGACCGGAAACCTCGCAGGAGCCTTGAGGGACTGTGCCACGCAGATGGAATACGAACGGCGAACCCGCGCCGAGTTGCAAGGGGCGCTGATCTACCCTGCGATTCTGGTGCTCAGCGGGGTGCTCGCCGTGGCGACCCTGTTCGTCTTCGTCGTTCCGAAATTCGCCAATCTCCTGAACGAGACCGCCCAGCTCCCGTGGCTTGCCTGGGCAGTGCTGAGCATCGGGGTATGGAGCAACGAGAGTTCCGGCTTGCTGGCGTTCGCCGTCCTGCTGCTTGCTGGCGGCATCGCCGTGGCGCTGCGCAATCCGGCGCTCCGCGCCCATGCGCTCGACCAGTTGGTGCGCCTGCCCGTAGTCGGGGAATGGTTGATGCAGGCGGAAATAGCGCAATGGTCGAAGGTGCTTGGAACCCTGCTGGGAAATCGTGTGCCGCTGGTGGAGGCCCTGCTGCTTTCCGCCGCTGGCGTCCGCATTGCCCGGCAGCGCCGGACCCTGGAGCGAGTCACCCAGGATGTGCGGGCCGGCATCGCCTTGTCGGCAGCGTTGGAGGAGCGCCAGGCGGTCACGTCCATCGGTTCGAGCCTGGTGCGGGTTGGAGAGGCCTCCGGGCAGCTCGCGGAGATGCTGCAGAGCCTGGCGACGCTCTATGGAGAGGCCGGGCAGGCGCGAATGAAAAAGGCCCTGGTACTGATCGAGCCTTTGGCGATCCTGCTGATCGGCTCTGTGTTCGGCCTGATCATTACCGGCGTGGTACTGGCGATTACCAGCGCCAACGACATGGTGCTTTGAATGCCGGGTATCGATGCCGCGGCTGGTTGGATGAGACGTGAAGTGGAAACCGTATGAACAGAGCTGCACAACAGGGCTTCACCCTGCTCGAGATGATTGTGGTGTTGGTGATTATCGGCATGCTGATGGGGCTCGTCGGGCCGCGACTGTTCAATCAGGCCGACAAGGCGAAGGCGCAGACGGCGGATACCCAGGTGAAGATGCTCAAGGGCGCGTTGCTCACCATGCGCCTGGACATCGGCCGGCTGCCGACCGAAGAAGAAGGCCTGGCGCTACTCAACACGCCGCCTTCCGATGAACGTCTCGGGGCCTTCTGGCACGGGCCCTACCTCGAGGGCGGCGTACCGCTGGACCCCTGGAACCGGCCTTACCTGTACAGCGACAGGCCGAGTGCCGAACAACCCTTCACTCTCTACAGTCAGGGCGCGGATGGGCAGCCCGGTGGGAAAGGCCTGGATGCCGATGTCGGTTACGCGCCCAAACGTTGACCAGGCCGCGTTCACCTTGCTCGAACTGCTGGTGGTGCTGGTGATCGTCGGGGCCATTGCTGCGGTGGCGTTGCCCGGCCTGGTGAGGATGCAGGAGACCTGGGCGCGCAGGACCGCGCTGGACGATCTGTTCAATCAATTGCAGACCTTGGGCTATCGCGTGCGCAGCGATGGGCGGGAGCTGCTCATTGGTGAGAGCGGGGCGGTTCCCGAGCAGTTGCTGCGACTGCCCGATGGCTGGACGGTTACTGCTCGGCCGCCGATACGTTACATGGCAAACGGAGTTTGCCTGGGCGGAAAGTTGCAGGTCCATCATGGGCGCGCGACACATACGCTGCTGCTTCAGCCACCCCTCTGCGCGCCCGGGACGATCCGCTGATGCCGGCGCGGCAGGAAGGCTTCACGCTCCTGGAGGCGGTGGTTGCGCTGACGCTCCTGGCAGTGGTCGGCGGTGCGCTATTCGCCTGGCTCAACAGTGCCTTTCGGAGCATGCAGCGGGTCGAGGCGGCCGAGCTGCGCATCGAGACGGCCCGGGTGGCGATGGCTTATCTGGAGCGCATGAACCCTGCGCTCGAACCCGCAGGCAGGGCCCGGCTGGGGCATTACCGGCTGGAGTGGCGAAGTTCGCCGCTGTCCGCGTCGAAAGCGGCGGTGGGCCGCCATAGCGGCAGTCCGGGCATCTACGACGTGACCTTGTTCAGGGTCGTCGCCAGCATCCGGGCCGGCGATGGAACGCCGCAGACGCTGCAACTGGAGCTTCCCGGGTACGTGGTCATCCCAGCGCGACTGGGTGATGGACCATGATCCGCTCGCGACGAAAACAGGGTGCATTCACCCTGCTCGAGATGATCGTGGTGCTGCTGGTCGTTTCCTTCATCGGCACGTTGCTCATGCAAGGGTTGAGCTATGCCAGCAAGGCCAACCAGTCCTTGCACCAGAGCCTGGGGCGCGGACAGGTCCGGGCGCTGACCTTCGATTGGTTCCGTGATGCGGTGGAGAACCTGGTCGCTCCCGAGGCTGGCGAGGTCCGCTGGCGTCTGCGAGGGGACGAACTCAGTTTCGAGGCCATGTCTGCCGCGGCCCTGGATCGCCGTGCGGGCATCCCGACGCCCTTGGCCTTCCGGCTTGAGCGGCGGGCAGGAGAGGACCGGACCGAGTTGATCTATGTGCGAAGGCTGGAGGACAGTCGCTGGCCCCTCCTGCATCTGCGCGGCGAAGCTCGCTTCCGCTATCTGGACGGTCACGGCCAGTGGCACCGGGACTGGCCGCCGAGCGCGCAACTGGCCGATACCCTTCCCGAGGCGATGGCACTGGCGGCTCCCGAGGAGCGCCTGTTTGTCCTTGTCGCGGTCGTACTGCCCAGAGCGAGGCCCGCCGAACATGATTTCTGATGGCGCACGCCGACATGCGGCGTCTGCCCGCTCGTCTGGCTTCGTTCTGGTCGGAGTGGTCTGGTTCCTGGCCATCATGACCCTGCTGGCCAGTGCCGCTGTACTCTGGGTCGGGCGCTCGCTGGATGCCACGGAAAACCGGCGCAAGGCGCTGCTTCGTGAGCTGGAGGAGCATGCCTTGCTGGCGCGGGTCCAATGGCTGGTGGCTACCCAGCGCTATACCGTCGCGGGCCTGAGCGTACCGGGAAATGCTGGCGCCGCGCCGAGCAAGGTGGACATGGACACTTCGATCCTGCCCATTGGCGGGGAGCTGCCTCTGGATGGCCGGGAGTTCTGCATGGCCAATGGCTGGTGCGTTGCGCTGCTCGATCGCTCCGCGCGCCTCAGTCTTTCCGGCATCGATCCGCGGGTACTGTCCAGGCTGCTGGCGGGGTTGGGGGTTCCCGCCGAGCAGGTGCAGGTCATGGTCGCCCAATGGTTCAGCTATCTCTATCCCGGCGCCGCTCCACGACTGGGTAGTGCCGCGCAAGCCAGCGACAGGTCCTCTCCGGGCCAGGCCCGGCGCCGTCCGTTGCGCTCGGTGATGGAAGTCTTCCGGCTGGAGGCCTGGCGCCCCTGGGAAGCGCATTTGCTCGACGCCGGTTGGCGCGATCTGGTCGCGGCGGACGAGGCGGCGCTGAACATCAACACCGCGGATGCCCGAATCCTGTCTCTTGCCTGGGGACTACCGGAGGACGCTGTCGGCCGACTGCTGCAAGCCCGCTGGCAGCGTCCGTTCACCCGGATGTCGGACCTGCATGACGTCCTCGGGGGTCATGCGAGGCTGGTTCCCGAGGATGGATGGGCGCGCCTGGCCAGTCCGGTCCTGTCGATTCGGCTCTACCCGCCAGGAGCCGAGCAGGGGACGGAATACGAGGTCCGCTTCAACTCAGAGCACCGCCTGCTGCCACCCTGGCAGCTTCTCTCGAAGAGGTCCGTGAAGATAAATGATCGCTACTCGAATCCTCCGTTGCATCCCGATATCGCCCCCGGGGTTCTTGCCGCCCCGCTTGTGGCAAGGCCGTGGTAAGGATGGCCGGGCGCAGCTTGAGTGGGTACGTAGAGGTACAGGGTTGGCGCGGCGCGCCCCAGCGCAGTGGATCGTGGATCGGGCGTGGTGTGTCTATCGCTGTCTCGATCTCAATCATGTGCCGCGCTCTGACCGGTATCAGGCACTGGCGTTGAAGCTTGCCGCCCTGGCGCCTTTTCGCCGCGCGGGCCATTACGTAGCCTGGCGGGGTGGCCATGCTCTGGTCTGGTTCTGGGATGAGGAGGTCCGGGAGGCCGTTGCCGAAGACTGCGTCGACCAACCTCGGCGTTATCGCTGTATCCCCGAATCCCTGCTGCAGGCTCCCCCTCGGTCGATCGCGGAAGGCGAGACGGTTCGGCTGCTTCGGGTTCGCTCCGGGCTGGATCTCCAGGTCTGGAGAGATGACTGCCTTGTCCTGAGCCATTTCTTTCCCAGCCCACCCCAGCCAGAACAATGGGTTCGGTTGCTCCGGGGGCTGGCGGGAATACGCATTCCGGAGAGCCTGGTTGCCGAGCCTGGGGAAGCGCTGGGCCGTCCCTGGGCCGTTCCGGCGGCGGAAGCAACGCTGCTGCGATGGGAGCGTTGGTTGCCGCATGGGCTCATAGCCACCCTGTTGCTGGGATGCGGATTCAATCTGGGGGAAGGTTTGTCCTGGTGGTGGGCCGAGCGTGCGCTGCGAACGCAGTACGACCAGCTGAGCGGCCAGGTCTCGCCGATCCTCAGCGCACGCAACCAGGCCTTGCAGACCAATCGGATGGCCACGGAGCTGGGGCGCGCTTTGCAGCATCGCTCGCAGGTGGCGCTGCTGGGACAGGTAGCGGAACTGTTGCCGAAGGACAGTCGGTTGCTCGCCTGGCGCTATCGAGGCTCCGAGCTGGAGTTGCGGATTGGCACCGACAGTGTCGACCCGCGTCTCTATGTGAGGCGTTTCATGGAGTCGGGGAGTTTCGAAGATGTCAGGGTGGAACCTTCGCAGAGCGAGGGGCTATCGCTGAGCCTGGTCCTGCGTACGCCGGGGGAGGGTGCCTGATGTCGGACTTCCAGCGATCACTGCAGTTCCAGGGGCGGAACCTGCAACGACAATGGCAGGAAAAACCACTCTTGCGCATGGCCATCTGGAGCCTGTGCCTGCTGCTGGTTGTGCATCTGGTCATGCTCAGCATGGATTGGAGGGAGGAACGAGGGGAGGAATATCGTCGTCTGGCCGGGGAATGGCTCAAGCTCCAGGACGTTTCCCGGCAGACCGCCTGGCCGGAGCGGGCGATGCAGGCGAAGCAGGTCCTGAACCTTCAGCGAGAGCGCTTCTGGCAGGCGCCGAATGCGTCGCAGGCGAGGGCCGATGTGCAGGCCTGGCTGACCGAGCGGGTTCGCCTGGCGGGCGTCCCTGACGCGGAAGTGAGCGTACTGCTTCCTCGCGGCTTCGAGAAGCAAGGGACGATCGCGCGTATCGAGGCCCAGGTTCGCGGGCAGTTGCAGCCAGCCTCGTTCAGTCGGTTGTTGCAGGATATAGAAGCGGAGCAGCGGCAAGTATCGGTGGAGTTTCTGGAACTGAACAATATGTTGTCGCCCATGCTCAATCTACAATTGTCGTTCCTGTTCGTAGCGGCCTATTGAAGCGGATGCGGATCGGGCAGCACCCGTTTGCCGGAAGAGTTCGGCGGAGGGCGGTGCCCTTCGATGGAGCGAGTTGCCGCCAGGCGGCCGGGAAACCGAATCCGCTCGGGACGCCTGCGATTCGGCTCTCCGGCCCGCGATTGTCGCATTCGCGCAGCGAAGAACGGCCAGTCTGGTCCGGCCTGTAAACAAGTGCAAAATTTTACTTCATGGTCGGCTTGGCACTCCGAGCCGGCTCGTCCATGCTGGAGCACAACTTTCCCATGGATACCATTGCCATGAAGTTCCTGCTGCCCCTGCTGCTGTTATTTCCGCTTTCCACTCTCGCCGACGACAAGGACTACGACCAATGCATACTCGACTACCAACGCACGGCGAAGAGCGGGGTGGCGGTTCACTTCATCACCCAGGCCTGCGACAAGTTGTATAACGACGGTTCCTTCCTGCTGTCGCGGGAAAAGGCTTATTACGAGTGTCTGCTGGAGAACCTGCCGGGGGTGGAGAACAACCTGGCGGCGCAGAAGATCAGGAGCGCTTGCGAATCGAAGTCGCAGAATTGATCTGGCGAGGAGGGGAGCGAAAGTAGCCAGTGAGGTTTCCGACGGCATCGGCAGGATGCCGTCGGGAAAACCGGCTTAGCGTTGCAGCCAGGATTCGACGGTTTCGGAACCGTACTGTTCTTTCCAGGCTTTCAGAACCTTGTGGTTGCCGCCCTTGGTTTCGACGACTTCACCGTTGTTCGGGTTCTTGTAGACCTTCAGGGCGCGGGCACGGCGCTGCGGAGCGGCGCTGACGGTGACCGGAGCCTTGGGGTCGAGGATGGCGATGATGTTGTGCAGGGTCATGCCGTACTTGTCCATCAACGCCTGCAACTTGTCCTTGAATTCCAGTTCCTGCTTCAGGCTGCTGTCGCTTTTCAGCTTTTCCAGCAGGGCCAGTTGCTCCTGAAGTTTGCGCTCTGCCTCGCGGAACTCGGCAAGTTTGGACATTCGTTTCACTCCCGTTCTAAAAATATGGTGCTGGGTTTTGGTGCATTTATAGTGGCTTTACGGACTTTCCGTGTCCGCGGCAAAGGATAAGTCTTTATCTACTGGAAGAACAATATAGTTGCACGGTTTTATTGACTAACGGACTGTGGGGACAGCTTGCCGGATGTTTCCCGGAAGAATATGAAACCTTTATGTCCGTGGGGATAATGCTTCGTACAACCCATGGGAGAGAGACGGCAGAACGGGCCCGTTGTGTGGAAGCCCGTTTTAGAGCAGATGGCGAAGCGCCAGGGGAGAGTCGGGCGAATCAATCGCCCCGATATTCGCAACCGCTGGTGCAAGTTTCGTGGACGCGGACCTTGGAGAGTTCCGGCAACAGCGGCTTGAGTTGTTGCCAGATCCAGCGGCAGAGGTTTTCGCTGGTGGGGTTTTCCAGGCCTGGAATATCGTTCAGATAATTGTGGTCGAGTTGCTCGTAGATCGGCTTGAAGATCGCCTTGATTTCCGCGAAGTCGCGGATCCAGCCGGTATGCGGATCGACCTCGCCTTCGATGTGGATGGCGACACGGAACGAGTGGCCGTGCAGGCGCCCGCATTTGTGACCTTCGGGGACGTGGGGCAGGCGATGGGCGGATTCGAAGGTGAATTCTTTGAAGAGTTCCACTGTAGTGCGCTCTGGATCGGGATTATCGGACAACCGGAATGGGGGCGCCATGGTAGCAGGTTTGCGCGCCGGACCCGGTCTGCTCCGACCGGGCGGTCGTTCACCTGAGTTGCAGACGGCGCGCCAGGCGCGCCAGGTTGGCGCGATCCAGGCCCAGCTCGCGTGCAGCCGAGGCCCAGCTTCCCTGGTGACGGGCCAGGCAGTCCTGGATCAGGTGGCGTTGGTAGGCGTCGGTGGCCGCGCGCAACGAGTGACCGGTCGTTGGCGCGGCGGGCGCGGGCTCGACCACGCTGCGAGGTGGCGCGGGGGTTTCCGCGGGCAGGTCGAGATCCTGCCGATGCAGGGTGACGATCCGCGACCGCTCCGGATTGTGGCCGAGGGCCTTGAGCGAGGCGCGGCCGACCAGGTGCTCGAGTTCGCGCACGTTGCCCGGCCAGCGATAGTCGAGGAGCGCGGTCTGGGCCTCGTGGTCCAGGCGCAGGCTGCGCAGTCCCAGGCGCGGTCGGTTTTCCTCGAGGAAGTAGCCGGCCAGCAGGAGGATATCGCGGCCGCGCTCGCGCAGCGGCGGCACGCGCAAGGGATAGACGCTGAGGCGATGGTAGAGATCGGCGCGGAAGCGCCCGGCACGCACTTCCTCGGCCAGGTCGCGGTTGGTGGCTGCGATCAGGCGTACGTCGACGCGGTGCTCGCGATCGGAGCCGACCCGCTGCAACTGCCCGCTCTGCAGCACGCGGAGCAGCTTGGCCTGCACCGCCAGCGGCAACTCGCCGACCTCGTCGAGGAACAGGCTGCCGCCGTCGGCCAGTTCGAACTTGCCGCGCCGTTCGTTGACCGCGCCGGAGAAGGCGCCGCGCACATGGCCGAACAATTCGCTTTCCACCAGGGTCTCGGGCAGCGCGGCGCAGTTGAGACTGATCATCGGCTTGCCGCTGCGCATGGAATGCCGGTGGATGGATTGCGCCACCAGTTCCTTGCCGACCCCGGTCTCGCCGGTGATCAGTACGCTCAGGTCGCTGTTGGCGACCAGGCGGATTTCTTCCAGCAGCGCCTTGTGCGCGGCGCTCTGGCCGATCATTTCCCGTGGCCGCTCGCCAGCGGCTTCGAGATAGGCCTCGGCGCGCTGGTGCTCGTCCTCGGCGCGGCGGGTCAGGTCGCGCATCCGCTCGCTGGCCTTGACCGTGGCGGCGGCGAGGCTGGCGAAGGCCTCCAGGGTATCCAGGTCGGCGCTGGCGAAGCGCGACGGATCGAGGGTATCCAGGGTCAGCAAGCCCCAGGGCTGGTCGTCGAGGTACAGCGGACAGCCCAGGCAATCATGGATTTCCAGGTGGCCGTGGAGGCCTTCCACCAGACCGTCGTAGGGATCGGGCAGGCCGCAGTCGGCGGGGAAGCGGGTCGGCCCGCGGCGCTCCAGGAGGGCCTCGAGGCGCGGATGTTCGCCGACCCGGAAGCGCCGGCCGAGGGTGTCCGGGCTGAGGCCGTCCACCGCCAGCGGGATCAGGTATTCGCCGTCCAGGCGCAGCAGCGCGGTGGCGTCGCAGGGCAGCAGGTCGCGCAGGGCCTGGAGCAGGCGGCGGTAGCGTTCGTCTTCCGGCAGGTCGCGGGACAGGTCGGCAACCAGCGGGATCAGGGTGGCAAGCAAGGGGTTGGTGGTCATTTCGACCTCTTTGCAGTCCTAATGACTCTGAATGGTTGCAGTCATTATGACCTATGCCGGCCTGCAAGGCCCGTGAATTCTGGTAGTTTGCCTTGGCACGCTTCCTGAAATGCTTCGAGGTGAAACAAAACCTTGCATGCGTCAGGAGTCATCTATGTTGTCCAATGCCCAACGTGCCCTCATCAAAGCCACCGTACCGCTGCTGGAGACCGGCGGTGAAGCGCTGATCACCCATTTCTACCGCACCATGCTCGGCGAGTACCCCGAGGTTCGCCCGCTGTTCAACCAGGCCCACCAGGCCAGCGGCGACCAGCCGCGGGCGCTGGCCAATGGCGTGCTGATGTACGCCAGGCACATCGACCAGTTGCAGGAACTCGGCCCGCTGGTGGCCAAGGTGGTGAACAAGCATGTCTCCCTGCAGGTGCTGCCCGAACACTATCCGATCGTCGGCACTTGCCTGTTGCGGGCGATCCGCGAGGTCCTCGGCGAACAGATCGCCACCGACGAAGTCCTCGAAGCCTGGGGCGCGGCCTACCAGCAACTGGCCGACCTGCTGATCGAGGCCGAGGAGTCGGTGTATGCCGCCAGCGCCCAGGCCGAGGGCGGCTGGCGCGGCGTGCGGCGCTTCCGCGTGGCACGCAAGCAGGCGGAGAGCGAGGAAATCACCTCGTTCTACCTGGAGCCGGTGGACGGCCAGCCGCTGCTGGCGTTCCAGCCGGGACAGTACATCGGCCTGCGGCTGGACATCGACGGCGAGGAAGTGCGCCGCAACTATTCGCTTTCCGCTGCCAGCAACGGCCGCGAATACCGCATCAGCGTCAAGCGCGAGGCGGGTGGACGGGTCTCCAATTACCTGCATGACCGGGTCGCCGAGGGCGACGAGCTGGATCTGTTTCCGCCGGCTGGCGATTTCGTCCTGCGTGACAGCGACAAGCCGCTGGTGCTGATCACCGCCGGCGTCGGCATCACCCCGGCCCTGGCCATGTTGCAGGAAGCGCTGCCGCAGGCGCGGCCGATCCGCTTCATCCATTGCGCCCGGCATGGCGGCGTGCATGCCTTCCGCGACTGGATCGAAGACGTGTCGGCGCAGCACGAGCAGGTCGAGCACTTCTTCTGCTACAGCGAACCGCGCGCCGGCGACAGTGCCGACGCCGAGGGATTGCTGAGCCGCGAGAAACTGGCCGACTGGTTGCCGCAGGAGCGCGACCTGGACGCCTACTTCCTCGGACCCCGGCCTTTCATGGCGCAGGTCAAGCGCCACCTGGCTGACCTCGGCGTACCCTCGCAGCAATGCCACTACGAGTTCTTCGGTCCGGCCGCCGCGCTGGACGCCTGAAGCGACGGGCCGGCGCGAGGTGCGTCGGCCCTTTTTCGGAAAAAGGAGATCGAGATGAACGCTCTGTTCGATTGTCCACGGCGGGTGCTGCGGATCGGTCACGGGCTGCTGGCGGCCGGCCTGGCGCTGCTCGTCGCCGGCGTGATCGCCGCCTATTTCCTCGACCGCTACCTGAACATGCCGGCGCTGGTGTTTTCCCATGCGCTGGTGATCCTCGGCCCGACCCTGTTGAAGATCGGCTACGTGATGCGCCTGAGCGCGCTGTTCCGCATGCGTCGACCCGGTTGGGAGGTCTGCTGTGCAAGTGCTTGATCGTTCCAGGCTGATGGCCATACCGCCGATCTGGCGCCTGGGCTTCCGCCCGTTCTTCCTCGGCGGCGCGCTGTTCGCGGTCCTCGCCATCGCGCTCTGGCTGGCGGCGCTGGCCGGGCTCTGGAGCGGCTGGCAACCGGTCGGTGGCTGGCTGGCCTGGCATCGTCACGAAATGCTCTTCGGTTTCGGCGTGGCGATCATCGCCGGCTTCCTGTTGACCGCCGTGCAGACATGGACCGGCGTACCCGGCCTGCAGGGCAAACCCCTGGCCCTGCTCGCCGGGCTCTGGCTGGCGGCGCGCCTGGCCTGGCTATTCGATGCGCCGCTGGCGCTGCTGCTGGTGCTGCAACTGAGCTTCCTGCCGCTATTGGCCTGGGCTATCGGTCGCAGCCTGTGGCGGGTGCGGCAGAAGCGCAATTACCCGGTGGTGGGCCTGTTGCTGCTGTTGACCCTGGCCGACGCCCTGGTCCTGCTCGGCCTGTTCGAGGGCAACGACGACTGGCAACGGCGTGCCTCCATCGCCGCGCTATGGCTGATCGCCGGGATGATGAACCTGATCGGCGGGCGGGTGATCCCGTTCTTCACCCAGCGCGGTCTCGGCCGTCAGCAGCAGGTGCCGGCGATCGCCTGGCTGGACAATGGCATCCTGCTGGGCTGCGTGCTGGTGGCGCTGCTCACCGCCGCGGGCGTCACGACGCAGCCGACGCCCTGGCTTGCAGGACTGTTCGCCGCCCTCGGTGGTGCGCAACTGTGGCGCCTGTGGCGTTGGCGCGATCGCGGCATCTGGCAGGTGCCGCTGCTCTGGTCTCTGCACCTGGCATATTTCTGGATCGCCGTGGCGCCGCTTGGCATGGCGCTCTGGAGCCTGGGCCTGGCGCTGGCGCCGAGCCAGGCGCTGCACGCGCTGGCGGTGGGCGGCATGGGCGGGTTGATCCTGGCGATGCTGGCACGGGTCACTCTCGGCCATACCGGTCGCGCGCTGCAACCGCCGGCAGCGATGCCCTGGGCTTTCGCTCTGCTCAATCTCGGCTGCGCGGCGCGGGTGTTCCTGCCCAGCCTGTTGCCGGCGAACTGGGCGCTGCCCCTGGCAGGCGGACTGTGGGCTTTGGCGTTCCTGCTGTTCGCCTGGTTCTATGCGCCGATGCTGTGTCGTCCGCGGGTCGACGGCCATCCCGGTTGATCAGGGGGCTTGCCGCAGACGCCGCAGCTCCTGGTTCAGCCAGTCGGCGGAGTTGCGCGTCTGCGTGGCGCAGCGCACCTGGTAGGGCTTGCCGCTGAGGCTGCTCTGGGTCGCGGCGCGCTCGATGAAGTCCTCGCTGCTGGCGACCAGGTCCTTGCGCTCCAGGTAGTCGAGCTTCTTCTGCAGGTGGGCGCGGGCTTCCGCGGCCGGGTATTCGCTGCCGTTGCGGATGAAGGTGCAGCCGCTGTCTTCAACAAAGCTCAGCAAGCGGCCGATCTCCTGGCTCGCCTGCGGGGAGGGCGCGGCCAGCGCCGGCAGGCTCGAGGCCAGCAGCCAACAGGCGGCGCAGGTAGTCCGCCAGGTAATCGTGAAAGCGCGCATCGTTCCAGTACTCCATGTGGCTCAACGGGGTGTGCCGCTTGTACCAGGGACCGACCGGCAGGGCGAGGTCCTCGTGGACGACCGCGGCGTAGTTCTGCAACGGCCGCAGCGGATAGCCGAGCGGATCGGCCGGCGCGTAGACGTTCAGCCAGCGTGCCTGCTGGCGGATGGCCGGGGGCAGGCAGTGGCCGGGAAAGCGGATCGGACAGACCTTCTCGTAGGCGAAGGTGAACAGCGGGATGTTGCAACCGAAGGTGACCAGGCCGGCCAGGGTTTCCAGGCCGAGGAAGGGGTCGATCGAGCAACTCGGCGTGCGGTTGAGTTTCTGCTGGTCCCAGATGAAATTGGACACGATGTGCCCGCCCAGGGAGTGGGCGAGGATCACCAGCGGCGTCTGCGGCCCGACTTTCGCGCGCAGGGCCATGATCCCGCTGCGCACGTGCTGGTGGACCTGCTGGTAGGTGGTGTCGTAGGCGGCGCTGACCTTGCGGTAGCCGCTGGCGTCGCCGAGGAATAGCGTCACCGCCCGGCGCAGCCAGCGCCAGCCCAGCGGCTCGCGCTCGATGCGCTTGAGGTAGTCCAGCTCGCGGGCGTCCAGTACGCTGGCCCAGTACAGGCTCTGGAAGGCCACCTCGCCGGCTTCCGCGCCGAGACGTCGGCGCAGCGCCGCCACCAGTTCGCGGGCGTAGCTGTGCAGACCGTCCTCGTCGCGGCTATCGGGCTGGTCGCCGATGCCGTGGATCAGCGCTACGGCCAGTTTCATGCAGGATCCTTCTCGTCGGTGGCGGCTCAGTCCAGCGCTTGCAGGCGTTCGCCGAGCCGGCCGCCGTCGACCAGTTCGAGGAATTCGTCGCCGAGCCTGCGGCTTTCCGCCATCGCCTGGCGCCAGTAGCGCTCGCGGCCGTCGTCGTCGCCGAGGTAGCGGGTGAAGTCCTTGCGGTCCGGCAGCTTGGCGTGCGGCAGGCGCGCCAGGTACTCGCGCGACGGCGCCAGCAGCAGCACGTCCTGCAGGCGCCCGGCGTCGCCACGGCGCCAGGGCAAGCCCTTGTCGAACCAGCCGGGGATCACCTTGTCGGTGAAGTGCGGGTAGAGCACCACGCCGCGGTCCTCGTAGGGCAGGTCGAGATGGTAGTCGAGCAGGCCGCCGTCGCGGTAGGTGCCGGGGCCGGCGCCAGGCAGGTCGCGGACGCCTTCCATGACCATCGGGATCGAGCCGGAGGCGAGCAGCGCCTGGCGCAGGTTGCCGCCGTCCAGGTGCAGGTAGCGCGACGGGAAGTCGGTCAGCGCGGCCAGCGGCGGCGCCTGGCGGGCGTCATGCAGGATCACCCGTTCGAAGTGGCGGTGCAGATGGCGGCGGCCGATCAGGTTGTCGCGGATCACCGAGGACAGCCCCAGGCCGAGGCTGGCCTTATGGTCGTGGGCGAGGCGCCCGTGGCTCTTCACCACCACCACGTTGAGGCGGTACAGCGGGTTGTCGAGGATCCGCGCGTCCTGGCCGGCGAGCAGGTCGTCGAGCATCGCCGCGCACTTGCGCGAGACTTCGGCGATGCTCACGCCCTTGGGAAAACGCTGCCGGGTGTACAGCTCGCCGAGGCGGGTGAGGCCGGCCACGGCGTCGGGCAGGCAGGCACTGGCGAAGCGCCAGGAACCGATGGAGGCGCCGATCAGCGAGCGTTCACGCGGGGCGCGCGGCAGCCACTCGCCGAAGATCGCCAGGTCCAGTCCCTGGATGCCCAGCGCCTTTGGCCCGCCGGCGGCACCGGGGACGATGCCGACGTCGGCCGGCTGCAGGCCGCGCTCGCGGATGCGGGCGAGGGCGCGGCGACCGGCCTTGAGGGTCAGTGCGGGGGACTTGATCTGGATGGCTGGCATGCTGGTCTTCTCCCTTGCGGACCGGCGATTATAGGACGAGTTGTCGCAGGACCAAGCGCTTTCGAACGCCGGCGAGCCCCATCGCAGAGGCTTTCCGTTACCCTATGGCGCGCCCCGGCCATGTCCTTGCGGCAAATTCAGCTTCAATTAAGAGCGCCCGGTTAATCTGCAAACCGTCGAAAGCAACACGATTGATTCCCACGGAGAGATTCCCATGAAGAAACTGACTGCCCTGTTCGCCGCCACCGCCATCGCCCTGACTGCCGGCCTGGCCCAGGCCCGCGACCTCGGCCCGGACGAGGCGCTGAAGCTGCGTGACGCCGGGACCATCAAGTCCTTCGAAGAGCTGAACAAGAACGCCATCGCCAAGCATCCCGGCTCGAGCGTCCACGATACCGAGCTGGAAGAGGAATACGGCCGCTACATCTACCAGGTCGAGTTGCGCGACCCGCAGGGCGTGAAATGGGACCTGGAGCTGGATGCCGCTACCGGCGCCGTGCTCAAGGACCACCAGGACGACTGATGAAGTGGCTCATGCGCTACGCCGGGATCGTCGCACTGGTCCTGGCGGTCATCAGCCTCGAAGCGATGGCGCGCGACCTGGACCAGGACGAGGTCCTGCGCCTGCGCCAGGACGGTGTGATACAGCCGCTCGAATCCCTCATGCAGGAAGCCCTGGGGCGTTACCCCGGGGCGCGCCTGCTGGAGGTCGAGCTGGAAGAGGAAGACGACGTGTATGTCTACGAGGTGGAGCTGCTCACCCGCGACGGCGTCGTGCGTGAACTGGAACTGGATGCCCGCAACGGCCGCATCCTGAAGGACGAGGAAGACGACTGATGCGGTTGCTGCTGGTTGAGGATCACGTTCCCCTGGCCGACGAACTGATGGCCAGCCTGACCCGCCAGGGCTACGCGGTGGACTGGCTGGCCGACGGCCGCGACGCGGCGGTGCAGGGCGCCAGCGAGCCCTACGATCTGATCATCCTCGACCTCGGCCTGCCCGGGCGTCCCGGCCTGGAGATACTCCAGGAGTGGCGTGGGCTGGGACTCGCGACTCCGGTGCTGATCCTCACCGCGCGCGGTTCCTGGGCCGAACGCATCGATGGGCTCAAGGCCGGTGCCGACGACTACCTGACCAAGCCGTTCCATCCGGAAGAGCTGGCCTTGCGCATCCAGGCCCTGTTGCGCCGCGCCCATGGGCTGGCCAACCAGAGCCAGCTGGAGGCCGCCGGGCTGCGCCTGGACGAGCAGCGCCAGTGCGTGTGCCTGAACGGCGCCGACGTCGACCTGACCGCCGCCGAATTCCGCCTGCTGCGCTATTTCATGCTGCACCCCGGCCAGGTCCTGTCCAAGGGGCACCTGGCCGAGCATCTGTACGACGGCGAGACCGAACGCGATTCCAACGTCATCGAGGTCCACGTCAACCACCTGCGGCGCAAGCTCGGCCGCGAGGTGATCGAGACCCGCCGTGGCCAGGGCTACCGCTACGCCGGGGTGGCCGCCGGATGAGGTCGATCCAGCGGCGCCTGAGCGTCGGCCTGTTCGCGGTGCTGCTGGTGGTCGGGCTGGTCCTCGCGCAGACCGGCCTGTGGCTGTTCGACCAGGGCTTGCGGCGCTATTTCGCCGGCAATCTGCGCGAGGAGGCGGAGAACCTGCTGGTGGCCATGGTGCGCGGGCCGAACGGCATGCAACTGGACGAGCAACGCCTCAACCCGGCGTTCCAGCGCCCGTATTCCGGGCGCTATTTCGTCATCGAGCTGGAAAAGGACACCTGGCGCTCACGCTCCCTGTGGGACAGCGAGCTGGAAGTGCCGCACAAGAAAGGGCTGGTGCAGGGCCTGGTCGATGGGCCCGAGGAGCAGCGACTGCTGGTGTTCCGCGGCCACTACAAGCGCATGGGCCAGAAGCTGCGGATCGTGGTGGCGCAGGACTATACGCCGATCCTGGAAAGCTTCGCCCGTGTGCAGTGGATGGGTCTGGGCGCCGGCGCCCTGGCGCTGCTCCTGGTATTGCTGTTGCAGCGCCTGACCGTGCGTCGTTCGCTGCGTCCGCTGGAGGAGGTGCGCCTGCAGATCGCCCAGCTGCAGCAGGGCCAGCGTAGCCAACTGGACAACCAGGCTCCCGAGGAACTGGAGCCGCTGGTGGAGCAGATCAACCACCTGCTGGCGCACACCGAGGAGACCCTGAAGCGTTCGCGCAACGCCCTGGGCAACCTCGGTCACGCCCTGAAGACGCCGCTGGCGGTGCTGGTCAGCCTCGCCGAGCGCGAGGAGATGGCGCGCCAGCCGGAGTTGCAACAGGTCCTGCGCGAACAGCTGGAACAGATCCAGCAGCGCCTCGGTCGCGAGTTGGGCAAGGCCCGCCTGGTCGGCGAAGCGCTGCCTGGCGCACATTTCGATTGCGCCGAGGAGTTGCCGTCGCTGTGCGACACCCTGCGCCTGATCCACGGCCCGCACCTGCAGGTGAGCTGGAGCGCGCCACCGGGGCTGCGCCTGCCATGGGACCGCGAGGACCTGCTGGAGATGCTCGGCAATCTGCTGGACAACGCCTGCAAGTGGGCCGATAGCGAAGTCCGCCTGACTGTCGCGCAGGGCGAGGGCATGGTCCGCCTGAAGGTCGACGATGACGGCCCCGGCATCCTCCCCGACCAGCGCCAGGCGGTGCTCGAGCGGGGTACCCGGCTCGACGAGCAGGTCAGCGGCCATGGCCTGGGCCTGGGCATCGCGCGCGACATCGCCGAGGCCTGCGGTGGCCGCCTGAGTCTCGAGGACAGCCCGCTGGGCGGCCTGCGGGTGAGCGTCGAGTTGCCGTTGCAGAAGAGCGGCCGCGCCGCCAGGGCTTAACAGTTCTTCACCATTTGCCGACAGTCCCGGCAAGATTTCCTCCTGCGCTTTCCCTAGCATCCCGGGCTTCTTGCAAGGAGGTCTTGGACGATGAAACGGCGGACGAGTACGGGCCGCTGGCGCTGGGCGCTGATGCTGCCGGTGCTGGTGTTCCTGTTGGGCGAGTCCAGTGGACAGCGAGAGGAGGGGCGGTCGCCGCGGTTACCCGCGCAGGCTCGCTACGAGCAGGCCGTGGAAAACGCGTTGCGCAGCGAGCGCGGCGAGCCGCGACAGGCCGGGACAGCGGCAGCGAAGGTGGCCGAGGCGGGAGCCCCGGCGCGTCTGCGTGGCTGGCTGCGCTCGCTGGCCCGCCTGGCGATCTGGGGGACCTACGGCCCCCCGGCGCTATTCAGGCCGTGAACGGTCAGGCCTTGAACTGTTCCATCAGGCCCTGCTGGTGGTTGGCCAGGCGGTTCAGCGACTGACTGACCTGGGCCGATTCCTCGGCCTGGCTCGACAGCGACTCGGTGACGTCACGGATCGCCGCGACATTGCGGTTGATCTCCTCGGCTACCGAGCTCTGTTCCTCGGCGGCGCTGGCAATCTGCAGGTTCATGTCGTTGATCACCGTCACCGCCTCGCCGATCCGTTGCAGCGCGGCCACCGCTTCATCCACCTGCTCGACGCTGCCCTGGGCCTGGCGATGGCTGCCATGCATGGCGTCGACCACGTCGCGGGTGCCCTGTTGCAGGCCTTCGATCACCCCGCGGATCTGTTCCACCGAGTCCTGGGTGCGCCGGGCGAGGTTGCGCACTTCGTCGGCGACCACCGCGAAGCCGCGGCCGGCGTCGCCGGCGCGGGCCGCCTCGATGGCCGCGTTGAGCGCCAGCAGGTTGGTCTGCTCGGCGATGGCGCGGATCACTTCCAGCACCGAACCGATTTCCTCGCTGCTGCTGGCCAGTTGCTCGACCTGGCCCATGGCGCTGGTCAGGTTGGCGGCCAGGCTGTCGATGCTCTGGGTGGTGCGGTCGATCAGCGCCAGGCCGTCGCGGGTCGCCTGGTCGGCACCGCGCGCGGCGTCGGCGGCCTGGGCGGCGCTACGGGCGACGTCCTGGGCAGTGGCGGTCATCTCGTGGGATGCGGTGGCGACCTGGTCGATCTCGCGGAACTGCTGCTGCATGCCGGCGCTGGTCTGGCTGGAAATCGCCGCCGACTGGTCGGCGGTACTGCGCGCATCGCGCACCGAGACCTTCACGTCGCGGATGATCGGCTGCAGCTTGTCGAGAAAACGGTTGAACCAACCGGCCAGTTCGCCCAGCTCGTCGCGCCCGGTGTGCGGCAGACGCTGGGTCAGGTCGCCTTCGCCGCTGGCGATGTCGCGCAGCATGTGGGCGACGCCGAGGATCGGCCGGGTCACGCCGCGGGCGCTCAGCCACAGCACCAGCAGGCCGAGCACCGCGGCGCCGAGGCCGAGGCCCAGTTCGACCCAGGTGCCTTCGCGACGCATGTCGTCCAGTTGCCGCTCCAGCGCCAGGGCCGGGCCGAGCAGGGCGCTCTTCGGCACTTCGAGGAGCACGCCCCAGGGCTTGGCGCCGGGAATCGGCTGCAACGGTTGCAGCACCTTGAGGTCGTCGTTCTCGTTGAACAACCGGCTCTTGCCGGCGGCCAGCAGTTGCAGGAGTTCGCCGGCGTGCTGCGGATCCGCCTTGGCCAGGTTCTTGCCGAGCAGGCCGGCGTCGCGGCTGTTGCCGGCGAACAGCCCGGCCGGGCTGAGGATGCCGACCTGGCCGACGCCGTCGTAGAGTTCGCGGTTGCCCTGTTCGCTGAGCGCCTGCAGGTTGCTCAGGTTGATGTCCAGGCCCATCACGCCGATCACCTTGCCATCCAGTTCGAGGGGAAAGGCGATGCTGGTCATCAGCAGTTGGCGTTCGCCGACCTTGTCGAAGTAAGGATCGAGCACGCAGGGTTGCCCGCTTTCCTTCGGGCAGGTGTACCAGGCGTTGTAGGCCGCGCCGCTGGGCCCGCTGCTGGTGTCGGCGAGTTCGGACTCGATCATCGACTCGGATTCCAGCTGTCCCGGCGTGGCCTGCGCCCAGTACAGGGAGAAGCGTCCCTTGTCGTTGCTGCCCAGGGCGGGCTGGTCGACGAACAGTTCGTCCTTGCCGTCCAGCGCATTGGGTTCGAAGACCACGTACAGGCCGAGCACCTCGGGATTGGCGGCGAGCGCGGTGCGCACCTGGCGGGTCAGGTCTTCGCGCAGGTCGTAGGCATCGAGGAAGCGCTTCTGCGCCTGGTCGCGGAGGAACAGGATCTGCCGGGAGAAGCCCTTGCCGTACTGGAAGGCATCCATGAAATAGCGCTGGATGCGTAACGCCTGCAATTCCCCGCGGGCTTCCAGGCGCAGGCGCGCCGATTCGTCGAGCATCTGCGTACTGGCGCTTTTCACCAGCACGCTGCTGTGCTGCATGCGGTAGACCGAAAGGCCGACCAGCAAGGCGACCACGCCGAGCAGGCAGAGCCCTGCCAGCAGGGTGATCTTCCATTGGATGGACAGGCGGCGAAGGAACATGGGAGGGGTCCTTGTACGAAGAAACTGCGGGGGCCCAAGGCTTATCGGCAGGGCTCGCCCATTCTTGACGACGGTCCGGTCGCTGGCGCCGGATTGCCGTCGTTCGGCGAATCGCACGCAAGAACCGTGCACAACGGTTTATAGCCAGGCGACATTCGCGCATGCGCGGCTTTGACAGGCGGGGATGGCTGTAGCAGAGTACGCCCCTTTTTTCGGCCGCAGACGGTCGAGTTCGTTTCATTTGCAAGGAGTTCAACGATGAACGCAGTGGTGCTGGCGGTGGGGCTGATGCTCGTCCTCAGCCTTTGCCGTGTGCATGTCGTGCTGGCGCTGATCATCGGCGCGGTGGTCGGCGGACTGTTCGGTGGCCTAGGCCTGGAGGGGACTCTCAAGGCCTTCAACGGCGGCCTCGGCGGGGGTGCCACGGTGGCCCTGTCGTACGCCATGCTCGGCGCCTTCGCCGTGGCCATCGCCCGCTCCGGCGTGGCCCATGCGCTGGCCGACAAGGTCCTGGCGCTGCTCGGCCGGCACGACGAGCAGGGCAAGGGCGCCGGTGCGTTCAAGTGGATCCTGGTCGGCCTGCTGCTCTGCGTGGCGGTATCCTCGCAGAATATCCTGCCGATCCATATCGCCTTCATCCCGCTGCTGGTGCCGCCGCTGCTCTATGTGCTGAGCAAGCTGCAGATCGACCGGCGATTGATCGCCTGCGTCATCACCTTCGGCCTGATCACCCCGTACATGTTCCTGCCGGTGGGCTTCGGCAACATCTTCCTCAATGAAATCCTGCTGGCCAACGTGGCGCGCAACGGCGTCGACATCAGCGGGATCAACGTCACCCACGCCATGTTCATCCCGGCCCTGGGCATGCTCGCCGGGCTGCTCATCGCGGTGCTGTTCAGCTACCGCCGCAAGCGCGTCTACGACTTGCAGCGGATCGAGCAGGCCGAACGCGTCGATGTCAGCTATAGCCCGAAAAGCCTGGCGGTGGCCGGGGTCTCCATCGTCGCCGCGTTCGTCGTGCAGCTGTGGCTGGACTCGATGATCATCGGCGCGCTGGTCGGTTTCGTGGTCTTCTCGCTGTCCGGCGTGGTGCGCTGGAAGGAGACCGACGACCTGTTCACCGAAGGCATGAAGATGATGGCCACCATCGGTTTCATCATGATCGCCGCGGCCGGTTTCGCCGAGGTGATGAAGGCCACCGGCGAGGTGCAGAGCCTGGTCGACGCCTCGGTGGCCTGGATCGGCAACAGCAAGGCGGTCGGCGCCATGCTGATGCTGCTGGTCGGCCTGCTGGTCACCATGGGCATCGGCTCGTCGTTCTCCACCGTGCCGATCATCGCCGCGATCTTCGTCCCGCTGGCGGTGCAACTGGGCTTCAGCCCGCTGGCCATCGTCAGCATCGTCGGCACCGCCGGCGCGCTGGGGGATGCAGGTTCTCCGGCGTCGGACTCGACCCTTGGGCCGACCTCCGGGCTCAACGTCGACGGCCAGCACAATCACATCTGGGACACCGTGGTGCCGACCTTCCTGCACTACAACCTGCCGTTGCTGGTATTCGGCTGGGCCGCCGCGATGTTGCTCTGAGTTCCATCTCGGGCGGTCGCCTGACGGAATGTCGGGCCGGCCGCTTAAGCTTCCGACGGGATTGCCGATGAAACGGGAATCCCGTTTTTTATTGGGCGTCATGCTAGGAGTTGATGATGCGTCTGACCCTGAAATCCAAAGTCCTCCTGCTGGCCATGGTGCCGGTGCTGCTCTTCGCCCTGGTGCTCAGCGGCGGAGCGGTGCTGATCCTGAAAAAACAGGCTGATGCCGAAGTCAAGGATACCCGCGAGCGCCTGCTCGGCGACCGTCGTGCCGAGCTCGAGCACTACGTGCAGATCGCCATGGGCAGTATCCAGGCCGAGTACGACCGCTCGGCCAACGGCGACCTGAATGCCCGCGCCGAGGCCATCGCGCGCCTGTCGAAGATCAAGTACGGCAAGGACGGCTATATCTTCGGCTACGACTCCCAGGTGGTGCGCCTGTTTCGCGGCGACAGCCCGGTGGACGTCGGCAAGAGCTTCCGCGACCGCCGCGATCCCAGCGGCGTCTACCTCAACCGCGAACTGGTGGAGGCCGGCCGCAACGGCAGCCACTACGTGACCTATACCTCGCCGCTGCCGGGCAACGAGAGCGTCATGGTGCCCAAGCTGTCCTACACCCTGTACCTGCCGAAGTGGGACATGGTTATCGGCTCGGCGATCAACCTCGACGGCGTCGAGGCCCAGTTGGTGGAAATCAAGCAGGACATCGACGAGCGTATCGGCACCCTGATCGCCAGTATCGTGGGGATCGCCGGCGTCCTTCTGGTGGTCCTGCTGGTGATCGGCCTGGCGGTGGCCAACGCGATGCTGCGGCCGTTGCACCAGATCCGCCAGAACCTCGATGACATCGCCGCCGGCGAAGGCGACCTGACCCGTCGCCTACCGGTGACCAGCCACGACGAGCTGGGCGAGCTGGCCGGTTCCTTCAACCGCTTCGTCGAGAAGATCCACGGTCTGGTGCGGCAGATCGCCGGGATGACCGGCGACCTCAAGCAACTGGTGGAGCAGATGTCGGCCCAGGCCGAGCGTTCCGAGCAGGCCATGGAGCGCCAGCGCCACGAGACCGACCAGGTCGCCACCGCGATCAACGAGATGTCCGCCGCCGCCCATGAAGTGGCGCAGAGCGCCCAGCGCGCCGCCGAGGCCGCGCAGCAGACCGACCACGAAGGCCAGGCGGCCAAGCGCGTGGTGGACGGCAGCATCGAGCGCATCCACGCGCTGGTGGACGAGATCCGCGACAGCGGGACTTCTCTGGATAGCCTGCAGCAGGACGTGCAATCCATCGTCAGTGTGCTCGGGGTGATCCGCTCCATTGCCGAACAGACCAACCTGCTGGCGCTCAACGCGGCCATCGAGGCGGCCCGTGCCGGCGAGGCCGGACGTGGCTTTGCGGTGGTCGCCGACGAAGTGCGGGCGCTGGCCAGCCGCACCCAGCAGAGTACCCAGGAAATCCAGGGCATGATCGATCGCCTGCAGCAGGGCACCAACGCCGCGGTCGACGCCATGCGCCGTTCCGGCGAGGCCGGCGAGGGCACCAGCAACCAGGCCAACCAGGCCGGCGATTCGCTGGATGCCATCGCCCAGCTGATCGCCACCATCAACGCGATGAACGCGCAGATCGCCAGCGCCGCCGAGGAACAGACCGCGGTGGCCGAGGAGATCAACCGCAGCGTGCACCAGATCGCCGGCGCGGTGGACAGCGTCGCCGACGAGGCCCAGCAGGGCGCGCAGACCGCCCGCAGCCTGGCGCAACTGGGCCAGGGCCTGGGCCGACTGGTCGGTCAGTTCCGCATCTGACCCTTCCCCCGCGCGACCGCTGCCGGCAAAAGAGCCAGCCGGCAGTGGTGCGCCACAGAGCCTTCCTGTCATTATTCGGCGGAGTCGGCCGGCAGTCGTGAACGATCCACGTCCGCCGGCTGACTAATGCTTTGCTTCCCACTGCCAGATGGATTGGACATGCTCGACACGAAACTGGAATCCCGGACTTTTCTCCTGTTGCTGGCGGTGGTCACGCTCGCCTTCGGCTGGCTCTTGCTGCCGTTCTACGGCGCGGTGTTCTGGGGCACCATCCTGGCGATCATCTTCGCCCCGGTGCAACGCCGCCTGCAGGTGCGCCTGAGGGATCGGAAGAACCTCGCCGCGCTGATCACCCTGCTGATCTGCGTGCTGATCGTGATCATCCCGGTGATCTTCATCGCCGGTTCGCTGGTGCAGGAAGGCGCGAGCGTCTACCAGCGGGTCAAGTCCGGCGAACTGAACTTCGCCGCCTACCTGCAGCAGGCGGTGGCTGCCTTGCCGCCATCGGTGCACCAGTGGCTGGAGCGCTTCGACCTGGCCAATCTCTCGAGCCTGCAGGAGAAGCTCTCCTCGGTGGCGATGCAGGCCAGCCAGGTGGTGGCGACCAAGGCGTTCAGCATCGGCCAGAACACCCTCGACTTCGTCATCAGCTTCGGCATCATGCTCTACCTGCTGTTCTTCCTCCTCCGCGACGGTCGCGTGCTCGGCCGGCGGATCAAGCAGGCGGTGCCGCTGAGCCAGGAACACAAGCACCACCTGTTCGCCAAGTTCACCACGGTGATCCGCGCCACGGTGAAGGGCAACATCGCCGTGGCTGCCACCCAGGGCGCTCTCGGCGGTCTGATCTTCTGGCTGCTGGGCATCGAGGGCGCCTTGCTCTGGGGCACCCTGATGGCCTTCCTGTCGCTGCTGCCGGCCATCGGTGCGGCGCTGATCTGGGCGCCGGTGGCGGCCTACTTCCTGCTCACCGGGGCGATCTGGCAGGGTGTAGTGCTGATCCTGTTCTGCGTGGTGGTGATCGGCCTGGTGGACAACATCCTGCGCCCGATCCTGGTCGGCAAGGACACCAAGATGCCGGACTACGTGGTGCTGATCTCCACCCTCGGCGGCATGGCCCTGTTCGGTCTCAACGGCTTCGTCATCGGCCCGCTGATCGCTGCGCTGTTCATGGCCAGCTGGGACCTGTTCACTGGCCGCGAGGAAGAACCGCAGGCCTGAGTCGCGCCCGTGGCAGACAAGCCCCGCGAATGCGGGGCTTGTTCGTTTCAGGCCTTGAAGCATCATGGACGGCGCTGTCGTGGCTGAGCCGCTCCAGGCAGTGCCTGGGGCCTTCGGCTAACAGTGCGTCGAACCCGGTACATCGCGACCGTTGCGCAACTGGACATGGAGCAGCGCTTGCCGGCACTCCTCAGGGCTCGTCGCTGTCAACCGGCGGCGGACCTCGGCTTGAGCGCGCAGGTGGCGAGGAAGGTCGGCACGAAGCGGTCGATGACGAAGCGCGGGTGCGGTTGCCAGTCTTCGTAGAAATCCTGCAGCAGCAGGCCGGCGGCGAGCTGGCCGGCGATCTGCTGGGTCAGGCTATGGCCGAACACCAGGGCTTCGCCTTTCTCGCGCTTTGCCGCGAGGGCTTCGGCGGAGAGGCTTTCCAGGTCGGAGTAGGGCAGGCGATGTCGCGGCCGGATCAGGCCCTGCTCTGCCAGTTCCGGCGAGCGGTCCTCGATGAACAGCGCCGGGTCGTAGAAGCTCGCCAGCAGCTTGCCGCCCGGCCGCAGCACCCGCGCGCATTCGCGCCAGACCGGCAGGACATCGTCGACGTAGAGATTGGAGATGGGATTGAAGACCAGGTCGAAGGAGGCATCGGCGAAGGTCGAGAGGTCGCGCATGTCGCCCTGCACGCAGGCCAGTTCGAGGCGGTCGCGGGCGGCGATCTGGCGGTCCTTGTCCAGCTGTCCCGCCGAGGCGTCGAACAGCGTGACCCGTGCGCCGGCGGCGGCAAGGATCGGCGCCTGCTGGCCGCCGGCCGAGGCCAGGCAGAGGATCTCGCGGCCGCGTACGTCGCCCAGCCAGTGAGCGGGTAACGCGCCCGGGGTCAGCTTCACCGCCCAGTCGCCGCGGCGTGCGGCGGCGACCTCTTCGGCGCTGACCGGTCGCGACCATTCGCAGTCACGGGCGGCCTGGGCGTCCCAACTGGCGCTGTTGTGTCGCAGGACGTCGATTTCGTGGAAGGTGGGCATGAGGCCTCCGGGTTCATCCATGGAGCGCGGAGCATGCCACGGCAGCGGGGCAGGGTGCGTGGGGCGGGCCAAAGAAAAACCCCGCCGAGGCGGGGTTTTCGTGGAGCGGGCGACTCAGCCGGCGAGGGCCAGGCCGGAATGCTGGAGGATTTCCAGCAGCGGCTGCGGGTAGACGCCGAGGAAGAACGCCAGCAGGGCGATGGCCACCAGCATGATGCCGCCGGCGCGCTGGCCCCAGTTGAACGGTGCGTCGTGCTGGCGGATGCCGGGCTCGACCAGGAACAGGGTGACCATGACCCGCAGGTAGTAGTACAGGCCGATGGCGCTGCCCAGCACCAGGGCGCCGATCAGCCACCACAGGTGCGACTCGACGCCGACCGCGATCACGTAGAACTTGCCGATGAAGCCGGCGGTCAGCGGGATGCCTGCCAGCGACAGCATCATCACGGTCATCACCGCGGTCAGTACCGGCCGGCGCCAGAACAGGCCGCGGTACTCGAACAGCGCATCGGCGTCGCGGCCGCTGTACGGGGTGGACATCAGGGTGATCACGCCGAACGCGCCGAGGGAGGTCAGTACGTAGGTGGCCAGGTAGACGCCGACCGCTTCCACGGCCATGCCCTTGCTGGCGATCAGGGCGACCAGCAGGTAGCCCAGGTGGGCGATGGACGAGTAGCCGAGCAGGCGCTTGATGTTGCTCTGGGTCAGTGCCAGCAGGTTGCCGAAGAGGATCGAGGCGACCGCGATGACGCTCAGGGAGATGTTCAGCAGTTGGTTGTCCAGGGCCGCAGGGGCGATCTGGAACAGCCGCAGCAGCACGGCGAACACCGCGACCTTGCTGGCGGTGGCGAGGAACGCCGAGACCGGCGCCGGGGCGCCTTCGTAGACATCCGGGGTCCACAGGTGGAAGGGCACCAGCGACAGCTTGAAGCCCAGGCCGACCAGCATCATGCCTACGCCAACGCTGACCAGCGGACCGCTCAGCACGTGCTCGGCGACCTTGGCGCCAAGGCCGGCGAAGCCCAGGGTACCGGACTCGGCGTAGAGCAGGGCCATGCCGAACAGCAGGAAGGCGGAGCCGGCGGCCGAGAGCACGGTGTACTTGATGCCGGCTTCCAGCGAGCGCTTGTTGAAGAAGGCGTAGGCGACCATCCCGTAGACCGGGACCGAGAGCAGCTCCAGGCCGATGAACAGGCTGGCCAGGTGCTGCGCGCTGACCAGCACCAGGCCGCCGGCGGTGGCCAGCAGCAGGAGCAGGTACAGCTCTTCGCGGTTACCCGGATAGCTTTCCATGTAGGCGTGGGCGAGGGTCACGCAGGCCAGGGCGGAGACCAGCACCAGGGCCATGTAGAAGCAGGCGTAGTTGTCCACCAGCACCAGCGGTGTCACCTCGATCGGGGTGACGCCGAGGACCGGCAGCAGCGACAGCAGGGCCAGGTTGAGGCCGATCACCGAGAGGGTGGCGGTGAACGAGTGATTGCGTTTCCAGGCTACCGCCAGCATCACCACCACCAGGGTGGCGCTGGTGATCAGCAGTGGCAGGAGCGCGATGAAGTGTTGGATCGTAAAGGTCATTTCGCGACTACCGTCCTGCAAGGGTGGAAAGGGCTGCGCCCAGCCATTGCTGCACGCCGTGCATGCTGGCCGCGGAGATGTCCAGCACTGGCTGCGGGTAGACCCCGAGCAGGACCAGCAGGACCGCCAGGCCGAGCACCATGCTCAGTTCGCGGGCATCGAGGCCGAGGATCGGCTCGTCGGACTGGCTGGGGCCGAAGTAGGCGCGGTGGATCATGATCAGCGAGTAGACCGAGGCGAAGACCAGGCCGAAGGTGGCGATCACGATGATCACCGGGACCACCTTGAAGGCGCCGATCAGGATCAGGAACTCCCCGACGAAGTTGCCGGTACCGGGCAGGCCCAGCGACGCCGAGGCGAAGAACAGGCTGATCGCCGGCAGGTAGGGCATGCGCGACCACAGGCCGCCCATCTTGCGCATGTCGCGGGTATGCAGGCGCTCGTAGAGCTGGCCGCAGAGGATGAACAGCGCCGCGGCGGAGAGGCCGTGGGCGATCATCTGCACCACCACGCCCTGCAGCGCTACCTGGCTGCCGGAGTAGATGCCGATCATCACGAAGCCCATGTGCGAAACGCTGGAGTAGGCGACCAGGCGCTTGATGTCGGTCTGCGCGAAGGACAGCAGGGCACCGTAGAAGATGCCGATGATGCCGAGCCACATGGCGATCGGCGCGAATTCCGCCGAGGCGTTGGGGAACAGCGGCAGGGCGAAGCGGATCAGGCCGTAGGCGGCGGTCTTCAGGAGGATGCCGGCGAGGTCCACGGAGCCGGCGGTGGGCGCCTGGGCGTGGGCGTCCGGCAGCCAGGAATGCACCGGCACCACCGGCATCTTCACCGCGAAGGCGACGAAGAAGCCGAGCATCAGCAGCCATTCCACGTGGGGGCTCAGCTGGGTCTTCAGCAGGGTGGCGTAGTCGAAGGTGATCACGCCGGTGGCATTGAAGTTGACGAACACCAGGCCGAGGATCGCCACCAGCATCACCAGGCCGCTGGCCTGGGTGAAGATGAAGAACTTGGTGGCGGCGTAGATGCGGGTCTTCTTGCCGTCATCGGAACTGTGTCCCCACAGCGCGATGAGGAAGTACATCGGCACCAGCATCATTTCCCAGAAGAAGAAGAACAGGAACAGGTCGATGGCGAGGAACACGCCGATCACACCGCCCAGGATCCACAGCAGGTTCAGATGGAAGAAGCCGATGCGGCGCTGGATCTCGTTCCAGGAGCAGAGGACCGAGAGCACGCCGAGCAGGCCGGTGAGGGCGACCATCAGCAGCGACAGGCCATCCATCGCCAGGTGGATGCTGATGCCGAGACGCTCGATCCACAGCACCTTGAATTGCAGGGTCCATTCCGGCTCGCCGCCGGGCGCGGGCGCCAGCTGGAAGTCGCCGGTGGCCCAGATCCAAAGGCTCAGGATCAGGACCAGGGTCATCGAAAGCAGCGCGATCCAGCGGGGCAGGGTCTTGCTGCTGTGTTCGGCGATCCAGCAGAGGAAACCGCCGATGAAGGGGATCAGGATTAGCCAGGGCAGAATCATGACAGGCTCAGTCTCTCCGTGAATTCGTTAGGCCAGCAGCAGCGCGCCGAGCAGGATGGCGGCGCCACCCACCAGGGAAGCGGCGTACCAGCGCAGGCGGCCGTTCTCGGTGAGGCTGAGGAGGTTGTGTCCGCCGCGCACGCTGAACGGAACGACGCCCAGGGTACGGTCGATGGGGTCGCGCCCCAGCAATTGGCAGAGCAGCAGGTAGGGTTTCACGAACAGCTTGTCGTACAGCCAGTCGAAGCCCCAGGCGTGGTACCACCAGGTACCGAAGAAGCGACCCGGGGCGCTCTTCGCCAGGGCGCTGACGAAGCGGCGCTGGCCGAGGAAGAGCAGGGCGGCCAGCAGGATACCGGCGATGGCGATGGCACCCGAGGCCAGTTCCAGGCTGTGCTTGGCTTCGCCACCGGCGTGGCCGACGCTTTCCGGCAGGACGCCAGCCAGCGGCGGGGTGATCAGGGCGCCGACGAAGGTCGACAGGACGATCAGCACGCTGAGCGGCAACCAGTGGGAAATCCCGTGGCCGGCGTGGGCTTCGGTCTTCGGCTCGCCGTGGAAGGCGACGAAGATCAGGCGGAAGGTGTAGATCGAGGTCAGGAACGCACCCACCAGGCCGGCGATCAGCAGTTCGCGATGGCCGCTGGCGAAGGCCTCCCAGAGGATCTCGTCCTTGGAGTAGAAGCCCGCGGTGAGGAAGGGCAGGGCGGCCAGCGCCGCACCGCCGACCACGAAGCTGGCGTAGGCCAGCGGCAGCTTCTTCCACAAGCCGCCCATCTTGAAGATGTTCTGCTCGTGGTGGCAGGCGACGATCACCGCGCCCGAGGCAAGGAACAGCAGGGCCTTGAAGAAGGCGTGGGTCATCAGGTGGAAGATCGCCGCGTCCCAGGCGCCGACGCCGAGGGCGAGGAACATGTAGCCGATCTGGCTCATGGTCGAGTAGGCGAGGATGCGCTTGATATCGGTCTGTACCAGGGCGGCGAAGCCGGCCAGGACCAAGGTCACCGCGCCGACGATGCCGACCAGTTCGAGGATGTCCGGGGCCAGGGTGAACAGGCCGTGGCAACGGGCGATCAGGTAGACGCCGGCGGTCACCATGGTGGCGGCGTGGATCAGCGCGGAGACCGGGGTCGGGCCGGCCATGGCGTCGGCCAGCCAGGTCTGCAGCGGCAGCTGGGCGGACTTGCCGACCGCGCCGCCGAGCAGGGCCAGGGTCGCCAGGGTCAGCCAGAGGTTGCCTTCCGGGAACTTCTGCGGCGCCAGCACCAGCAGCTCCTGGATGTTCAGGGTGCCGAACTGCTGGAACAGGATGAACAGGCCGAAAGCCATGAACACGTCGCCGACGCGGGTGACGATGAATGCCTTGAGCGCCGCGTTACCGTTGTTGCGATTGCTGTAGTAGAAGCCGATCAGCAGGTAGCTGCACAGGCCCACGCCTTCCCAGCCGAAGTAGAGGAACAGCAGGTTGTCGCCCAGCACCAGGAACAGCATGCTGGCGATGAACAGGTTGGTGTAGGCGAAGAAGCGCGAATAGCCGGTTTCGCCACGCATGTACCAGGAGGCAAACAGGTGGATCAGGAAGCCGACGCCGGTAACCACGCCGAGCATGGTTACCGAGAGGCCGTCCAGGTACAGGGTGAAGTTGGTGCTGAAGTCGCCGGCCGCCATCCACTGCCACAGCACCAGGCTGTAGGCACCGCCTTCCGGCGGACTGCTGTGGAAGCTGAAGATGGCCCAGGCCGCGCTCAGGGCGGAGAGGCCGACCGAGCCGACGCCGACCAGCGCCGAAAGGTTTTCCGACCACCTGCCGCGGGAGAACGACAGCAGCAGGAAGCCGACCAGGGGGAACAGGAAGGTAAGAGGTAGAAGGTTCATCCGCGCATCTCGCTGGCAGCGTCGATATCGAGGGTGTGGAAGCGGCGATACAGTTGCAGCAGGATCGCCAGGCCGATGCTCGCTTCGGCGGCCGCGAGGCTCAGCACCAGGATGAACATCACCTGGCCGTCGGGTTGGCCCCAGCGGCTGCCGGCGACCACGAAGGCGAGGGCGGCGGCGTTCATCATCACTTCCAGGCTCATCAGTACGAACAGGATGTTGCGTCGCACCATCAAGCCGACCAGTCCGAGGGCGAACAGGACGCTGGCGAGGGCCAGGCCGTGTTCCAGTGGTATTGCGTTCATAGCGTTACGTTCCCTTGGGGCGGGCGCAGGGCGCCCGCCGAACCTTTATTGTTTGGCGTCTTGACGACCCAGGTGATAGGCAGCGACCAGGGCCGCGAGCAACAGCATGGAGGCCAGTTCGACCACCAGCAGGTACGGGCCGTAGAGGCTGATGCCGACCGCCTTGGCGTCTACCGTGGTATGGCCGATGCCGGCACCGCTCGGGGTGCGGGCGAGGACCACCAGCAGTTCCACCAGCAGGACCAGGGCCAGGGCCGAAGGCCCGACCCAGATGCCGGGCGTGAGCCACTTGCGCTCCTGCTCGACCACGGCCGGGCCGAGGTTGAGCATCATCACCACGAAGACGAACAGAACCATGATGGCGCCAGCGTAGACGATGATCTCCAGGGCACCGGCGAAGGGTGCGCCGAGGCTGAAGAAGGTCATCGAGATGGCCAGCAGGGAAATGATCAGGTAGAGCAGGGCATGCACCGGGTTGCTGTTGGTGATGACCCGCAGCGTGGCCAGTACGGCGACGCCGGCAGCGAAATAGAAAGCGAATTCCACGCGACGTCTCCTTATGGCAGCAGGCTTTTCACGTTGATCGGTTCGGCTTCGTTCTGCGCGGCGCCTTTCGGCTTGCCGGCGATCGCCATCCCCGCAACGCGGTAGTAGTTGTAGTCCGGGTTCTTGCCCGGCCCGGAGATCAGCAGGTCGTGCTTCTCGTAGACCAGGTCCTGGCGCTTGAACTCGCCCATCTCGAAGTCCGGGGTGAGCTGGATCGCGGTGGTCGGGCAGGCTTCCTCGCACAGGCCGCAGAAGATGCAGCGCGAGAAGTTGATGCGGAAGAACTCCGGATACCAGCGACCGTCCTCGGTCTCGGCCTTCTGCAGGGAGATGCAGCCAACCGGACAGGCCACGGCGCACAGGTTGCAGGCTACGCAGCGTTCCTCGCCGTCGGGGTCGCGGGTCAGGACGATCCGGCCACGATAGCGCGGCGGCAGGTAGACCGGCTCTTCGGGGTATTGCAGGGTGTCGCGCTTGCGGAAGGCATGGCCGAAGATCATCACCAGGCTGCGAAGCTGGGTGAAGGTGCCATGCACGACGTTGATGATTTCTTTGATCACGGTGGTTCTCCTTACTGGGCCGCGGCCAGCACGAGCGCGCCGGTCACCAGCAGGTTGATCAGGGTCAGCGGCAGGCACACCTTCCAGCTGAACGCCATCACCTGGTCATAGCGCGGACGCGGCAGCGAGGCGCGGATCAGGATGAAGAGCATGATGAAGAAGCCGGTCTTGGCGGCGAAGTAGAAGAACGACAGCCAGGGCAGGGTGTCCAGGAACGGACCGTGCCAGCCGCCGAAGAACAGGGTCGCCAGCAGCGCCGAGACCAGTACGATGCCGATGTACTCGCCGACGAAGAACATGCCCCATTTCATCCCGGCGTACTCGATGTGGTAGCCGTCCGCCAGTTCCTGCTCCGCTTCCGGCTGGTCGAACGGGTGACGGTGGGTCACGGCGACGCCGGCGATGATGAAGGTGCAGAAGCCGAAGAACTGCGGAATGATGAACCAGACGTTGTCGATCTGGTACTGGACGATGTCGCGCATGTTGAACGAGCCGACCTGGGCGACGATGCCCATCAGCGACAGGGCCAGGAACACCTCGTAGGAGATGGTCTGGGCCGAGGCGCGCAGGCTGCCGAGCAGGGCGAACTTGTTGTTGCTCGACCAGCCGGCGAACAGCACGGCGTACACCGTCAGGCCGGCCATGGCGAAGAAGAACAGGATGCCGATGTTCAGGTCCGCCACGCCCCAGGTGGGGGTGATCGGCACGATGGCGAAGGCGACGAGCAGGGCGCCCATCGCGATTACCGGGGCCAGGGTGAAGATCATCTTGTCGGCGAACGGCGGGGTCCAGTCCTCCTTGAAGAACATCTTGACCATGTCCGCGCCGAGCTGGAACGCACCGAACGGACCGACCCGGTTGGGGCCGTAGCGGTCCTGCCAGAGGCCGAGCAGGCGGCGCTCGACCCAGCTTAGCAGGGCGCCGCAGATGACCACGGCGAGCAGCACCACGATGGCCTTGACCACGGTGAGGATGATGGTGACCAGAGCGGGAGTCAGCCAACTCATTGTGCAGCCTCCTGCAGACCTTCCACGGAGCAGCCGGCGATCGCCGCCGGGATGCCGGCGAAGCCGACCGGCAGGCCGATCAGGCCGGCGCCGAGTTGTTCATCGATACGCAGCGGCAGGCGCAGGGCCTGGCCCTTGAGCTGGAAGCCGAGGGTCGCGCCGTCGTTGACGCCGAGGCGGTCCGCGTCTTCCTTGGACAGGGCGACGTAGGTCTCCGGGATGCGCTGCTGGATCGGCGCGGCCCGCGAGCTGTTTTCCTCGCTGCCGAACAGGTGGTACAGCGGCACTACCTTCCAGCTGTCGGCCTTGGCGCTGAACGGCACCGGCACGGCCTGGAACCAGTCGAGGCCTTCGCCCTTCGGTTCGATCAGGCGCACGCCGGGGTCGCCGGCGCGCAGGTGGCCGCCGACCTCGTCCTGGAACTTGTTCCAGGCCTGCGGCGAGTTCCAGCCCGGCGACCAGGCGAACGGGATCTGCTGACGGTCTTCCTGGCTGCCGGAGTAGCCTTCCATGGAGAAGGCGAACGCCGAGTCGATGTCCTGCGGGGTGCGCGGCTCGTGCACGCTGATATTGGCGCGCATGGCGGTACGCCCGCTGTAGCGGTGCGGTTCGCGGGCCAGCTTGAGGCCCTTGATGCGGAACGAGGCGGCCGGTGCGGCGTCGCGGATGCCGGCCAGGATCGGCTTGGCCTCGGCCACGGCTTCGGTGACGTGGTCCAACTGGGTCCAGTCGACGCGCTTGCCTTGCAGGGTGCTGTGGATCGCATGCAGCCAGCGCCAGCCCTCGCGGACCATGTTCCTGGCGTCGTAGTAGGTCGGGTCGAACACCTGGAAGAAGCGCTGGGCGCGGCCTTCCTGGCTGACCAGGGTGCCGTCGCCTTCGGCGAAGCTGGCCGCCGGCAGCACCAGGTGCGCCTTGGCGGTGGTGGCGGTCTGCTGGTGATCGGCGACGATCACCACCTTGGCCGCCGCCAGGGCCGCGTCGACACGGGCGGCGTCGGTGCGGCGATAGAGATCGTTCTCCAGCACCACCACGGCGTCGGCCTGTCCGGAGGTCAGTCGCTCGAGCGCGGCTTCCACGGAGTCGCCGCCGAAGAGCGCCAGGCCGAGGCTGTTGGCTTCGCCGACCACCAGGCTGATGGAACCGTTCTTCTCGCGCTGCTTGAGGGCTTTGGCGATGTTCGCCGCGGCTTCGATCAATGCCTTGTTGCCCAGCGAGTTGCCGGACACTACCAGCGGACGCTTGGCCGCCAGCAGGGCATCGGCGATGCGCTGGGCGAAGGCCTGGGCCTGCGGGTCGAGGTCGGCCACGGACGGGGCGCTTGGGTCGATCGCGTGGGCCACGGCGAAGCCGAGGCGAGCGAGATCGTCCGGCGCGGCGTGAACGGTTTCCTCGGCCACGTCGTCGAGGCGGGTCGCGCTGACGCTGGCGATGAACAGCGGGTTCTGCGCATGCTGGGCGATGTTCTTCACCGCGGCGTCGAGCCACGGCTGGACCTTCATGTCGGCAGCCATCTCGACGGCCTTGCCCTTCACCGACTGGCGCAGGGCCAGGGCGATGCGGGCGGCGGTCTGGGTCAGGTCCTCGCCGAGGACGAAGACCGCGTCGTGGTCCTCGATGTCGCGGATGCTCGGCACCGGCAGCGGGCCTTCCTGCATGACCTGCAGGATCAGGCGCAGGCGGTCGAGCTCGCCTTCGTTGATGCCGCTGTAGAAGTTGCCTTCGCCAACCAGCTCGCGCAGGGCGAAGTTGCTTTCCAGGCTGGCGCGCGGCGAACCGATGCCGACCACCTTGCGCTCCTTCAGCAGGGCGGCGGCCTGGTCGAGGGCGCCGTCCAGGCTCAGCTTCTGCTTGCTCAGCACCAGCAGCGGCTGGCGCGGACGGTCTTCGCGGTTGACGTAGCCGTAGCCGAAGCGACCGCGGTCGCAGAGGAAGTAGTGGTTGACCGAGCCGTTGTAGCGGTTCTCGATGCGGCGGATCTCGCCGTAGCGCTCGCCGGGGCTGATGTTGCAGCCGCTGGAGCAGCCGTGGCAGATGCTCGGGGCGAACTGCATGTCCCACTTGCGGTTGTAGCGCTCGGAGTGGGTCTTGTCGGTGAACACGCCGGTGGGGCAGACCTCGGTGAGGTTGCCGGAGAACTCGCTTTCCAGTACGCCGTCCTCGACCCGTCCGAAGTAGACGTTGTCGTGGGCGCCGTAGACGCCGAGGTCGGTGCCGCCGGCGTAGTCCTTGTAGTAGCGCACGCAGCGGTAGCAGGCGATACAGCGGTTCATCTCATGGGCGATGAACGGGCCGAGTTCCTGGTTCTGGTGGGTGCGCTTGGTGAAGCGGTACCGGCGCTCGTTGTGGCCGGTCATCACCGTCATGTCCTGCAGGTGGCAGTGACCGCCTTCCTCGCACACCGGGCAGTCGTGCGGGTGGTTGGTCATCAGCCATTCGACGACGCTGGCGCGGAACTGCTTGGCCTCTTCGTCTTCGATGGAGATCCAGGTGTTGTCGGTGGCGGGGGTCATGCAGGACATGACGAGGCGACCACGCTTGTCGTTCTCGTCGGTGTACTGCTTCACCGCGCACTGGCGGCAGGCGCCGACGCTACCGAGCGCCGGGTGCCAGCAGAAGTAGGGAATGTCGAGACCGAGGGACAGACAGGCCTGCAGGAGGTTGTCTGCACCATCGACTTCGAGCGTCTTGCCGTCTACGTGGATAGTGGCCATGGTTCAAGTCTTCGTTGGCCCGTTGTCAGCGGGCGTGGCTAATAGAAACTCACGGTTCCGTCGGGCCTGCGGCCGGGCCGCGGCACGACGACGAAACATCGCCGGACGGCTGGCCGTCCGGCTGCAAAGCATCAGGCGCCGACCGTTGCCGGGCGCGGCGCGGCCGAAGGCTGGCGGGAGATGCCCGCCTCGAATTCGGCACGGAAATACTTGAGGGCGCTGCCCAGCGGCTCGACGGCTCCCGGCGCGTGGGCGCAGAAGGTCTTGCCTGGGCCGAGGAAGTTGACCAGCTGCTCGAGGGTCTCGAGGTCGCCGGGCTGGCCTTCGCCCCGCTCCAGGGCACGCAGCAGCTTCACGCTCCACGGCAGGCCATCGCGGCAGGGGGTGCACCAGCCGCAGGACTCGCGGGCGAAGAACTCTTCCATGTTGCGCAGCAGGGAAACCATGTTGATGCTGTCGTCCACCGCCATGGCCAGGCCGGTGCCCATCCGGGTGCCGACCTTGGCGATGCCGCCGGCGAACATCTGCGCATCCAGGTGCTCCGGGAGCAGGAAGCCGGTACCGGCGCCGCCGGGCTGCCAGGCCTTGAGCTGGAAGCCGTCGCGCATGCCGCCGGCGTAGTCCTCGAACAGCTCGCGGGCGCTGACGCCGAACGGCAGTTCCCACAGGCCGGGGTTCTTCACCTTGCCGGAGAAGCCCATCAGCTTGGTGCCCATGTCTTCGCTGCCGGGGCGGGCCAGGGTCTTGTACCAGTCCACGCCGTTGCCGACGATGGCCGGCACGTTGCACAGCGTCTCCACGTTGTTCACGCAGGTCGGCTTGCCCCAGACGCCGACGGCGGCAGGGAAGGGCGGTTTGGAACGTGGGTTGGCGCGGCGGCCTTCCAGCGAGTTGATCAGCGCGGTCTCTTCGCCGCAGATGTAGCGGCCGGCACCGGTGTGGACGAACAGCTCGAAATCGAAGCCGCTGCCGAGGATGTTCTTGCCGAGCAGGCCGGCGGCCTTGGCTTCGTCGATGGCGCGGTTGAGGTTGCGCGCCGCGTCGACGTATTCGCCGCGCAGGAAGATGTAGCCGCGGTAGGCCTTCAGCGCGCGTGCGGAAATCAGCATGCCTTCCACCAGCAGGTGCGGCAGCTGCTCCATGAGCATGCGGTCCTTCCAGGTGTTCGGCTCCATCTCGTCCGCGTTGCACAGCAGGTAGCGGATGTTCAGCGACTCGTCCTTCGGCATCAGGCCCCACTTCACGCCGGTGGGGAAGCCCGCGCCGCCGCGGCCCTTGAGGCCGGAGTCCTTGACGGTCTGGACGATGTCGTCTTGGGCCATCTGGGTCAGCGCCTTGCGCGCCGCGGCATAGCCGTCCTTGCTCTGGTATTCCTCGAGCCAGACGGGCTGGGCGTCTTCGCGCAGGCGCCAGGTCAGCGGATGGGTTTCCGCCGAACGCGCCATGCGGTTGGCCGGACCAATGGAGGTAAGGGTCATACGTAGGCCTCCAGCAGTTTGGCGACACCGTCGGGACGCACGTCGCCATGGGTGTCGTCGTCGATCATCAGCGCCGGGGCCTTGTCGCAGTTGCCCAGGCAGCAGACCGGGAGCAGGGTGAAGCGACCGTCGGCGGTAGTCTGGCCGAGACCGATGCCGAGTTGCTTCTGGATCTCGCCGACCACCGACTCGTGGCCGCCGATGTAGCAGACCATGCTGTCGCAGACGCGGATGATGTGGCGGCCCACCGGCTGGCGGAATATCTGACTATAGAAGGTGGCGACGCCTTCGACGTCGCTGGCCGGGATCCCCAGCACCTCGCCGATCGCCGGGATGGCGCCGTCCGGCACCCAGCCGCGCTGTTTCTGGACGATCTTCAGGGCTTCGATGGACGCCGCGCGCGGGTCCTCGTAGTGATGCATTTCATGCTCGATGGACGAGCGCTCGGTTTCGCTGAGGACGAAACGGTCGGTCTGAATCAGGTTGCTCTGGCTCATGTCAGCGGTCCACGTCAGCCATAACGAAATCGATGCTACCCAGGTAGGCGATCAGGTCCGCGATCATGCTGCCGTTGATCACCGAGGGGATCTGTTGCAGGTGCGCGAAGCTGGGCGTCCGGATACGCGTGCGGTAGCTCATGGTGCTGCCGTCGCTGGTCAGGTAGTAGCTGTTGATACCCTTGGTCGCCTCGATCATCTGGAAGGCTTCGTTGGCCGGCATGACCGGGCCCCAGGAAACCTGCAGGAAGTGGGTGATCAGGGTTTCGATGTGTTGCAGCGTGCGTTCTTTCGGCGGTGGCGTGGTCAGCGGATGGTCGGCCTTGTAAGGGCCTTCCGGCATGTTCTTCAGGCACTGTTCGATGATCCGCAGGCTCTGGCGCATCTCGCCCATCTTGACCATGCAGCGGTCGTAGGCGTCGCCGTTGTGGGCCAGCGGTACCTCGAACTCGAAGTTCTCGTAGCCGGAGTAGGGGCGGGCCTTGCGCAGGTCGAAGTCGCAACCGGTGGCGCGCAGGCCGGCGCCGGTGGTGCCCCACTCGAGGGCTTCCTTGGTGTTGTACTGGGCGACGCCGATGGTCCGGCCGCGCAGGATGCTGTTCTTCAGGGCCGCGGTCTCGTACTCGTCGAGGCGCTTGGGCATCCAATCGAGGAACTCGCGGACCAGCTTGTCCCAGCCGCGCGGCAGGTCGTGGGCGACGCCGCCGATGCGGTACCAGGCCGGGTGCAGGCGGAAGCCGGTGATGGCCTCGACCACCTTGTAGGCGCGCTGGCGGTCGGTGAAGGTGAAGAACACCGGGGTCATGGCGCCGACGTCCTGGATATAGGTGCCCAGGTACAGCAGGTGGTTCAGGATACGGAAGAACTCCGCCATCATGATCCGGATCACGTCGACCCGCTGGGGCACCTTGATCCCGGCGAGCTTCTCCACCGAGAGTACGTAGGGCAGGTTGTTCATCACCCCGCCGAGGTAGTCGATGCGGTCGGTGTAGGGGATGAAACTGTGCCAGGACTGGCGCTCGGCCATCTTCTCGGCGCCGCGGTGGTGGTAGCCGATCTCCGGGACGCAGTCGATGATCTCCTCGCCGTCCAGTTGCAGGATGATGCGGAACGCGCCGTGGGCGGACGGGTGGTTCGGGCCGAGGTTGAGGAACATGTAGTCCTCGTTCTCGCCGTGGCGCTTCATGCCCCAGTCTTCCGGCTTGAAGCGCAGGGCTTCCTGCTCCAGGTCCTGCTTGGCGGCGGACAGGGAGTAGGGATCGAACTCGGTGGCGCGCGCCGGGTAGTCCTTGCGCAGCGGATGGCCCTGCCAGGTCGGCGGCATCAGCATGCGGGTCAGGTGCGGGTGGCCGGTGAAGGTGATGCCGTACATGTCCCACACTTCGCGCTCGTACCAGTTGGCGTTGGGCCAGATACGGGTGGCGGTGGGCAGGTTGAGGTCGCGCTCGGACAAGGCGACCTTGATCATCACGTCACTATTACGCTCCAGCGACATCAGGTGGTAGAACACGCTGAAGTCGGCGCTCGGCAGGCCGCGGCGATGGGTGCGCAGCCGCTCGTCGACGCCGTGCAGGTCGTAGAGCATCACGTAGGGCTTGGGTACCTGACGGAGGAAGGTCAGGACTTCGATCAGTCTTTCGCGCGGAACCCAGAGCACCGGCATGCCGGTACGGGTGGGCTGGACGGTGAAGGTCTCGGCGCCAAAGCGGGAATTCAGTTCGACGACGATATCCTGGTCGTCTGCCTTGTAAGGCGGGATGTACAGAGCGGAGTCTGCAGTCATGGTCTCGGTCGCTTTCGGTCAACGGTGGGGTGAACGCGGCTGGTCTCGGCCGGCCAGCGGGGCTGGCCGGGAGTTCCGGATCACACTTCGTCGGGGCTGCGCAGGTTGGTCACCTGGATGCGCTGCTCGCGTTTCAGGTCTTTCTGGGCCGGCATTTCGGCGCGGTAGACCCCCTGGTCGCCAACGACCCAGGACAGCGGGCGGCGCTCCTGGCCGATGGATTCCTGCAACAGCATCAGGCCTTGCAGGAACGCCTCCGGACGGGGCGGGCAGCCGGGGATGTAGACGTCCACGGGGAGGAACTTGTCGACCCCCTGGACCACCGAATAGATGTCGTACATGCCGCCGGAATTGGCGCACGAGCCCATGGAGATGACCCACTTGGGTTCGAGCATCTGCTCGTAGAGGCGCTGGATGACCGGGGCCATCTTGATGAAGCAGGTGCCGGCGATGACCATGAAGTCGGCCTGGCGCGGCGACGCCCGGATCACTTCGGCGCCGAAGCGGGCGATATCGTGCGGCGCGGTGAAGGCGGTGGTCATCTCCACGTAGCAGCACGACAGCCCGAAGTTATAGGGCCAGAGCGAGTTCTTGCGACCCCAGTTGACGGTGGAGTTCAGCACATCCTCGAGCTTGCCCATGAAGATGTTCTTGTGAACCTGGCCCTCGACCAGCGGGTCGGCTACGGTTTCCCGTTCGCCTATCGGGTATTGGTCGTTGGCCGCATCGGGATCGATCCGGGTAAGTTTGTATTGCATCGCCAAAGCCTCATTGTTTTAGCTTCGCCTGCCGCTTGCGACGGCTTTCGGGAGCCCAATCGAGCGCACCGATCCGCCAAAGATAGACAAGACCCGCCAACAGAATTGCTATGAAAATGGTTGCCTCGATCAGGCCGGCCCAGCCGCTTTCGCGAACCGACACCGACCAGGCGAAGAGGAAGAGGGCTTCGACGTCGAAGATCACGAAGAGCATCGCGACCAGATAGAATTTTGCCGAGAGACGCAGGCGTGCGCCTCCGGTGGGGACGATCCCGGATTCGAAGGGTTCGTTCTTGCTGCGACCAAATGCCTTGCTGCCAAGCAGGGACGAAACCCCTAGCATGAAGGCGAGAAGGCCAACGACCCCTAGAAGGAAGGCAGCGAATCCCCAGTGATGAGCTGCAAGTTCAGCTGGGTTTGGCATGCTGATACTCCTTCTGTACCGGATATATAAGATCGTGGGTTCTGGGCGCAATGCCCGACTTCTTGTGCAACCCGCTGCGTAGTGAGCTAAGGGTTGTATGTATCTTTCCGATTTTATGCCCAAAGCGCCGGACAAGTAAATTTTTCTAACACAAACAGACGCTTCTCTGCTTTTTCCAGCGCTTTGGTTAATCCCCGAAACCCTCGTGAATGCTGTCTTTGCGAGAAATGGCGCGGCCTGGCTGGCTTTTGGTCGTATTGCCGCGAAGCGTGGTGGAGGGCTCTTTGCAAGGCTTCAAACGATAATGAATATCGTTTGCAATGTCGCATCCGTATAACTTCGCTACATATATTCTTCGCCGCGTTACTATTGTTTACCCTTTTATTGGTAATTACTCTCGCCCAATCCGTTATTGCATTAAACCGGGAATATTCTCCGGGCCGGGCGCATGGCGGTTTTTCTTCTTTCCGCACCATGGCAACCCGGCTGCGGCGCCGCCTGGGGCTGCGCCCGCGGTTCTTCGTGACGGATGCGAAGGCGCTGGGCAAGGTTTGCGGCGGTTCGCGTCGCAGCGTAGATGTAGTCGCTCCGGAGGTGCGCTACCTGGGAGCTGCGGTAGCGACCCGGGGTTTCTTGCCGACCCAGGCCCAGACCATTTCGCAGGCGATCGGCTGGTTGCCGTTCTCGTCGCTGACCAACACCGCCACGCGGACCTCGCCCTTGTCCTGTTGCCGGATCTGCTCGATCTGTCCGGCCTCCAGCGTCGCGATGGCGGTCAGGTCGCCCTGGGCGCGCTTGAGATAGTCGATCTTCATGGTCTTGATCAGCGGCAGCTTGTCGTCCGGTACGTTCATTCCGACCAGGAAGCCGCTGGCCGACTCGGCGAGCAAGGCCATCGCCGCGGCATGGATACCTTTTATGTGGTTCTGCACCGGTCGACGGTTCTTCAGGCTGAGGATGGCGCGCTCCTGTCCCAGTTCATGGATGCGCACCCTGGCAGTGCCGGCGAAGCGCACCTGGGAGCCCAGCAGCAGCGACAGGCTGCGGCTGCGCAGGCGGCGGGGGAGGAGGTTGATGGCGCCGACGGCGCGGCTGAGACGATTGCGCTTGGGCATGCTGGCGTCCTTCCATAGAGAGGGGAGCCTGCATTCCACCCGCTTTGCCCGGGCTTGCCCACGGCTGTAGCGGCGACCTGCGCCGGCATTCCGGCCAACGCAGGTCGTCGTGGCGCGTCAGAGCAGGCGTCGGCCGTCTTCGCGGGTGATCACCACGGTGGCCGAGCGTGGCCGGCGGCCCGGCCCGTCCGGCCAGGTGCTGAGGAGGTTATCGGCGGTCGAGCCTTCCCCGGGGTGCTGGATGTTGATGAACAGCGTACGGAAGTCCGGCGTCGCGGCAATGCCGGTCACCTCGCAACCCAGCGGACCGGTGAGGAAGCGCTTCAGTTCGCCGGTGCGCGGGTCGGCCACCAGCATCTGGTTGTTGCCGAACGGGCCGCTGCTCAACTGGCTGCCGCTCATGTCGGTCTGGATCCACAGGCGGCCTTCCGGGTCGAACCAGAGGCCGTCGGGGCTGGCCAGGATATTGTCCTGGTTCAGCGGCTTGCCGTCCGGGCCGCGGCTGTCTTCGCCGGGACCGGCGAGCATGAACAGGTCCCAGGTGAAGCGTTGCCCGGCATAGTCGCGGCTGCGTTCGCGCCAGCGGATGATATGGCCGTAGGCGTTCTTCACCCGTGGGTTGGCCGCGTCGGCGACGGTGCGCGACGTGTTGTTGGTGAGGGTGAAGTAGACGTCACCGTTGTCCGGGTTGACCGCGCCCCACTCCGGGCGATCCATCTTGGTCGCGCCGAGGACATCGGCGGCCAGGCGGGTGTTGATCAGCACTTCGCCCTGGTCGGCGAAGCTCACCCCGGCCTTGCGACAGGCCGCGCGGAAGTTGCCGTCGGCGATGTCCAGCGGCAGCCACTGGCCGCTGCCATCGGCGTTGAAGCGGGCGACGTAGAGGGTGCCTTCGTCGAGCAGGCGAGTGTTGCTGCGACCCGGACGGAACTTGTCGCGGCTGACGTACTTGTAGATGTACTCGTTCTGCGAGTCGTCGCCGGAGTAGCAGACTACCTGGCGGCCCGGCTTGACCGGGGCGAAGACCAGGCCTTCGTGGGCGAAGCGGCCGAGAGCGGTGCGCTTGACCGGCACCGATTGCGGGTCGAACGGGTCGATCTCGACGATCCAGCCGAAGTTGTTCGGTTCGTTGCGGTAGTCGTCCTGGGCCTGTTTGCCCTTGCGGGTGGCGTCGAAGCGTTCGAACTCGTCGCCCGCCAGGGTTTCCCAGCCGAAACGGCTGGTGTTGCGAATGCCGTAGCGGGTCAGTTCGCGCGGCAGTTCGCTGTCCTGGGTGGAGAAATAGCCGACCCAGTTCTCCTCGCAGGTGAGGTAGGTGCCCCAGGGGGTGAAACCGTTGGAACAGTTGTTATGGGTGCCGCGGGTGCGGGTGCCGTCCGGACTGTGGCGGGTGCGCAGCAGTTCGTGGCCGCGCGCCGGGCCGGCGATACGCATCGGCGTGGCGGCGGTGATCCGGCGATTTCGTTGCGACGGCACGACATTCCACTCGCCACGCACGTTGCGACGGATCTCCACGACGGAAACGCCATGGGCGTTGATTTCCTTGCGCACTTCATCGGCGACGGTGCGCTTGCCATCGACCACGGTCGGGCCATTGGTGTGCAGCAGCGGCGCGTCGATGTATTCATGGTTGAGCACCAGCAGGCCATGGTTGCTGATGTGTCCGCCGCCGAAGCCGAACTGCGCGTCGATCGGGAAGAAGTGCATGCCGTCGTGGTGCATGCCGATCTGTTCGGCCTGGTCCTGGGCGCTGTTGCTGGCGTCGTCGAGGAAGCCCGGATAACTGCCGCTGATCGGGGTACCCCAGGGTATGAAGGGCGTCGCCTTGTAGCCGGCGGGCACCCGGATGGTATCGGCACGGCCGCTGGCGATGGCTTCGAAGGGCAAGCGGTTGCGGCGTTTGAAAGGCAAGCCGCGCAGGCCTTCCGCGGCGGGCACCTGCGCTTCGGCGGGAGCGGCGCTGGCGGGGAGCGCGACGCCGAGGAAGGCGAGGGCGCCGAGCGCCGCGCCGCCGGCCAGGACCTGACGGCGGCCGAGGCCGGCGATCAGGTCGTTCATGTGCGGGTTGTTCGAATGGTTGCTGGGCAACTCGTCGCCATCACCGAACAGGATGGCATCTTTTTTCTCCAGGCTCACGGACGTGCTCCTTGTGGGCTGATCGACGGAGCATTGACGCTAACCGCTGAAAGCGACGGGACGATGACAGGCACTCGAGGCCTTTTGCCATGATCCGGAAATGAAAAACCCCGGCCGGAGCCGGGGTTTTCGCGAGGCGGGCCGGGCAGATCGTGGCTGCCCGGCTGGCCCCTGTTCCTTAGTGGAACTGGTTCATGGTGTTGTCTTTGCCGCTGGCCTTCAGAGCGGCTTCGCCAGCGAAGTACTCTTTATGGTTGTCGCCGATGTCGGAGCCCGCCATGTTCTGGTGCTTGACGCAGGCGATGCCCTGGCGCAGTTCCTGGCGCTGCACGCCCTTCACGTAGGCCAGCATGCCTTCGTCGGCGAAGTAGCCCTTGGCCAGGTTGTCGGTGGACAGCGCGGCGGTGTGGTAGGTCGGCAGGGTGATCAGGTGGTGGAAGATGCCGGCGTGGGCCGAGCCATCGCGCTGGAAGGTGCGGATCTTCTCGTCGGCGACCTTGGCCAGCTCGGTGTCGTCGTACTCGACGCTCATCAGCTTGTTGCGGTCGTAGGCGGAAACGTCCTTGCCTTCGGCGACGAACGCATCGAACACCTGCTGGCGGAAGTTCAGGGTCCAGTTGAAGGACGGGCTGTTGTTGTAGACCAGCTTGGCGTTCGGAATCACTTCGCGGATGCGATCGACCATTGCCTTGATCTGGCCGACGTGCGGCTTCTCGGTTTCGATCCAGAGCAGGTCGGCGCCGTTCTGCAGCGAGGTGATGCAGTCCAGGACGCAGCGATCTTCGCCGGTGCCCTTGCGGAACTGGAACAGGTTGGAAGCCAGGCGCTTCGGACGCAGCAGCTTGCCTTCGCGCTTGATCACGACGTCGCCGTTGCCCAGCTCGGCCTCGGAGATTTCTTCGCAATCCAGGAAGGAGTTGTACAGGTCGCCCAGGTCGCCCGGCTCGTTGGTCACGGCGATCTGCTTGGTCAGGCCGGCGCCCAGGGAGTCGGTACGGGCGACGATCACGCCATCGTCCACGCCCAGCTCGAGGAAGGCGTAGCGTACGGCATTGATCTTGGCGAGGAAGTCGATGTGCGGAACGGTGACCTTGCCGTCCTGGTGGCCGCACTGCTTCTCGTCGGACACCTGGTTCTCGATCTGGATGCAGCAGGCGCCGGCTTCGATCATCTTCTTGGCCAGCAGGTAGGTCGCCTCGGCGTTGCCGAAGCCGGCGTCGATGTCGGCGATGATCGGCACCACGTGGGTTTCGAAGTTGTCGATCTGGGCCAGCAGCTCGGCTTCCTTGGCCTTGTCGCCAGCGGCGCGGGCAGCGTCCAGGCCGGTGAACAGCAGGTCCAGCTCGCGGGCGTCAGCCTGGCGCAGGAAGGTGTACAGCTCTTCGATCAGGCCGGAAACCGCGGTTTTCTCGTGCATGGACTGGTCCGGCAGCGGGCCGAAGTCGGAGCGCAGCGCGGCGACCATCCAACCGGACAGGTAGAGGTAGCGCTTGTTGGTGGTCTTCAGGTGCTTCTTGATCGAGATCAGCTTCTGCTGCCCGATGAAGCCGTGCCAGCAACCCAGCGACTGGGTGTAGACGGAGGAGTCCGCATCGTATTCGGCCATGTCCTTGCGCATGATGGCCGCGGTGTACTTGGCGATATCCAGGCCGGTCTTGAAGCGGTTCTGGATACGCATGCGAGCTGCGTACTCGGGGTTGATCGCGCTCCAGCTGCTGCCGTTCTTCTCTTTCAGCGCGGCAACTGCCTTGATCTCGTTCTGATATGCGGACATGGTCAATCCTTCAAGAAATGTATTGGTTGAGCACCGACTGACCCACTCAAAACCTGCTGGTGAAGGTTGTCTTGCGGGTGGCTCACCGCTGCATGGCGAGAGAATGACCGTGGCGAAGAATGACGCCGAGGAGGGGGTGGAGACGAACAGTTCGCGGACCGTGCTTCTCGACTGGATCAAGTGCCGTTCGGCTCGTGGTTGCCGGTGGGCGACTCGCTGTCGAGTCTTTCGATCTGGCTGATACGTAAACGCTTCCCCGTCCCTCAGGACAACTTCGTTCCAGTCGCAATCTCGTCAAGCCGCCTTGTGGGCAGATCAACACGGTGGAGGCCGAGGGCGTATCGGCGCAGGCACCGGGAGCTCGTCGTTTCAGAGCCCCTGATTAGCGGGAGCGGGGCCATCATGCTCTGGAAAAAATCCGTCGTCAAACGTTTTGTAGTGTTTTTTCAAGACTACTACACGAAGGTCTAAGAGTGACCGGATGGTCTTGTCTGGTCGAGATGTTTCCGTTTGCATCGAAAATGCCCGCAAAAGCCCGCGCCCCGCGGCTTTGCCGGAGCGGGAGGCAATTCGCGCTGGAAAGAGCGCCGTCGGTCAGTCGAGGGTTTCGACTTTCAGGCGCAAGCTGGTGTCGTCGCGTCCCTGGGTCGAGTAGCGACGCACGAAGCCGTGCTGGTCGGCCTGGTTCTGTTCGCTGACGCCGCCCAGGGTGATCCACTCGCCGAGCTTGCCGCTGACCCGGGTGTCGGTGCTCTGGGTATCGATGACGCCGGGATGGCTCTGGCTGAGGCGGTCATTGCTGGAGCTGATGGTGACGTGCACCAGGTTGCCGGTCAGCGTCGCGGTGACGTAGAAGCCGCGGTTGACGTTGCGGTATTCGGTCTGGCTGTAGATCTGCCCGTAGGGACCGGTGGCGGTGCTGGTGATGGGGACGCTCTGGCCGACCTGGATCAGCGCCGGGTAGCCCTCGGTGGCCTGGACCTGCTGGCTGCCGCCGGAACGGCTGTCGGTGGAGCGACGGATGATGCGGACGCGATCCTTGCCGTTGACCTCGCCGCGGCCGCTCTGGATCTCGATGTTGCCGGCGCTGGCCGAACCATCCACCGAATAGCCGCGGCTGTCCTGTTGCAGGTTCTCGCTGGTATCCACGGTGATCAGCAGGCGATGCGGGCGCGAGTCGATCTGCTGCAGGACCGATTGCAACTCGCGGATCTTCGCCGGCTCGGCATTGACGATCAACTGGTTGCCATAGGCGGTGACCTTGCCTTCGCTGCCGATGACCGACTGGGCCACCGCCATCACGTCGTCGGCGGTGCGGTAGTTGAGCGGGATCACTTCGGTGCGCGGGGCGGCCGAGGCGCCGAGAACGACCGTCGCCAGCAGCGAGGAGAGCAGGGTGGTGCGCAACAGGGTCACAGGAGGAAGCTCCGCAGGTCCGGGTCGGAAAGGCTGGTGTCCCAGGCCTGCTCGAAGCGGGCCTGGAGTTGACGCACCCGCCCGGCGGCACGGTAGCAGGCGTAGCCCGCCGGTTGCGCCGGTTTCGGGCGCAGTAGCAGGCCCTGGTCGTCGGCCAGGAGGAAGGCGTCGTCCTCTTTAGGGTAGTCCGGGTTGAGCCGGCGGATCAGGCAGTTGCTCGACAGGCGGCGCGAAAGGCTGATCAGGCGGTGGCCGTTGCGCACGGCCTGGGCGCTGTCGCCAACGAGGATACGCAGGCGATTGCGTGGATTGGCCAGGAGGAAACGGGTGCAGGCTTCCTGGATGCTGCTGTGGTGATAGAGCCAGCTTTCCAGGTCGGGACTGTGCAGGCAGAGCGAGCGGCGGGCCTGCTGCAGGAGGGCCAGGGCATGGGCGCGGGCTTCCTGCGGATGCTCGAAGCGCTCCAGCGGCTCATGTTCGCCGAGGCGGAATGGCGCTGGTTCCCAGCGTTCCGCGGGTGGTGCGGCGCTTGCCGGGTTGCGTACCGCAAAGCGCCCCGGAGAGCTGAATTCGATGGCCGGCAGGTCGGCCGGCGAGGTCTCCGGGGTGTCGCTCATCGGGCCTCAGTCGCTGTCGCGAACCATGTCGACATGGGGCAGGCCGGCATCGAGGAATTCGCCGCTATCGACCTTGAAGCCCAGTCGCTCGTAGAAGGGAATGGCGTAGACCTGCGCGGTCAGCAGTTGGCGCTTCAGGCCGCGTCGCTCGGCTTCCTCGATGGCCGCGCGCATCAGCGCGTCGCCGACCTTCAGGCCGCGCCAGTCCTTGAGTACCGAGACCCTGCCGATGTGCCCGTCGCCCAGCAGGCGCGCGGTGCCGATCGCGTATTCGCCTTCATAGGCGAGAAAATGCACGGCTTCGTCGTCTTCGGCGTCCCACTCCAGTTCCGGCGGAACCGACTGTTCGGCAATGAAGACCGCTTCGCGGATGCGGCGCAGCTCGGCATTGTCCTTCTGCCAGTCGGCTACGCGTACGCGGATCTTATTCATCTGCAAACTCCAAACTGCCCTGTTTGACCAACTCCGCCAACAGCTTACGCGCATCGTCGTCGGCCAGCCATTGGCCGAGGTTTTCCAGATGCAACGCATCGGCCGAGCAGACCAGCTTCAGCAGTTCCTTGAGCTGGCCGGGCAGGAGTACGCTCTGGCCGCTGGCGAACAGCACCAGGCCGATGTCGATCTCGCTCCAGGCCAGGCGGGCGCTGGGGTTGCGCACCAGCAGCGCGCCATCCTCGAGGGCGCCGAACAGCTCCTCTTCGGGGATATCCTCGCCGGCAACCAGTTCAGGATAGCGCGGCTCGGTCATGAACTGGCCGAACCAGGTCAGCAGCAGGCGCTCGTCGCTCATGTGCTCCTGGATCAGGCCCTGCAGGCGCTCCAGAGCGTCGCGCTGGATCTGGTGCGGATCGTCGCCTACCGGTTGCAGGCCGGCATCGGTGTAGCGCTCCTCGTCGGAGAGGAACTGGCCGAGGAAGTCGGTGAAATGGGTCAGCACTTCGGCGGCGCTGGGCGCGCGGAAGCCGATCGAGTAGGTCATGCACTCGTCTTCGGCGATGCCGTAGTGGGCGAGGCGCGGGGGCAGGTAGAGCATGTCGCCGGGCTCCAGGACCCACTCGTCGCTCTGTTCGAAGGCGGCGAGGATGCGCAGGTCGGCGTGCTCGCGCAGCGGGCTGTCGCTGCTGCACATCTGTCCGACTTTCCAGCGCCGGCGTCCGTGGCCCTGAAGCAGGAATACGTCGTAGTTGTCGAAGTGCGGACCGACGCCGCCGCCGGGAGCGGCGTAGCTGATCATTACATCGTCGATCCGCCAGCTGGGCAGGAAGCGGAATTGCTCCAGCAGTTGGGCGACTTCCGGGACGAACTGGTCGACCGCCTGGACCAGCAGGGTCCAGTCCTGTTCCGGCAGGTGCTGGTAGTCCTCCTCCTGGAACGGGCCACGGCGCATTTCCCACGGGGTTTTCCCGTGTTCGAGGACGATGCGCGATTCCACCGACTCCTCCAGCGACAGCCCGGCCAGCTCGTCGGCGGACAGCGGGCTTTCGAAGTCCGGGATCGCCTGGCGGACCAGCAGCGGTTTGCGCTGCCAGTAGTCGCGGAGGAATTCGGCAGAGGTCAGTCCGCCCAGAAGTTGCAGGGGAGTATCAGCATTCATGGTTAAGTCCTTGAAACAAAAACGCCCGGCGCAGCCGGGCGTGCAAAAGGGTTGCGTGCTCAGATGCGCTTGGCCTGGGCGGCGGCATTGCCGACGTAGCCGGCCGGGGTCAGCTTCTTCAGCTCGACCTTGGCCTCGGCGGGAATCGCCAGCTCTTCGATGAAAGTCTGCAAGGCTTCGGCGCTGATGCCTTTGCCGCGGGTCAGTTCCTTCAGCTTTTCGTAGGGGTTTTCCACGCCATAGCGACGCATCACGGTCTGCACCGGCTCGGCGAGGACTTCCCAGCAGGCGTCCAGGTCTTCGGCGATGCGTTGGGCGTTCAGCTCCAGCTTGCCGATGCCCTTCAGGCTGGCCTCGTAGGCGATGACGCTGTGGGCGATGCCGACGCCGAGGTTGCGCAGCACGGTGGAGTCGGTCAGGTCGCGCTGCCAGCGCGAGATCGGCAGCTTGCTGGCCAGGTGCTGGAATAGCGCGTTGGCGATGCCGAGGTTACCCTCGGAGTTCTCGAAGTCGATCGGGTTGACCTTGTGCGGCATGGTCGAGGAGCCGATCTCGCCGGCCACGGTCTTCTGCTTGAAGTAGCCGAGGGAGATGTAGCCCCAGACGTCGCGGTCGAAGTCGATGAGGATGGTGTTGAAGCGGGCGATCGCATCGAACAGCTCGGCGATGTAGTCGTGCGGCTCGATCTGAGTGGTGTAGGGGTTGAAGGTCAGGCCGAGGTCGCCTTCGATGAACTGGCGGGCGTTGGCTTCCCAGTCGACTTCGGGATAGGCGGACAGGTGGGCGTTGTAGTTGCCCACGGCGCCGTTGATCTTGCCCAGCAACTCGATGCCGGCGACCTGCTTGATCTGCCGCTCCAGGCGGTAGACGACGTTGGCCAGTTCCTTGCCCAGGGTGGTCGGCGAGGCGGGCTGGCCGTGGGTGCGGGAGAGCATCGGCACGTCGGCGAATTTCACCGCCAGTTCGCGGATGGCCTCGGCGATCTGGCGCATCAGCGGCAGCAGCACGCTGTCGCGACCCTCGCGGAGCATCAGGGCGTGGGACAGATTGTTGATGTCCTCGGAGGTGCAGGCGAAGTGGATGAACTCGCTGACCGCGGCCAGCTCCGGGAGCTTGGCGGCCTGTTCCTTGAGCAGGTACTCCACGGCTTTCACGTCGTGGTTGGTGGTGCGCTCGATTTCCTTGATGCGTTCGGCGTGTTCCAGCTGGAAGTCGCTGGCCAGGCTGTCGAGCAGGGCGTTGGCTTCGGCGGAGAACGGCGCGACCTCGGGAATCCCGGCGTGGGCGGCGAGGCGCTGCAGCCAGCGGACTTCCACCATGACGCGGAAACGGATCAGGCCGTATTCGCTGAAGATCGGACGCAGGCTGCTGGTTTTGCCGGCATAGCGGCCATCGACGGGGGATACCGCGGTGAGCGAGGAAAGCTGCATGAGACGTTCTCGTGGCTGGAAGTCAACGAAAAAGGGGCGCATATCATACATGAAAGGTGCGCCCCGGTGGGGCATTCAGCGGGGCCTTTCGGCGGGGCGGTTGCCCAGCAGGGGGATCAGGCTGGCGGCGAAGATCAGGGCGGCGCCGAGCAGCGACGTGTGGCTGGGCAGTTCGTCCCAGCGCAGCCAGGCGATCACCCCGGCGAAAACGATGGCCATGTAGGCGATCGGTCCGATCACTCCCGGGGAGGCCAGGGCATAGGCCTGCGACATGGTCAGTTGGCCGAGGCTGGCGAACAGTCCGGCGCCGAGCAGCAGGAGCAGTTCCTGGCCGTTCAGCGGCTGCCAGGCCCAGGCCAGCGGCACGGCGGAGAACAGGGTGCCGAACAGGGCGAAGTAGAACACGATGCGATAGGCTGGCTCGCTGTCGCTCATTTCGCGGATCGAGACGAAGGCGCAGGCAGCCATCAGGCTGGAGGCGATGCCGACCAGGGCGATCGGCGCCACTACCGCGCCGCTGGGCCTGGCCACCAGCAGCACGCCGAGGAAGCCGACCAGGGTGGCGACCATCATGCGGCGGGTCAGCGGCTCCTTGATCCACAGGTGTGCGATCAGCGGCGTGAACACCGGCGCGGCATAGCTGAACAGCATGGCGTCGGTCAGCGGCAGGTGGGCGAGGGCGTAGAAGTAGCAGTACATGCCGCCCAGGCCGTAGGTGGTGCGCAGCAGGTGCGATAGCGGGCGGCGGGTGCGCAGCGGGCCGATGCCGCGAGTCAGCGCCAGGGGCAGGAAGAACAGCACGCCGACGAGGTTGCGGAAGAACACCACGGTTTCGTTGTTGACGGTGCTGGAGGCCTCGCGGATCAGGCCGCCCATCAGGGCGAAGAACAGCGCCGAAAGAGCCAGCATGGCGGCGCCCTGGGTCGGGCTGTTGCGCCGTTGCGGCTGGCTCCCGGCCATGGCCATGGCTAGCCGCGCAGCAGGGGATAGAGTTCGTTGAGCAGCCGGCGCCGGCTGAATACCATCTGCCAGCGGCTGCCGCCCAGTTGCCGCCAGAGCCGCGCCGAGCGGATGCCGGCGAGCAGCAGGGCGCGGATCCGCGCGGCGTTGCTGCTGACCTGCAGGTGGCGCATGTCGCCGTGTACCTGGATGCGCTGGCGGAAGGTGCTGAGGGTGTCCTGGTAGATGCTGGCGAACGAGGCGATGACGTTCTCGTGGACCAGGCCGAAGTGCTGGACCTGCTGTTCGACCTGGTCGAGGCGCTGGCCGATCAGGTCGAGCATATCGCCGCGCTTGTCCAGTTGCCGTTCCAGGGTCAGCATCGCCAGGGCGTAGCGCAGCGGTTCGCGCTGCAGGCTGCCGGGCTTGCGCTCCAGGGCGCTGGCCAGGGCTTTGAAGCCGTCGCGCAGGTTGAGGCTGTCGCCACCGTAGACGTCCAGGGTGCTGGCCGGGTTGCGCGCCAGCAGGCTGCCGAGCATGCAGCCCAGCGGGGCTTCGCTGATCTGTCCGGTGCGTGCCAGCTTGTCGACCAGGGCTGCGGATTCGAAGACGGCGCCGAGGGCAATCAGTTGCTGTCGCGGATCGCTCACGGGCGTCCTCCGAAATCCCAGGCTTCCGCCGTTTCGATCACGCCGCCGCCGAGGCAGACGTCGCCGTCGTAGAACACCACCGATTGCCCCGGGGTCACTGCGCGCTGCGGTTCGTCGAACACCGCGCGGTAGCCTTCGGCGATTTTCTCCAGGACGCAGTCCTGGTCGCTCTGCCGGTAGCGCACCTTGGCCCGCAGGCGGCGCGGCCGCTCCAGTTCGACCGGGTTGACCCAGTAGATTCGCGAGGCCAGCAGGGCGCGGGAGAACAGCAGCGGGTGGTCGTTGCCCTGGCCGACCAGCAGCACGTTGCGTTGCAGGTCCTTGCCGAGCACGTACCAGGGATCGTCGCCGGCTTCCTTGAGACCGCCGATGCCGAGGCCCTGGCGCTGGCCGATGGTGTGGTACATCAGGCCGCTGTGGCGACCGATGACCTTGCCTTCGGTGGTCTCGATGTCGCCCGGCTGGGCCGGCAGGTACTGCTTGAGGAAATCGGTGAAGCGTCGCTCGCCAATGAAGCAGATGCCCGTGGAGTCCTTCTTCTTCGCCGTGGCGAGGCCATGCTTCTCGGCGATGGCGCGGACTTCCGGCTTCTCCAGTTCGCCGACGGGGAACAGGCTGCGGGCGATCTGCTCGCCGCCCACCGCGTGCAGGAAGTAGCTCTGGTCCTTGTTCGGGTCCAGGCCCTTGAGCAGCTCGGTGCGCCCGTCGCGGTCGCGGCGCCGCACATAGTGGCCGGTGGCGATCAGGTCCGCGCCGAGCATCAGCGCGTAGTCGAGGAACGCCTTGAACTTGATTTCGCGGTTGCAGAGGATGTCCGGGTTCGGCGTACGGCCGGCCTTGTACTCGGCAAGGAAGTGCTCGAACACGTTATCCCAGTATTCCGCGGCGAAGTTCGCCGTGTGCAGCTTGATGCCGATCCGGTCGCAGACGGCCTGGGCGTCGGCCAGGTCCTCGCGGGCGGTACAGTATTCGGTGCCGTCGTCCTCGTCCCAGTTCTTCATGAACAGGCCTTCGACCTGATAGCCCTGCTGCAACAGGAGCAGGGCGGAGACGGACGAGTCGACGCCGCCGGACATGCCGACGATCACGCGCTCGCGGCGTGGGGTGGGGGCGGATTCAGACATAGCGATCAGGCGTCACGGGCGAATTCGTAAAACGCGGATTCTATCAGGCCTGGGGCAGGGAGGGCGACACGTGGGTGTCGCGGATCAGCGCCAGGGGATAGCGGCCGCCGGCCAGGTAGTCGTCGATGCAGCGCAGCACCAGGTGGCTGCGCCAGCGCTGCGGCTGGGCGGCCAGTTCGTCGCGGGTCAGCCAGCGCGGGCCGATGATGCCGTCGTCGAGGGCGCGTTCGGGGTGGTGGCGCACGGGGCGGGCGGCGAAGCATACGCGCTGATAGGTGACACCGTTGGACGGCGCGGTGTACAGGTAGATGCCGGTGACGGCGCTCAGCTCGACCTCCCAGCCGGTTTCCTCGAGGGTTTCGCGCAGGGCGGCCTCGAGCAGGCTTTCGGCGGGCTCCAGGTGCCCGGCGGGCTGGTTCAGCACCTCGCGGCCGTCGGCCTGTTCCTCGACCAGCAGGAAGCGGCCCTGGTCCTCGACGATGGTCGCTACGGTGACATGGGGATGCCAGCTCATGGATGTCTCCTCGGTACGGAAAAGGCCTCGATAAAAAGAAACCCCGAGCGTAGGCCCGGGGTTTCTGCTTCGTCAGCGTGACGCTATCAGGCCAGGCTGTCGATCGCCGCGTTGAAGGTGGCGCTGGGGCGCATCACCTTGCTGGTCAGCTCCGGGTTGGAGCGATAGTAGCCGCCGATCTCGGCCGGCTTGCCCTGGACCGCATTGAGTTCGGCGACGATGGTCGCTTCCTGCTCGGTCAGGGCCTTGGCCAGCGGTGCGAAGTGCGCTTTCAGTTCGGCGTCTTCGTCCTGGGCGGCCAGGGCCTGGGCCCAGTACATCGCCAGGTAGAAGTGGCTGCCGCGGTTGTCGATGTCGCCGACCTTGCGCGACGGCGACTTGTTGTTGTCCAGCAGCTTGCCGGTGGCTTCGTCCAGCGCCTTGCCGAGCAGCTTGGCCTTGGCGTTGCCGGTCTTGATCCCGGTTTCCTCCAGGGACACGGCCAGGGCCAGGAACTCGCCCAGGGAGTCCCAGCGCAGGTAGTTCTCTTCCACCAGTTGCTGGACGTGCTTGGGTGCCGAGCCGCCGGCGCCGGTTTCGTACATGCCGCCGCCCGCCATCAGCGGAACGATGGAGAGCATCTTGGCCGAGGTGCCCAGTTCCATGATCGGGAACAGGTCGGTCAGGTAGTCGCGCAGGACGTTGCCAGTCACCGAGATGGTGTCCTTGCCGCGGATCAGGCGTTCCATGCTGACGCGAATGGCCTCGTTGTAGCCCATGATGCTGATGTCGAGACCGGTCAGGTCGTGGTCCTTGAGGTACAGTTCGACCTTCTTGCGCAGTTCGCGGTCGTGGGCGCGCTCCGGGTCCAGCCAGAAGATCGCCGGGGTATCGGACTGGCGTGCGCGGGTGACGGCCAGCTTGACCCAGTCGCGGATCGGTGCGTCCTTGGTCTGGCAGGCGCGCCAGATGTCGCCGGTCTCCACGTCGTGCTGCATCAGCACGCTGCCGTCGGCCAGGACCACGCGCATGGTGCCGTCGGCGGTCATTTCGAAGGTCTTGTCGTGGGAGCCGTATTCCTCGGCCTTCTGCGCCATCAGGCCGACGTTCGGCACGCTGCCCATGGTGGTCGGGTCGAAGGCGCCGTTGGTCTTGCAGAAGTTGATCATCTCCTGGTAGATGCGGGCGTAGGTGCTTTCCGGCATTACCGCCTTGGTGTCTTTCTGCTTGCCGTCCTTGCCCCACATCTGGCCGGAGTTGCGGATCATCGCCGGCATCGAGGCGTCGACGATGACGTCGCTCGGAATGTGCAGGTTGGTGATGCCTTTCACGGAGTCGACCATCGCCATTTCCGGGCGGTGGCTGTACACCTCGTGGATGTCGTGGAGGATCTCTTCCTGCTGGGAGGCGGGCAGCGACTTGATCTTGTCGTAGACGCTGGAGATACCGTTGTTCGGGTTCACGCCGAGCTCTTCGAAGAGTTGGCCCCACTTGTCGAAGACGTCCTTGTAGTAGACGCTCACCGCATGTCCGAAGACGATCGGGTGGGAAATCTTCATCATGGTCGCCTTGACGTGCAGGGACCACATGACGCCGGTTTCCTTGCAGTCCTGCAGGGTCTTCTCGAAGAAGTCGCGCAGCTTGCCGCAGCTCATGAACATGCTGTCGAGCACTTCGCCTTCCTGCAGGCTCAGTTGCTTCTTGACCTCGACCTTGCCGTCCTTGCCGACGAATTCGATGCGCACGTCACCGGCCTTGGCCATGGTGATGGACTGTTCGCTGGAGAAGAAGTCGCCGCCGCGCATGTAGTCGGCGTGGGAGCGCGAGGCCATGCTCCACTTGCCCATGGAGTGCGGGTGCTTGCGGGCGTAGGCCTTCACTGCGGCAGGCGCGCGACGGTCGGAATTGCCTTCGCGCAGGACCGGATTCACTGCGCTGCCGAGGATCTTCGCGTAGCGTGCGCGAACCTCTTTCTCTTCGTCGGTCTGCGGGTCTTCCGGGAAGTCGGGAACCTTGTAGCCCAGGCCCTGCAGCTCGGCGATCGCGCCTTTCAGCTGGGGCACCGAGGCGCTGATGTTGGGCAGCTTGATGATATTGGCGTCGGGCGAGGTGGCCAGGACCGCCAGGCGGGCGAGGTCGTCTTCGATACGCTGGTCGGCTTCGAGGCGGTCGGCGAAGTTGGCCAGGATGCGTCCTGCAAGAGAGATGTCGCTGGTCTCGACGTCGATGCCGGCGGAAGCGGCAAAGGCCTTGACGATGGGGAGGAGCGAGTAGGTGGCGAGCGCGGGTGCTTCGTCGGTGAAGGTGTAGGTGATCTTCGAGCGGATGGACATCTACGGTAACTCTCTTTTTTGCTGGGCGCGCACAGAGTCTCGATACGCGTTGGTGGACGCGATGCCTTCGCTCAACATCGGGTTGAATCGAAATCGAGATATGCCGCGGGATATAGGGGCGCCAGTAGAGCGTTGTACGGCGGGTTCATGGTGGCGAACCCGACGCTGCGAGGGGAGAGGGTCTGGTCCCAGACTGCTCGGACCTCGATGACTGCGAAGTCATGGCGCGCAGTATACCACCCTCTCGCCGGGCTGATGCGCTCGCCTGTTTAGACTAAGGAAGATGTGGTTTCCGGGCGGACAACTGGGCTACCCTAGAAGGCTGCAACAGGGTTTTAACCACAACACGGAGTTCAGCATGGGATACCAAAAGATCCAGGTGCCGGCGACCGGTGACAAAATCACTGTGAATGCCGACATGTCCTTGAGCGTACCGAAGAACCCGATCATCCCGTTCATCGAGGGTGATGGCATCGGCGTCGATATCAGCCCGGTCATGATCAAGGTTGTCGACGCTGCAGTGGAAAAAGCATACAAGGGCGAGCGCAAGATCGCCTGGATGGAAGTCTACGCCGGCGAGAAGGCCACCCAGGTGTATGACCAGGACACCTGGCTGCCCCAGGAAACCCTGGACGCCGTACGCGACTACGTGGTTTCCATCAAGGGCCCGCTGACCACCCCGGTCGGTGGCGGCATCCGCTCCCTGAACGTGGCCCTGCGCCAGCAACTCGATCTCTACGTCTGCCAGCGCCCGGTACGCTGGTTCGAAGGCGTGCCCAGCCCGGTGAAGAAGCCCGGCGACGTGGACATGGTGATCTTCCGCGAGAACTCCGAGGACATCTATGCCGGCGTCGAGTGGAAGGCCGGTTCGCCGGAAGCGGAGAAGGTCATCAAGTTCCTCACCGAGGAAATGGGCGTCAAGAAGATCCGCTTCACCGAGAACTGCGGCATCGGCATCAAGCCGGTTTCCCAGGAAGGCACCAAGCGCCTGGTGCGCAAGGCCCTGCAATACGCCGTCGACAACGACCGCAGTTCGGTGACCCTGGTGCACAAGGGCAACATCATGAAGTTCACCGAGGGTGCCTTCAAGGATTGGGGCTACGAAGTCGCGCGCGATGAATTCGGCGCCGAGCTGCTGGACGGCGGTCCGTGGATGCAGTTCAAGAATCCGAAGACCGGCAAGAACGTCGTGGTCAAGGACGTGATCGCCGACGCCATGTTGCAGCAGATCCTGCTGCGCCCCGCCGAGTACGACGTGATCGCCACCCTGAACCTGAACGGCGACTATCTCTCCGACGCCCTGGCGGCCGAGGTCGGCGGCATCGGCATCGCGCCCGGCGCCAACCTGTCCGATTCGGTGGCCATGTTCGAGGCGACCCACGGCACCGCGCCGAAGTACGCCGGCCAGGACAAGGTCAACCCGGGTTCGCTGATCCTCTCCGCGGAGATGATGCTGCGCCACATGGGTTGGACCGAGGCGGCCGACCTGATCATCAAGGGCACCAACGGGGCGATCGCCGCCAAGACCGTGACCTATGACTTCGAACGCCTGATGGACGGCGCGACCCTGCTGTCCTGCTCGGAGTTCGGCGACGCGATGATTGCCAAGATGTAGGAAGGGCTAGCGCCCGAACGAGAAAAAGGCCGGTTCGCACCGGCCTTTTTCATTTCCGCATCCGCGCTGGGGTCAGGCTTCGATGGGCGTCGCCTGCGGCTCTTCCTGCGGGGCGGGGGCGGAGGGTGCGGCGGTTGTCGCGGTGGCGGGGCTGATGTTGATGGCATGCAGTCCCTTCGGTCCCTGGATGATCTCGAAATTGACCGGCTGGCCCGCCTTGAGTGTCTTGTAACCGTCCATCTGAATGGCCGAGTAATGGGCGAACAGGTCCTCATCTCTGCCCTCGGCCAGGATGAACCCGTAGCCCTTGGCGTTGTTGAACCACTTGACCTTACCGCTGAGCATGCTCATATCCCTCTGCAAAGGACTCCAACGCTGGAGTATCATCCACTACGATCCCGCGTCCGACCTGGGTCGAGACGGGTGCGGAACCCCTGATACCCTGTAGGGGTATTCCATTGTTTGTAACACCCTTTTGCAGTTAGTCAAGGCGCTGAACCATACGCCTGAGAAACGGATCAACATCATGTCGGTCCATAACTTTCCAGAAAGGCAAAGCTTTTTTTCCTCATGCATGCACCTAGCCAGATTCGACTAACATTCAATCAGGACCATCCCGAGCCTCATGAGCACGAGGACGAAGGGGCGGGGCTCGCGGTACAGGAGTCGAAGCCTGTATTACAGCCGCCACCGTTGTATAAGGTGGTACTGTTCAACGACGATTACACGCCGATGGACTTTGTTGTTGAAGTGCTGGAAGTGTTCTTCAACATGGACCGGGAAAAAGCCACCAAGATCATGTTGACGGTACATACTCAGGGTAAGGCGGTCTGCGGCTTGTTTACCCGGGACGTGGCCGAAACCAAGGCGATGCAGGTCAATCAGTATGCACGGGAGAGCCAGCATCCATTGCTCTGCGAGATAGAGAAAGACAGTTGATCGGATGTTTGGGAGCGAGGTGAAGCCATGTTGAATCGAGAGCTCGAAGTCACCCTCAATCTCGCCTTCAAGGAGGCGAGGGCCAAACGCCATGAATTCATGACGGTTGAGCACCTGCTGCTGGCCTTGCTGGACAATGAGGCGGCGGCAACGGTATTGCGTGCGTGCGGTGCCAACCTGGACAAGCTGCGGCGCGACCTGCAGGAATTCATCGATTCCACCACGCCGCTGATCCCGCAGCACGACGACGAGCGCGAAACCCAGCCGACGCTGGGCTTCCAGCGCGTCCTGCAGCGTGCGGTGTTCCACGTGCAGAGTTCCGGCAAGCGCGAAGTGACCGGGGCCAATGTCCTGGTGGCGATCTTCAGCGAACAGGAAAGCCAGGCGGTGTTCCTGCTCAAGCAGCAGAGCATCGCGCGTATCGATGTGGTGAACTACATCGCCCATGGTATCTCCAAGGTGCCCGGGCATGCCGAACATCCGCAGGATGGGGAGCAGGATATGCAGGATGAGGAAGGTGGCGAGTCGGCCACGTCCAACCATCCGCTGGACGCCTATGCCAGCAACCTCAACGAACTGGCTCGCCAGGGGCGGATCGACCCGCTGGTGGGGCGTGAGCATGAAGTCGAGCGGGTGGCGCAGATCCTTGCCCGCCGGCGCAAGAACAACCCGCTGCTGGTAGGCGAGGCGGGGGTCGGCAAGACGGCCATCGCCGAGGGCCTGGCCAAACGCATCGTCGATGGCCAGGTGCCGGACCTGCTGGCCGACAGCGTGGTCTACTCCCTCGACCTGGGTGCCTTGCTCGCGGGTACCAAGTACCGCGGCGACTTCGAGAAGCGCTTCAAGGCCTTGCTCAACGAGTTGCGCAAGCGCCCGCACGCGGTGCTGTTTATCGACGAGATCCATACCATCATCGGCGCCGGTGCGGCATCCGGCGGGGTAATGGACGCCTCCAACCTGCTCAAGCCGGTTCTGTCCTCGGGCGAGATCCGCTGCATCGGCTCGACCACCTTCCAGGAGTTCCGCGGCATCTTCGAGAAGGACCGGGCCTTGGCGCGGCGCTTCCAGAAGGTCGACGTGACCGAGCCGTCGGTGGAAGACACCTATGGCATCCTCAAGGGCCTCAAGGGGCGCTTCGAGCAGCATCACCACATCGAGTACAGCGACGAGGCGCTGCGCGCCGCGGCCGAGCTGGCGGCGCGCTACATCAACGACCGGCACATGCCGGACAAGGCCATCGACGTCATCGACGAGGCGGGCGCCTACCAGCGCCTGCAGCCGGAAGAGAAGCGCGTGAAGCGCATCGAGGTGGCGCAGGTCGAGGATATCGTGGCGAAGATTGCGCGGATCCCGCCGAAACACGTCACCACCTCCGACAAGGAGTTGCTGCGCAACCTCGAACGCGACCTCAAGCTGACCGTGTTCGGCCAGGACGACGCCATCGAGTCGCTGTCCACGGCGATCAAGCTGTCCCGGGCCGGGCTCAAGGCGCCGGACAAGCCGGTCGGCTCGTTCCTCTTCGCCGGTCCCACCGGCGTGGGCAAGACCGAGGTGGCGCGGCAGTTGGCGAAGGCCTTGGGCGTGGAGCTGGTGCGCTTCGACATGTCCGAGTACATGGAGCGGCATACCGTGTCGCGGCTGATCGGTGCGCCTCCGGGCTACGTCGGCTTCGACCAGGGCGGCCTGCTCACCGAGGCAATCACCAAGACCCCGCACTGCGTGTTGCTGCTCGACGAGATCGAGAAGGCTCACCCGGAGGTCTTCAACCTGCTGCTGCAGGTGATGGACCACGGCACCCTGACCGACAACAACGGGCGCAAGGCGGACTTCCGCAACATCATCCTGATCATGACCACCAACGCCGGCGCGGAAGTGGCGGCGCGCGCGTCGATCGGCTTCAACCAGCAGGATCACACCACCGATGCGATGGAAGTGATCAAGAAGAGCTTCACCCCGGAGTTCCGCAACCGCCTGGATACCATCATCCAGTTCGGCCGCCTGAGCACCGAGACGATCAAGAGCGTGGTCGACAAGTTCCTCACCGAGCTGCAGGCGCAGCTGGAGGACAAGCGCGTCCAGCTCGAGGTCAGCGATGCGGCGCGCGGCTGGCTGGCGGAGAAGGGCTACGACGTGCAGATGGGTGCGCGACCGATGGCGCGGCTTATCCAGGACAAGATCAAGCGGCCGTTGGCCGAGGAGATCCTGTTCGGCGAGCTGGCCGAGCATGGCGGCCTGGTGCATGTCGACCTGAAGGGCGACGAGCTGGCCTTCGAGTTCGAGATCACGGCGGCGGAGCCCGCCTGATCCGAGCGCGGCAACGAAAACGCCCGGCAGATGCCGGGCGTTTTCTTTTGCAATCGGCGAGCCGTAGCGGCTCGTGTCGACTCAGCGGGCGCGGTAGGTGATGCGGCCCTTGCTCAGGTCGTAGGGCGTCAGTTCCACGCGGACCTTGTCGCCGGTGAGGATGCGGATGTAGTTCTTGCGCATTTTGCCGGAGATGTGCGCGGTGACGACGTGCCCATTTTCCAACTCCACACGGAACATGGTGTTGGGCAGGGTGTCGACGACAGTACCTTCCATTTCGAAGCTGTCTTCTTTCGACATGCAGTAGAGCCCTCGGTATCTATGGGTGGCCCTTTCAATGAGAGGTGGGCCGTGAAAAGCGGCGTGCATTGTGCCAGAAAATCGACAATAGCGCCACACGGCTATCAGGTGAGGGCGACCCAGCGCTGGTTGACGAACAGTTCGATGGGCCGGTACTGGGTCTTGTAGTTCATCTTGCGGCAATTCTTGATCCAGTAGCCCAGGTAGACGGCCTGCAGGCCCAGGCGTTCGGTCTCGGCGATCTGCCAGAGGATCGCGTAGCGTCCCAGGCTGCGCTGCTCTTCGTCGGGATCGTAGAAGGTATAGACGGCCGAGAGTCCGTTCGGCAGCACGTCCGTCACGGCTATGGCCAGCAGGCGGCCATGCAGGCGGAACTCGAAGAAGCAGCAGAAGGGCAGGTCGCGGACCAGGAAGGTGGCGAACTGGTCGCGGCTGGGCGGATACATGTCGCCGTCGGCGTGGCGTTGCTCGATGTAGCGCCGATAGAGGTCGTAGTACTCCTCGTTGAAGCTCGGTCGCTTGCGGATCACCTGCAGTTCCGCATTGCGCTTGAGGATGCGCCGCTGCTGGCGGTTCGGGCTGAAGCCGGCGACCGGTATGCGCGCGGCGATGCAGGCGGTGCAATGCTGGCAGTGCGGACGATAGAGATGGTCGCCGCTGCGGCGGAAGCCGACCTCCGACAGCGAGGCGTACAGCTGCGTGTCCATGGGCTGGCTGGGATCGAGGAACAGGGTGGTTGCCTGCTCATCGGGCAGGTAGCTGCACGGGTGCGGTTGCGTCGCGTAGAACTTCAGTCGGGCGAGTTCGGTCATGGTGAACTCCAGCAGGGACCCATAAGCAAGTTTATGCCAGGCACGGAAACTCGCCTAAAAATCCAGGTCGCCGGTAGGAGGCTGGTCGCGATAGCGTTGCAGGTAGTCGGCGAATTCCCCCCGGCCGATGGCGCGGGCGCCCAGGCTGTGCAGGTGGCGGGTCGGCATCTGGCAGTCGATGAGGACGAAGCCGGCGTCGCGCAGATGGCGGACCAGCGTGACGAAGCCGACCTTGGAAGCGTTGTCGGCGCGGCTGAACATCGATTCGCCGAAGAACAGCCTGCCCATGGCCAGGCCGTAGAGGCCGCCGACCAGTTGTCGCTCCTGCCAGACTTCCACGGAGTGGGCAATTCCGCGCAGGTGCAGCTCCTGGTAGGCCAGTTGCATCGGCGTGGTGATCCAGGTGCCGTCGGCGTAGTCACGCGGCGCGGCACAAGCCTGGATCACCGCCCGGAAGTCACGGTTGAAAGTGACTTCGAAGCGTTGCTGGCGCAGGCACTTGGCCAGGCTGCGGGAAACGTGCAGTTCGTCGGGGAACAGGACGGTGCGCGGGTCGGGCGACCACCAGAGGATCGGCTGGCCATCCTGGTACCAGGGGAAGCAGCCGTGGCGATAGGCTGCGACCAGGCGTTGCGGATTGAGGTCGCCGCCGGCCGCGAGCAGCCCGTTGGGCTCCTGCAGGGCCTTGTCGAGGGGCGGAAAGTCGAAGTCGGTGCGGGAAAGCCAGGTCAGCATGGCGGGGTAGGGGAGGGCGGGCCTCCCCCGGGTCCGATCAATGGTCGTCGAGGTATTTTTCGGCATCCAGCGCGGCCATGCAGCCGGCGCCGGCGGAAGTGATGGCCTGGCGGTAGACGTGGTCGGCCACGTCGCCGGCGGCGAACACGCCTTCGATGCTGGTCTGGGTGGCATTGCCTTCGCTGCCGCCGTGGATCCGCAGGTAGCCGTCGCGCATTTCCAGTTGGCCCTGGAACAGGTCGGTGTTCGGCTTGTGGCCGATGGCGATGAACACGCCGGCCAGCGATAGCTCGCTGGTGCTGCCGTCGATGGTGCTCTTCAGGCGTACGCCGGTGACGCCGCTGGCGTCGCCCAGCACCTCGTCCAGGGTGGTGTTCCAGTGCAGGCGCACGTTGCCGTTCTCGGCCTTGTCGAACAGCTTGTCCTGGAGGATCTTCTCCGAGCGCAGCTTGTCGCGACGGTGGATCAGGTGGACTTCCTTGGCGATGTTGGCCAGATACAGCGCTTCCTCGACGGCAGTATTGCCGCCGCCGACCACGCAGACCACCTGGTTGCGGTAGAAGAAGCCGTCGCAGGTGGCGCAGGCGGAAACGCCCTTGCCCATGAAGGCTTCTTCCGACGACATGCCCAGGTATTGCGCGGAGGCACCGGTGGCAATGATCAATGCATCGCAGGTATAAGTGCCACTATCGCCCTTCAGTGTGAAGGGGCGCTGTTGCAACTCGGCGGTGTGGATGTGGTCGTAGACGATCTCGGTGTCGAAACGCTCGGCGTGCTGCTGCATGCGGGTCATCAGCGCCGGGCCGGTAAGGCCTTCGACGTCGCCCGGCCAGTTGTCGACTTCGGTGGTGGTGGTCAGCTGGCCGCCTGGCTGGATGCCGGTGATCACCACTGGCTTGAGATTGGCGCGTGCGGCGTACACGGCGGCGGTATAGCCGGCCGGACCGGAGCCCAGGATGATGAGGCGCGAATGCTTGACTTCACTCATAAAAAGACTCCATAAGCCTTTGTCACATAAGAAAATGCGTGCTCCAATGGAGCCGCCTGAAGAGTTCTGCCGGCTATGCTACACCTATCCGCAAAAGGCCGGCAAAACCCCGGGGCCGGGATCAGCCACGCACGGATTGCCGCTGATTTCGGGTGTGATTTTTCAGAGTTTCCCTAAAGCCGTACAATAGGCGCGTTTTGACCAAGACAGCTTCTAAAGCACCAGCCGTGCGCAGGAAAAATAGCGATTTGAAGGATTCGACCACCGCGAGCCATGCCGCCGCATGGCGTCAGCAACTGCATTCCCGCCTGAAGGAAGGGGTCCTGATCGCGCTGGGCGCGCTCTGCCTCTACTTGTGGATGGCTCTGCTCACCTATGATCCGGCCGATCCGAGCTGGAGTCACTCGAGCCAGGTTGACCAGGTGCAGAATGCCGCCGGTCGGCTCGGTGCGGTATCCGCCGATATCCTGTTCATGACGCTCGGCTACTTCGCCTACCTCTTTCCGCTGTTGCTGGGCATCAAGACCTGGCAGGTATTCCGCCGCCGCAACCTGCCGTGGGAATGGAACACCTGGCTGTTTTCCTGGCGCCTGGTCGGGCTGATCTTCCTGATCCTGGCCGGCTCGGCACTGGCCTACATCCATTTCCACGCCAGCGGCCACATGCCGGCCAGCGCCTCGGCCGGCGGCGCCATCGGCCAGAGCCTGGGCCGCGTCGCGGTGGATGCGCTGAACGTGCAGGGCAGCACGCTGGTGTTCTTCGCCCTGTTCCTCTTCGGCCTGACGGTGTTCGCCGACCTCTCCTGGTTCAAGGTGATGGATGTCACCGGCAAGATCACCCTGGACTTCTTCGAACTGATCCAGAACGCCTTCAATCGCTGGATGGGCGCGCGCGCCGAGCGCAAGCAACTGGTCGCGCAACTGCGCGAGGTCGACGAGCGCGTCGCCGAGGTGGTGGCGCCGAGCGTGCCGGACCGCCGCGAACAGTCCAAGGCCAAGGAGCGCCTGCTGGAACGCGAAGAGGCCCTGGCCAAGCACATGAGCGAGCGGGAGAAGCGCCCGCCGCCGAAGATCGATCCGCCACCGCCGCCGAAGGCCCCGGAGCCGAGCAAGCGCGTGCTGAAAGAGAAGCAGGCGCCGCTGTTCGTCGATACGGCGGTGGAGGGCACCCTGCCGCCGCTGTCGCTGCTCGATCCGGCGGAAGTGAAGCAGAAGAGCTACTCGCCCGAGTCGCTGGAGGCGATGTCGCGCCTGCTGGAGATCAAGCTGAAGGAGTTCGGCGTCGAGGTCAGCGTGGATTCGGTGCATCCGGGCCCCGTGATCACCCGTTTCGAGATCCAGCCCGCGGCGGGGGTCAAGGTCAGCCGCATTTCCAACCTGGCCAAGGACCTGGCGCGCTCGCTGGCGGTGATCAGCGTGCGGGTGGTGGAAGTGATTCCCGGCAAGACCACCGTCGGCATCGAGATTCCCAACGAAGACCGGCAGATGGTGCGCTTCTCCGAAGTGCTGTCGTCGCCGGAGTACGACGAGCACAAGTCCACCGTGCCGCTGGCCCTGGGCCACGACATCGGCGGTCGGCCGATCATCACCGACCTGGCGAAGATGCCGCACCTGCTGGTGGCCGGTACCACCGGCTCCGGTAAGTCGGTGGGGGTCAACGCCATGCTCCTGTCGATCCTGTTCAAGTCCACGCCGAGCGAGGCGCGACTGATCATGATCGACCCGAAGATGCTCGAACTGTCGATCTACGAAGGGATCCCGCACCTGCTCTGCCCGGTGGTCACCGACATGAAGGAAGCCGCCAACGCCCTGCGCTGGAGCGTGGCGGAGATGGAGCGGCGCTACCGCCTGATGGCGGCCATGGGTGTGCGCAACCTGGCTGGCTTCAACCGCAAGGTGAAGGACGCCGAGGAGGCTGGCACGCCGCTGACCGACCCGCTGTTCCGTCGCGAAAGCCCGGACGACGAGCCGCCGCAGCTGAGCACCCTGCCGACCATCGTGGTGGTGGTCGACGAATTCGCCGACATGATGATGATCGTCGGCAAGAAGGTCGAGGAGCTTATCGCCCGTATCGCGCAGAAGGCGCGGGCGGCCGGTATCCACCTGATCCTGGCGACCCAGCGGCCGTCGGTGGACGTGATCACCGGCCTGATCAAGGCCAACATCCCGACCCGGATCGCCTTCCAGGTCTCCAGCAAGATCGACTCGCGCACCATCCTCGACCAGGGTGGCGCCGAACAGCTTCTCGGCCACGGCGACATGCTCTACCTGCCGCCGGGCACAGGCCTGCCGATTCGCGTGCACGGCGCCTTCGTTTCCGACGACGAGGTGCACCGGGTGGTCGAGGCCTGGAAGCTGCGCGGCGCGCCCGACTACATCGAGGACATCCTCGCTGGCGTCGACGAAGGCGGCAGCGGTGGCGGTTCCTTCGATGGCGGCGACGGCTCCGGCGAAGGCAGCGAGGACGACCCGCTCTACGACGAGGCGGTACGTTTCGTCACCGAGAGTCGCCGGGCATCGATCTCCGCCGTGCAACGCAAGCTGAAGATCGGCTACAACCGCGCCGCGCGGATGATCGAGGCGATGGAGATGGCCGGCGTGGTCACCCCGATGAATACCAACGGCTCCCGCGAAGTCATCGCGCCGGCGCCGGTTCGTGATTGAACCCGACAGGTTTTAGAGGATTCCGATGCGACTGATCCGCACGTTGTTCGTTGCCGCCCTGGCCATGGGCGCTTCGCTGGCCCATGCCGACGACAGCGCCGCTGTCCAGCGCCTGACCGGCCTGCTGAACAAGGCCCAGACCCTGACCGCGCGTTTTTCCCAACTGACCCTGGACGGTAGCGGCACGCGCCTGCAGGAAACCGCCGGCCAACTGAGCCTGAAGCGGCCGGGACTGTTCCGCTGGCATACCGATGCGCCGAACGAGCAATTGCTCATTTCCAACGGCGAGAAGGTCTGGCTGTACGACCCGGACCTGGAGCAGGTGACCATCCAGAAGCTCGATCAGCGCCTGACCCAGACGCCGGCGCTGCTGCTCTCCGGCGACATCTCGAAGATCAGCGAAAGCTTCGCCATCACCTACAAGGAAGGCGGCAACGTAGTCGATTTCGTGCTCAAGCCGAAGACCAAGGACACCCTCTTCGACACCTTGCGCCTGTCGTTCCGCAGCGGCAAGGTGAACGACATGCAGATGATCGATGGCGTCGGCCAGCGCACCAACATCCTGTTCTTCGACGTGAAGATGAACGAGGCGCTGGATGCCAAGCAATTCACCTTCGACGTTCCGCCGGGCGTCGACGTGATCCAGGAGTAAGCGCAAGCCGTGGATCTGTTCCGCAGCGAGCCCGTCGCGCAGCCCCTGGCGGCACGGCTGAGGCCCGCAAACCTGGACGAGTACGTGGGGCAGGAACACCTGCTGGCCCGCGGCAAGCCCTTGCGCGAGGCGCTGGAGCAGGGCGCGCTGCACTCGATGATCTTCTGGGGCCCGCCGGGAGTCGGCAAGACTACCCTGGCGCGGCTGCTGGCGCAGGTGTCGGACGCCCATTTCGAGACCATTTCCGCGGTGCTGTCGGGGGTCAAGGAGATCCGCCAGGCGGTCGAGGTGGCCAAGCAGCACGCGGCGCAATACGGGCGCCGGACCATCCTGTTCGTCGATGAGGTGCACCGCTTCAACAAGAGCCAGCAGGATGCCTTCCTGCCCTATGTGGAAGACGGCACGCTGATCTTCATTGGCGCGACCACCGAGAACCCGTCCTTCGAGTTGAACAATGCGCTGCTCTCGCGGGCTCGCGTGTATGTCCTCAAGAGCCTCGACGAAGCCGCCCTGCGCAAGCTGGTGGGCCGCGCGCTGAACGAGGACAAGGGCCTCGGCAAGCGCAAGCTGAGGCTGCCGGAGGAGAGCTTCCAGGTTCTCCTGGCCGCCGCCGACGGCGATGGGCGGCGCCTGCTGAACCTGCTGGAGAACGCTGCCGACCTCGCCGAGGACGGCAGCGAGATCAGCCCCGAGCTGCTGCAGAATCTGCTCGGCGATACCCGCCGACGTTTCGACAAGGGCGGCGAGGCGTTCTACGACCAGATCAGCGCGCTGCACAAGTCGGTGCGCGGCTCCAATCCCGATGCGGCACTCTATTGGTTCGCGCGCATGCTCGACGGCGGCTGCGATCCCCTGTACATCGCCCGGCGGGTGGTGCGCATGGCCAGCGAGGAGGTTGGCAATGCCGATCCTCGCGCCCTCGGCCTGTGCCTGTCGGCCTGGGACGTGCAGGAGCGCCTGGGCAGCCCCGAAGGCGAGCTGGCGGTGGCCCAGGCCATCGTCTACCTGGCCTGTGCGCCGAAGAGCAATGCGGTGTACAGCGCGTTCAACGCGGCGATGCGCGACGTCGCCGAAAGCGGCTCGCGGGAAGTGCCATTGCACTTGCGCAACGCGCCGACCAAATTGATGAAGAGCCTCGGCTATGGCGAGGAATACCGCTACGCCCACGACGAGCCGGATGCCTATGCCGCCGGAGAGGATTATTTCCCCGAGGATCTGGAGCCGCGGCGTTACTATCAACCGGTGCCGAGGGGCCTGGAACTGAAGATCCGCGACAAGCTGGAACACCTGGCCGAGCTGGATCGCACCAGTCCCCGCCAACGCAGAAAATCCTGAGCGGTATGGGCTCGGCGGAGCTAGCCAGGCTTCCGCGACGGCGTCGATGACGTCGCCGGGGCCGGCGAAGCGCCAACCGGGCCACGAACCGCCGATAACCGACACGAGACGAGAAAAGAGCATGCTCGATCCCAAACTGGTACGCACCCAGCCGCAAGAAGTGGCTGCCCGCCTGGCCACCCGTGGCTTCCAACTGGATGTCGCGCGCATCGAAGCGCTGGAAGAGCAGCGCAAGTCGGTACAGACCCGTACCGAGCAACTGCAGGCCGAGCGCAACGCGCGCTCCAAGGCGATCGGCCAGGCCAAGCAGCGTGGCGAGGACATCGCGCCGCTGCTGGCCGATGTCGACCGCATGGGCTCCGAGCTGGAGGAAGGCAAGCGCCAACTGGACGCCATCCAGGGCGAACTGGATGCCATGCTGCTGGGCATTCCCAACCTGCCGCACGAGTCGGTGCCGGTCGGTGCCGACGAGGACGCCAACGTCGAAGTGCGTCGCTGGGGCACGCCGAAGACCTTCGATTTCGAGGTCAAGGACCATGTCGCCCTCGGTGAACGGCACGGCTGGCTGGATTTCGAGACCGCTGCCAAGCTTTCCGGCGCGCGCTTCGCCCTCATGCGCGGCCCGATCGCCCGCCTGCATCGCGCCCTGGCGCAGTTCATGATCAACCTGCATACCGCCGAGCATGGCTACGAGGAGGCCTACACCCCTTATCTCGTCCAGGCTCCGGCGCTGCAAGGCACCGGCCAGTTGCCGAAGTTCGCGGAGGACCTGTTCAAGATCGGCCGCGACGGCGAAGCTGACCTCTACCTGATCCCGACCGCCGAGGTTTCGCTGACCAACATCGTCTCCGGGCAGATCCTCGACGCCAAGCAATTGCCGCTGAAGTTCGTCGCCCATACCCCGTGCTTCCGCAGCGAGGCCGGTGCCTCCGGGCGCGATACCCGCGGCATGATCCGTCAGCATCAGTTCGACAAGGTGGAGATGGTGCAGATCGTCGATCCGGCCACTTCCTACGAGGCGCTGGAAGGCCTGACCGCCAACGCCGAGCGCGTCCTGCAACTGCTCGAGTTGCCGTATCGGGTGCTGGCGCTGTGCACCGGCGACATGGGCTTCGGTGCGACCAAGACCTACGACCTGGAAGTCTGGGTTCCCAGCCAGGACAAGTACCGCGAGATTTCCTCCTGCTCCAACTGCGGCGACTTCCAGGCCCGGCGCATGCAGGCCCGCTACCGCAATCCGGAAACCGGCAAGCCCGAGCTGGTGCACACCCTCAACGGCTCCGGCCTGGCCGTCGGCCGCACCTTGGTGGCGGTACTGGAGAACTACCAGCAGGCGGACGGCTCGATCCGTGTGCCGGAAGTCCTCAAGCCCTACATGGCTGGCATCGAGGTGATCGGCTGACATGGATTTCCTGCCGCTGTTCCACTCCTTGCAAGGGCGCCTCGCGCTGGTGGTCGGTGGCGGCGAAGTCGCCCTGCGCAAGGCGCGCCTGCTGGCCGACGCCGGCGCGCGCCTGCGCGTGGTCGCGCCGCAGATCCACATCGAACTGCGGCATCTGGTGGAGCAGGGCGGCGGCGAGCTGCTCGAACGCGACTACCAGGACGGCGACCAGCCCGGCTGCGCCCTGATCATCGCCGCCACCGACGACGAACCGCTGAACGCCGAGGTGTCGCGAGCGGCCAATGCGCGCGGGATACCGGTCAACGTGGTGGACGCGCCGGCCCTGTGCAGCGTGATCTTCCCGGCCATCGTCGACCGTTCGCCGCTGGTGGTGGCGGTCTCCAGCGGCGGCGATGCGCCCGTGCTGGCGCGGCTGATCCGGGCCAAGCTGGAAACCTGGATTCCCTCGACCTACGGGCAACTGGCCGGACTCGCCAGCCGCTTCCGCCACCGGGTCAAGGAATTGCTACCCGACCTGCAGCAGCGCCGGGTGTTCTGGGAAAACCTGTTCCAGGGCGAGATCGCCGAGCGTGTCCTGGCCGGCCGTCCGGCGGAAGCCGAGCGTCTCCTGGAGGAGCACCTGGCCGGCGGCCTCGCGCACATAGCCACGGGCGAGGTATATCTGGTCGGGGCCGGGCCGGGGGATCCGGACCTGCTGACGTTCCGTGCCCTGCGCCTGATGCAGCAGGCCGACGTGGTGCTCTACGATCGCCTGGTGGCGCCGTCGATCCTCGAATTATGCCGCCGCGATGCCGAACGCCTGTACGTCGGCAAGCGCCGCGCCGAACATGCGGTGCCGCAGGATCGGATCAACCGCCTGCTGGTGGAGCTGGCCAGCCAGGGCAAGCGCGTGCTGCGCCTGAAGGGTGGCGACCCGTTCATCTTCGGCCGCGGCGGTGAGGAAATCGACGAACTGGCTGCCCACGGCATACCTTTCCAGGTCGTGCCGGGAATCACCGCGGCCAGCGGCTGCGCGGCCTACGCCGGGATTCCACTGACTCATCGCGATCATGCGCAATCGGTTCGTTTCGTCACCGGTCATCTGAAGGACGGCACCACCGACCTGCCGTGGCAGGACCTGGTAGCGCCTGGCCAGACCCTGGTGTTCTACATGGGCCTGGTGGGATTGCCGGTGATCTGCGAGCAACTGGTCGCCCACGGTCGCTCCGCACAGACCCCGGCGGCGCTGATCCAGCAGGGGACCACCGCCCAGCAGCGGGTATTCACCGGAACCCTGGAAAACCTGCCGCAACTGGTGGCTGAGCACGAAGTGCATGCGCCGACCCTGGTGATCGTCGGCGAAGTCGTGCAACTGCGCGACAAGCTGGCCTGGTTCGAAGGCGCCCGCGAGGACGCCTGAGCCTTCAGCCTTCTCCCCAGATGCCCTTGCCGGGAAGTCGTTCCCGGCCTGGCGCGCGCGCCAGGTCGAGACGCGGGCCCAGCGGTACTATCCCGGTCGGGTTGATGGTGCGGTGGCTGGCGTAGTAGTGCCCCTTGATATGTTCGAAGTCCACTGTCTCGCCGATGCCTGGGCGTTGGTACAGCTCGCGCAACCAGCCGGAGAGATTCGGGTAGTCTTCGATGCGCCGCAGGTTGCACTTGAAGTGTCCGTGGTACACCGCATCGAAGCGCACCAGGGTGGTGAACAGGCGGATATCGGCCTCGGTCAGGTATTCGCCGGCCAGGTAGCGGCGTTCGCCGAGCAAGCCTTCCAGGTAGTCCAGCTCCTCGAACAACTGGACGAAGGCCTCCTCGTAGGCGTCCTGGCGAGTGGCGAAGCCAGCACGGTACACGCCGTTGTTGACCGCAGGATAGATGCGTCCGTTGAGGCGTTCGATCTCCTCGCGCAGCGGCTCCGGGTAGAAGTCCAGCGCGTTGGCGCCGATGGCGTCGAAGGCGCTGTTGAAGATGCGGACGATATCGGCTGATTCGTTGTTGACGATCTTCTGCGCCTGCTTGTCCCACAGCAGCGGCACCGTGACCCGGCCGCTGTAGTGCGGGTCGTCGCGGGTGTAGCGCTGGTGCAGAAAGGCCAGGCCGTCGAGGCGATCGCCGGTGGAGCCGTGGGCGGGGTCGAAGGTCCAGCCGTTCTCGCGCATCAGCCAACTGACCACCGAAACATCGACCAGCGACTCCAGCCCCTTCAGCTTGCGCACGATCAGGGTCCGATGGGCCCAGGGGCAGGCCAGCGAGACATAGAGATGGTAGCGCCCGCCCTCGGCGGGGAACGCCGGCTCGCCCAGCCAATGGCGGCGCTGGGCGTTTTCGCGCTGGAAGCGGCCGTCTTTCTGTGTGTCATACCACTGGTCGTGCCAGCGGCCATCGATCAACTGTCCCATGAGCGGGTTCCTCCATACGTCGTTGGAGGAACAGTCTAGTGTCGGGCGATCGATAAATTTATATAAATAAAGGGCTATTCGTATCGATCAGATCGATTCGTTTCGGGTCGCCCAGTAGTGTGCGGCTTCCTTGAAGGCTTCTTCGCGATTCTTGCCAAGGGCCCGTAGCGCCAGGGCCATGCTGGAGAGCACCGCCAGGTGGCCATAGGCGTCGCCTTCGCGGCCGTCCCAGACGGCCCGAAGGAAACCCGGGTCGAGCTGTTCCGGCTTCATGTGCCGGTGCGTCGACAATGCCGGCCATTCCTCGTCCCAGGCTTCGCCCTGGTCGCAACCATACAGGTGGGCGACGACGTCCGGGTTGACTTCGATCTCGCCGCCTTCGCCCTTGATGACGATGGCCCGGTCGCCGAGCAGGCGGCTGGCCTCGCGGTGGGTTTCCTGGTAACCGGGGTGGAAGATGCTCTGCAGGATGCAATCCGCATTCAGGGGGTTGAGCAGGCGAACCAGCGAATGGATCGGCGAGCGCAGGCCGAGGGTATTGCGCAGATCGATCATGCGTTGCAGCACCGGCATCCAGGCGCCGAGCGGAATGAACGCCAGGTGGCCGCGCTCCAGGGCCTGTTCTACCTGCAGCCAGTCGTGGCAGAGCGGGATCTCCAGCGCCGCCAGCAACTGTTCGCTGTACAGGCGTCCGGCGGTATGCGCGCCGCCGCCGTGCATGAGGATGCGCACGCCATGGCCGGCCAGGCATTTGGCGGCCAGCAGGTACCAGGGCAGGTGGCGCTTCTTGCCGGCGTAACTGGGCCAGTCGAGGTCGACGCGCAAGGACGGGACTTGCAGGCGTTCGCGCACCGCCTCGGTGAAACCGGCCAGTTCCTCGCTGCTTTCCTCCTTGTGCCGCAGGAGCATGAGGAAGGCGCCCAGCTGGGCGTCCTCGACCCTGCCGTCGAGGATCATGCCGAGGGCCTCGCGGGCTTCCTCCCGGGTCAGGCTGCGCGCTCCGCGCTTGCCTTTGCCGAGGATGCGGACGAACTGGGCGAACGGATGTTCGGCGGGAGTCGAGAGAGTCATAGACAGTTGCTCGGTTTCGGCAGGCCGGCCAGCTTCGCGCCAAGCTTGGCCGGGGCGCCCTTGAACAGGTGGTTGAGGTGCAGGCTGTTGCCCTTGTCCGGACCCAGTCGCTGGGCGACGTACTTGATCAGCGGGCGGTTGGCCGGAGACAGCTGGAACTCCGCATAGAACTCGCGGAGCAGTTGGAGAATCTCCCAGTGCTCGGCGGTCAGGGCCAGCTCCTCGCGGGCGGCCAGGGCTTCCGCCACCGGCTCCGACCAATCGTCGAGGGCGGCGAGGTAGCCGTCCTTGTCCAGCCGGATTTCCCGGCCTTCCAGCATAAGGAGCGTCATAGCCAACTGTTGACCTTGTCGAAGCGGGTGGCGAGTTCGACGAAGCCGGGGTAGTCCACCGCCACCAGGCGAGCGGGGACGTCCTCGATACCGCGCGCCTGGAGGTCTTCCAGCAGGGCGAACAGTTCGATTTCCGCCGGCATCAGTTCCAGGGCCTGGCAGGCGTGGCTGCCGGCCAGCAGGGCGTGCACGGCGTCGCCGCAGAGCAGCAGGCCGTCGCCGGGGTTGAGCAGGTACAGGCAACTGCCCAGGCGGCCGTCATTGAACGGCGAGCGGGACAGTACGTGGAGGGTCGTGGCCATCAGAGGGTAATCACCTGGTCGTAGCGTTGCAGCAGGTCGCGCAGGGCCTGGTCGTCGAGCACCTCGACCGCGAGGGCCAGGCGCTCTTCCGCCAGGCCACGCTCGCGCAGGCTGCGGGCCGAGACGTAGAGGTCGTCCACGCCGAACATCGGCAGGGCCTGCAGGTTGGCCTGCAGGTCCTTCTGCTGCAGGTGCGCAGGTTGCTGGCCGGGAGCCAGCTGGAACGCGCCGTCGTCGAGGAACAGCATGCCGACCGGTAGATCGAAGGCGCCGCCGGCCAGGGCTATGTCCAGCGCCTCGCGGGCGCTCGGGCCGGACCAGGGCGACTGGCGGCTGATGATCAGCAGCGACTGGCTCATCGGTCGCCTCCGAAGCAGACCAGGCGGTCCGCGCTTTGCGCCGCCTCGTGCAACTGGCCGAGTCCGGACAGTTCCCATGGTGCGCCAAGGTTGGCGCCGGGACGGCCGTAGCGTTCGGCTTCCTCGGCGTTCAGCACGCCGCGGCGCAGGGCGGCGGCGATGCAGACCACGGCGTCCAGGCCGTTGCGCTCGACCAACTCGCGCCAGGCGGCGGGCAGGTCGAACTCGTCCTGGCCGCTCACGACGTTGGCCGAGGCGCTGTGCACGCCGTCCTGGTAGAAGAACAGGCGGACGATTTCGTGCCCGCCGGCCAGCGCGGCTTCGCTGAAGCGCAGCGCGCGGCGGGCGGCGGGGGAGTGGGGAGGGTCGAATAGGGCGATGGCGAATTTCATGCTGCGATACGCGAAGGATTTCTTCGAATGATAAACCAATGCCTGTGTTTTGCCGGTCCGCAAATGAAAAAGCCCGTCGCGGGGACGGGCTTTTCCGGAGGCGTTTTCTATCAGTCGTCGCCGCCGGCGATGCCGAAGATCTGCAACAGGCTGATGAACAGGTTGTAGATCGACACGTACAGGCTGATGGTGGCCATGATGTAGTTGCGTTCGCCGCCGTGGATGATCGCGCTGGTCTGGTAGAGGATCATCGCCGAGGAGAACAGGACGAAGCCGGCGCTGATCGCCAGTTGCAGGCCACTGATCTGGAAGAACAGCGATACCAGCACGGCGCCCAGCAGGACGAAGAAGCCGGCGGTGATGAAGCCGGACAGGAAGCTCATGTCCTTGCGGGTGGTCAGCACATAGGCGGACAGGCCGAAGAACACCAGGGCGGTCATGGCGAACGCCGAAGTGATGACGCTGCCGCCGTTGGGCAGGCCGAGGTACATGTTGAGGATCGGGCCGAGCGTGTAGCCCATGAAGCCGGTCAGGGCGAAAGTGCTGACCAGACCCCAGGCGCTGTTGCGCAGCTTCACGGTGAGGAAGAACAGGCCGTAGAAGCCGATCAGCACCACGAACACATTCGGATAGGGCAGGCGCATCTGCTGCGAAACGTAGGCCACCAGGCCGCTGAAGGCCAGGGTGAGTGCCAGCAGGCCGTAGGTATTGCGCAGAACGCCGCTGACTTCACGCTGTTCCGCGACGGCGGAGTTCAGCTGATATTGCTGTTCTTGCATGGTGTGGGTACTCCTTAACGGGAACGGGTCCATGACGTACTGATGGGCATGATAGCAAAGCCTCTGCCAGGGCCAATCGATAGAGTTTGACAGTGTGTTGCTATCCGGTACTATGGCGCCCCGCGATGCGGAGGTGTGGCCGAGTGGTTTAAGGCAACGGTCTTGAAAACCGTCGATGGGGAGACCTGTCCTAGAGTTCGAATCTCTACACCTCCGCCATTTCATCGCTGAAAGCCCCGTGAGCCGGGGCTTTTGCATTTCTGGATCGTCTCCCCACCGCGGCGCGGAGACGTTGACCATTTCCGCAACATCCCTGTCATTTCCGCAACTCTTCCTTACTTCGTTGGCTCCACGATCTCGCCGACGCGACGATAGACGGTCTCGGTGATGCGCTTGTCGGTGTGTCCAAGCAGCCTGGATGCCCGGCCCAGGTCAGCAATTTCAGAGGCTGCTTTCGGGCGGATGTCCCGGAACTGGAACTGACGGATTGCGGTGGCCAGCGTCTCGTCGAGGTCCTCAAGCGCCGCGCCGGCGGCGGCCGACCGTGCCTCGTCAAAGCGAATGCGCAGCATGGAGGATGTCATCCGGCGCCCATCGGGCGTAGTGATCAGGTACGGGCCGGCTACGCCGCGCTGGCGCCGCTGCTCGCACAGCCGCGCAACGAGTTCTCCAAGCGCCGTCGGGCTGCCGTCGACATCGAGCATGATGCGCAACTTCTTCGACGTCTTGCCCTGGGCGATCTGCAGGTGCCCATCCTGAATGTCCGCCTCCCGAATGATCAGTACGTCGCTCGGCCGCTGGGCGGTGAGATAGGCGAGGTCCATTGCGTCGCGGAGTTCCGGTGGAGCCGCGCCGTATACCGCGTTCCAGACCTCGGCCCTGGCGTAGAAGTCGCGCGGCGTCTCGCGGTTCTTGCGAACCCCCTTTACCGGGTTTTCAGTCGTGACGATCCCCCACTCCCTGGCGATGTTGAAGATGTGGGAGAAGAGGGAGAGCTCCCTGTTCGCCCGAACCTTCGCGGACCGCTTGTCCCGGTACTGTGCCAGCACTTGGGGGGTGAGCGCCTCGACCGGCGCTTCTGAAAACGCCTTTCGCAGTTGCGTCAGCGAGAGGAGGTTGTCCTTTTGGGTGCGTGGCGCTTTCCCGGGGATGATCTCTTTTTCGTACCGGTCGAACACGTCACCCCATTTGCGCAGGGTCTTCGGAGCCGGACTGGCATCCAGCCGCGCCCACTCCAGCTTTGCCAGGTCCAGGTCGGTGCCGAGCGGGATTTCCTTCCTCTTTCCGTCCTCGCCGCGGCCGTCGTAGTAGTATCCAACCCACAATTTCCCTCCTTTCAGCTTCCTGGTCCGGCGAATCATCCGGGGTGGGAGATCCCTGTTCTTCGGCTGCTTCGGCCGCATTTCAACTCACCTTCGACAGATCCAGCGTCCACGGTTCCTGTACAGCGACCGTTCCGTTCGGTTTCACTCCGGCCAGCCGCAGGCGGGCATAGATCCGCCCGACGACGGGTCGCTGCGCAGCATTCAATTCGTACTTCCAGCCATGAGATGCCAGCCACTCGACCTGTTTTTTCGATGACTTGGCGCCGATCATGGCCTCCAACTCCTCCTTCGAGAGGAACTCAGATGGGGTTTCCATGGGCAATGCCTCTCCGCCCAGGCGATCGCCCGGGGCCGAAATTGAGTGTTAGGATTCTCGCCCCAGCCGGGGACGGCCTCAGGAAGAGGCCGTGGTGGCTCCCGGCTGGGGACTTTGCGATATGCCTGCCCGGTCGAGACGCTCGATCTCGGCCAGCGCCAGGGCGCAGGCCTTTACCAGGTCGCGTCGTGCGGTGCTCGGCTTCCACCACTGTTCATCCCAGGGCCATGCCAGCGACACCAACAGGGCGGCGGTTCCATCGTTCGGAGCGCTGGAGCCGGCCAGGGCGTAGCAGGCGGCGGCGCGGGCCATCTGTCCATCGGCGTGCTCGTCGTCGTGCTCCGGCGTCCAGCCCTCGGCGGTGATCTGCCGGCGGCGCTCTGCCTGCACGTCGAGCCATGCCTGCGGCACCGAGTTGCCGGGCGCGGTGGCGAGCATGTGGGCTATATCGGCGGCTACCACACGACCATCAGCCACATCCTCCCGGACGTCGAAGTCTTCCTCGTCTTCGCAGACGTTCTCCAGGCATTCCGCCAGATGCTCTATCTCGCATTGAGCGCGTGACAACAGAGTGCGGACCTTCTCCGGCACGCTGTGCTGAGCCGAGTTGCCGGGCGCGGCGGCGAGCAGTTTTCGCGCAATTGCAAGAGCATGCTGTTCGCGCACGATACAGTAGCCATGCTCGGCGCCTTGTTCCGAGTGCTCAGCGTTATCGGCAAAAATCTGCAAGATCATGTCGTCATCCGGCACGCTGTGCTGAGCCTGGGCGACCGGGGCTTCGAGCAAATCCTCTCCATGCTGGCTGATCTCCCAGAGCGCCGGGCTGCGCTGAACGCGATTGAGCAGCCCGAGCTGAGTCAGCAGGTCTAGCCAGTGCCGGCCGATATCAACACCGCCCGATTCGAAGTCTTCGGCGCAGTCATAGAAGCGGCGCAGCTTAGCCAGCACCTTCTCCGCGAAAGGCGGAAGCACTCCGTAGGCGCGGACCACCGGCTCCTGCCTCTCCAGCTCTGCGACCCTGGCCAGGGCGGCGTCGCGCTCTTTACGCATTTCATCCCAGTCCGCGAGGCGCTGCTCTGCCTGCTCTGCCCACGAATCGCGATCCGCCCGCAGCGCCCCGACGATGCGGTCGTGCTGGGCGACGGTCATCAGTGCTTCGACATTGCGGTCAGTCGAATATGGTTGCTCAAAGCTCAGGCGCGGCTTGCTGTGGTGATCGCCGGCTACGTATCGCTCTGCACTCCATGCCACCACCTCCGGCCGCTCCGCCTGCTCTGGCTTGAGAACTTCAGCGGGTGCTTCGTTGAACGCTTCCGCATGCGGGGCGAGGTTGAGTGGGTCGAGTTGCTCGCGAAACGCCTGGAGCCGCTCGATGCGCTCCGCCTCTTTCTCCGGAGTGGACTCGAACTCGTACAGCCGCTGGGCGGCTTCGACTACCAGCCGAGACGACACGCCGGCGCTGAAGCGGACGCCACCGACCTTGGCTGGCTGTTCCAGCTTGGGCCAGTGGTTGAATGCTCGGCGGGCGAGGGCAATGTCGCAGACCGCAGCCGGAACAGGCTGGCCGTCCTCGCCCTCGAGTTCGTTGGCCAGCCACTCTTTGAAGCTGGCTTCCGATCGAGCCGGCGCCTGGTCCTTGATCAGGGCCAGCAGGCTCTCGGCGGAAGAGTGAACGTCGTCGAGGTCCGTCGACCAACGGTGCGGGGTGTTGTCGTGGATGTTGTCCAGGGCTTCGACGATGCCGCGTAGGCGGGTGGCGCATTGCTCGATCAGTTGGTGTTGGGTAGAGGACATTGCGGTGTCTCCGGTTGCTCCGGCGCCGGCGGCCGGCAGCGGAAGCATTTGCACAGGCCTATCCGTTGGCCCGTGGTGCGGCAGATGGTGGGGCGGTTCATTTCGTGGCGTCTTGCTTCATGGCTTTGGCGTGGCCGACGCAGGTGCGGACTGGGTTGCCCTGGTCGTCCAGGTCGGCGTGGCAGTAGAACCGGCTGAGTTCCTGCCGGCAGTAGATGGCATCGGAGGTGGTGACCGGCGAGGTGTTCGCCGGGGTGCCGAGTCGATAGGCGCAGCCGGCGCACGTGCCGCGAGGGTTCACCGTTGGCCATGCCCAGCACCTGGGCGAACAAGTCGAGCATGGTGGCCGGGTCGCGCTGGGCGGCCATTTTCTCCAGCACCTGGCGGCGCAGATCCGCCGGCAGAAGCACGGCGCCGGCCAGTTCTTGCGCGTCGGCGGCGCTGATCTGTTAGTCGACAGGGGGGCAGCCATGACTCCTCCTGGGGTTTACTCGTAAGGACCTGTCGTGGTTGAACTGTCGAAACTCGGTGCAGATGACGATCACGTCGGGGCCGTCACGGCGATGGACCGGTATGGTGCTGAAGTCGATGCTCGAACAGTCGTCCAGGCGTCGCTCGCAGGCGCAGCAGCGCCCGCCCTTGGGGTGGAAGTTGGCCATGGGGAAGTCTCGCGATATCCTCCCGATTCGACGAGAGGGGCAGCCCCATGTCTGGAGATACAGATTCGAAAGGAAGGCCGATCGACCAGCAGTGCAGGTACTGCGGGAAGCTGTTCACCGCGAAGGCACTGAGAAAGCACGTTGATCAGTGCCCAGGACCTGATGGCGTTCGGGTGTGCGATCTCAATGGGGCCGCGCGAGCGCGCCGGATTCGCGTTGTGGTTGATGGCGTGAAGAAGAAAAAGAAGCGAAAGAGTGTGTTCACTGTTTCGGGCGGTGCATACGGCCTTGGGAAGAGTCGGCGACACTAGCCCCCAAACACGATGGTCTTGCCTGCCGATATTTCCTATCGCGCTCTATCCGGTATCCTGTAGGACTGGTCATCAAGGTAATGGGGGCGCGGGACTCAAATCGTAGTGGCATTTTGAAATTTCTTGGCTATCAAGTAAACTTGAGGGGCATTTGACAGAGGAGGTTGCGCGATGTTTGCAAGGATCGTTGTTGGGGTTTTGATTGGTGTTGTAGCTGGCATTTTTATAAATTCTAAGTTGCCGATCGAGCCTAAAACGATGCAGATAATCCAAATATTTATTGCTGTCATCGCCATCGCATTTATTGCTGCTTCGTTTAAGTTTGGCGCCATATATGGTGTCATGGCTATTGCAGAAATCGCTGGAGGCTACTTCGCCTGTCTTAAGTTGTTTTACGGCAAGGGCGTTGAGCACTAGGCGTCTTGTGCCGTAGTGGCGCAATGGTATGGAGTGGGGTATTCAGGTTGTCGAATAACCTGAACAGGGGGACGGCTCATGAATCAGGATCGGATAGCAGAGCACCGACGGCGTACCTGGTATTGCCTCGGCGTCATCTGGGTGCTGCTGATCGTTGCTGGGTTGGCACCAGTCTTGGCCGGATTAGGCGTATTGCGTCCGCCAGCTGAGCATGCGGCTATCTGGTTTCAGCGCAGTGGGTCTGTCGCAACTGTTATGGCGCTTTTGGGCGGGCTGGTTATTCCCTATACGTACAACAAGCTTCACGTGCCCGGGACTTGGGGCGAAGATGAGGGGCTGCAGGTGCTTGGGGAGTTCAAAATGAGCTTCAAGAGCGGGGAATGCGTAGCCTTCGCCATCACTGTCGCCGGGACTGTTGTTTGGGGCTATGGCGACCTGCTGTGGAACGCAATCGCTGCCTCCTGAGCCGTCCGGTGGTGCAGCGAATGGCATAGTGATTGGTTATCGGTATGTCTTGGTGAGATCTCCGTTGACCGCGCGTCCTCTGCGAAGCAGGACGTTTGCCAGTTCGGCCCGATCAACCTGACTGTGGGAGGCCTGCCGGAGCAGGCCGAAGTAGGAGTTGGCCACCTCGCGCAGGTCATCTGCTGGCACCGCCGCCGCCGGCGAACAGGTCGACGATGATCGCGTCGTCGGCGTCGTCTAGGGCCAGGCCGTAATGGGTTTTGAAGTCGAGCGGGGAGGGCTTCTTGAGGGAAATCATGCGGCGGGTTCCTTTTCGCGAACGTGAGGACGCACTGCGCTATGCGTGATAGCGCAGCGATGTCATTGGGTCTAGAGTTGGGTGGCCCGGCATGGGGCCGGAGACAAGGGAAGTTCGATGAAGATTCGTACGGAGCACCAGAACCTCGGCGCCGCATTGATGCAGATTGCTGAGGATGACAACTTCACCGCCATCAACCCACTGCGGCTGAAGGGTGACAAGATCAACAACGCATTCCTAATTAATACCGATACCTGCGTGTTCCTAAAATATGGCCAGGAGCCAAAGCAGACCGGCGAATATCAGTTCACTTACACCAGGGAGCACCTTGAAAGTGTCTACGGCGCTACGGAGCACTACAAGAAGGTATTTGTTGGCTTGGTGTGCGTTGAGGATCAGGAGGTTTGCTGCCTTGACTTGGGCCAGTTGAACGCCATGATCGGAGCCCGTCGGGCGTCACATGGTGCCGATGAGGATGCATACCAAGTGCTGGTTACCGTCCCGGATGGCAAGAGTCTTCGCGCGTACACCAACGCATCCGGCAGAAAGGGCGTAATTGCTGGAAAAGAACATATCGTGGCACGGAATCGATTCCCAAGCTGCCTATTCGTGTAATTCCGTCGACGGAGCGCAGACTGACGCTTTGCTCAATCCGTTGAATAACGGGGATGGCTTTGCCGTTCCCGTCTATGGAATGCGGTAGTCCAGGACTGGACGTAGGCAACGCCGTCGATGATCTCCGTTCCGGTGATCGTCATCCCGAGGGTGGCCATGGTGTGTATCTGCGCATCGTAGAGAGTGGCGGGGTGGCGGTTTTCGGTTGGACATGTAGGACGACTGCGACCTGCGAAGGGCGTCCCATCGGTGATTCCTGCTCCCACTGCAGGCACACGTCCCCGCGGATGGGCTGGACGCTGGAGAGCTTTCGGTCCTCGATGGGCTTGCCCTTGAAGCGGAGGCGGCGGATGTCGAAGTGCATGGCGAATACTGGATGCGTATGTGCTTCAGGTTCGTCCAGTGCGGTTGGTCAGCGCTCCGCGTTCTCCTGTTGAGCCACGCTCAACCCTACCGCGACCTGCCGTACCCAGATCGGCGTGCTGCTGAGTAGGAAGGTCTCGCCAGCCTCAGCCAGCAACAGGGTGGTGCCCATCACGCCGGCGATGGCCTCGGCCGCAGCCGGTGGTACGGCGTTGCCGATGCGCTCGCGCCAGTCGCTGTCGCTCAGGCCGTCGAGGACCAACTGCTCTTCGGGGTCGACCAAGCTCTGCAGTGCGGCGAGTTCCAGGGTGGTGAAGGGCCGGTGCCAGGTGCCGTCCAGCGACTGGATGATGCAGGTGAGCCGGTCGTTCGCCGCCGGCATGCGCGGGTCGGCGACGCTCCAGCGGCCGTTGTCGTAGCGGGCGCTGGCGGAGACGGCTCCGGACACCTGGTCCCAGCCCATCACGCCGTAGTGGCCACCGCCTACCCAGGCATCGCCAGGCTGCCGGTCGAATGCTCGAGGATCAGCGATCGACAGAGCGCCGCTGGCCACCTGCTGGGAGCCGGTGACGGTGCCGGCGGTGCCTTCCCAGGGCACTACGTTGAGCTTCCTGCTGCTGGCGCCCGGGTGCCAGTTGCTGTAGCGCGGATCGGCCACGGCCCGGCCGCCGGAACTGGGCCCGTGGCCGGTGGTCACCGTTCCGGCGTGCTGGTCCATGCTGACGACGCGGAACACGTTCTTGTGCCACGCCACGGAAGGGCGCGGATCAGCAACGGCGAAAGCGCCCTGGCCGGTGGTGCTGGCGGCGATCACGGTGCCGGACGGACCGTCCCAGTCGGTGACCGGGTACTTGCCGAAGCTCTGGCCGCGGGGATCAGCGACAGAGAATTTGCCCTGGTTCGGCCACTGCTGACCGCTGATGGTGCCGGTGGATCCGTCCCAATCGACTACGCCGTAATTCTGGCCGTGGTTCCAGTTGGCAGAGGGTTGTGCTCGAGGATCCGCGACAGAGAATGCGCCGTTCGTAGGGCTGCTGCGGCCGGCGATGGTGCCCGTGCTGTCGTTCCAACCGTGCACGCCCATGTAGCCAGCCCGGTACTCCGGCACGATGATCAGGTCGCGCAGGTAGCCGTCCTCAACGGCCAGTTCGTTCAGGCTGCGCCAGTCGCTGCCGGCTCGCACCAGGGCGAGGCGCACCCAGGTCTTCCACTGCAGGGACGGCACGCGGTGCATCGGGCCTGCAGCATCGATGTCGCCGGGCAGCGGCATGCGGCCGAGGATGTCGCCGACGGCGCGCAGGCTCTTCTTCTCTGGCTCGTACAGGAAGGGGGGCACTTTCTCGACGTGCCGCGCGACCAGTAGGAAGCGCTTGCGGCTTTGTGCCAGGCCGCCGAGTTCGCCGCAGTCGTGAGTGGTTTCCGCCACGGCGTAGCCGAAGCCACCGAGTAGGCTGTTGATCTGGTCCAGCAGGTGCCGACCGCGGCTGGCCAGGCGCGGGACGTTCTCGAAGACGATCAGGGGCACCGGGTCATCGGCCCAGGCTTCGCCCATGAGCCAGATGCAACGCAAAGTCAGTTCGTTCAAGGCCTGATATTTAGGGGTCAGGCTCATTTTCTCCGACAGCAGGCCGCTGGCACCCTTGCAGGGCGAGCTGATGAACACGGCATCCGGTCGGCGCCCGCCGGCGGCGCGGCGGATGTCCTCCGGGGTTGCCTCCCGCCAGCCTGTCGGCGGCTCCTTGCCGTGGAACCGCACGTACTGGTCGCGGGTGAAGAGGTCCAGCAGGGTGCCCGGGACACCGGCCAGGCGCTCGAAGTCGCGCAATCCGGCCGGGTCCACGTCGATCCCGCCGAGGCAGACCCATTCGGCCTCGACGTTGCCGACCCGCGGGCGCGCCCGGTTGAAGCCTGCGGCGCCGCCGCCCAGGCCGCAGCAGAAGTGGAAGTGGTACAGAGTGCGCTTGATCATGCGGCGGGTTCCTTTTCGCGAACGTGAGGACGCACTGCGCTATGCGTGATGGCGCAGCGATGTCATTGGGTCTAGAGTTGGGTGGCCCGGCATGGGGCCGGATCAAGGAGGAGTTATGACGTGCCTGGTATGCGGAGGTGAGGCTGGTAGTGAAGTTGAAAGCTTCGGAGGTGGCCGACGGTTCTTTTGTGAGCCGTGTGGTGGCTATTACCAAGCTTCAGGCACGCTCAACGCGATGCTTCGCGGTAAATTGTTTGAGGTGGAGTCCACCCGGCTTTGGTCGAATGACTAGAAAGGGATAGCGATGAAAAAAACTGGGCTAGTTTTATGGGTAATTGCCGTGCTCGCTGGATGCGCAACAACTGCCAAGTATGAGAATGTTTTGAATTCGTGGGTTGGAAGCAGCGAGATCGATCTGATCCGCGCCTGGGGGCCTCCTCAACAGGCATACAACTCAGGGGAGTCGCGATTCATTACATATACGAACTCAAGCAATATTTATATGCCGGGAGTTTCCCCATCCTATACGACTACCTACTATGGAAATACCGCATACACGACTTCTAGCGGTGGTTCGCCAGCACAGAACATCCCTCTTTCTTGCACGACCACCTTCGAGTTGAAGAATGGTGTCATCTTGTCCTGGCAGTGGCAGGGCAATCACTGCGTTGCTCGGTAAAGCCACGCGGCCAAGCGCGCAGCATCCTCCGCACGGCGCGAGGAGGTGATTTTGCATTCCATGCGGGCGACTCGTGGTGCTGGGCGCCGTTGCGGCGCCCTGGTGGTGAATCAGCGTACGCGGAGCACCGGCGCAGAAACATCAAGGGCCGCATGACGCAGCCCTTGGAAGTTGGTGATTTCGAGTTTCGTGATGCGCATGGCTCACTCCAGATCGAGGGCGATATCCCCCGGCTTCTTGACGACTCGGTAAGTGTTCAGCTCGCGGGATTCCTCGTCATCGTGCTCGAGCACGATGACGCCCTGGTTCAGCAGTTGGAGAACGACGCGCTCGGCTTCCTCGGTGGTGAGAGCGAAGCGCGATTGCAGCCAGGCCGCGTCGAACACGTCCTTCTTGGTGGCGACGCCGATGGCGATCTCGCCCAGGGTGTGGCCGGCGAAGCGCTCGACGGTGAGTTGCGGCAGTTCTTGGAACTCGGCATCTACGACATCATCGTCGGGCTGCTGCTCGCCGCCCCAGGCGCCGTCTTCCATGTCGCCGTCGCCGCCATTCAGGTCCAGCGGGTTCTGGTCCGGATCCGCCTTCACGTCCTTCATGCCGTCGAGGAACTCAGCGGCGCCGCCGATGACCAACAAGCAGTCCTGGTGCACAGCGCCAAAGAGTTGCTCCTGGTTCGGACTGCTGGGGCTCACGGTGAATACCGCTTTTACCTTGTCCTTTGCGGTGAAGGATTCGAGCTTGCCGTAGACCGTGTCGCGGTCGCCGCCGGCAATCGTGTGGATCGCGATGGTGGCGGCATTCCGTACCTGGCGCTCCAGGCGGTCGATGATGTCCTGCTGCTTGGCCTCGGGAAGCTTCTGCCAGCAGTCCGGCATGATCCGGATTTCCTGGATCAGTCCCTGCAGCAAGCTCTTGCCGAGCGTGTCGGCGGTCATGTTCATGAAGTGCGGGTTGTTGCTCATCGGGTATGGGTCCTATTCGTTGGCGATCCGTTCCAACTGCTCGAGTTGGGCGTCGCTGAGGTAGGTGTGGGCGCCGTAGCGCTGGAAGTTGCTGCGGAGGTCGGCCAGGAACTGCTCGTCCCAGTCCGTAGCGGCGTTGAGCTCGGCCGCGCCGAGTAGCGCGGCGAACTCCCCGACTTGGCCGTACCGCTCAAGGACAGTGAGGCTGGGCATGGCCGGTTACTCGAGATTGAGCCCGTCGTCGCCGGTGTCGCCGGTGTCCGACTGCTGGCCCGGGGCGGGTTCAGTGATTTCGCCGGTCTCGGTGTTCACGCCGTCCGGGACCTGGTCCTGAGACTGGTCGTCAACAACGCTGTATTCGCCGGTGAGGATGGACGCGTTGTCCTGGTCCAATCCAGCGTCGGCGCGTTCGTCCAGGGTGACTGCGGTCTGCAACTCGATGCTGACCGGCAGGTACTTGAACAGCCGGCGGATGACGGTCTTCTTGGCCATCTCTTCGTAGTGGGTGACCCAAGGCCCGTTTCCGGATGCCTTGCTGGTGGCGCGTACTTTGTCGACGTCGGCCTTACTCATGACCTCGAATTGCACGCCGCCGCCCTTCAGCTTGGCGACCGCGTAGACGTGGGTCATGACGCCGCGTTCACCTTCACCCGGAACGTGCTGGACGTCCTCGTCGAGGCCGTAGCGATAGCTGAACTGGTCGTTCTGGTGCACGGTGCGCGCGGTGAGCGAAACGATCTGGCCGGAGCGCCGGGCAAGGTCAATCATCCCGCGGTAGCCGATGATCAACTGGACGTTCGACAGGCCATCTTTCGCCTTGCCGTTGCCGAACGGCAGCAGGTAGGCATGGCCGAGAGCGTTACCCGGTTCCAGGCCGAGCTGCGCGCATTGCATCACGGCGCCGAGGAAACTCTCCTGATTGCATTTCGCCAGGGCCGGTACTTTGCGGATCTCGGTCAGCGCGATGCGCGCGAGTCGGTCGGCGGTCATGTGCTTCGGAAGCGCCAGGGCCATCTGGGCTTTGATCTTCGGGTCAGTCATCAGGTGGGCCAGCGTTTTCGGCTGACCGTTGTTGGCGACATTGCCGGTCGCGGCGGCTTTCAGGGCGGTTGCGGACATGCTGGGCTCCGGTTACTTGAGGCGGAAAACGCGGGATTCGCTGGTCTTCTTGAACTGCTCGAACAGCGCGGGGTGAGCTTCCTTGAAGGCGGATTGGTCGAAGCGGTTGGTGGTCTGGGACTTCCACGTCAGTACCGACTTGCCGTTGACCGTGAGTTGGGCGTGGTCCTGCATGAAGAGCTTGATGCGCTCCTCTGCGGACTCGATCTCGTACTCCAGGCCCTTGGCCTTGGCTTTCAGTTCGCGCAAGCGGTTGAACACCTCCACGACCTTGCCATCGGCCTCGATGCTGGTTCCGGCGTCACGTTCGAACAGCCGGAGCATGTCGCTGACAGCGGTTGCTTCAGGCGGATCCAGGCGCTGGATGCGTCCCCAGAACTCGACCTCCTTCTCGCGAATCGCCGCGATGGTTTCGTCGTCCCGCTCGACGCGGTACACGCGGAAGTCGTCGCCGCCGATCAGAACGCCGAAGATGCAGACCTGGCGGCCGGTGACCATCAGGCCGTGCATGGCCTGGGCGGTGTAGTGGACTGGAATGGCATCGGTCTGAACCTCACCCCATTCCTTCGCCTTGAAGGGGCTGACCGTCTTGATCTCGATGTTTTCGCCGCTGGCGGCCTCGGCGTCGATCTCGGCGGCCATGAAATCGTGCTGCTGGTCGCGGTAGCGGTTACCGCGGCCGACGATCTTCAGGCCGGTCTCTTCGGCCAGCAGGTCGATGACGTAGGGCTCCATCCGCTGGCCACGGGTGAAAATCTTCTGCTTCGCCGGGTCGACGGGACCGGTGCGCGGCTGGACCTTATCTAGGTACACGTCCAACGGAGTGCGCCAGGGACTGATGCCGAGGATGCCGGCGACATCGCTGCCGCCAAGGTACTTGGTGCGGTCGAGCGCGCCGACCGATGCGAGAGCTGCAGTCATGGGGCTGGTCTCATTTCAGGGTGAGGGTGGTTGTCGCGTGAAGGCGGGAGCTGCGCCGGAAGCGCAGAACGCAGAGGTCGCCGCATATGTCGGCGAAGAACGGGTTGTTGTAGCCGTGACGGTTGGCCAACTCGACGGCCTGGCGGATGCTCTTTCCGGCAAACTCTTCGATATCGTCGAGTTGGTCGTCGATGATCGAGCGAACGGGGCGGGTGGTCATAGGTCGATGCTCCTCAGTTCTTGCTGTCTCGCATCCGCTGCGGCGTCGAGCCGGCGGCGCATGTCGTCGTATTGCCGGGTGCCGATGGCGTCCAGCGTGTAGGCCATCTCGATCTGGCCGCGCCATACCAACTGGTCGTGGCGCGGGATCACCGACCGACGCATAGCGACGATCGCTTCCTCGATCACGCCCTCGGCGCGCTCATTCGCCCAGGCCATCGTCGGCCTCCTGCTCTTCGTCCTCGGGCTCCGGTTCCGGCTCCGGCTGGTCCCAGAGCGGGTCTCTGGCGAAGTCCCAGGCGTGCTGGGCGTTGCTGAAAGCCGCGCGGTTGCGGCGCTCGCGGTATGTCCACATCGGGATGCTCTCCGTGGTTCACCTGCATTCGGCAGCACCCAGGCACACGGCAGTCGTGCCCGGTGGGGCGCCGTGGTGGGTGCTCTCGAATGGAGGTTGAAAAAAGCCCGGCCGGAGCCGGGCGAAGAGGGGGAACGCTGCATGCGCAGCGGGGAGTGATCGGCGCGTGGGCGTCCCCTCTGGCTCCGTCCGCGCCATCAGCCGGCGGCGTTGCTCGTTGGCTCGCCTGCTTACGAGGCAGGTGCCTGACTCGGCTGCCGATCACTCTCCGCTGCGCCCTGGCCGCGCCAGGAGCAGGAAAGAGAAGGGCGCCGCCAAGCGCCCTGTCTCCACTTACATGCACCGCCCTATGTGAAAGCGGTTGGGTACAGGCTCGACCGCATGTTGGCGATCTGCCCTTGGGGCTGGGCTACATGTCGAGATCCTCCGTTGTGCGCGCCGTTGGACCGGCGGGCGCTCGCCGTGGGTTAAACGCCCGGCAATGGGCCAGGCGCCGAAGTCAGGAGATCGCGGTGCAGGCCCGCAACGCCACCGGCGCCGACTGGCCTTCGATCCAGATAACCGCCGCCCCGCCAAGCGACACGCTGGCCCGGCCGACGGTGCGGGTGCGCTGCGGTTCGGCCCCCCGGTACGGCCGGTACTCGATCAGCGCTGGCGCTGGGTGCTCTCGGTTCCAGGCCTCGACCAACTCCGCCGGCGGCACAGGGCGGACGTTGCCGATCTGCTGGTAGATCTCGGAGCGGTGGATGGCGACGTCGTCCGGGGCGGTGATGCCGAGGCGCACCTGGTCGCCTTGGCTGCCGAGGACAGTGACGGTGATGTTGTCGCCGATATGCAGGGTTTCGCCGGGGCGGCGGGTCAAGATCAACATGGCGTAACTCCGTTCGAGGGATTTCGAGAGCAACCGATCTATCTCGGTTCGCAGTGGTAGAGGGCGGTCGCCCGCATTGGAAACTGCAAGCGGGAGGGGGAAAGGGATTTATTTCAAATGAGAATTATGCTGCTGGTTTTTTGTTCTATGGGTGGTCTTGAGTATGACTACAATGAATCCCTGAGTTGGTGCGCATATATTGATGCAAACACAACAGGGAGGTTGTCGATATGGCGATTAGCTTCGAGCCGCTCGATGTTGAGGGCGTTGATTTTCGTGGGGTTGATGTTGTCGCTTATAAAGCACGGAAAGGTCGTGGAAGGTCGGGGGATATTGGTTTGGGAAAATGCTTTGGCGCAATAAGGTTGCTTGACAATAACAATGCTCGAATTGGAAAAGACCATAAGGCTTCAAGCACCCCTGCTGGATCAGCGGGGCTCCACAGCGAGCGGGTTGCCTTGGAGCGGTGCGTTAGGGCCAACTGGGAGCCTCCGCTTACCAACATAATGATACTTGGCATGCAGAATTCTCCTGGCCCTATCGGAAAAGAACTCTATGCACGGGGAGTCCGAACAATTATATGCTTTACGGAGCTCCCACCTTGTCCAGCCTGTTTGACGTGGTGGAAGGCGCTTGATAGTAAGTTTCACCCTGGTTCTATCAGATTGCAGTACTTCGGTTGGTTCGAAGACTACTATGGAGGCAAGACGCCAGAGGAAAGGATGGTCGATGACTCTGACGGAAATAATAGAAATGAGCATGCGATAGAGGCTTTCAAGTCCTATCGAGATTCGTTCGAGGCCCCTACCAGATAGTCCCAAATCAAGCATTGGCAAAACAGAATTTGGGGGCGAACCCGCTTTCAGCGTGGTCCCACTGCTCGTCTTTGTCGCTGGGGAAGTTGCTGCACGCCACGTTCAGGCCGGCTCGCAGTGGGATAAGGCAACGCAACCGGACACGCCCGCGAGCCAGACGACAGCGGTGTGTCCGCCGAGGATCTGGGCTTCAGTAGTGGTACGGGTGCGCTTCGGCGCCGCGCCGCGATGGAATCGGTAGTCGACCTCGGTGCCGACGGGGTATGCGGAATTCCAGGCAGCAACGGTTGCCGCCGGGTTGGCGTGCTTCTTCATGGGAGTGTCTCCAGAGGAGGGAAGGATGGGGTGGTCTTTCCGGCTTGCGAGGGCTGCAGCGCTGGGGCATCGGGTCTGATTGGCGCTACTATGCGTTCAGGCAGAAAATAGGAGTTCTCACGTGGATTTGAAGCTCATTCAGGAGCGCATCAGGCAGTTCAGGGACGAACGTGACTGGATGCAGTTCCACAATCCGAAGAATCTGGCTATATCCATCAGTCTCGAGGCCAGTGAACTCCTCGAGCACTTCCAGTGGAAGACCATGGAAGAGAGTGAAGCCTATGTCGTGCAGGCCAAGGAAGAGATCGCCGATGAGGTCGCGGATGTGGCGGCCTACCTGATCGAGCTTGCGGACAATCTGGGTATCGATCTCCAGGAGGCGATCCTCAACAAGCTGGCCAAGAATGAGGCTAAGTACCCTGCGCACAAGGCCAGGGGGAATGCGAAGAAATACACCGAACTGTAAGGGACGACATGCAACTCGTATTACAGCCATGCTCCAGCAACGACGCTTACGATCATTACCTCAATACCATCGACAGGCTGGTGGAAACCAGCCGGATCCTTCCGTATCTGGATGAGGATGATCGGGCAGACTTCAAGCGTACCTTTCCCGAAGCTGTCGCCGTCTGGGGCGTCACTCAGGGCAAGAAGGCGGTCAACGAGAAGAAATGGCACCAGATGGATGTCGGCGATGTCGCGCTGTTCTATCGGAAAAAAGAGTTCTTCCGCCGAGGGACGATTGCGTACAAGAAGCGCCTGCCCGAACTGGCCAGACAGCTTTGGGAAACTCCCCCAGGGGAGCAGCCTTGGGAGTTCGTCTATTTTCTCACCGACCTGGAGCCCATCCAGATCAGTATCCTCGACTACAACCAGGTCGCGGGCTACAACCCGGCCAACATCGTGCAGAGTTTCACGGTCCACTATCCAGAGTTGAGCGCGAGGATCATCGAGGAGCTTGGACTGGAGTCCAGCACGGGAAGCGTGCTCACCTCGGTCCGTGATGTCGAGGCAGCGAAGGAGGCGTTCAAGCATCTCGGCGATGAACTCGATGTGCCCGCGGCGGTCAAGCGCCGGAAAGAGCAGGCGTTGTTGCGAACCATCCTGCTCAGCAATAAGGCTTCGGAATGCTGTGCGTTGTGTGGCCGGGACCTGCCGGTGGATCTGCTGGTAATTGGGCACATTCGCAAGCGTCACTCGTGCCCACCGGGGATGAAGAAAGACCTCGCCAACGTCATGCCGGTCTGCCTCCTGGGTTGTGATCGCCTATTCGAAAACGGCTACGTATTCATAGACAGTACCGGTACGATCCAGCAGGGGCCGGCGCTGAAAATCGTTCCGTCGATTCAGGGTGTTGTATCCAGCCTCGTTGGCAGGAAGTGCCTCGCCTGGAAAGAGGATGCCGTTCCTTACTTCGAGTGGCACCGAAACCACCACCATAACTACTCGTAATGGTCAGGGAGACATACCGTGGCAAAAGGAGCTGCGCGCGAGTTTCGTGGGTCTGAAAGTCTTTTTGCGGAACAGATCTCCAGAGATGCGATTGCCCCGTTTTTAAGCTCGCGTGGCTTTGTCGTGAGCGAGGACCAGCGCATCCAGACCGGCACCGCAGTTCAGCAGTTGGTGTCCGCTATCTCTCCTGATGGTGAACGCCTCAGAATGAGAGTTCGCTTGTGCTGGCGGCGGGAGGGGCGAAATGCCAATGAGCGCCTGTTCTCCGCAGCACAACTCCAGGCCCGTCTGCGGCCAGGTGGCTGGGATGCAACCCTGGCATACATCGTTGACCGAGATCGGCAGCATGGAATCACCCATAACCTCATAGTCCAGCGTGATGGCAGCTTCATCGTCTATGCCGCACTGGTACCGGTCGAAGCTATTACTCCTATTTGGAAACGCCAAAGCGAGGTCAGCGATGAGTTGCTCCGAGCTGGCCAGTTGGGTCGGTTGAAAAAGAACCACGCACGGAATGGCTCGAGTCCGACAGTCTGGTTGCAGGATGATAGACGTCCTGCTGCTCATAACGTGGCAGATGTTCTATGGACGTGGCCTGGAGTGCTTGACCTGGTAGGGTTGCCGGCGCTGATCGAAGGTGTTGATGATACTTTTGATGATTGTCCGGTCTCCGGCATCTGGATGTACGGACGAGATGAAGGGACACGGGTCTCCATTATTCGTTCTGCGATACGACGAGATCCAAAGGTCCGTCGAGAGGTGCACGATCGGGCGAATGGGTGCTGTGAGCGACAGAGCTGCAGAGCCAGGCGAGACTTCTCAAGCTTTCTGGATATTCACCACATTCTGGGCGTGGATAACAGCGACAGGACTTGGACTTGCGTCGCCTTGTGTCCCAACTGTCATCGCGAAGCTCATTACGCTCCAAACGCGGACGAGTTGAACCAGGAACTGCTTGAGTACGCATCCCAGTTCAAGTGAAATTTTGAAGACGTCCATTACTGGCACCTGAGAGATGCCCGCCCTGCGGCGGGCTTTTGGTTCAGGCGGCCTTGACCTTGCTGGCTCGAGCTTTCAGCTCCTTACCGGCGATCTCGACCACCAAATACTCACCGCCTCCGCGGCGGTGCCCCAGGTTCTCGATTCGCAGGAATTTACCGCTCTTCTCCTCGCCCCGCGGGTTGGTCAGGATCACGGACTGGCCTTTCTTGAAACTCATAGATGTTTCCTTCTGCTGTGGTTTCCCGGATGCCCCTCCGGGAAGGGCATCGAGGAAATCGGTGTTGCTCCCGCGTTCGCCTACTGGGCTTTTACAACCCGCGGGTGTTGCTCATTGCTGTCATTCCCCTGACTGCGGCGCCGATTGCCGCGCGGCACAGCCAGGTTCCTGCCCATTACCGCCGGGGTGGCGGGGCGCATTGCTTTCCGGGTCATTCGCTCGGTTCGGTCTGGTCCTCGTCCGCCGCAGGTTCTTCCTGCGTTGCCCTGGCCCGCATTGCCTGAGCGCGGATCGCCGGTCGCCGGTAGAGGCAATGCGATCTGTTGTTGATGTGTTTCGCTGCCGGGTTGTTAAAGAGCGGTCGGCTCGATGGCCTGGCCAGCTGTGTTGTGCTGGCGTTGAGGCAGAATTTAAGCAAGCTGAAGTTCTCCGTCAAGGATAATTTTAAGCATGCTGAATTGTTTTCTTCAGCAAACAAAAAAGCCCGCGTGCGGCGGGCTTGTTCTGGAGTGGTGGATTACCAGTCAGTAGCGGGATGCGGCCAGGCCAGTTCGACGGACCCGTCCTGCTGACGTGTGATCGTCAGCGAATCCTCCTGGGCCAGCTCGTCGAGGAGTCGCAGCCAGGCCTCCTCAGGCTCGTCCGGCATTCTGCAAATCACAGCGCGCCGGGCGAGCTGAGCCGCCGGTGCCAACAGCTGGCGCTGGATGCGATGAGCCAGTAGCTCATATGGAGGTGGAGTGTGTGGAGCGACTGCTTTGCGGGCCATACTGCTCTCTTTTTCTGTATGTATATACAGTATTTTGAGTCGAGCATTTCCGCAAGCAGAAAAAGAAAAGCCTCGCACTGCGGAGCTTGGTATGGGCAAAGCAGGCTTAGTGGATCAGCTTTGCGGCAGAAAACGCTAAGGTGGCAAGACCAGCGGCGAATCCAATGAAGCGCCAAGTCTGATCATTAAGGGCTTTGTGCATCTCGGTGGAGATTTCACCCCTGAGGACCTTGAGATCATCCTTGGTAGCCATGGTTTTTTCCATGGTGTCCAGCTTTGTCTCAACGCGTATAAGCCTCTCCCGTAGGTCGGGAAGAGCTTTCTCTAGTGCTTCAACGCGCTTTTCCAAGTCGGAATCTCCGGTGCCACCACCGCCATTATGGCCGCCACCTCCGAGCTTGTCATTTTGAGGAATCACCAAGCCTGAACTAGGCACTACAGACAGCTTAGGACGATCCGTCATCGCGCGCCCTCCGAGGAATCCCAGCAGCCTGGGCAACATTGATGAATCGGGTGTTTCCGCACTTTCCGCAGAATACGGGTACGAAGAGCAGCGCGTTGCTTGGTGGGTCAAAGATCGGGGATTGGATCATGGTCGGTCTCCCCTTGCTATCTTGCGAAATTGTCCAGTTGTCCTCCCCGCAAGCTTCGCAGGGATTCAGCCCTCCATTCCGCTCGAAATGGTCGTTCAGCCGTTCAACGCTGAACTCAGCAACCAATCGAACGCGCTCGCTTACTTCCGGAGCTTTCTTCGCTTCGCTGTCACTCATGAATCCATAGTCCGTTAGGTTCAGATCTATCTCTGACTACAGCACACCCTTCGGTGCCTTCTGATCGATGACGCGCCCGATCACATCCCAGGCATCGTCCATCTCCACGGTCTCGAACTTCGCGTTCAGCGGCACGAGGTATTCACGGCCGGCGTCGTAGATGTACTGCTTGAAGGTAGTCTCGCCGTCGCGGTGCTTCGCGATGTAGAACTTGCCACTGATCAGGTCGAAGCCCTCCGGCTTGATCAGGATCGGCGTGCCGTCCGGGAAGCTGGGAGAGGTGGTCGAGGTCATCGACGGCCCCTTCACCAGCAGCCAGTACCCATGGGGGCCGGCGTTCTCGGTTGAAGGCAGCCAGTCCTCGGCGTCGCCCGGTACGAAGTTGTCCGGGGAGTCGGCGCGCTGGCCGGCAGATATCCAGCTGATCAACGGATAGGTCTGCGGGGCGCGGGAAGGCTGGAGGGCCATTTCGACGTTCTGGAGGCGCTGCGGGCGCTCTGGCCCTTCACCGATGGCAATCCACTCAGGATTGAACCCGGTCGCACGCGCCAGAGCATATAGGTTCTCCGGCTTCAGCGCCTTGCTCTCGCCCTTAATCCATTGGGTCACGGCGGAAGGGGCGACGCCGCACTCAGTCGCGATCTGGCCTTTTTTCTTGCCGCTTGCCACGATGGCATGGGCGATTCGTTCGTGTCGTTCCATGCTCTCGATGTTAAGCGTGCTTAATTTAAGTATGCAGTACGCTGAAGTCATTCGTTGACTGCCTAAATTCAGTATGCTGAAATTCATGGCGTTCCCATGAGGAAACCACCATGAAGATGACTGAAGCCATTACCCATTTTGGGTCCAAGAAGAAGCTCGCCCAGGCCCTAGGCATTAGCCCTAGCGCAGTAACCATGTGGGGCGAATCTATCCCCGAGCTCCGCCAGTACCAGATCGAGCGCCTCACGAAAGGGAGGCTCGCTCGGTCTGCAGACAATGCCGCGTTGGCGTCCTGACCATGTCGATGAGCAAGTTACCCCCCGAGCAATCGAACTCTAGCTTCGGCGGGGTGGTAGGCGGCCTTATCTTCACGCAGTCCCAGCTTGGCCTGGTGCTGCTTGCCAATCGGTGCGAGCCGGCCAGCACCGAGCTGTTCCTCCGCGTTACCGCCCAGATCCTACCTGGCGAGTTCTGCACACCACTACACGCCAGCCGTGGACCCCGGATCGGGTTCCTCCATTTCACGCTGGCCTCAACGGAGGAGGTGGGGGGCGTCACGACAGGAACGTACGAACTATCTCGACTGCTCGAGGCAGATTGTCCATGCCCAGGTCCAGTAGTCGCGTTGTCAGGTGTTTTATGGAATCGGCGGGCAGTCCTCGAAGCGCTTGAACAAGCTGGGTTTTCTCCTCCGGCGTCACCTGCTGATCACTCGCCTTGGCGAGACGTAGTTCGATCATCTGACGGAGAGAGTCCTCATGAAACTTGATCGTCACCGGCCCCAGGATTGCGCTCAGGCCGCCGTCATCTGCCAGAAAGTCGATCCCCTTGGCTGTGATTTCCGCGTACAGCAGTTCGCGGCCTTCACTCAAAAATTCCGAGATTTTTGCCCTTGCCAAGCCGTGCTCGTGCAGGTAGGCGCAGCAGGCGGTGAGCATCTTGGTGTCGTCGAAGAGATCGGAGAGCCCATCGGTATGTACCGGATTGGGATACGCGTCCGCCAAGCGGTCCAGAACGGCTTTCTGAGTCGTGCGATCGATTTTCAAGTTTTCAGCCTCCTCGGCCATCGCGCTGTAAGGGGAGCCAGGGATAGCGCGGTCATCCGTGCGTCATGGCGAAATGATCCTAACCGTGTGGGAGACGCAGTGCATGCGGAATGAGTCGCACACCCTGATTTCCACGCTGCTCGGCGTGGTGAACCAATGGCGCCGCCGAGAGGGGTGGAGCCGAGAGACCGTAGTCCAACACATCGTGGAGGCGCACGAGCGCATCCAAGGAGAGCTGGTAACCGGCATCGTCTTCGACCCGCCAACGCGCGATACAACTGAGCGGATGAAGGTCAACGCCGACCGCGTGTTCCGTTGGCTTGACGACGGAACCAAGGACACCAACCTGGTGCCGGCGAACTTCGTACCCAGCATCCTCGCCGCGCTGCCGACTGACCTGAAGGTCCAGGCCCTGGGCGACATCCTGACGCCGCTGGGCGTGTCGGTGCGCTTGATCGGCGGCGATGCCGGCCAGCGGCCGGAGGTGCTCTGCATGCTCCGGACACTCATCAAGGAGAACGGTGAGGCGCAGCAGGCTGTTGCCAACCTCGTCGACGGCGCTGATGACCAGGAACTGCAGGAGGCCCACCGGGAGCTCTCCGAATCCAGGGCGGCGACCGATGAGGCGCTGCGGATGATCGACCAGATGCGCCGGCCGCGCCTTGTTCAGGGGTAGCCGTGCCGTCCTTCCAGATCAACGACGAGGAGCGGGAGGCGCTCCGCGGCCTACCCATGCTTGCCCGCGAGATCTACGTGTTCGCCCTGCGTCCGTTCATGGACTTCGCAACAGGCATTGTCGGAGAGCGGCGAGGGATCTCTTGGAAGTCGATCGCCGAGGAGCTCTACGTCGAGCCGCACCAGGGCATCAAGGGCGGCGAGCCTTCCGAAAAGGAACTGCGGCGGGCGCTGGTCTGGCTGCAGAAGGTGGGCCTGGTGGGCCCCAACTTGGCCGAAAGGCGCCTGATTTTTGAGTTACCGAAGGCTTCACGGGATCAATCCGTCCGAAAAAAAGTGGGCACTAAGTGGGCAGATGAAGCGGGCAGTTATGTGGAAGGGTCGGAGCCCAGTAACTACGCGGCTTTCCCGGAAAAAGAGGGCAGATATGTGGGAGGGGGTGAAAGTGAAAAAGTGGGCACACCTCCGGTATCCGGTAATAACCGTACCGCACCTAACGCGTGCGTGCGCGAATGCCCAGCCGATCCGGCCACTGCGGGACAGTGGTGCCAGTTCTTCATCCGCGAGCGCGGATTCCAGATCCACGCGGTGCAGACCGCCAGGACCATGCCGCTGTTCGCCTCTTGGGTCGAGCGCGGTGTTACCGCGGAGCAGATGCTCGCGGCAATGGAGATCGCCGAAGCCAAGCTCGGCGCCCCGCCTGACTCCCCTCTGTACTACCGAAATTTTCTCGATGAACTCTTGCTGGAGCGCCACCGGATGGCAACAGCACCGCATGCGGAGCACCGCCATGAGCAAACCGATGGACGAAACGCCGAAGGCCAAGCCGGCCATCGTGCCGCAAAGCGCGGCCTCTCACATCGACAGGGCCCTCGCTCAGCCGTCGACCGCGTCAACGCCATCGTCGCCGCCAACGAGGCTGCCCGACAGGCTGCTGGAACGGCTCTGGGTGAAGATGACCGAGATGTACGGGCACCGCTGGACGTCGAGTTTTGGCGACAACCCGAACCCTGACGGCGCCTGGGCTACCGTGCTCCAGGGGCTGACCGGCCAGCAACTGGCCCACGGGCTCAACATGCTGACGTTCATGGGCAGCCGGTTCGATTGGCCGCCGGCGGCGCCGACATTCCGGGAGCTCTGCCTGAGCGTCCAACCGGAGTCGCTCGGTCTGCCGGACCACGACACCGCGTTCCATCAGGCCCTGGCGTGCCGCTACCGCCACCAGGTGGTCAAGGCCGCCGCCGAGGCCACCGGCGTTTTCGATCTGCGTACCGGCGAGGTGAACGACGATCGCCTCCGCAAGCGCTTCGGGTTCCACTACGCCGAGATGGTCCGGCGGTGGGCAAACAACATCCCGCTGAGCCAGCCCGTCATCCACGCGATTGAGCATGACACCGGGAAGAGCCTGCTGGCCCTGGCCGAGGATGAGGCCGAACAGCAGCTCCGCCGGCGGATGCAAGCCCAGGGCCTGGATGGGCTCAGTGGCGCACAGGCGCGGGAACTGCTGCTGGCCAAGATGCGCCGGAAAGCGCCGGAGGTGCGCCGTGATGCATGACCTCCGCCCGGTGATGTTCACCGTACCCGGCGAGCCGGTGGGGAAGGGGAGACCGCGTATCGGCCGCGTCGGCGCCCACGCCAGGATGTTCACTCCGGCGAAGACGGCGAACTACGAGGGGCTGATCGCGCACGCCGGCCACAAGGCCATGCTGGGTCGCGCGCTGTTGGAAGGACCCGTGATGGTCGAACTGGACATCGCCCTGAGCATCCCTCAATCGATGTCGAAAAAGCGGAAGTCGCTGGCGCTGGCCGGCGGCCTGTACCCCACCAAGAAGCCCGACATGGACAACGTGATCAAGGCGATCTACGACGGCTTGAACGGTGTCGTCTGGAAGGACGACGTCCAGGTCGTGAAGGCGATGGTGGGGAAACGCTACGGCGAAACGCCGGGCGTGCGAGTGAAAGTCGTCCCTCTCCTCGAGGGCGAGCAGTGACCACAGAAAACCACAGGGGGAGAGCCGAAATGAAACTGACCAGCGCCCGCCAGGCATGGCACGACGCACTTTACGAGAACCGCGATTCGGTCCTCGCCGTGGCCGCGGAGAAGGCGAAACTCGGCAAGCGGGGGCGTGTGGCCAACGAGACGCACCCGGACCGCAAGGACACCAACGGGCGCTCCGCCCACATGCTGGCCGCCGGCCTGGTGATGGCTGCTATCGGCACGCTACCGAAACCGCTGCAGCACTTTGGCCATACGCTGTACTCGCCGCTGGCCACTGGTGACGATGTGGCGATCGCCCACGGCCTGGTCTGGATCGGCGCCGGCCTTGGCCAACTCACACAGCGCCAGGGCGAGCGGGCGTATTGGATGGCGCTGGCGGCGATCAACTCTCACAAGCGGGCGGTGAATGGCCGGGATACGCTGGGACCCGGCGAGGTCTGCCTGTTCGTCGAGGAGCGCCTGGGCTGTCGCGTCGACCCCTGCAACTGGGCGCGGGACTACGCCGCCACCTGGGAGCGCCTGGCGCGCCACGTCGACAAGCTGGACGCGCAGGCGCTCAGGCCGGTTGCCGAGGTTGTGGCGAAGCAGAGTGGGCTGCGGAAAGGGCCAGGCTGGCGCTGGTTGCAGGAAGATCGCGACATTGTCGCCGAGCAGCGCGCCGAGCTTTACTCCCGCCACCGCGAGCAGATGCAGGAGCGCCTTGCCGAACGCCTGCGTAGCATGTCCAACCAGCAATTGGCAGCCTGGGCGGGCCGGATGAGGCGCTACAGTGACGCCTATCGCGCTGAGTGGAAGGACGACGTCTACGAGCAGCCGGACGTGCACCAGCGATACCACGACCGCGTGGCGGCGTACTGGGCCCAGCGGGAGCGCCTTCGGGACGTCGCATGAAGACGCCGCCTCGCAGGTGGGCGAGGCGGCGTCTTCGGCGCGAGCTTCATGCGAAGGGTTTACTTCTCATAGTGGTAGCGGCAGGAGATCACGAACAGCTGGTTGTTTTCGTACAGGTAGACGAAACGATGCTCGCGGGTGATGCGACGCGACCAGAAGCCAGAGAGGCTGCCCTTGAGGGCTTCGGGCTTTCCGGTGCCAGTGAAGGGAGTGCGGGTGCACTCTTCGACGAAGTCGTCGATAGCCTGGGAGATCTTGGCATCGGTGGACTTCCAGTGCTGGTAGTCTTCCCAACCGTTGGTTGTGAAGGTGACCTTTGCGGTGGTGCGGGCTTGCTCTTTGTTACTTTCTTTCTTCTTGCTGGACATTGATCGGTATCTCCCGTTCGACGACTTGGCCGGACCGAAGCTGATCAATGGACTCGCGTAGGCGCTGAGCGTTAACCGGAGACTCCAACAAGTAGAGTGTTTCCTTCATGCCGTTATAGTCCTCGAGAGAGATCATAACGACTGGCTCGCCGCGTTGCCGTGTGATGACTGCGGGCTCATGGTCCCGACAGACATCGTCCATCGTCTGCTTTAGACCGGCGCGAGCCTGGCTAAAGTTGAGTATTTGCATAGCTTTTTTCCTTCTTGGCACCGCCAAGTTAGGGGGGCTTCCTTAGGCCCTGGTAATTTGCCGGCACAGCCGGCAGCGAAGCTGTCAGTTACAAACTGACGGCGATCATTGTACCTAAATCTGTACCTATGTCAAGGCCCTATTGCGCTTTGAAGAGCATTTGGGTACTGTTCCACCAATGTGCACAGTTGCACCCGCACGAATAAACACACCGAAACCCGGCCATCGCGCCGGGTTTTTTGTTTCCAGCCGGAGGACCAGATGGAACCCACGACCTCCATCGGTATTGGCGCGCTGTTTGCCAAGTACAGCGTGACCATCGCCGGGTTCTGGGGCTCCATCCTCTCGCTCGGCTTTCTGAAAGACCTCACCCGATTCCAGGCCGCCCTGGCTGTTGGTACCGGGTTTGGCTGCTCCACCTACTGGACCCAGCCTGTTGCTGGCTGGCTCTCCCGAACCTACCTCATCCCGTTGGATGATGCCTTCCTCGCTGGCGTCGCGTTCACCATCGGCCTGCTGGCCATGAACGTGATACCCGGCCTGAAAGCCTTTGCGGAGCGCTTCCTGACGCCCCGAGGTGCCTGACCATGATGAACTCGATCCTCATGGGCTTGGACGCCGTGCTGTGCATTCTGGTGGTACTGGCCGCGCTGGAGTTCCTGCGCGCCGTTCACCTGTTCGAGCATCCAATCCTGAGCCTGTCGTTCTACCTGGTCGCCATCGGGGCCTTCGGCTTGCTGGTTGAGCTGGCAAAAGGCTACTGGGTCAGCCCTTGGGCGGTGGTGATGCACCTCGGCATCGTCAGCTACGCCTGGTCACGCCGGAGACAGATTTTTCAGCAGGACTGGCGGTGGGATGGGGCGGAACGGTGTGGACGCTAGTGCCCTTCCGTACGTTGGTGGCACACTGCCTTCTCCAACCACGGAAAGGAGCTGGTGATGTCTTTTGAGAAAACGACCGACGCACTTCGTAGTGCGCTGAATCGTGGCCCACAGGGGCGAGAAAACGCATCCAACACTCTGGATAGGACCGAGAACACCATTTTCGGCGTTCTTGAAAGCGACAATGCGAAAGAACACTGGGAGACTAAGCTCCTGCGCGATTCTGAAGGAAAAGTCGTTGCCATCGAAACGCCATTCGGAGAAGCCCGTGTCGTCCGGCGAAACTATCTCAGCGAAGAAGGAACATTCGCGAAGGCAGTGATCGAGAAGAAGCTCGAGGACAAGCATGGGAACGCCTACTGGAAACCTGTTTGGTCCCTTGAGGGAACCGCACGCGGATATTCACGCGTTGGCGGCGATAATACCGATGTGGAATTTGATCCGAACTTTCACCCTGGCGAAGTGATGAGGGCAGCAGCCGACATTATCATTGCTATCGGAAGGTGTACCGAGTAACCCGCAGCGCGTCAGAGCCCCGCCTATAGCGGGGCTTTTCATTTGAGGTCCAACATGGCGCTGAACAAGAAGCGGCGCCTGTTCGTCGAGGAGTACCTGGTCGACCTCAACGCGACGCAGGCAGCCATCCGCGCTGGGTACGCCCCGAAGCGCGCGGCCGAAATGGGCTACGAACTGCTCCGCGTGCCCGAGGTGGCCGAAGCGATCGCCCAGGCAATGGCCGAGCGCTCGAAGCGCACCGAGGTCGAGGCCGACTATGTGATCCGCCGCCTGCGCGAGATCGACGAGATGGACGTGCTCGACATCCTCGAGGACGACGGATCGTTCCGGTCGATCCGCGACTGGCCCCGGGCCTGGCGCCAGTTCCTGTCCGGCATCGAGATCGCCGAGTTGTTCGAGGGCCGCGGTGACGACCGCCGCATCGCTGGCGTGCTCCGCAAGGTCAAGTGGCCGGACAAGCTCCGCAACCTGGAGCTGCTGAGCCGGCACGTCGGCACCGAGTCGGCTGCGCTGGACCTTGAGTTGAAGCGCCTGGACGTGGCGAAGAAGCGCGTCGAGTTGAAGTTGCTGGAAAACCCTGAGGACGATGCGCCGCCGACCAGCGTGGCGGTGACCATCATCGATGCGAGGGTGCGCGATGCCGACGCTTAATGTGCCGCAGGCGAAGTTCCTGGCGCTTCCGCACAAGTTCTGCGGCTTCGTGGCCGGGTTCGGCTCCGGCAAGACCTGGGTGGGCTGCTCAGGCCTCGCCCAACACGCTTGGGAGTGGCCGCGCATCAACGCCGGTTACTTCGCACCGACCTACGCCCAGATCCGCGACATCTTCTATCCGACGATGGAGGAGGTGGCTTTCGACTGGGGGCTGCGGACCAGGATCAACCAGGCGAACCACGAGGTTCACCTCTTCAGCGGCAGCGCCTATCGCACGACGATCATCTGTCGCTCCATGGAGAAGCCCCAGACCATCGTCGGTTTCAAGGTCGGCCGGTCCCTGGTGGACGAGCTCGACGTCCTGTCGCTGGTGAAGGCCCAGCAGGCCTGGCGCAAGATCATCGCGCGGATGCGCTACAAGGTGGACGGCCTGCGCAACCGTGTCGACGTCACCACCACCCCGGAAGGCTTCAAGTTCGTCTTCCAGCAGTTCGTGAAGCAGTTGCGCGAGAAGCCGCACCTCCAGGACCTGTATGGCCTGGTCCAGGCCAGCACCTACGACAACGAGGCGAACCTGCCGGACGACTACATCGATTCGCTGATGGATTCGTACCCGCCGCAACTGATCGCGGCGTATCTGCGCGGCCAGTTCGTCAACCTGACGTCGGGCACCGTCTACACCGCCTACGACCGCACTCTCAACGCCTCGCCCGAGACGGTTCAGCCAGGCGAGCCGATATACGTGGGTATGGACTTCAACGTCGGCAAGATGGCCGCCGTCGTGCATGTGAAGCGCCTGGGCCTGCCGCACGCGGTCGACGAGATCGTCAACGGGTACGACACCCCGGACATGATCCGCCAGATCAAGGAGCGGTTCTGGCTGTACGCCGACGGCGAATATCGCCCTACACGTCAGATCAGGATCTACCCCGACGCCTCCGGCGACTCGCGCAAATCGGTACGGGCCAGCGAGACCGACATCGCGCTGCTCAAGCAGGCCGGCTTTATCGTCTCGGCGCCCACAGCCAACCCGCCGGTCAAGGACCGGATCAACTCCATGAACGCCATGTTCTGCAACGCCAAAGGCGAGCGCCGGTATCGGGTCAACCCCGACCGGTGCCCGACCTATGCCGACGCCCTGGAACAGCAGGTGTGGGGCACAAACGGCGAGCCGGACAAGTCGGCCGACATCGACCACCCCAACGATGCGGCGGGCTACTTCATTCACAAGGAATTCCCGGTCGAGCGACCTGCGGCCGTTGTTACCACCCTGAGGTTCTGACAATGAGCGAATCCGTTTGCCAGTGCTGCGCCGCTGTCGAGGAGATGCGCGAGCACTGGAAGCTGATCGATTGCATCAAGGGCGGCACCTCGGCCATGCGCGAGGTGGGGGAGGCGTATCTGCCCAAGCGGCAGCTCGAGACGAGGGAGGACTATGAAGCGCGGCTGAAGCTGGCGACGCTGCACCCCGCGTTCGAGGAAACGGTCGGCGCCATGGTGGGGCGAGTGTTTGCGAAGCCGGTCGTGATCGGCGATGACGTGCCCCAGGAAGTTGCCGACCTGCTGACCGACGTGGATACGGAGGGACGTGACCTGCAGGTGTTCGCCCAGGACTGGTTCCGCGGCGGATTGGAGTATGGCCTGAAGTTCGCCCTGGTCGAGATACCGCAACGGCCAGAGGATCTGCCGAACACACGGCAGGCCGAGCAACAGGCCGGCTTCAGGCCCTATGGGGTGCTGATCGAGCCTGGCCAGGTGCTGGGGTGGAAGACCGGCAAGGTTGCTGGTATCGACAGCCTGACCCAGTTCCGCTTCCGGACGTGCCGGGTGGAGGAGGTGGACGAGTTCACCGACGAGTCCGTTGAGCAGATCCGCGTGATCGAGCCCCACCGGCATCGAGTGTTCGAGGAGGGCAAGGACGGGTGGGAGATGGTATCGGACACGCCGAACACGCTCGGCTTCATTCCCTTGGTGCCGTATTACACCGCGCGTACCGGGTTCCTCACGGCGAAGCCACCACTGCTCGAACTCGCCCACCTGGTGGCAAAGCACTGGTGGCTCCAGTCCTCCCTGGACAGTCTGGTTGATGTCGCCTGCGTGCCGATCCTGGTGATGACTGGCGTCGACTCCGGCGACGAACTGGCCATCGGTGCGCGCTCCGCTGTGAAGTTGCCTCGGGAAGCCGACATGAAGTACGTCGAGCACACCGGCGCTGCCATCAAGACCGCGCGGGAACAACTTGACTCACTGCAAGAGGAGATGCGGCAGGCCGGTGCGAAGCTGGTGGAAAAGTCCACCCAGGTCATGACGGCGAAACAGTCTGGCGAGGAATCGGCGAAGGAGACCAGCAAACTGGCGATGATGTGCCAGGGCCTGCAGGACAGTCTGGTGCTGTTCTTATCGTACCTCTCCCTCGCACTGAACAACCGCGCCGAGGGCGGCACCGTGCAGCTCCAGCCGAATCTCGACCCGGATTACGCTCCGGCCGAGACCATGGGTGTGCTGCAGCGCATGCGTGACGGCGGCTCGTTGTCAGACCAGACCCTGTTCAACGAGGCCCAGCGCCGCGGCATGCTTGCCGAGGACCTGGACTGGGAGTCGGAGCAGGAGCGGATCCGCAATCAGGAGCCTGCGATATGACTCGCTTGGAGGTGCTGCTGGCGGAGCTGTATACCGACCATGGTATCGACCTGATCAGGACCACGGCGGGTATGTCGAAGGAAGTCGAGGAGAAGATCACCGAACTCGCCGAGGAGCTGGTGAAGCTGCTGCAGGGCCGCCGGTTGCCGCTGAAGAACGTCAAGGAGGTCAATGCGATCCTCGACGAGGCGGCCAAGGCAATCAAGGCGCAGTACACCGAGATCGCTGCGGCGCATGATGCCAACCTTCGGCAACTCGCGGTCATCGAAGGAGGCTTCGCGTCGAGCTCAGTCAACAGCCTGGTGAGCCGGCCAATCATGCTCGGCGTCGGCAAGAACCGACTCAGCGCCGTGGTTGCGAATACGCTCATCGAGGGCGCGCCTACCAAGCAATGGTGGCTCAAGCAGGCTGCGGATGTATCGTTTCGGTTCTCCGGTGTGGTGCGCAATGGCTTCGTGAATGGCGAGACCACGGAACAGATGGTTACCCAGATCGTCGGCCGCCGGGCTCGGGGCGACCAACCGCCGGTGAAGGGCTTCATGGATGTCAGCAAGCGCGCGGCTCGGACCTTGGTCCACAACAGCGCCCAAGCGGTGGCCAATGGCGCCAGGATGGAGGTCTACAAGGCCAATTCTGGCGAGAATGGCCCGGTGAAAGGGTATCGCCAGCTCAGCACCCTGGACTCGCACACCACTGAAATCTGCATGGTCTACGACCAGAAGACCTGGGATCTGCAGTTCAGACCTGTGGGGCACTCGCTGCCGTACAAGCAAGGTTGCCCGCGGCACTGGGGGTGTCGCAGTGCCACTCTGCCTTGGCTCAAGACGATGCGTGAGCTAGGTATCGACGTCGACGAGGTGAAGAGCACCCGGGCGTCGATGGACGGCCAGGTGCCGGCCAGTCTGAACTTCGAGACATGGCTCAAGGGTAAGTCGAAGGCCTTCCAGGACGAGAAGCTGGGGCCCGGCCGCGCCGACCTCTGGCGCCGAGGTGTCATCACCTTGAGCGACCTGTTGGACCAGTGGGGCAACCCGCTGAGCCTGGCCCAACTCAAGTCGCTGTACGCGCCCGACTGATCACCAATTCGTGTAGGCCCCGGCAACGTCCGGGGCTTTTTTATGCCTGCGTTTCGGATGGAGCGGGGCGCCTTCCGGGCCGGATGGCCCATCGCAATGGCCGGATGGCCGGAGAAAGACGAGATGAAACTGAAGACTGTCGAAGTCGATGGCAAGCAATACGCCGAGGTCCAGGATGGCAAGCCGGTCTACGTGGAGGATGACGGTAAGGAGATCGCGTTCGATGCGGTCGGTACCCGAGCCACCATCACCCGCTTGAACGGAGAGGCCAAGCAGCACCGCGAGCGGGCGGAGAAGGCCGAGAAGATCGCAAAAGACTTCGAAGGCATCGAGGACCCGGCCGCAGCGCGCAAAGCCCTGGAAACCGTCGCCAATCTCGACGCGAAGAAGCTGGTGGATGCCGGCGAGATCGAGAAGGTGAAGGCTGAAATCGGCAAGGCTTACGACTCCAAGCTGACCGAGGCCACCACGCGCGCGGAGCAGTTGGAGCAGCAGCTCTACGCCGAGAAGATCGGCGGCAGCTTCTCCCGCTCGAGGTTCGTAGCCGACCGCCTGGCTGTTCCGGCCGACATGGTGCAGTCCGTGTTCGGCAAGCACCTGAAGATCGAGGACGGCAATGTCGTGGCCTACGACGCCCACGGCAACAAACTGTACAGCAAGGCCCGTCCCGGCGAGGCCGCCGACTTCGATGAAGCACTGGAAATTCTCGTCGACCAATACCCCTACCGCGACCAGATCCTGAAGGGCTCTGGCCACTCCGGCGGCGGAACGCCCCCGGGCGGCAAGCCCTCCGGCAGCACGGCCAAGTCGCTCGCTGACTGCAAGACCGAGGCCGAGAAGGTCGCCTACCTCGAAACGATCAAGTAAGGAGGCCACATGGCTTTCGATCTCGCTGTATTCAACAAGCAGACCTACACGGCTCTGACCGAAACCGTCGCCCAGGCGATCGACAAATTCAACCAGGCATCCGCCGGCACCATCGTTCTGCAGAACGCGCCGGCGCAGGGCGACTTCGACATCAAGGCCAGCTTCAAGCTGATCGCCAATCTGGTGCGCCGCCGCAACGTCTACGGCAACGGCGACGTGGCTGCGACTCGTCTGACGCAGTTGCTCAACGCCGCGGTGAAGGTCGCCGCCGGTACGCCACCGATCGAGTATGAGGCGGCCCAGTACAACTGGGTGTTGCAAAACCCGGCGTTGGCGGCCCTGACCATCGGTGAGCAACTGGGTAAAGCACGTGTCGCGGACATGCTGAACACCGCCATCCGCGGCGCGGTGGCTGCAATCAGCGGTCACTCCGACGCGACCCATGGCAGCGCCACCGAGACCGCAACCTTCCGCACCCTGAACAAGGCGGCGTTCAAGTTCGGTGACCGCGCCAACGCTATCGCGGCCTGGGTGTTCCATTCCAGCGTGGTCAGCGATCTCTACGACAACGCTCTTGCGAACGCCGAGAACCTGTTCACCTACGACGGCGTGAACGTGATGCGCGACCCGTTCGGCCGTCTGTTCGTGGTGACCGACGCCGACTCGCTGATCGTGCCGGCCGGCGCTGATCCCGAGGCCAACCCAGCTTCGTTCCGCTCCCTGGGCCTGGTGCAGAGCTCGGTGCTGGTGACCGGCAACAACGACTTCGACGCCGTTCTGAACCGTACTACCGGCAAGGAGAACCTGGGTTCGGTCTACCAGGCCGAATGGAGCTACAACCTGGGCGTGCTCGGTTACACCTGGAAGACCGGTACGGGCGGCGCTTCGCCGAACGATACCGCGATCGGCACCGCGGCGAACTGGGAGCGCACCGCCACCAGCGTCAAAGACACCGCCGGCGTTCTGGTGCTGAGCAAGTAGCCGCAGAGGGGCCGCCAGGCCCCCTTTTCATGAGGTGGACAATGACCAAGAAGATTCTGTGGTTCGTAGCTGGCCCGGCGACCTCGGACCAGATGGAGTTCGCCCAGCGCAATGGGCTGACGATTCGGGATCCGCTCGCCTATCGCCAGGGTGACTTCCTCGAACAGGCCGATGCGGTGGCCGGCGAGGTGCCGCGGGCATACTCGGTGGCCTACGACCTGATCGAACTGCAAACCAACGGTGCTGCGAAGGCTCCGGGTATCCATGACGGCGAGCCCACCCTCGACGAAATCAAGGCTGACCTGAAGGCCCTCGGCGTTGCGTTCGATGGGCGTGCAGGCAAGGCTGCGTTGGCGAAACTGCTCACCGAGGCGAAGGCGGCCCAGGAACCCTCGCCGTTGAACGACGAGCAGGTGCTGGCGCGTCTCGTTGAACTGGGTGTCGAGGTGCCGGAAGGCGCCACGCCCGATTCGCTGCGCGAGCTCCTGAAGGCGACCGAGGAGAAAGCCAATGGCGGTGGTGACTGAGGGTGACAGCGCCAACAGCTACGTCTCCGTCGACCAGGCTACCGAGTATCACGCTCAGCGCGGCAATGCTGCCTGGGCGTCGGCCTCCAATGACAGCCGCTCCTCGGCACTGATCAGGGCGACCGACTACATCGACCGCAGCTATCAATTCCGAGGCTCGAAGGTCGACCCGGACCAGCCGTTGGAGTTTCCACGCACCGGCCTGGCCTGGCCGAACCGGAAACTGCAGGCCGCAACTTGCGAACTGGCCCTGCTGGCCCTCGACGGGCCGCTGGACACGGTACAGCAGGCCTCCGCTGTGAAATCCGAGACGGTGGGGCCCCTCACCACGGTCTACGCCGATCCGGTGAACCAGGGGCAGCCGCGCTACGTTGCAGTGGATCGGCTTGTGGAGGCGCTGACAGTCGGCGGCGGCATGTTCAACGTCAGGGTGTCGAGGATGAGCTGATGGCTGATATCTACGACCGTTCCCGGGCGATGGCCATTCGTATGCTGGCACCGCGGAGTAAGGGCGGTAGGGGGCTTGAGCTACGCCTGACCAAGTTCGAGCAGGGCGAGTACGACCCGGCGACCGGTGGAAGTCCAACCATCGAGCGCCGCTTCGATGGTTCCGGTACGCGCCAGGACTACGATGTGCGGGTTATCGACGGTTCGCTGATCCAACAGGGTGATGTCGAGATCATCATGTCTCCAGTGCAGCTCGGGGGGCAGGACATGCCGGCGCCGAGGAACGGCGACCGTATCGAGTTCGACGGCGAGGCCTTCAAGGTGGTGACTGCGAAAGCCTGGAATTATGCCGGCCTGGACATCGGCTTCGTCGCGCAAGCGAGGAGGTAGCGCATGGCCCGTGGCTCTCGCATGCGTCAACGCTACTCGGGGCGCCAGGGCAGCTTCGCTGCAGCGGTGGCGCAGTTCCGCGACCAAGCCTTGGCTGCCGGCGATGCGATCTACCAGCGGATCATGTTGGACCTGTCTGTCAAGGTGATCGAGAAATCTCCAGTCGGTGACCCGGAGCGGTGGGCCGCGAACGTCGCCTACCGCCAGCGAGCGAGTGCTGCGGCGGACCGCTACGATGAGAACGTCGCGATTCGCAACACCCTGATCAACCTGAATCCGAGCAACTTCACCAGGAACGGGAATCTGCGTCGAGGCGTGAAGCACGCGAAGCCGCTGACCAAGGCGGAGCGTGACCAGAACTTCGACGTCAACGGGATGGTGGCCGGGAGCGGGTATGTTGGCGGGCGCTTTCGGGCCAACTGGCAGTTCAGCATCGGCACGGCCGCACAGGGGGAGATTGATGACGTCGACCCGACTGGCAGCAAGGCAATTTCTGCAGTGACCGTTGGGGTCCAGCCGCTGAAGCTCGGTGATACCGCCTACCTGGTGAACAACCTGCCGTATGCGGTACCGCTGGAGTACGGGCACTCCAGCCAGGCGCCGGCTGGCATGGTCCGGGTGACCATCGCTGAATTCCAGCAGATTGTGGAGGCCGCCGTCAGGGCGAACCAGGCATGAGTCACGAGATCATTCAGCAATTGTTCGAGGCTCGCCTGGACATCTGGGCGAAGGCCAAGGGTATCCCGGTCGCGTACCCGAATGTGACGTTCGAACCGACGCCGGGTGCCATCTATCTGCGCTGCTTCACGCTGCCCGCTGGCACTACCAGTAGCGACTTGGGCGGCTACCACCGGGGCTTCACAGGTGTGTTCCAGATCAGCATCGTGGTCCCAGGCGGGCAGGGCACCGGCGTTGCCGCAGACATTATCGCCGAGTTAGGTCAGCAGTTCCCTCTCTACAGCGAGTTGTCTCGCCCCGGTTTCTCTGTGCAGGTGGTGAGCCCACCAGCGCCGGGACCCTGGATATCGGGGGACATCGCCGATACCAAACCAGTCTCCATCGGCTATCGCGCCGACATCTTCTGATCGCCCGCATGGGCACACCAGCACCCGCCATGAGCGGGTTTTTTCATTTCCACACGAGGAAAACTCCATGTCCGCAAGCCTCCCCAACGGCGCGCTGCTGGCCATTGCTGCCACCTACGGCCCGGCTATTCCGGTTACCGCTGTCTCCAACGCCAAGCCAGCGGTTGCTACCGCAGATGCTCACGGCCTGCTGATCGGTGACGTCGTGTCGCTGGTGTCCGGCTGGACCGGCCTGAACGGCCGAGCCGTCAAGGTCGCAGTTTCCACCGAGGACACCTTCTCCCTGGGCAATATCGATACCACGGATGTGATCCGCTACCCGGCCGGTGGCGGCATCGGTTCGGCGAAGAAGGTCCTCACCTGGCAGCAGATCCAGCAGGTGATGAACCCGACCACCTCCGGCGGCGAGCAGCAATTCGTCCAGTACCAGTACCTCGAGGACGATGACCAGCGCCAGTTGCCTACCTTCCGCAACGCGCAGTCGTTCTCGATGCCGATCGCCGACGACCCTAACTTGCCGCAGTGGGCGGTGATTGAGGCGGCGGACCAGAGTAAGGCGCTGCAGGTGATCCGCCTGACGCTGCGCAACGGATCGGAGGTTTTCTACAACGGCTACGTCTCGGTCAGCGATACCCCGACCCTGAACGTCAACGAAATCATGACCCGGACCCTGACCATCGCTCTCGATGGCCGCCCGGTTCGCTACAACCCGGCCCCCTAAGGAACTGTCATGGCGAAGAAGTTCAGTATCGCGCAGGCGCCTACCTTCGAATCCAGTGTGGAGATTCCCCGCCTCGGCGGGGAGTCCATCAAGGTGCCATTCACCTTCAAGTACCTGGATCGTGAAGATCTGGCCGACCTCTACAGCAGTTGGGGAGAGCGGTTCAAGCGCTTGGTCGAGGAGACTCGTGAGCAGTCTCTGGAAGCGTTCACCACGGCTCAGATCGACCTCCAGGTCGAGCAGGTACAAGCCGTTGTGGCCGGGTGGGGGTTCGACGAGGCGTTCACCGAGGCCAACGTCCGGCTGCTGGTGTCCTCCCTGGTCAGCGTGCCCGAGGCCATCCTCGAGGCTTACCAGAGCGCCTACAGCAGAGGGCGCTTGGGAAACTGAAGCGCGCCGCACAGGAACTCTATCGGCCTGTAGCCAGCCCCCAGGAGCTGGCGCAGTTCGGATTGTCTCCAGATGACTTCGACGAAAGCGACGAGCAGATGGAGCTTTGGCCCTGCAACTGGACGGCATTCATCGTCTTCGAGGCGATGAGCACCCAGTGGCGGGCTGGCATGTGTGGCGCAACAGGTCTGGACTACACCGCATTGCCGGTGGTGATGCAGATGTGCGGCGTAGCCGCTGGTGAGCAACCCTCGGTATTCGCGGATATCCGGGTGATGGAAGACGCTGCGCTGAAGGCCTTCCGCGAGCAGAGGGAGTCGGGATGAGCAACTTCGCCGAACTGGGCATCAAGGTCGATTCGAGCCCGGCCGCCAAGGCGGCCGAGGACCTCGACAAGCTAGTCGACTCCGCCGATCAGGCCGAACAGGCGATCGACAACCTGTCCGACGCCAGCAAGGGCCTCGAGCAGGCCACCAAGGGAGTATCGCGCGCGGAGGAGGACGCTGCCCGCAGTGTCGAGAAGGCGGCCGGTGCGCGTGAACGCCAGGCTGCTGCCAGCCGGAAGGTATACGACAGCGCCGCTGGCGAGATATCCATCATCAGCCAGTTGGAACGGGCGCTCTCCGGCAACGTCGCCAACATCGACGATCTGATTCGCGCCGAGAGCTTGCTCGAGCGGGCGCGCAAGGCCGGCCTGACCACGCTGCAGGACGAAGCGCAGTATCAGGATCGCCTGGGTGCGGCCTATGACCGGTTGCAGAAGGCGGAAACCAAGGAGGCCGCCGAGAAGCAGCGCCTGGTTGCGGCGCAGAACCGGCAGATCGAAGCGATGCAACGCACGGTCAACAGCATCGATCCGGTGACCGCCGCGCTGGCCAGGCTTGAGAAGCAGGAAGCCGCGTTGCGTGGGCTGCGCGCCGCCGGCGGGCTGGATGACGCCGGATTGGCCGCCGGCCTGGAGAAGATCGCGGCGAAGCGGCGGGACATCGAAGGGACCGGCGGCGCGATCAACAAGCTCGGGCTGACCAGCAAGGAAGCGCGCGAGAACGTGCTGCAGTTGGGTAACGCCCTCTCCACCGGTAACTGGCGGGTCGCCGCCCACAACATCGCCGAGATCGGTGTGAACGCCGGCGGCGCCGCTCGCGGTGTTATCGGCGTCCTGGCCCCGATTGGGCTGCTGGCAGCGGCGATCGGTGGTGTGACTGCGGCGGCGTACCTGGGCAGCAAGGAACAGGGCGAATACAACAAGGCGCTGATCATGACCGGCAACTACGCTGGTACCAGTGCCTCTGGACTGGGCGAAATGGCTCGCTAGGTCAGCAGTACGGTTGGCACAACCGGAGCTGCCGCCGAAGTGCTGGCCACCCTGGCAGGCAAGGGAAACCTGGCCAGCGAAAGCTTTGTCGCCATCACCCAGGCCGCGCTATCGATGGAAGAGGCAACTGGCCGTGCGGTGGGGGATACCGTCTCCGAGTTCGTGAGGCTGGGAGAGGACCCTGTGACGGCCTCGAAGGCCCTGAACGAGCAGTACAACTACCTCACCGCATCCGTCTATTCGCAGATCAAGGCGCTGGAGGAGCAGGGGGATCACGCCGGCGCGGTGAAGCTGGCGACTGAGGCCTACGCTGACGCAATCAACCAGAGGACCCCGAAGATTCTGGAGAACCTGGGTTGGATTGAGCGTGCCTGGAATGGAGTGGCACGTGCTGCCAAGCGCGCGTGGGATGATGCCAAGAGCATTGGCCGCCAGGACATCGACTCCCAGATCGCCGATGTGGAGCGGCGCCTTGCCCAGCTCGATCAAGGTGGTTTCGGCCTGGTCGGCAACCGCGACGAGAGCCGGAACCGCCTGCGCGAAGAGCTCGACATGCTCCGCGAGCGGAAGAAGGCGATGGAGGACGATGCCAGAACCGCCGGCGAGCGCGCTCGGGCTGAACAGGCCGCCCAGAATGCTATTGACCGGATCGACGCTCGTTCCAGGGCGGCGCTGACCAACCAGCAGAAGCGCGCCAAGGAGTTGGAGCAGTACAAGAAGGATCTACAGGCGATCCGCGAGGTGAGCCCGAACGATGACCGCCTGCAGCAGGCGACCATCGATCGCGAGATCGCCAACATCAACGCCAAGTACAAGGACCAGAAGGGATCCGCCGGTTCGGTGGATCTACGCGCGGCCAACGCCGCGAAGAACAGCTTGGCCGAAATCACCGCGACCTACCGTAACGCGCAAAAGGAACTGGAGGCGTCCCAACGCGCAGGCGTGATCAGCGCGGAAAGCTACGCGCAGCAGCGGATCTCGATCATCCAGCAGGAGCGGGATGAGGTAACCCATGCCTACGAGCGTGAGATCGCAGCGCTGGAGGCTGCCAAGGCGAAGCAAGGAACCTCGGCTGCTCAGCGAATCCAACTCGACCAGAAGATCGCCGACGCCAGGACGGCGCTGGTCAAGGCGCAGCAGGACGCCGATTCACAGCTCAACCAGATCGAACTCAGCGAGCAGGGGCGGATACGGCGACAGGAGCAGTCGGTGCAGCGCTATACGCAGGCGCTGCAGGCGCAGGTCGATGCGTTGCGCCTGGAGGGCGAGCGCGCTGCGGCCGGTGTCAGCATGGGCGGACGAGAGCGCTCCCGCTTCGAGCAGTTGAACAGTCTCGACGACCGCTACAACCAGCAACTGATGGACCTGGAGAACCAGCGTTCCGATCCCAGTCGGCAAATGTCGGACGAGGAGTACGAGAAACGTCTGGCTGCGCTCAGAAAGGCGCATCAGGACCTGCGAGACACCGTGGTCAGCAACTACGACCAGATGACCGCTGCCCAGTCAGACTGGAGCAACGGAGCGAGCGGAGCCTGGAACGACTATCTCGAAAGCGCCAGGAATGTTGCTGGGCAGACGCATGATCTGTTCACCAACGCCTTCCGCGCCATGGAGGATGCAGTCGCTACCTTCGCCACGACCGGCAAGTTGTCGTTCTCCGACTTCGCCAAGAGCATCCTGGCCGATATGGCGCGGATTGCAACGCGCGCCGCTGCCTCGCAGGCCCTTTCGTCCCTCTTCGGCGGCTTCTTCGGCGGTGGAAACGCTGCCGCACAGTCGGGCGTCGACAATCTGGTGAGCAACAGCGGGCTGTTCGCCAACGGTGGCGCGTTCGCCGGCGGGGTGCAGATGTTCGCCACTGGCGGGGCCTTCACCAACAGCGTGGTCAGCACGCCAACCGCGTTCGGCATGAGCGGCGGCGGCATGGGTGTGATGGGCGAAGCGGGGCCAGAGGCCGTGATGCCGCTGACCAGAACCTCGTCCGGGGCCCTCGGTGTGCGCGCTATGGGCGGCGGTAGCTCGCAGATCAACGTCGAGGTGAACATTGCCTCGGATGGTTCGGCCAACGTCTCCAGCAGCCAGCCTGGCCTGGACCAGTTCGGTCGCGACATCGGGACGTTCGTCGAGCAGAAGTACCGACAACTCCTGGCGCGTGATCTGCGGCGTGACGGTGCGATCGGCCGCGCCATCAACGGGTAGAGCACATGGCAATCGAAACCTTCACCTGGGCCACCGAGAGCGGTGGCGAGGGCGACATCACCTTCGCCACCAGGTCTGCGCAATTCGGTGACGGCTACAAGCAGTTGGTGAGCGAAGGTCTGAACAGCAAGTCCCAGAGCTGGCCGGTTTCCATCACCGGGCCGGCGGCGACCATCAAGGCCGCAATGGACTTCCTGGACCGCCACGCTGGAGCGCGGGCATTCCTCTGGACGCCGCCCCTGGGTGGCCTGGGCTTCTACACCTGTGCGGGCTACCGGCCCGTCAACCTCGGCGGCCGGGTCTACCGGCTGACCGCGACCTTTGAACAGGCATTCCATCCATGACACTGATCACCGATATCCAGAAGCTGGAGCCCGGCGGCGAGGTCGTGCTGTTCGAACTCGACGGCAGCGACTTCGGCGCCGACGTGGTCCGGTTCCACGGACACGCTATCCCGCACAGCCCGCAGGAACTGGCCGCCGCCGGTGCCAACGCCGACCAGTTACCGGCGAAACCGATCTGGTGGCAGGGCCACGAATACGCGGCCTGGCCGGTGCAGATTGAGGGCATCGAGGCGAACAGCGATGGTACTGCGGCGCGGCCGAGCTTCACCGCCGGCAACGTCAATGGCCGGATTACGGCGCTCTGCCTGGCGTTCGAGGACCTGCTCCAGTTCCGCCTCACCATCCGGACGACGCTGGCGAAGTATCTGGACGCGGCGAACTTCCCTGGCGGCAATCCCGACGCTGATCCCTCCCAGGAGATCGTCGAAATCTGGTACTTGGACCAGAAAACCAACGAGGACGGCCAGTACGTGGCCTGGGAACTGGCCTCTCCAGGTGACGTTGGCGGCGAGCAAGTCGGCCGGCAGATGACCACCCTTTGCCACTGGGCGATGACGGGCGGGTACCGCGGGCCCGACTGCGGCTACACCGGCCCGTACTTCGACATCGACGGCAACCCCACCGATGACCCAGCCCGGGACGAGTGTGATGGCTGCCTGGGCACCGGTTGCATCCCGCGCTTCGGTGAAGGCAACCAACTGCCCTTCGGCGGCTTCCCTGCCGTCTCGATCATCGCCAGGAGCTGACCATGCTCAAGCACATCCTGTCTGCCGTGCAGAAGCACGCCGCGGCAGAGTATCCGCGCGAGTGCTGCGGACTGATCATCCGTTCTGGCCGGAGCCAGCGATACGTTCCCTGCGAAAACACCGCTGCCGACGCCGGCGAGGAGTTCCGCATCGCGCCGGAGGCGTATGCAGAGGCAGAGGATCAGGGAGAGATCGTCGCCGTGGTGCATAGCCACCCCGATGCCACCAGCCGACCGAGTGCCGCAGATGTCGCGATGTGCAACGCCTCGGGCCTGACTTGGCACATCCTGAGCTGGCCGGAGGGCGACCTGCGTACCATCGAGCCCGTCGATCAGGTGCCGCTGCTCGGGCGCGCGTTCGTGCATGGGGTGCAGGACTGCTGGCAGGTCTGCGCCGACTGGTACCAGAGGGAGTGGGGCATCGAGTTCCCGCACTTCGAGCGTGCCGATGGCTGGTGGGAGCGGGCAGACGGTCCAAGCCTCTACGAGCAGCGGTTCGAGGGGGCCGGCTTCATCCGGGTGGACCGGCCGCAGCGCGGCGACATGATCGTGATGGCTGTGGGACGTACCGCGCACCCGAACCACGCCGGGATCTACCTGGCGGACGACCCATCACTACCTGGCGAGGATGCGCAACACTTCGGCGCCGGGCCGTTCCTGTTGCACCACCTGTATGGGAAACCCTCAGAAATCATCGTGTTCGGCGGGCCGTGGCTCGACCGACTGCGCTTGGTGCTGCGGTATCGCGAATTGCCGAACGACGCGGGTCGGCAAAGTCAAGCGGAAAATCCACGGTAGCCCTCCCGGCATTTCTTTGGTGACGAAAAAAAATACTCCGGGCACCTACCGGGTATTTCTTGCGGCAATCGAAAAACCGTTTGGTCAGACTTTCTTCACCGGCCAAAAAAGCAAAACCCCCGAGAGCTGGCCGGCTTCGGGGGTTTTTGTTTCCACCCCTTGGGAAGGACAAGGAGCAGAACATTGTTCAATTATAGACCCAAGCATCGGGTCAAGGTAGATGGGAAAATGAACGCAACTGATGCCGGAATCGTTGGTAAGCGCCTGGCCAACGCCGCACTCATCCTAGCCACAGGCGTAGCTATTGCATCCATCATAGCAGCCATCGGAGTTGTGCTGGGTTGACTGAAACCGACCGCTAAGCGATCGGCGCTGCGGTATCGGAACGCGAAATGAAGCGGCTGTGCCGCGGGAGGAGAGTATGCAGCAGCGCTATTTGCTAACCATCCATGACCTATTTACGGTGCGCGATGGCGTGCGGTGCGGCGGCGAGGCGTTCGTGGCAATCCTCGACGATCAGGATGAAATCGACCGCTTGAGATTCGCCGGCATGACGAGTCCAGGTAGCGCTGGGTATCGTCGTAGCTATTCCGGGAAGCCTGGGCTCACCGCACGACTGGTTTCTGGTCCAGGGCGTATCACCTTCGAAGCGATCAGCTCGGCGGCGTGAGTCCGCCTACAAAGTTGTCAGTGCCCACCTCGTGCGAGCCGTATTCGACGCCGAAGCCTTCGCCGTGCAGTAACGCCTCAGCGTCCACTGCTTCCTTGGACGTATAAATATCCAGGTGCGCTCTGGACAACCGCCCAGCCTAGAACCCAGCCGGGACTGCCCGGGTCTTTAGGCAGATTGTGGACGAGACTTCTAATGATCATGTGATCTCCATTGTCAGGTGAATACCTTCCGGTGTCTTACGGCAGGGCACGCAGTACGTGTCCTATCTCATAGTCGCCCAGGTTCACCACCCAGCTTCCTTCCAATGGAGCCAGATAGCCGAGCCTGGTGCCGTCAGGGGCAAAGAGCACAGAGTCAATAATGCTGAAGGGTGGCTGTCCAGGCACCGTCGTTTGTCCAATGCCATCCACGATGTAACCAAGCACCTCCGTCGAGGCTCTGCTCTTGAAAATTGCCCACTTCCCAGTTAGATACGACTTTTCGGCCATAAAATGCTCCTTGTAGCTGTGGCAGATATCCATTGCGGCCTCGTGGTCTGTTTTGACGAGGCTGTTCAATATTACGGGACCTGAGTTGCTGGTGGCACTGTGATTCTATCCAGCCTTGAAACGACTGAGGTAGACCCAGCGGTACGGCAGGATGCGTCTGGTACTGCGTTATCGAGAACGCTCCTTGTCCGCTTGAGTCCAGCTGTGTACTGGGTTCTCGTGCTGGCGTGGTGATGGTAGAGTCCGTCCCTTTCCAAAATCGCTGCGGAGAGCAAGGGATGCGCACCCTGGGAATTCTCGTGCTGCTGGTTGGAGTCGTGATGCTCATCAGCGCGCTCGCCATGGACACTACTGTCGGCACCATGTCTGGCGATCGAGTGAACAACATAGGCCTCATTGCTGCCAGAGAACAGAGAACTATCATTGCCGGCATTGCACTGATTATAGGCGTGCTGCTTGTAGTCCTTGGGAAAAGGAATGTGCCTACGCCTTCAGTTGCCTTTGACACTCGGTCATGTCCGTATTGCGCAGAGACTATCAAGTGTGCCGCCGTTAAGTGTCGATTCTGCGGCGCGGATGTGGAAGCGATTCCGGCTCCCAATGGGCCGCCTCCTCTAACTTATGGGTGGACGGTGAATATCGCATGTAAGCCCGGAGAAGAGTTCGATGGGCGTCTTGCGAAGCTTGAAGAACTTCAGTTGCCAATATTCTCCAGTGCTGAGTCCATAATTGTGGTTGGCCCATACGCGGAGAAGAAAAAGGCAGACTCAGTGAAAAGAAGGCTTAGTGCAGTCCACTATATGCATGGAGAACTGGACTGGATAGAGAGGAAGTAGATATCCCCGCTGTTTATCGATTTCAGTGCAGAACCGCCTCCGGGCGGTTTTTTATTACCTGGAGAAACACATGACCACCGCAGCGCACCACTCTCCGATGACAACCATCAAACTCTACGGCGCGCTCCGGCAGTTCGGCCGGGAGTACCGTATGCTCGTCGGGTCGAGTGCGGAAGCGATCAAGGCCTTGTGCGTGCAGATTCCAGGCCTCGAGCGCTTCCTCGCCAATGCCCACCTGCGAGGTATGGAGTTCGCTGTATTCCGTGGGAAACGGAACATTTCCCAAGATGAGCTGCAGTTCGGGGGCGCCGAGGAGATTCGCATTGCTCCGGTCATGCGTGGCCGGAAGCGTGGCGGGTTGGTGCAGACGATTGTGGGTGTTGCCCTTATCGTGGCGGCGACCATCATGGCCGGCCCAGGTGGTTTCGCCGCTGCTGGTGGTCTGACGGGGGCTATGGGGACAGCCGGTGTGGCGATGGCGATCGGCGGCGTCATCCAAATGCTCAGCCCCCAAGCCAAGGGCCTGAAGCAGAGCGCGGCGCCGGAGAACCTGCCCAGCTACGCCTTCGGCAGCGCCAGAAACACTACCGCCAGCGGGAACCCGGTGCCGATCTGCTATGGGAAGCGCCGCTGGGGTGGAGCGATTATTTCGGCGTCGATTTACGCGGAAGATAAAGCGTAGCATCATTGTGCTATCTTTTTTGCGAGACTAGCCTCATGCTAAATTTTGTTAAGAACTATATGGAGAAGCTGTTTATATGGTTTGAAGAGTTTGTGTCTCCAGAGGAGGCCGGAAATTTGAATGTTCGCCCTTTATTTGGGTTGTTTATGTTGGGTGGTTTCTTAGTAGTATCTGTTTTTGTTTTTGATCTGGTGCTTACAGTAATGCATCCTGCAAAGGATTGGCATGGCGCGTTTGGTGACTTTTTTGGTGGTATTGTTAACCCAATTTTGACTTTTCTGAGTTTTATGGGACTTTTAATTACAATTGTAATGCAAAGGGTGGAGCTTAGAGAGACTAGAAGGGAGTTGGAGAAATCCGCAAAAGCTCTTGAGGAGCAGTCGTCACATTTCAAGTTGCAGAATTTTGAGTCTTCATTTTTCAAGATGATTGAGATACAGAGGTCGTGTGTTGCTAGTATGGCCTTTGGAAGTGTCTCTGGTAGGCGGGCGTTTTCTGGTTTTTGTAAAACTCTGAATAGTTTTTTGGTGCGGGAAAATGTTAATTTAAGTTCGAGAAAAGCTCAGCATGAATTGGTTGATGAGTTAAGAATTAAGAATGGTTGGAGGAATTTTTGGGATCAGTATCAGTTGGAGGTTTCAAATTATTTTTCCAATCTGATGGTGTTGATTAGGTTTCTCGATGGATGGCAAGAGAATGATAGGGTATATATCGAGATTTTGCGCTCGCAGTTCTGTGATGAAGAAAGGGTTTTGCTTCTTTACTACGGAATTTATCACGGTGGCTACATTGGTCAGAGTATTATCAGGCTCGGATTAGTCGAGGGTCTCAATTTAAATAAGCTTACTTTTCAGAAAGATACTTCACTTTTGAAATAATCATCTTGTTGTCAAAGCCCGCTTCGGCGGGCTTTTTCATGCCCGGAGCAAAGCATGAGCGCAGTTCACCAGCACCTGGCCGGCCGCAAGGGCGGCAGTAGCAAGCCGAAACAGCCGGTCGAGGCACCCGACAGCCTGCGCTCGGTCGCGACGGCCAAGATCCTGCTTGCCGTGGGCGAAGGCGAGTTCGCCGGCGTTCCGAGCGAGCGCGATATCTACCTCGACAACACCCCATTGATGGACCCGAGCGGTAACCTGAATTTCCCCAACGTTAAGTGGGAGTGGCGCGCGGGGGCGGTGGACCAGAACTACATCCCTGGCATCCCTGCCGTTGAGAACGAAACCAGCGTCAACGTCGAGTTGCGCAGCGATACGCCCTGGGTGCGCTCGCTGAGCAATACCCAGCTTTCCGCAGTGCGTCTGCGCTTCGCCTGGCCAGCGCTCCAGCAGCAGGACACCAACGGCAACATCGGCGGGTATCGGATCGAATATGCCGTAGATCTGGCCACCGACGGCGGCGCCTATCAGGAGGTGCTGCGCGAGGCCGTCGATGGCAAGACCACCACCCGCTACGAGCGCTCCCGCCGGATCGACCTGCCGGTGGCCACCAATGGCTGGCAGGTGCGCGTCCGCCGCCTGACGCCGAACCAGAACAACAACCGCATCGCCGACACCATGCTGGTCGCCGGCTACACCGAGGTGATCGACGCGAAGCTGCGCTACCCGAACACGGCCCTGCTGTACGTCGAGTTCAGCGCACAGCAGTTCAGCAACATTCCGGCTGTCACAGTCGACTGCCGCGGGCGGAAGGTCCAGGTGCCGAGCAATTATGATCCGGAGACCCGGGCCTACCTCGGCATCTGGGACGGCACGATGAAACAGGCCTGGACCGACAACCCGGTCTGGCACACCTACGACATCGTGACCAATGATCGCTTCGGTGTGGGTAAACGCATCAAGGCCTGGATGGTAGACCGTTGGGAGATGTACCGGATTTCCCAGTACTGCGACCAGTTGGTGCCGGACGGGAAGGGCGGCCAGGAGCCGCGACACACCTGCAACCTGAACCTGCAAAGCCGCGCCGGGGCCTGGGAGCTGCTGCGTGACCTCACCGCGATCTACCGTGGTATGGCGTACTGGGCCCAGGGCCAACTGAAGATCCAGGCGGATATCCCGCGCGCCACCGACGTCGATTTCGCCTACACCCGGGCCAATGTCATCGACGGCCGCTTCAGCTACGGCTCGGCCAGTGAGCGTACTCGCTACAGCCGTGCCTTGGTCAGCTACGACAATCCGGCGAACAACTACGACACCGACGTGGCTGTGGCCACCGATAAGCGCCTGCAGCGGCGTTACGGCGACAACCAGGTCGAGGTGGCGGCCATCGGCTGCACCCGCGAGAGTGAGGCCCAGCGGCGCGGAAAATGGGCAATCCTGACCAACAGCCAGGATCGCACGATAACGTTCCGTACCGGGATGGACGGAGCAATTCCGCTGCCGGGATGGGTGATTCCGGTGGCTGACTCGCTGCTGGCCGGACGGGAGATCGGCGGGAGGATTTCCGCGGTCGCTGGCCGAGTGATCACCTTGGATCGCGATACCCAGGCAAAGGTTGGCGACCGGCTGCTCCTGAACCTGCCCAGCGGTAAGGCTGAGGCGCGAACCGTGCAGTCGGTAACCGGGCGCGCGGTGACCGTGACGACAGCCTACAGCGAGACCCCGCTACCGGAACTGGTCTGGACCCTCGATGCCGACGACCTGACGGTGCCGCTCTACCGTGTGATGAAAGTCAGCCAGCCGGAGCGGGGTGTCTTTGAGATCACTGCGTTGCAGTACGAGCCCGGGAAATTCTCGGCGATCGACACTGGTGCCAAGTTGGAGAGCCGGCCGATCAGCGTTATCCCGATCACCACCGTGGCGCCGCCGGCGAGCGTCACGCTGACCTCGCACTACCAGTTCGATCAGGGGTTGGCGGTTAGCACGATGACCATCGCCTGGCCTGCTGTAGAAGGGGCGGTGGCATACGACGTCGAGTGGAAGAAGGACAGCGGCAACTGGATCCGCCTGCCGCGTGCCGGCACCACCAGCGTCGATGTGACCGGCATCTACGCAGGTGGATATCTGGCGCGAGTGCGTGCGGTGTCGGCCTTCGACATCACGTCGGTCTGGAAGAGTTCGATCCTGACCCAGCTCAGCGGTAAGACCGGCGCGCCGCCGGCGCTGGCGTTCCTGCATACCACCAGCGGGCCGTGGAAGATCGGCCTGGAGTGGGGATTCCCGGCCAGTGGCGCGGCGGACACCGCCTACACCGAGATCCAACAGTCGGTTACCCCGGGCGGCAGCGAACAGAACGCAACTGCCCTGGGCTTGTTCGCGTACCCGACCGACACCCATACGCTGACCTCACTGGCGGCCGGCGCTCGCCTGGCCTTCCGCGGGCGGCTGATCGACCGGACCGGCAACGTCGGCCCCTGGTCGGCCTGGGTCGACGGTATCAGCTCGACGGATGCGAGCGAGTACAACGAACTGATCACCAAGGAGTACGTCGAGTCCGCGCTGGGCGAGCAGTTCTTCGCCGACATCGATCAGATGCAGGTCGATATCAGTGGCTTGCAGGACCAGATCGACAATCTGACCGATGTGCTGGCCTACGACCCGACGAAGACCTACGCGAAGAACGATATCGTGCGGGTCGGCAACCGGCTGTATCAAGCGAAGCAGGCGGTGCCGCTCAACGCCTCGCCGCCGAACGCGACCTACTGGGCCGACATCGGACAGTCGATCGAGACGGCCAACGGCCTGGCCCAGCAGGTGGCCACCAACACCGCGGATATCACCGAGCTCGACGGTAAGGTCGAAGCGGCGGCTTCGAGCCTGGATGTTCTGCAGGCTGCCGCCCGCCGGGAGCCGGCGACCGGAGAGAAGGCCGATGCGCTGAAGGGCTGGGACACCATTGCTCGAGCCGCCACCGAAGTCACCGTGCGGGCGAACGAGGACGAAGCGCAGGCGAAGCGGACGAGCTTGCTTGAAGCGCGGACCGTGACGGCGGAGGGCAGGATCGCAACCGTCGAGTCGGTCGTTGCGTCGAACAATGCTGTAACCGTCCAGCGATTGGATCAGCTCACCGGCCAGGTTGCGAGCAACGCCTCGGCGATCAGCACCGAACAGACCGTCCGTGCCAACGCGGACAGCGCCCTGGGGCAGCGGGTGGATACCGTCAGTGCGCGCACCGATACCAACGAGGCGAACATCCAGACCACATCTCAAGCGGTTACCTCGCTGGATGGCAACGTCAAGGCGCTCTACAGCGTGAAGCTCCAGGCGCATGCCAATGGCCAGAAGTACGCCGCTGGCTGGCAACTGGGCTTCGACAGCGGTACGAGCGTGACGACCATGGCGTTCCAGGCTGATCGGTTCCTCTGGTTCAACAGTTCCAGCGGGCAGACCGTGGCGCCGGTCTCGATCGTCGGCGGCCAGATGTTCATCAACAACGCGATGATCCAGGATGGGTCAATCACCAATGCGAAGATCGGCAACGTGATCCAGTCGACCGCCCTCGGTGCCAACGGCGAGCCGCTGTGGAAGTTGGATAAGGGCGGCGCGTTCACAATGAACAGCGCCACGTCTGGCGGCTTCATGAGGCAGACAGCGGAGGCCACCAAGGTCTACGACGCGAATCTTGTGCTGCGGGTACAGATCGGGAATCTAGACGTATGAGCTACGGAATCCGCCTGAGAAATGCGGCCGGCTCCATCCTGATGGAGCTCACCGGCCAATCGGCGCGCACGGTCTACCGGCAGTCGCTCGGCGCCATCACCAACGGGATGACGGTGACGGTGCCGGGTTTTGATCCTGCGCGCGGTGTTGTGTTCATCATCGCGAGCGGAAACGAATTCGGTGAAGTGCCCCGATACACAATTTCCGGAAGCGTGGTGACGTTCCACTGGAACGGTTCATCCGGAACAACTTATGTACTGCATGCGGTGATGTTCTCATGAGCTACGGAGTATTAATTCGCGGGGATGCTGGGCAAACAATAATCGACGATAGTAATCCGTGCATTCATTTCGCTGCGTCGGGAACTTATGGACATACGACCGGCAGAGAAACTGTTATTCAATATGCCTTTCCAATACAGTCCCCGTATGAGCCGTATGTCTTCGTGCGCCCAAATGGTCCGCATCAAATCTATTTGTTCAGGCATATCGGCGCCCCGGGGAACTGGACTGGATTTGCATTCTGGCAGACGATCTATCGGGACGTGGACCCTCCAATCTACGGCGGAAAGTGGAAAGCTGGCGCGGTCATGTTGCCGAAAACCGGTGGGTGGGGAATGCAGGTTTTCGACTCCCAGTCGCGTGTGATGTTCGACAGTAACCGGGACATCGTTCGCTATGTCGGTGGCGCACAGGTTTGGAATAAGTATTCGTACAACCCGAGCTGGCCAGGCGGGATGGCACTACAAACGTGGTATCTGCCGTTCACATATGGAGTTGAGGCCTACTTCCAAGTCAGCTATTTCAATGTCAAAGCATTCATAACGTTAGAAGCGCCGCGCATAGGTTTTCTTGAGAACTCAATGAGCTTGATATTTGTTTCATCAGTTGTAGAGTTTGAAACTAACCATCAGTTCAATTGGCCGCTTATTGTAGTGGCGTAAATATATCTGGAGGACTATATGGCTTGGTATTCCACAGGCATGGTTGCTGTCACGCTGAATTCGCCGACAGTCACCGGCACTGGGACCGCATTTTCCGCCAACGCCCGGGTCGGCGATGCATTTCGCGGACCCGATGGGCGTTGGTACGAGGTCACAAACGTCGCCAGTTCGACGGTCATCTCGATCAAACCCAACTACCAGGGCAGCACGGCCAGCGGCCAGGCCTATGCGGTGGCGCCGATCTTGGGCTACGACAAGGACCTGTCGGATCGATTCAACTTGATCGCCAACCAGTGGGGGGCAACCCTGGCGGGGATCAAGCCCTGGGCGCTCTCTGCAAATGCGGCGGCAGCGCGGGGGGATCTCGGCCTCGGCAGTGCGGCTGTCCGCGAAGCGCTTGGTAGTTCGGGCGCGCTGTATTCGCGAGACAGTATTCTCGGCGCTGTTTCGCAGTCGAGCGGAGCGCCTACCGGGGCAGTAATCCAACGCGGCAGCAACGCGAATGGTGAGTTCGTGAGGTTCGCTGATGGAACGCAAATATGCATAGTCACGTTGTTGGGTGATGGTAGTCAGCAGCCAAATACGTCTATATCACTGCCCCTGCCGGCTGCATTTCTGGGTAATTGGAGCACCGGTGTCAGCGTGAGTTGGGCGTCGCATGTGAGCAACCCTTCTGTTGCAAACGGGCTGAAAGTTGCCTATGCAAACGGCTCGACATTGTTCTTCATCCTTCAGGACGCGCTGGCCACTAATCGTTTGATTTTCACTTTGGTAGGGAGATGGTTCTGATGATCATCAAGTTGTCACCGTACGCACCACTGCCAGGCAGCGACGAGCACCTGTCGCTGGTCAGGATTGGCGATGTGCTCACTGTGAACGGCCAGTCGTTCGACTTCACACCGCTACCGGAGGGGGGTGAACTGCCGGCTGAGGCGATTGGATCAGTGTGGTTCGCTGGTCCCGCAGTGCGACGTGCCGACCGGCTGGAACTGAGCCTGCGGTTCCCGCTGTCTGGTGATGCCAGTGCCGCCGCTCGTTTCCCCGAGCCGTTGCTGATCGAGGCCGATGGCCCGGTGGAGTTACCGCGATGATCGATTGGAGCAAGGTAAAGACCGCTGAACAGCAGGCGCAAGAACGCTGGCAGGCTGAGTGCGATGCCGCCGCCGCAGCGCGGGCGAATGCCTACCGTCTAGAGAGTGACCCGCTCAAGACCGAGGCCGAGTTCGATGCTATCAAGGCCGGCACCGAGCCGGACTACCGCGCCTGGGTCGCGAAGGTCGAGGAGATCAAGGCCAGGTATCCTCTGCCGGATCAGCTACCAGCCTGACAACACCTATCGACGAACGAAAGCCCGCCCTGCGCGGGCTTCGTCGTTTCTGGAGCTCACATGCCCATCACTGAGCAGCAGTTGCTGCATGTCCTCCCGAACGCCGGCCCTCGAGCCGGCGTTTTTGTTGGTGCGCTGAACCGCGGGATGACGCGCTTCGGTATCACTTCGCCGGTGCGCGCGGCGGCGTTCCTGGCGCAGATCGGGCACGAGAGCGCCCAGTTGACCCGGCTGGTGGAGAACCTCAACTACAGCGCCAGCGGCCTGGCTGCGACCTGGCCGAGCCGGTACCTCGGCGCCGACGGCCAGCCCAACCCCCTGGCGCAGCGCCTGGCGCGCAACCCCCGAGCCATCGCCAACAACGCCTACGCCTCGCGCAACGGCAATGGCGACGAGGCGTCCGGCGATGGCTGGTGCTACCGCGGGCGCGGGCTGCTGCAGATCACCGGCCGGGCGAACTACCGCGCCGCCGGCGCCGGGCTGGGCCAGCCGCTGGAGCAGGAACCCGAGCTTCTCGAGCAACCGGAGTGGGCGGCGATCTCGGCGGCCTGGTGGTGGGCCAGTCACGGCTTGAACGACCTGGCCGACCGCGGCGAGTTCGCCGCCATCACTCGGCGCATCAACGGCGGCACGAACGGCCAGGCGGAGCGCCTGGCGCTGTGGGAGCGGGCGAAGAGGGTGCTGTCGTGATCTCCGCCCGTGCTTTATCGGTCGCGCTGGCCTGCCTGCTTCTGGTCGGCCTCGGCGCCGCCGGCGGTGTCTGGCTCGGCGCGCGGCACTACCGGCCGCAGCTCGATGCTGCGCTGGCGGATCTGGTCGCCTGCCGTGCCGCTCGTGGGAGCCTGGAGGCCGCAGTAGTGGAGCAGGGCGGGCAGATTGCCGCGCTGCGTCAGGCTGGTGAGCAGCGCGCCCGGGATGCCGCGCAGGCTGTGGATCGGGGACGGCAGCAGGCCGCGGAGCAGTATGCCGAAGCCCAGCGCCTGGTACGTGAGCGAACCGCCGGTGAGCAGTGTGCGGCCGCCGAGGCGGTCATTGATCAGGAGTTGGGTCTATGAGGATGGTGCTGATGCTGGTGGTGTTCGCGCTGGCGGGATGCGCCGGCCAGGTCGAGCCTGAGCCGCGCACGGTGCGCGTAGAAGTTCCGGTGGCGGTGCCGTGCCGGGTGCCGGCGATCGAGGTTCCGGCCTGGGCCGCGGCGGGGGTGCGAAAAGGCGACGACTTGCAGGCCAAGGTCCGCGCGCTGCTGGCCGAGCGGCGGCAGCGGATCGGGTATGAAGCCCAACTGCTGGCTGCCAACAGGGCCTGTCAGAATTAGGAGTAGACTACAGCCTTTTCCTACGGAGCAGGGCGATGCTGGTCATTCGATTCAAGGGCTGGTCGGTGAAACTCGACCACCAGGTGGGTGGAGCAGGGAAGTTCGGCATCTGGTCATTCCACGGCTCGGAGAGCAGCTACGTCCCAGACATGCAGACGATTCTCCGGCATGCAGCGATCCGGCCGGCGGAGCCGAAGGAAAGCGGCGAAGTCGAGGTATTCATCTGCGACGCGCGCATGCCGCAGAATGAGTGGCGTGCCATAGGGACGGGCGTTGCTGCCTATGAGGCGGAGCGCTGAGTCTAACTCCGTCTGGGCGTGGATGTTGAGAGCTAGCTGTTTTGCTAGTGGTTGCGGTGTTGTTGGCTACCGAAACTGCGCGCTCGAAGCACGGAAGGAACGCCATGGATATCGAACGGACGCATATTCACAGCCAGCACGGCATCAACTTCAGCTTGGCGATCATTCGCCTCGCATGGGCGGAGCGCAGCCGGCTGCTTCACATGAAGTACTGTCCGTCAGTGAAAGCCAGTCACGCGACTGCTGATCTTGCGGTTGAGGTTTTCGACCGGATGCAGGCAAAGGACCGACCTTGCATACTGAGGGTTTTTGTCTCGCTGCCCCTGACCCGAGCTCAGGCTGACTCTCTGAACCAGCAGCGTGTCACCGTTGCTGGCATGGTCGGTATGCTTGCGGGTGTAGCCGGTAAACGCATCAACACTTTTGTTGGAGTTGGCAGCGGCCTTGCAGTTCGTTGGGCGACCCAAGAGAGTCTGCCGACTTACCACTCCGGTGATGTCGTAATCAGCGTTGAAGGGGAGGTGTCCGGCGGGATCGGGCCTCAGCATTCGGTCAAGTCGGAGATCGTCCAGAGCGCGGGAGAGCCCGCATGAATGATGTCATCCAGTTCGCCATCTGGACTGTAGTCATTGTTGCGGTCGGTCACCTAGTGCGCAACAGGGAGGTCCGTAAGTGGCTTGGGATCGCTGTGTTTGTTGCGGCTTGGGTGCTTATTCTTCGATTCTCCTCGGTTAAGTTGGCAGGCTTTGGTCTTGATATCTTGGGGATTTGCCTTGGCATCCTCGGGGTTGACCTTTTTTTTCGACGGGACAAGTTCTCAAAAGCAGATGAATGATGGCGTGCAGGCCGACCGGAGGCTCTAGGGCGGCCACCGCCACGGTCGGAAATCTGCGGGTATTTGCTCGACGAGTTGCAGCGTGCCGCCGGCGTCGAGTTCGATCAGCAGGCCGCGCACGACGCCCGAGCGCTCAAGCGCCTGGCCCAGGCGGAGGTATGTTATCCCGTCGAGCGGATCCCGGCTGATGTAGCCCAGGCGCTGTCGTGCGGGTGCGGGCCCGTGGTAGATCCCCTCGCTGTCCACCGTCCCGACAGCACGGCCGCCGTCGAGCACGTCGTAGCAGCAGTCCGCGCAGTAGTGCGTCTCGCGCGTTATGCCGTGCTCGATCGCCCAGGAGTACATGCCGAGCGCGTCGGTGACCATGTCGTGGCGGTCCTGCAGGCCCACGATTCCGCACTGGTAGAGCTCATTTGCCTCGCCCACCAAGTACTGATACTGCTCATCCGCGGCGTACAGCCAGGCGGCATGCTGCCGCATCGCGGCGAGCCATTGGGTGACGCGCTGGTGGTGGCAGATGCGGGGGTCGGAGTAGGACATAGGAAATCTCCGGCGGGCGAGTGGGCCGGAAATTATGCTGTATGAATATCCAGTGTTCGAGAGCGACCGACGAGCGGAGAGTGGCGCATGGGAATGCCATGGAAGGGGCTGAAATCATTTCCGCAATTTATGCATCGACCCAGGCAGCAAGCGGCATCCAGAGAATGAGAAATGGCTAAATTGCGGAAACGAAATCCAGCCGAAACCCGCGTAAACCTTGAATTCAGCGATAGACTTGAAAACCGTCGAAGGGGAGACTCTTCCGTGAGTTCGAATCTCACCGCCTCCGCCATATCCGCGTACTGAAAAGCCCCGCTGAGCGGGGCTTTTGCATTTTCGGGGCGCCGATCTTCCGCACTTCCGGGTCGTTTCCGCAGCCTGCCCGGCGTCGATTCGATGACTCTCCGATTTCGTCGGGTAATGGCTTCAGATCACGAAGAAGCCGTGGGTTCCGTCGCGACCGAGTTGCTCCACCAGGCCGAACTCCCAGTCCAGGTAGCCCTGCATCGCTTCGCGCGGATTGTCGGTACCTTCGTAGGGGCGGCGGTAGCGGTCGATGCGCGGCGACGCCAACAGGCTTTCGCCGTCTTCCGTCGGCAGGCCCGCGGCGACCCAGGCGCTGGTGCCGCCGTCGAGAAGGAACACCGGCTTGCCGCTGAGTGCCTGGACTTCCGCCACGGCGAAGCGTGCCAGCAGGCTGCTGCCGCAGGTGAGTACGTAGCGCTCGGCCGTGCCCAGCCGTTCCAGTGCCTGCTTCAACTGGCTGCGCAATACCCAGGCGGCGCCGGGGATGTGGCGTTTCGCATAGTTGGCGCTGGCGGTGAAGTCGAGCACCCGGGTGCCCGGTTCGCCCAGCCAGTCGGCGAGGGTGGTCGGGTCGATGGTGTCGGCCCGGGGTTGCCTCGGCAGCGGCGCGCTCCAGGCGCCCCTCTCGCTGAAGTCGGCGTCGGAGAGTCCGTCCAGTACCGCGACCTGCCAGCCCATCTGGGCCAGCCAGGAGGCGCTCATGTTGGCGCGTACGCCATCGTCGTCCACCAGTACCAGGCGCGCGCCGCGCACGCTGGCGACATGGTCGGTTTCCTGAACCAGCTGGCCTCCGGGCGTGGAGCGGGAGCCAGGCAGGTGACCGGCTTCGTATTCCTCGGGCGTGCGTACGTCGAGCAGGTAGGTGGTGCGGTCGTGCTCGTCCTGCCATTGGGCCAGACCGGCCAGGTCGAGGCGTTCGACGCCGGCGCGGTCGGCGACGGCACGGGCGCGCTGGGCGGCGGCCTTGCGAGTGTCCTGGGAGATCGCACCGAAGCGTCGCGTCTGGCCGTGTTCCAGTTGCTGACCGGCCAGCGTCCAGCCGATGGTGCCGTTGCGTAATGCCGCCACCGGGTTGGGGATGCCGGCGTTGAGCAGCGACTGGGTACCGATGATGCTACGAGTGCGCCCGGCACAGTTGACTATCACCCGGGTGCGCGGGTCCGGCGCCAGTTCGGCGACGCGCAGCACCAGTTCGGCGCCGGGCACGCTGATGCCGCCGGGGATACTCATGGTCTGGTATTCGTCGAAACGACGGGCATCCAGGATCACCGCGTCGGCCCTGGCGTCGAGCAAAGCCTGTACTTCCTCCGCGGCCAGCGATGGCGTGTGGCGCTCGGCCTCCACCAGTTCGCCGAAGGCCTTGCTTGGCACGTTCACATCCCTGAACAGCTCGCCGCCGGCGTTGCGCCAACCGGACAGGCCGCCATCGAGCAAGGCCACGTCGCTGTAGCCGAGGTCGAGGAGGCGTTGCGCGGCGACCGGCGCCAGGCCTTCGCCGTCGTCGTAGACGGTAATCGGCGTGTCGCGGCGCGGCACCCGGGCATGGATCTCCAGTTCCAGCCTGGACAGCGGCAGGTTGGTGGCGAACAGGGGATGGGCCTGGGCGAACGGGTCCTCCTCGCGCACGTCGAGCAGCGCCAGCTCCCGGCGGGCGAGGAGAGCGGCGCGGATATCGTGGAAGGTGCGTACGGCGATCTGGCTCATGCGGGGTTCTCTTTCGACAGGTCCCAGATATTGGGCAAGCGGCTGTTGGAATAGCCGGAAATGAAGGGTTTTTCCTCACCTTCGGCGCTGAACACGGCACGCCGTACCGCACCGATATTGGCGCCGTAGACGTGGATACTGATGGATGTGCGGTCGCTGAAGGCGTTGCTCACCTGGTGCACGTCGCCAATGCGTGGCGACAGCGCTTCGACCTCGCCGGGCTCCAGGCGTCGACGGGCTCCGCTGGGATGCGGACGCCCCCCCGCATCGAAGGCGTACGGCTGCGAGTATTCGGCCCCGCGGAGCATGCCGATCAGGCCCCAGACCCGATGATCGTGTACCGGTGTGATCTGGCCCGGCCCCCAGACGAAGCTGACCACCGAGAAGCGCTGCCGTGAGTCGACATGCAGCAGGTACTGTTGGTAGCGCTGTGGATCGGGGCGGGCGCAGTCTTCCGGCAGCCAGTCGTCCTGGTGCACCAGCTCGGCCAGCAGGGGGTGGGCTTGGGCGAGCAGGGTGGATTCGTCGGGACGGCTGTCGAGCAGTGTCGCCAGCTCGCCGATGAACTGGCGCAGGCGGTCGAGGCGCAGGATGGATGACATGCGGGGATTCACTCCGGGAAGTTCTGGCGGTACGGTAGCAAACGCTTTTTTATTCCTGAAATGCATTTTGCATCTAAGCTAATATGCGAGAAATGCAATTGGTGCCGGCCCCATGAAAATCGATGACATCGACGCCTTCGTCGCGGTGATCCGCAACGCTTCCCTGAGCCAGGCCGCCGAGAGCCTGGGCCTGACCCAGTCTGCGATCACCCGGCGGGTACAGAGCCTGGAGGAGTCCCTCGGAGTGGCATTGCTGGACCGCAATACCAAGCCGCTCAAACCCACCGCCAGCGGACTGCGGGTCTACGAACAGTGCCGGCGGGTGCTGCGCGAGGTGGATGGCCTGCGTGAACTGGTGGCCGGTGACGCCACACCAAGTGGCGTGCTGCGCCTGGGCGTGCCGCAGAGTATCGGCGAGGTGGTGTTGCTGGATGCCCTTCGGCGGCTGGCCGACGAGTACCCGGAGCTGCGCGCGCAGGTCGGCACTGGCTGGGGCAGCCATTTGCTGGCGCGCCTGGAGAATGCCGAACTGGACGCGGCAGTGGTGTTGTTTCCGCCAAGCAAGGTGTTCCCCGAAGAACTCGGCGCCACGCCCCTAGGGCGCATGGAACTCTGCGTGGTGGTCGCCCGCGACAGTGCCATCCAGGCGCGACGCCTGCTCGATTGCTACCACCATGGCTGGGTGCTCAACCCCGATGGCTGCGGCTTCCGTGCCGGCCTGCAACGGGCCCTGGCCGATCAGGGCCTGGGCCTGCAACTGAACCTCGAGACTTTCGGCAGCGAGCTGCAACTGGGCCTGGTCGCCGCGGACCGGGGTCTCGGCCTGGTGCCGGCGCCGGCCCTGGCGCGTAGCCGCTACCGCGATCAGTTGCAGGTGCTGCAACTGGAGGATTTCCAGCCGCTGATCCAGCTCTGGCTGGTGCGTCCGCGCCTGCTGGGCAATCTGGAGACGCCGGCACGGCTGTTCGGCAGGGCGGTGGCCGAGGGGTTGGATATGCAAGCCGGTTGAGTAGCGGCGCCGGGAGATCCCCGGGAGACGGGAGCGTGAATGAGAAGGGGCTGCAGTCGGGATCAACATTCCCCTGCGAGCCCCTTTTCGCTTCAGAGGGAAGAGGGAGCGAGGGCGGCTACGCATAGTGTCCGCCTTGGGAAACGCAAAGACGGAAAAGCTAAATATGCGCGTTTAGCATATTAAGATATGAAAAAAATGAATTTCCATCATGTAGTTTCAGCCTGTAGCTTCTAAGAAAAGCACCCATGCAGATGTTTTTCTTATAACGACAGCCGCCAACCTTATCAGTCGAGCGGCCCAGGCGAGGGCAACAGCGTGAGCGTGGAAATTCTCGGCATGATCACCGCCACACCGAGTTCCGAGGTGGACCAGCCGTTGGGGGAGGCTGTGGACGCCGGTTTCGTCCGGCGTTTCGCCCAGGCCCATGAGGACGCCGGCTTCGACCGGGTGCTGGTGGGGTATTTCAGCAATGCCGCCGAGGGCGCGGTGGTCAGTTCCTTCGTCGCCGCTGCCACCCGGCGCCTTGGCGTTCTCCTGGCCTATCGCCCGGGGGTGATTGCAGCGCCGCTGGCGGCACGCCAACTGGCTACCCTGGATCAGTTCAGCGAGGGCCGCCTGGCCCTGAACGTAGTCAGTGGTGGTAACGACGAGGACCTCGCGCGCGATGGCGACTACCTCGACCATGACCGCCGCTACGCCCGTACCGACGAATACCTGCAAGCCCTGCGTGCTATCTGGACCGCCACGGGACCGGTGGATTTCGACGGCGAGTTCTACCGCTTCCAGGGCGCCTCGCCAGCGGTGCGCCCGCGCCAGTCGCCGCACATACCGATCTATTTCAGTGGCTCCTCCGACGCAGCCATCGAGGTCGCCGCCAGGCACGCCGACACCTACATGCTCTGGGGCGAGCCGCTGGCCGCGGTCGACGGGCATATCCGCCGAGTGCGCGCCGCCGCCAAGGCCCAGGGACGCGATCTGCGCTTCTCGGTGTCATTCCGGCCGATCGTCGCGGATACCGAGGAGGCCGCCTGGAAGCGTGCCGCCGAGGTGCTCGAACAGGTCCGCGAGAACCGTGCGCGCCTCGGTCTGCCGCTGCGCGACCACCAGCCGCAGAATGTCGGTTCGCAGCGCCTGCTGGCCGCTGCCGAGCAGGGCGAAGTGCTCGACAGCCGTTTGTGGACCGGCGTGGCCCGGCTGACCGGGGCGCGCTGGAACTCCACCGCCCTGGTAGGCACCCCCGAGCAGGTTGCCGCTGCGCTTGGCGAGTACTACCGGCTGGGCGTCTCGACCTTCCTGATTCGAGGCTTCGATCCGCTCGGCGACGCCGTGCGCTACGGCCAGGGCCTGATTCCCGCCATACATGACCATATCGCCCGCCTGCCGCTGTTGCGGCACGCCGGTTGAGGAGCTCCGATGAAACTCAAGCAATACCTGCTAACCAGCTTCGCCACGCTTCTGCTCGGTGCCTCCCTGGCCCAGGCCGCAGAGCTGCCGACGTTGCGTGTGGGCGACCAGAACTACTACAACGTTCGGGCTTCCATGGAGGCCTCGGGAGTTCTCGAAGGCGCGCCTTACCAGGTCGAATGGAAGCATTTCCAGTCCGCCGCGCCGGTGGCCGAAGGGTTGCAGGCCGGAGCGCTGGACCTGGGTTTCCTCGGCGACTCGGGCTTCATCTTCCTCGCCGCCAAGGGTGCGCCGGTGAAGCTGGTCGGCGTCTCGCGGCAGAACCCCGATACCATAGCCCTGCTGGTGCCGAAGGATTCTCCGGTGCGCAGCATTGCCGATCTCAAGGGCAGGAAAGTCGCCTACTGGCCCGGTGCCTGGAGCCAGCAACTGACCTTGCGCGCGCTGGAGAAAGCCGGCCTGCCGAAGGACTACGTGGAGTTCGTCAAGCTGATGCCGATCGACGCCGCCGCCGCCTTGCCGCGCGGCAGCATCGATGCCTTTCCGGTGTGGGAGCCGTATATCTCGCAGCAGATCGTGGTTTCCGGCGCACGGCCGATTCTCACCGCCCGCGACCTGATGCCGGGGCTGTCCAGCATCGCCGCCAACGCTGCTTCCATCGAGCCCAGGCGCGCGCAGATCGCCGACTTCCTCGGCCGCCTGCGCAAGGCACGGGCCTGGGTCGAGGCACACAAGGAGCAGTACGCCGACCTCTGGGCGCAGAAGGCCAATCTCGACCGGGCAGTCTCCCGCCATTGGATCGGCCAGGCCGGCATGAGCGTCGGCCCGGTAGACGCCCAGGCCGCCACCGACTACCAGGAGACCGCGGATTTCCTGCTGCAGACCGGTGCCTTGCCCAAGCCGTTCGACACTTCCACGGTGATCGACACGTCCTTCAACGAAGCCTTCCACTGAGTACGGACCATGAGCATCCAGTTTCTCGGCATGATCGGCCATCGCCTGGCCTCGGAGACCCTCGCGCCGGTCGGACCTATCCTCGACAAGCCTTACATCGCCGCTTTCGCACGCGCCCACGAAGAGGCCGGCTTCGATCGAATCCTGGTCGGCTACTGGTCGGACCAGCCGGATGGATTCCTGGTGGCCGCCGCCGCTGGCCTGGCCACTTCCCGGATCGGTCTGCTGCTGGCGCACCGCCCCGGTTTCGTCGCCCCGACCCTGGCCGCGCGCAAGCTGGCGACCCTCGAACACCTCCTCGACGGGCGCCTGGCGGTGCATATCATCAGCGGCGGCAGCGACGCCGACCAGCGCAAGGACGGCGATTATCTCGACCACGACCAGCGCTATGCCCGCAGCGACGAATTCATCGAACTGCTCAAGCGCACCTGGACCAGCACCGAACCCTTCGATTTCCACGGCGCGCACTACCGCGTGGAGCACGCCTTCTCGGCCATCCGTCCGCAGCAGAAACCGCACATTCCGGTGTATTTCGGCGGCTCCTCGGAAGCCGCGCTGAAGGTCGCCGGCAAGCAGGCCGATGTGTTCATGCTCTGGGGCGAACCCCTGGCACAGGCCGCCGAAACCATCTCCGCTGTGCGCGAACAGGCGCGCTCGAATGGTCGCGAAGTGGAGTTCAGCCTGTCGTTCCGGCCCATCCTCGGGCGCACGGAGGACGAGGCCTGGGCCAAGGCCGAGGCGATACGCGCAAGCGCCGGCGCGCGCCTGGGCGAGGCCGGCTTCCCCAAGGGCAAGCCGCAGAGCGTCGGCGCCCAGCGTCTGCTCAAGGCGGTGGAGCAGGGCGAGCGCCTCGACGAGCGCCTTTGGACCGGAATCGCCAGGCTGGTCGGTGGTGGGCACAACTCCACCGCCCTGGTCGGTACCGCGGAACAGGTGGCCGACGCCCTGCTCGCCTACTACGACCTGGGCGTGCGCAATATCCTCATTCGCGGTTTCGATCCCCTCGCCGATGCCGTGGAATATGGCCGCGAGCTGATCCCGCTGACCCGCGCCAAAGTCGCCGAGCGCGAGCGCCGGCGCGCCACGGCCTGATCCCATGGCCGTCCTGCAGACTCCCTCGGCGGCGTTCGACGAACGGCTCCCGGAACTGACCCGGCAACTGGCGGAAAGCGCCGATGCCCATGACCGCAGCGGAGATTTTCCCCATGCCAACCTGGCCCTGCTGCGACACCACGGGCTGCTCGCCCTGGCCTTGCCGCCTGCGCTCGGCGGTCCCGGCGCCAGCCTCGGCGAGCTGCGCCGGGTAATCGGCGCGGTGGCTCGCGGCGAACCCTCCACGGCCCTGGTGCTGTGCATGCAGTACCTGCATTTGCGGCGCCTGGCCGATAACCCCGATTGGCCCGGCGCGCTCAAGCGGCGCGTGGCGCGCGAGGTGCTGGAGCAGGGGGCGTTGATCAATAGCCTGCGCGTGGAGCCCGAGCTGGGTTCGCCGTCACGCGGCGGTCTGCCGGGTACGCTGGCGCGGCGTGTCGGCGACGGCTGGCAGCTGTCCGGGCACAAGCTCTACACCACCGGCATTCCCGGCCTGACCTGGCTGGCGGTATGGGCGCGCAGCGACGAGCCGATCCCCCGCGTGGGTACCTGGCTGGTGCGCCGCGACAGCCCAGGCATCCGTATCGTGGAGAGCTGGGACCATCTGGGCATGCGCGCCAGCGGCAGCCACGAGGTGCTCTTCGAAGAGGTGGCGGTGCCTCTGGAAAACGCCATCGGCCTGCATCCCCACGACCAGCCTCCGGCGCCGGACCAGGCCGTGCTGCGCGACTTCGCCCAGGCTAGCGCGGTGTTGCTTGGCGCTCTCTACGACGGTATCGCCGGGAGCGCCCGCGAGTGGCTCGTCGGCTGGCTGCGCGAGCGCGTGCCGGCCAGTCTCGGCGCGCCGTTGGCGAGCCTGCCGAGGATGCAGGAGGCGCTCGGCGAGATCGACGGCCTGCTCCTGCAGAACCGCCTGCTGCTCGATGCCGCGTGCTGCGGACAGTTGCCCGCCAGCGACTCCGGGCTGCTCAAGGTCGCGGTCATCGACAACGCGTTGGCGGTGGTCGAGAAGGCCCTGGAACTGAGCGGCAACCACGGCCTCAGCCGGCACAATCCGCTACAGCGGCACTACCGCGACGTGCTTTGCGGACGTGTCCACACGCCACAGAAAGATAGCGTCTGGAGCGCGGCGGGGAGGGCGGCGCTGAGTCTTTGAAACGTACCTCCCACGATTCTCGACCCTGGCCTTGTCGGCGACCGCACCGGCGGAACGGATAGCCCAGGATAGCCCCGGCTCCGTGCGGAGCTGCCTGGAGATTGCCCATGAAACGACCCCTGTGTGTGCTTGCCGGCCTGCTGGCCGCGACCCTGCTGGCTGGAGCCGCCAGCGCCGCCGACCTCATCAGCCTGCGCCTGGGCGATGTGAAGGGCGACCGCTACGCCGCCCTGCGCGCGTCCGGCGAGCTCGACGACCTGCCGTACAAGCTGGAAATGTCGGCGTTCCCCTCCGGTGCACCGGTGCTCGAGGCGCTCAACGCCGGGGCCCTGGACATAGGCTTTACCGGCGACATCCCGTTCCTCTTCGTCTACGCTGCCGGCGCGCCGCTCAAGGCGGTGGGCGCCTGGCACTTCAACCCGGCGACCGTGGCGCTGGTGGTCGGCAAGGACTCGCCGATCCGTTCGGTGGCCGGCCTCAAGGGCAAGCGCATTGCCGTCAATCGCGGCGGCTGGGGGCATTTCCTCGCCCTTGGCGCGTTGCGTCGCGCCGGCCTCGGACCGCAGGACGTAAGCTTTTCCTTCCTTGGTCCGGTGGACGGCCGCGCCGCCCTGGTGCGTGGCTCGGTAGACGCCTGGGTGCCCTGGGAGCCCTATACCTCCAGCGCCGTGCTGCTCGATCAGGCGCGGGTCATCGACAACGGTGCCGGGATCATGACCGGCTACTCCTATGCCCTGGCCAGCGACGCTGCGATCGCCCGCAAGAAGGCCGCGATCAGCGACCTGCTGACCCGCCTGGCGCGTGCCCAGGCCTGGGCCCTGAGGCACCCGGAGGCGTTCGCCGAGGCCCTGGCCAAGGATCTGAACATGCCGCGCGAAGTCACTCGGCGCTGGGTTGGCGAGGCGCGCATCAGTCCTGTGGTCTTCGGTCCGGAGGTTGCCGCCACCCTGCAGACCGCCGCCGATTTCTTCCATGCCGAAGGCGTGCTGCCGAAGTCGCTGGAGGTCGCCCCGGCGTTCGACTTCAGCCTGTCCGCCGGTGCCGCCGAAGTGGCCCGCCAGTTGCCCGCCGACCTCCGCGTCGGCCAGCGTTGAGGAGTTACGGAATGCGTCAGACCCTGAGCCTGTTCCTGCTTCTCTGCCTGCTCGTCGGCCAGGCCTGTGCCGACGAGCGCGTGACCCTGCGCCTGGCCGACCAGAAGGGCAACATGCGCGCCCAGTTGGAGGCTGCCGGCGCGCTGGACGACCTGACCTACGACATCCGCTGGTTCGAATTCCCCGCCGCCGCCCCCCTCGCCGAAGCACTCAATGCCGGTGCGGTGGATGCCGGCATCATCGGCGACGCGCCATTGCTCTTCGCCCTGGCCGCCGGTGCCCGGCTGAAGGCCATCGCCGTCGACAAATCCGATCCCTACGGTACCGCCGTGCTGGTGAGAGGGGATTCGCCGCTGCGCTCGGCCAACGACCTGAAAGGTCAGCGCATTGCCACCGGGCGCGGTTCCATCGGCCACTTCGTCGCGCTCAAGGCCTTGGCCTCGGTCGGGCTGGGCGAGAAGGACGTCGAATTCCGCTTCCTCGGCCCGGTGGACGCGAAAATGGCCCTCGCCAATGGTTCCGTGGATGCCTGGGCGACCTGGGAGCCCTACACCGCGTTCGCGGAGACCGCCGACAAGGCTCGGGTACTGGTCGACGGTCGCGGCCTGTGGGCTGGCAACAGCTTCCTCGCTGCTACCGATAGCGCACTGGCCGACCCGGCGAAACGCGCCGTGCTGCAGGACTACCTGCAACGCCTGGCCAGCGCCCAGCGCTGGGCGTACCTGCACCTGGACGAGTATTCGCGAAGCCTGGCGCAGATCATCGGCTTCCCCGAGGACGCCGCGCGCTTGCAGTTCGAACGCCGGCGCTTGCGTTGGCAGGCGCTGGATGAGCGAACGCTCGGCCAGCAGCAGGAGACCGCCGATTTCTACCAGGCCCATGGATTGATTCCGCAGCGCCTCGATGTGCGGCCGACCTTCGCCAGCGGCTTTGCGGTCAGGCAGGCGTCGGATGCGGATATCCGGTAGGCGCTGCCCGGGCATTAATTGATAACTATAAGTTATTTATCGATTGTTTTTTATTCCAATAATCTATCCGTTCCGTCGCCGGCAGCTGGAACTCCCGTCCCTGCGGGCGCTCGCACCTATCCCAGGAGTCATCGCATGTCTCGTCCGTTCCTGCGTCGCTTGGCCATCGTGTTTGCCGCTTCCGTCGTCCTGTCGGGCATTGGTGGCGCACAGGCCGAGGAGGTCCTGCGCATCGGCTTCCAGAAATCCTCGACTCTGCTGACCCTGATCCGCAGCCAGGGCACCTTCGAGCGCGAGTTGGCCAGGCAGGGCATCCGGGTGTCCTGGCATGAGTTCCCCAGCGGCCTGCCGTTGCTCGAATCGCTCAATGTCGGCAACGTCGATCTCTCCGCCGACGTCGCCGACACCGTGCCGGTGTTCGCCCAGGCGGCGGGTGCTCGCCTGACCTACTTCGCCCGCGAAACACCTTCGCCCGCGGCGCAGGCGATACTGGTCGGCGAACATTCGCCGCTGAAGTCCCTGGCCGAGCTGAAGGGCAAGCGCATCGCCGTGACCAAGGCCGCCGGCAGCCACTACCTGCTGATCGCCGCGCTGGCCAGCGCCGGGCTTGAGTTCTCCGACATCCAGCCAGCCTACCTGACGCCAGCCGACGGCCGCGCCGCCTTCGAGAACGGCAAGGTCGACGCCTGGGTGACCTGGGACCCCTACGTGGCAAGCGCCCAGCGCCAGCAACGCGCGCGGGTACTGGCCGACGGCCAGGGCCTGGCCAGCTACCAGCGCTACTACCTCGCCTCCAGCGACTACGCCAGGAAACATCCTGAAGTGCTCCAGCAGGTCTTCGCCGAACTGCAGCGCACCGGGCGCTGGCTCAAGAGCCACCCGGCCGACGCGGCCAAGGTGCTGGGGCCGCTGTGGGGCAATCTCGATGCCGCTACCGTCGAGCAGGCGAATGCGCGGCGCAGCTACGACGTACAACCGGTGAGCGCAGATGGTCTCGACGAGCAACAGCGCATCGCCGACGCCTTCCACGCCCAGGGACTGCTACCCAAACCGGTGGATGCGCGCGCCGTGGAGGTATGGCAGCCGCGGCACTGAGCGGCGCGGCTGCCCCGAACCCTTCGATGCCGACGTGGCAGCGTGGTGCGGCGCCCCTTTTGCTTTCCAGTGTGATACCCGGAAGAGAGCGTTGGCCGCGACCAACGCTCCGCGGGCACGCGCGTCGCGTGTGCCCGCGCCATTCCCATTGGATCAGCTTGAGGCAATGCCATGTCGACGCTCTGTCTTCCCCACGTACTGTTTCCGCAACACATCATTACCCAGCAGCAAATGATCGAGCACCTGCAACAGTTGCACCGGGACCACCCGCAGCTGGCCCTGGCCGCGCGGATGATCCGCAACACCGAGGTCAGGCAACGCCACCTGTTGCTGCCGATCGAGGCGTTGACGGCACACCGGGGCATCGCACGGCGCAGCGAGTTATACGAACAGGAGGCCCGGCGGATGTCTTCCCGTGCAGCCCGTCAGGCTTTACGTAACGCCGGCCTGCGCCCGCAGGATATCCGCATGGTCGTCGTGACCTCCTGTACCGGTTTCATGATGCCGTCGCTGACCGCTCACCTGATCAATGACCTGGGCTTGCCGGGCTCCACCGTCCAGTTGCCCATCGCTCAGTTGGGGTGTGTGGCCGGAGCAGCCGCCATTGCCCGCGCTTACGATTTCTCCAGGCAGGGACCGGACCGTCATGTGCTGCTGGTGTCCCTGGAGTTTTCCTCGTTGTGCTACCAGCCGCAGGATGCCCAATTGCAATCCTTCGTTGCCGGCGCGCTGTTCGGCGATGCCGTCTCCGCCTGCGTGCTGCGTGCCGACGATGGGGCGAAGGGATTCAGGGTCGAAGCCACCGGCTCCTTCTTTCTGCCTGACAGCGAGCACTACATTCGCTACGAGGTACTCGATACCGGTTTTCATTTTCGCCTGGACAAGGCGGTAATGAAGGCGATCTCGGCGGTGGCGCCGGAGATGGAGCGGCTCAGCCGCGAGCATTTCGACCAGGTATGCGCCCGTTGCGACTTTTTCATATTCCACACGGGCGGCCGCAGGATACTCGACGAACTGGTGGCCCATCTGACGCTCGCCGAGGAGCAGGTCGCGCCGTCGAGAGCCAGCCTCGCCGAGGTCGGCAACGTGGCCAGCGTGGTGGTTTTCGATGTGCTTCGCAGGCTTTTCGAAAATCCGCCGGAAGCTGGCGCCAGGGGCTTGTTGGCCGCCTTCGGCCCAGGCTTCAGTGCGGAGATGGCGCTGGGACAGTGGACGGACTGAAACGCCCGGACCGAAGTGGCGCGGGTGAGTCGGGCATTCGCTCGCGCCGGACCTCGGGCCTGGCTATTGAACCCTGCACTTGCGCAGGAAGCGATTGTCCAGGTTGGCATAGTCATACGGCAGCAGGTCTGCGGCGTGCTGCCCGAGCAGGCGGTGCAGGGTCGAGATGGCATCCGCCGATGACAGGCGCTTCTGTCGCACCCCGTCCATCACCCGACAGGCGCTTTCGAAGAAGTCCTCGTATCCGGGGGCGTCGAACGACAGGTGGCCGGGGCAGCGCGCCGACTCGAGGTGGGCATCGAACGCCGAGCCGGACTGGCCGTCGCGGAGTGCCTGCAGCAAGCCACCCAGATAGGCGCCTCCGAGGTTCGAACCGCTGAGCCAGACGCGATGCCAGGCGTTCCACAGCGGGAAGTCGCGGAAAGCTTCGTACGAGCAGGACACCAGGCGGTCGTTGACCGCCACCGCGTTGCGCAGGTGACGCTCGACGCTGGCGAATCTGTCCAGTTGCCAGTGATCCTGGCGCACGGCGTCGATCAATCGGGGCATCAGGCGCAGGATGGATTCGAAGGTGGTTATCAGGCCGCGGGAGAACAGCGGGTCGATGAAACCTGCGGCTTGTGCCAGCAGGCAGAAGCGTTCGCCAAGGATGGTCCGGCTACGGTAGTTGAGCCGTGGCGCATGCACCCAGTCACGCGCTACGCGGGCCTCGGTGAAGTGCCGGGCGATCGACGGATATCGGTCCAGCAACCTGGAGAACTCCTGTTCCGGCGTGCCGCTGGGCTGGTATTTCAGACAGTTGTACTGGAAGCCCACGCTACATAGCCTGTTGGTACTCTCGGAGTGGTTGTCGAACGGGATGATCCAGAGCCAGCCCTCCTCGAAGATGTGGTGGAGCGTGCTCTGGAACAGGGGGATGGGAGATTGGTCGGTGTTGCTGGCGACTTCCTCGTAAGCCTTCACGTTGAGCATATGGGTGAAGAAGGAGCAGGTGTGGGTTGCCAGGCCATCGGTGGTGCGCACGCCCAGTTGACGTGCGAGCGGCGATCCCTGCGCGGCGGCATCGATGACATAGCGAGCTTGCAGGCTTTCGCCGTCGGCGAGACGGATGGCCACACCCTCGGGAAGGAACTCGAATCCTTCGATGCGCGTGTGGTGGCGGGCGTTCGCGCCGTGCTGGAGCGCGAGCAGCAAGGCGTAGAAGTCGATGTCCTGGCGATACAGGTGGGCCTCCGGAGCGTCCAGCGGCGGGGCGACGACATGCTCGGCAGCGCTGTCCACGCCGGCAGCGTGCCAGGCGAAGCTGAATGCCAGCTTGATCCCGCAGGCGGACGATCCGATGTGTCGGACGATCTGTTCGGGACTGGCGATGAAGGCCAGTTCGGGGATCCCGAAGCGTTGCGCGAGGAGGCGCAGGAGCAGGCCGCTCTCGGGGGTCATGGCCTCGCCGATGGAGAATCGCGGATGTTGACCGGCATCCAGGATGAGAGTTTTCAGACCGTGCTTCGCCAGAATCGCTGCCGAAATCGAGCCTGCGATACCGCTGCCAATGATGACTATGTCGTACGTACGACTCATGAACTAACCCGGTTTGTCGTGGTGGATCTGGAAAGTGTCGTGGTGCGTGACGCGGATGTTAGAAGGAGCCGGCCAATTGAGCTGGCGTCTGCTGGAACGGCAGGTCCCAGTAGGGCGTCTCGCCGATTGCGCTCTTCAGCTCGCTGAGAAACAGCGAGATCTTCGCCGGTACCACCGAACCCTGCGGTCGCAGTGCGTAGATGCCACCCTGTGCCTGCTCCGGCAGAGCGTGTCGGTCGAGAAAGGTCACCAGCCTGCCGCTGGCCACTTCTTCGTGGACCAGCCAGGTCGGCGCATGAATGATCCCCAAGCCTTGCAAGGCTCCTTCCACCAGGAGCTCGGCACTGTTCACGGACAGGCGGCTGACCGGCGAGATCCTGATTCGCCTGGTAATGTCGGCGCTGCTGAACTGCCAGCTCAATGAGGCGTTGCTGCAGCCGTTGTGTTGCAGGCAGGTGTGCCGTTCGAGTTCTTCCGGGGTGCGTGGCAGACCGTGCTTCAGCAGGTATTCCGGGCTGGCGCAGAGCACCCGGCGTAGCCCCGCCAGCTTCGAGCAGATCAGGCTGCTGTCCGGCAGGATGCCGAGACGGATGCAGAGATCGAGTTTTTCCCCGACGGGATCGGCAATCCTGTCGTTCAGGGAGAAATCCAGTTTGAGGCCGGGATTCTTTTTCAGCAGTGTGCTGACCAGTGGTGCGATATGTCGCCGGCCGAACGCGACCGGTGCCGAGACTCTCAACGTACCTACGGCCGAAGAGGTGTGTTCCTTTATTTCGTTTCTGGCCTGGTTGATGTTCTCGGATATTTTCCTGGCGTGTTTTAGAAACAGAGCACCGGTTTCCGTCAAGACCAGTTTCTTGGTCGAGCGATTGATGAGTCTGGTCTCGAGTTTTTCCTCGAGGTTGTTTATTCGGCGCATGACCGATGAAGCGGGCATCTCGAAGACTCTGCCGGTTTCCGAAAAACTACCGGTAAGTGCTACGGATATATAGAGGTCGAAATCATCGCTAAATCCAAGTGTTTTCATCCTATGAATACCTTGAAGCGTTATAGTTATATATTGCCAGTTAATATTCACTGGCGATTCGCTATCCCCTTGTATGACCATCATGGAAGGATGTCAAGAGCGAGGTGTAAGCAGTTGCGACATCGGAAAGTTACCCCGTCATTCGATTGCGGCGACATCCTGTTGACCTTGGAAAGTCATGAAACCGAAACCGGAAGATATAGCCGGACGTAACCAGGAGAGTCGATTCGAGCGCGTGTATCGTTTCACTTCAGGCAGATACTTTAGGCATGTTCATACAATGGTCGAGATGCTCTTCGTCCCTTGATCTGCATCAAGGTGACGGGGAGTGGATCCTGTAGTTGCGCTGCGCGCGAATATTGTAATTGGTAGTCATTGTCAAGCTGTGACAATTAGCAGGTCGTCCGGCCTCGGCGCAGCCTCTTCAGGGAACCGCGAGCTCCCGCATGCCATTGCTTGCAGCGGCTTGGACGGTTGCCATGGCGATTCCTTCCGGGAACGTTGCGCGATAGTCCCCGTACCGTCCTAGAGCGCCTTTGCGCAGCCGCAAAGGCCTTTTGCGGATTGCGCTATTCAAATTCCAAATGTTCTCGTGGAAGGTTGGCTGGCAATTTAATTCGTGCCGCTTAATGAACTTCTAGGGGACGTGCTCATGGATATGGAAGAGATTAAGGGAAAAATACGTCGTTATATTATCGACGACCTTGTCGGTGATGGTGTTAAGGAAAACGAGTTGCAGGACGATACTCCGCTGCTCGAGTGGGGGATATTGAATTCCATGAATATCGTGAAGCTTATAGTTTTCGTCAGGGATGAAATGGGAGTGCATATTCCCTCGACGCACATAACTGGAAAGTATTTCCGGGATATCAATGCGGTTTCCACGACCGTCATGCAGCTCAATGCCGAACCGGCTTGAATCGAGGGAGTTTCTCATGGGTGATTATGATTTCGACGTAGGCATCATCGGCGGAGGCCCAGCCGGTTCCACGATGGCGTCTTATCTGGCCAAAGCTGGTATCTCGTGCGCCGTATTCGAGAAGGAGCTGTTCGAGCGCGAACATGTGGGAGAGTCCCTGGTGCCGGCCACCACGCCGGTCCTGCTGGACATCGGCGTGATGGACAAAATCGAGAAGGCCAACTTCCCGCGCAAGTTCGGTGCCGCCTGGACCTCGGCGGATTCCGGACCGGAAGACAAGATGGGTTTCCAGGGGCTGGACCACGACTTCCGCGCGGCGGAGATCCTCTTCAACGAGCGCCAGCAGGAAGGGGTCGATCGTGACTTCACGTTCCACGTCGATCGCGGCAAGTTCGACCGCATACTCCTGGAGCACGCCGGTTCGCTGGGCGCGAAGGTCTTCCAGGGCGTCGAGGTGGCGGACGTCGATTTCGTGAAGCCCGGTGATGTCCGCCTTAATGTGAAGCTCGGCAACCAGAAGGTCGGCATCAGGACCAGGATGGTGGTTGACGCCAGCGGACGCCATGTCCTGCTCGGGCGGCGCCTGGGGTTGCGGGAAAAGGACCCGGTGTTCAACCAGTTCGCCATCCACGCCTGGTTCGACAATTTCGATCGTCGCTCGGCAACGCGCAATCCGGACAAGGTCGACTACATCTTCATCCACTTCCTGCCTCTGACCAACACCTGGGTTTGGCAGATCCCGATCACCGAGACCATCACCAGCATCGGCGTAGTCACGCAGAAGCAGAACTACACGAAATCCGGCCTTTCATACGACGACTTCTTCTGGGAGGCGGTGAAGACCCGCGAGAACCTCTACGACGCCCTGAAAGCCTCGGAACAGGTGCGTCCGTTCAAGAAGGAGGCGGACTACAGCTACGGCATGAAAGAGGTCTGCGGCGACAGCTTCGTCCTGGTCGGCGACGCTGCGCGCTTCGTCGACCCGATCTTCTCAAGCGGTGTGAGCGTGGCCCTGAACAGCGCACGCATTGCCAGCAAGGACATCATCGCTGCGGTCAGGAACAACGACTTCGGCAAGGCCAGCTTCGCCGAGTACGAGGGAATGATCCGCAACGGCATCAAGAACTGGTACGAGTTCATCACCCTCTACTACCGCCTGAACATCCTTTTCACCGCCTTCGTGCAGGACCCTCGCTATCGCCTGGATGTGCTCCAGCTTCTCCAGGGCGACGTGTACAGCGGCGAGCGGTTGAAGGTCCTGGACAAGATGCACGAAATCGTCGCCACCGTGGAAAGCGATCCCGATCACCTCTGGCACAAGTATCTCGGTGACATGCAGGTGCCGACCGCAGAACCGGCGTTCTGATGGGCAATACCCACATGGAGGAGTGATTCGGATGGTTCCGAAGGCATCTGCGGGTTTCGAACCCGTCGCAATCATCGGCAGCGCTTGCCGTTTTCCCGGCGGAGCGTCGTCGCCGGAGGCATTCTGGAACCTCCTTCGTCGTGGGACCGATTTCGTCGGGCCGGTCCCCGCGGGCCGCTGGGATGGCGAGGCGATTCACGACGCTGGTGCGAGCCGTCCCGGTACCACCTATTGCCGGGAGGGGGCCTTCCTTGATGAGGTGGACCGCTTCGACGCGCGTTTCTTCGGGATAACCGCTTCCGAGGCTCGCGAAATGGACCCCCAGCAGCGGCTGCTGCTGGAGGTCGCCTGGGAATGCATGGAACGGGCGGGGCTCTGCTCTGAACGCCTGAAAGGTTCCCGCACTGCGGTCTACGTCGGCATGCTGGGCATGGATTACCTTACCCTGCATGCGCGCGAGGCCGGTATCCCGGCGATCAATCCATTCTATGCGGCTGGCAAGGAGTTCAGCTTCGCCGCCGGGCGCATCGCCTATCACCTTGGCGTGCACGGTCCGGCGATGGCGGTGAGCACCGCCTGCTCCTCTTCGCTGGTGGCGATTCACCTGGGTTGTCGCGCCTTGCAGAATCGCGAGGCGGACCTGGCGATAGCCGCTGGCGTCAATCTGATGCTGTCGCCCGAGCTGACTATCTACATGAGCCAGATCAAGGCGATTTCGCCGAGCGGACGCTGCCGGGTCTTCGACGCCGCCGCCGATGGCATCGTCCGCGGCGAAGGGGGTGGCGCGTTGCTGCTCAAGCGTCTGGAGGACGCTCGAGCCGACGGCGACCCGATCCTGGCGGTGATTCGTGGCTCGGCGATCAACCAGGACGGCGAGAGCGCCGGCCAGACCGTGCCCAACGCCAATGCCCAGGCCGCTGTGGTACGCGCGGCACTCGACGCTGCGGGGCTGGAGATCGACGACATCGCCTATGTCGAGGCCCACGGGACCGGAACGCCCCTGGGCGATCCGATCGAGCTGTCGTCGCTGGCCGAAGTCTTCCGCCAGCGGAAGAAACCTCTGCTGGTGGGATCGGTCAAGGCCAACATGGGGCACCTCGATGCCGCCGCCGGCATGGCTAGCGTGATCAAGACGATGCAGTTGCTGCGCCATGGCGAAGTACCGCCGCAGTTGCACCTGGTCAAGCCGAATGCGCTGGTCGACTGGCAGCGCTCCAGCCTGCGGGTGGCAACTTCCCTTGAGACACTGCCGGAAGGACCGCGCCTGGCAGGCGTCAGTGCATTCGGCCTCAGCGGCACGAATGTCCACCTCATCCTCGAAGGGGCGGATAGCGCTGAAGCGCCGCCGGATGCTGTCGACATTCAGCGGACCTGGGTGCTGCCGGTGTCGGCGAAGACGGAAGCGGCCGTACGCGAGCTGGCGCGGCGCTATGCCCAGGCGCTGCCGGAGGAAGACGCGGCCCTGCGCACCTTCGTCGCCCGGGTGGCCAGCTACCGCGACCACCATGTCCGGCGCGCGGCGCTGGTCGGTGGCGACGCCGCGAGCCTCCGGCAACAGCTTGCGTATCTTGGCGGTGGAACGCTTGCTGTCAGCGAGATACGCGACGGCAAGCCGGCCGACGGGCCGGTTTTCGTCTATACCGGCCAGGGCGCGCAGTGGCTCGGCATGGCCACCGGCCTGCTGCAACGCGAGCCGGCCTTCCTCGAGACGATCCGCCTGTGCGATCGGCACATGCGCGAGTGGTCCGGTTGGTCGATCGAAACCGAGTTGCTCAGGCCGGCGGGGGAGTCCCGCCTGCACCTGACCGAAATCGCCCAGCCGGCGATTTTCGCCATCCAGGTCGCCCTCACCGAATGCCTGCGCCGCTGGGGTGTCACGCCAGGCGCGGTGGTTGGGCATTCGATGGGCGAGGTGGCGGCGGCCTGGTGCGCCGGCGCCCTGGACCTGCGCTCGGCGGTACAGGTCATCTATCACCGCGCCAACGCCATGAAGGGTACCCTCGGCGGCGGCCGCATGATGGTGGTCGGGGCTTCCGCCGAAGAGCTGCAACCCATGCTTGGCCCGTCGCTGGAAATCTCGGTGGTCAACAGCCACGTCTCCTGCGTGGTATCCGGTGAGGCGGGCGCCGTGGCCGCCCTGGAACAGCGCCTGGGAGAAGCCGGCAGGTTCACCTTCCTGATGCCGGCACCCTATGCGTTCCATTCGTGGCAGATGGAGCCGTGCCTTGCCGACATCCAGGCCAGTCTCGCCGACATCGAGCCGGATGCCGCGAAAATTCCATGGATTTCCAGCAGCGCCGCTAACCTGCAGGGCGAATGCGCCGACGCCGCCTACTGGGTGCGCAATGCCCGCGGAGTGGTGCGCTTCGATCGTGCTATCGAGCGACTGCTCGAGGACGGCGCACGCCTGTTCGTCGAATTGGGGCCGCACGCGGTTCTGGCGCAGTCGATCCAGCAACTGGCGGTGCGCGCCGGGAAAGCGGCGCGGGTGTTCAGCGCCCTGCAGCGCGAGGGCGATGGATCCACGGAGCTGGCGGCTATCCTCGCCGGCCTTTACGAAAATGGTGTGGCGCCGGACTGGAAGGCGTACCAGGGGGACGCTGGCTTCGTCGAACTGCCTACCTACCCCTGGCAACGCGAGGCCTACTGGTTCCAGGCGACGCAGGGCGTGCCGGCGCGCGCGCAAGCCTTGCATGCCAGGGTGCAGGTGTTCGACGCTGAGGGACGACTCTGTGCCACGGCCGAGGATGTCGCCCTGTGCACGGTCGACGAGCCTGCGGCAGCGCTTGCCAATGTTCCGGCGAAGAAGGCTGGGGCGCGCCCGGCGGTCACCCTGGCGCAGGCGCGGGAAGTGGTCAGCGCGGCGTTGTCGGAGATACTCGGGGTGCCATGCGACGAGCTGGATGCCGAAAGGGGTTTTTTCGAACTCGGCCTGACCTCGATCTCGCTGATCGAGTTCAAGCGCAAGCTGGAGGCACGGGTGGGATTGGAACTGCCTGCCACGGTCGGCTTCGACTATCCGAATCTGGAGGCGCTGGCGCGGCGCCTCGAGCAGTTGGGTGCGGCGAAGGAAATCCAGCCGACGACCTGTGCGCCGGCCGCGCGCGGGGCGGATACCGGACACGAGGTGGCAGTGCTGGGGATGGCTTGCCGGCTGCCGCGTGCGGACAGTCCCGAGGCGCTCTGGGAAGTATTGCTCGAGCAGGCGACATGCGTCGTGCCGGTGCCGTCGTCGCGCCTGACCGAGCCGGTCGGCACCCGGCGCCATGCCAGCCTGGTCGAGCGCGTGGAAGGGTTCGACGAGGACTTTTTCCGGATCTCGCCACGGGAAGCGGGCAGCATGGATCCGCAGCAACGCCTGTTCCTGATGGTTGCCTGGGAGGCCCTGGAGCGGGCAGGTATTCCGCCGCATGACTTGCGCGAACGCCAGGTCGGTGTTTTCGTCGGCGCCAATGCCCACGACTACGAGGCACGTTTGCTGGCCTGCGCCGCCGGCATCGACGCGAACTACGGTACCGGCAGCGCGTTCTCGGCGATTTCCGGCCGACTGTCGCATTTCCTTGGCCTGCGCGGTCCCTCCCTGACCGTGGACACGGCGTGCTCGTCATCGCTGACGGCTGTGCACCTGGCCTGCAACAGCCTGCTAGCCGGGGAGTGCGAGATTGCTATCGTCGGCGGGGTGAACGTCATCGCATCCTCGGCAATCTTCCAATCCATGGGCGATGCCGGTGCGCTATCGGCGGACGGCACCTGCAAGACCTTCGACGATCGTGCCGATGGCTACGGCCGCGGCGAGGGTTGCGGCGTGGTGATCCTCAAGCGGGCGGAACGGGCGCGGGCGGACGGCGACCGGGTCATCGCCGTTCTGCTGGGCTCGGCGGTCAACCATGACGGCGCCTGCGCGGGGCTCACGGTACCCAACGGACCGGCCCAGGAGGCGTTGATTCGCGAAGCGCTGGCCAACGCCAGCCTGTCGGCCGCGGCGGTGGGCTATGTCGAGGCCCATGGGACCGGCACAGTGCTCGGCGATCCGATCGAGTTGCAGGCCCTGGCCAACGCCTATCGAGGTACTGAGCGCGTGCCCTTGGCGGTGGCATCGGTGAAAGGTAACGTCGGACATCTGGAGGCCGCCGCCGGTATCGCTTCGTTGATCAAGGCCTGCCTGGTGGTCGAGCGTGGGGTGATTCCCGGACAGGCTGGCTTCCAGCGTCCTAACAGCCGCTTCGACTGGCAGGCAACGAGTCTCCAGGTGCCGCAGGCCAATCAGCCCTGGGAGGTGCCAGCGGCAGAACGGATCGCGGGCATCAGCGCTTTCGGTTTCACCGGTACCAATGTCCATGTGCTGTTGCGCGGTGAGGTGCGGGACCCCAGCGAAAGGAGCGACGGCGACGGTTCGCGACCCTGGCCGTTGTGCCTCTCGGCGCATACCGACGAGGCGTTGCGGGACATGGCCGCCAGCTACGAGCGCTTCCTGGCCGCTGGCGAAGCGTCCGCAGCGGCGGTCTGCCGTAGTGCCGCGCTCGGCCGCAGTCCGCTCAAGGCACGCCTGCTGGTGTTCGGACGCGGTTCAGCCGAGCTCGCGGTGGCGCTCGCGGACTGGCGCAGGGGGATCGATGCAAGCATGCCTGCTGAGCTGGACGAAGGGACTCGCAGCGCGTGCACGGCCTTCCTGAATGGACAGCCGGCGGACTGGCTCGCGGTGTTCGGCGATGTCCGGGCATGGGTCGACCTGCCGACCTATCCCTGGCAACTGCGTGATTACTGGCTCGAGTATGGCGTCCGGGAGCCGGCGCTGGAGGATGATCATCCGTGCCTGCTGTTGCACAGCCGTGGGATGGGTGGCGAGTGGCAATGGCTGGGTCGCCTGCCCGAGGAAAAGAGCGGCGACGAGACTCACTGGCATCCGTCCGGTGCGCTTCTGCTGGATGCCTTGCTGCAGGCGCTGGCAGTGGCCGAGCCGGAGCGCGCCTTCGCCCTGGTCGAGCTGCGCCTGTCGGTGCCACGATTTTCGCGTTGCGGGCCGCTCGCTTCGCGGCTGACCTTGAGCCTCTCGGACAAGGCCTCGATCACCCTGGCGTTGCGTGGCGAGCATGACCATGAATGGCGTGACGTGCTCAGCGCCGTGCCGTTGGAGTGCGCCTCCCCGGATGTCGATCAGCTCGAACTGTCCCCGGCGGACCTCGGCCAGGCCGAAGCCGGCCTGGTTGCGGCCGCGCTCGAGGGGCAGCGCGACGGCCGGTACGGCAACTATCGCTTTCCTCTGCGCAGCGATGCGGCTCGTCGACGGCTGCTGCTGGCGGAAACCCTCGCGCTCTTCGAAGGCGCCCATGCCGCTCCCGTGGTCGGATTCGCCCGGGTGCAGGTCCTGGACGACCTGCCCGAGCACATTGCGGTGCGGGTTTCCGGCGCCGAACTGGGGCGCCTGCAATCGCTGTACGCGGTCGACGAGGATGGCTGCGTGGTGGCCCTGTTCGAAGGGCCGCTGTTGCTGGCGGACGAACCAGAGCAACTGGCCTTGGCGGATGAACCGGCAGCCTCCTTCCTGGTCGCTCGCTGGGAGGACTTTCCGGATGAGCCGGTGGTACGGAAAAGCGGCGAGTGGCGGCTTCTGCTTCCTGGTGGAGCCGGCATGTCGCGCCTGGTTTCGGCATTCTCGGCGCGCGGGCTGGGCGTCCGCGAGATGCCCTGGGAGGACGTCCCGGACAGCTCGGAGTGGCTGGCCGAGGCTGCGCTCGATACGACCTGTGAGGGCCTGCTCGTGCCCTGCTGCGGTGACTGCGACGAGCAGCGTTTCGCTGACTTTCTGCTCGCCCTGGGGCGGGCGGTGGCGACGTGCCCGACGGGTAAGCCGATCTGGTTCCTGCATCCGCCAGCCGAGCGTGCCGATGCCGCCGCAGCCAGGAGGCTCGGGATACTGTATGGGGCGACGCGGGCGTTGGCGCTGGAACAACCCGCCTGGTGGGGTGGGGTGGTCGAGCTCGACCCGGCCGACGGTCGCGGCCTGCATCGCTTCGCTCGCCTGCTTGTCGGCGTGCCCCGGCACGATCACCTGAAGATCCGCGGAACGCGGGTCTTCGCCCGGTATCTGGAGGTCCGACCGGCCGCGTCGCGCCGAATCGGTAGCGCCTCGGCGGGGGGCGGCACGGTTTTGTTGCATGTCCGCGCCGGTACCGACCTGACGCCCTACCTGCTGCTCTCGCCGGTACGCCGGGCGCGGCGCCTGGTGGTGCTGTGCGAACAGCCACCGAGACTGCCCGTGGAGTGGGCCGGCGCGCCACTGCCGGAGACATTGATTGTCGATTGCGCGGACCGTCGCGCCCTGGCCGAGGTCCTTGGGCGCCTGCAGGCGGAGCAGTCGATCACTGGTTTCATCCAGGCACGGCCGGAATGGACCGCTGGTCGGTTGGAAGAGCCGACATCCGCCACCCGGGTTGCCGCCGCTCGGCGCGAAATGCACGCGCTGGAGAACTTCCATGGGTTGCTGGCGGGACAGCCGCTGGCGTTCTTCCTGATTCTGGGCAGCCTGTCCTCGCTGCTGGGGGGGGCGGGTTTCGCCCACCAGGCGATGGTCGATGGCTTCGCCCTGTGGCTTCACGGCGAACGCCGCCGCGCGGGACTTCCCTGCCAGTTGCTGCTGGGCCTGCAGACCGAGGCCGAGCTGGATGGTCTGCACGAGGTTCGTCAACGCCTGCTGGGCAGCGGCCTGCAGCCGCTGAAGGAGGAGCGGTTCGTTCGGGCGCTCGAGACTCTGCTGGAGGAGCCCGACGGCTGTGTCGGATTGGCCGATGGTGTCGATTGGGCGCAGTTGAAGCCGCTCTACCAGAACGAGCTGCCGTGGCCGCTGCTGGACCGGCTCGGACAGCCGTCCGCGACGGTTCCGGAACGGGCTGCGGGGTTCGCGCGGATGCCCGAGCACCTGAGACGCAGGGCCCTGGCGGCATTGGTAGCGGAACAGGTCGCCGCAGTCTTCGGCTATCCGGATGCGGATGCCATAGAGCGCAGCAAGGGCTTCACCGAGATGGGCATGTCCTCGGTGATGTCGCTGGATTTCCGTTCGCGCCTCGGCCGCGCGCTGGGTCTCCAGCTGCCCGCCACCTTCGCCTTCGAATACTGCTCGATAGATGCCGTCACCGACTATCTCGCCCTGCACCTGCAGGCCGGGCCCGCACCCGTGTCCACCGAGCCCCCGGCGCGCCCCGCGCAGGAGCCCGGCGAGCGGCGCGAGATATCCGCGCTGTCGCGCAGCGAGCTGATCGACGCGCTGGAAGAGGAACTGAGAGATATCGAGAACTACTAGTTCACCGCACCGCAGGACGACTGAGACCCGATCGAGGCCTTTCATGGAAAACGAAACGTCAGATGTGAGCAAGCAGCAGTTGGAGGCCAGTCTCGCCCAGGCCATCGGCACTATCCGCAGCCTGAAGGAGAAGCTGGCGGGAAGGACGCACAGCGGGGCCGGACCGATCGCGGTGGTCGGCCTGGGTTGCCGCCTGCCGGGTGGCGCGGATAGCCCCAGGCGGCTGTGGAGCCTGTTGAAGAACGCTACCGACGCGACCGGCGACATGCCCGCCGAGCGACGCTACGCCACCGATTACTACGATCCCGACCCGGATGTCCCGGGAAAGGCCTACGTGATGCGCGGCGGCTTCGTCGAAGGCGTGGAGCGCTTCGACGCGGCCTTCTTCGGTATCTCGCCGAGCGAGGCCGAGGGCATGGACCCGCAACAGCGAATCGCGCTCGAAGTTGCCTGGGAAGCGCTGGAGCATGCGGCTATCGACCCGTTTTCCCTCGATGGCAGCAAGCTGGGCGTGTTCATGGGGGCCAGTACCAACGACTATGTACGGCTGCGCCAGCAACTCGGCGAGGTGGCTGACGTCAATGCGCACCAGTTCTACGGCGAGACCAGCTTTATCGCCGGACGTATCGCCTACACCCTGGGCGGGCAAGGCCCGGCGATGATGATCGACACCTCCTGCTCGTCTTCGCTGGTGGCGCTGCACCAGGCCTGCCAGAGCCTGCGCAGCGGCGAAAGCGACCTGGCGCTGGCCGGCGGGGTGAACCTGATCCTTTCGCCCTATGGTTTCGTCCTGGTCAGCAAGTTGCGGGCGGTCGCCAGCGATGGGCGTTGCAAGACCTTCGACGCCGCCGCCGACGGCTATGGCCGGGGAGAGGGCTGCGTGGTGCTGGTTCTCAAGCGCCTGGCCGACGCCGAGCGTGACCGGGATCCGGTGCTCGGGGTGATCCAGGGTAGCGCGCTCAACAACGACGGCTCCAGCAGCGGAATCACGGTTCCGAACATCCACGCCCAGCAAGCGGTGATCGCCGCTGCCTTGCGCAATGCCGGAGCCCAGGCGAGCCAGGTCGACTACATCGAGGCACATGGTACCGGCACTCCGCTGGGTGACCCGATCGAACTGCGCGCGCTGGATGCCGTGCTCGGCGCGCAGCGCCCGGCTGACAGGCCGCTGCTGGTGGGATCGATAAAGGCCAACATCGGCCACCTCGAGCCAGTGGCCGGCGCTGCGGGACTGGCGAAGATCCTGCTCGCGTTGCAACACGACGAGTTGCCCGGACAGGTCAACTTCCACACTCCCAACCCACGCGTCGAATGGCGACGCATGGCGTTGCGGGTGGTGCGCGAGGCGACTCCCTGGCCGCGTCACCAGGGCCAGCGGCTGGCCGGCGTGAGTTCGTTCGGCGTGACCGGAACCAACGCCCATGTGCTGGTCGGCGACGCTACACCGCGGGCGCGCGGAACGGGCCGGGGCAATCCCTGGCAGCTGTTCACCGCGTCCGGCCGTGGCGAGACACCGAGGCGGCAGATGTGCGGACGTTACGAGCGCTATGTCGCCGAACATCCGCAGGTGCCGCTGGAAGACCTCTGCTATACGGTGAACGCCGGTCGCGCGCACTTCGAGCATCGTTTCGCTTGCGTCGCCGACGACCGTGAGCGCCTACGCGAGCAATTGGCGGCCTACGCTTCTCGGAAGCTGGTCGGCGATACCTTCGAGGGTGTCTGTCGGCCTGGTGTGCCGCCGGCATCCGCCTGGCTGTTTCCCGGCCAGGGCTGCCAGTATCCGGGAATGGCCAGGACGCTGTACGACAGCGAGCTGCCGTTCCGTGAGGCATTGGACGAGTGTCTCGTGGCGTTGCGCGGGATGGGTGTCGAGCTGTCCTGCGCCTTGTTCGAGTCGACGCCGGAGGCAGAGGCGTTGCTGGCGCAGACACGCTATGCGCAGCCGGCGATTTTCGCCGTGGAATACGCGCTGGCCCGCTTGTGGATGGCCTGGGGCGTGCTCCCCGGCGCGCTGTTCGGTCACAGTTTCGGTGAAATTGGCGCCGCCTGTATCGCCGGGGCCCTCACGCTGGAGGACGCCCTGAGGATGGTTGAGGCGCGCGGACGCCTGGCCCAGGAACTGATGACCGCCGGAGGGGTGATGCATGCCGTGAACCTCGGTGAAGCGGAATTGCTCGGGCTGCTGCGCGAGCAAGGATTGGCGGGTATCGAGCTGGCGGCGGTGAACAGTCCCGAGGACCTGGTCGTCGCCGGTCCTGAAGCGGACGTCGAAGTGCTGCTGGAAAAACTCGCGGCGATGCAGGTGAGGACCCGCAAGCTCGCGGTTTCCCACGCCTTCCACAGTGCCGCGGCCGAGCCCATGCTCGAGCGTTTCCGCGAGGTAGTCCGCGAGATCCGTTTCAGCGAGCCGCGGATACCGCTGGTGTCCGGCGTCAGCGGACGCCTGCATACGCTGGAAAGCCTGTCGTCCGCCGACTACTGGTGTGCCCATAGCCGTGACAGCGTACGTTTCAGCGACGGCGTACGTACCTTGCTGGAGCAGGGTACCGAGCTGTTCCTGGAAGTCGCGCCGGAAGCGGTGCTGACACCGCTGGTGCTTCGTCACCAGGTGGACCGGTCATTGCTCGTCGTGCCCAGCATGCGCCGTGGCGGTGATGCAGCGCGGGAAATACGCCTGGCGGCTGCGCAGTTGTACACCGGTGGCGTCGACCTGGATTGGCAGCGCCTGCATGCGCACGACGGCGCCTTGCGCCAGGCGTTGCCTGGCTATGCTTTCCAGCGCGAGCGCTACTGGTTTACCCCGGCCCGTGCCCAGGCTGGCGGGCGCAGCCAGATTGGCGGCGTGGGACGCTTGCTCGGGCAACCGATCAATGCGCCATTCCCGGTCTTCGAGGCGACCCTCGACGCCGATGCCATGCTGGCGCTGGGCGCCACGGCTAGCGAGGAGCTGGTGCGGCTGGAGCCAGGCAGGCTGCTTTCGCTCCTGCTCGAGGATGTCCTTGACCACCTCGGTCTGGATGACTTCGAGCTGAGCCTGGAGCGACTCGGTGAGGGCCTGGCGATCCATCCTGGCGATCGGCTCTATCTCTATACCGAGCTGGAAGCCTTGCCGGAAAAATGCTGGTCCGTCACCTGCTCGCTGCGTAGCGAGGCCGAATGCCAGGCGGGCCTGGGTTGGCGCGAGGCGGTCTTGGCGATGGTCCATGCGCTGCCGGCATCGAGCGCTCTGTCGCCGCTGGACGGGGAGGGGCGGTCGGTGGAACTCGGCGGCGCTGCTAGCGGGTGCCTGTTCGCCCGCCTGCTCGACGGCAAGCCGGCTTCCGCCCTCGAGTCGATCCGCAGGATGCGCGGACGCCGTGCGCTGTTGAACCAGACCTGGCGATCGCTCCTCATGCCGGCCGAGGATGGCGTGGGCTTCGACTGCAACCTTTACGACGCCGGTCAGGAGCTCCTCGGTACGCTCGAGGGGATGTCGCTCGGGATGGCGCTGGAAGATGCCAGGTTGGTGGAACGCATCGCGCAACCCGATGTGCTGTATCGGCTCGACTGGCCATCGCGGCCACGCCAGCCAGGCAACCCGTGTCTCGGCGAACGAGGTTTCGCGGTGCTGTCGTCGGATATCGAGGCCGCTCGCCAGTTGGCGGCGCTCATGCAGGCACGCGGGCTGCGCGCGCAACCCTTCCAGCCTGGCCAACTGCAGGAGGCGCTGGATAGCGTCGCCCCCTGCGATATCGTTTTTCTCGACGAACGCGCAAGGGGGGCCGGGCCAACCCTGGATAGCCTGGACACGCTGCGGTCACGGGTACTGCATCCGTTGCTGGCGCTGATCCAGGCGATTCTGCCACTTGGCGACGAGGCCGTTGGCCGGCTCTGGCTGGTCACCTTTGGCGCCCAGGCCGCCGGGCTCGCCAGCGGCGTGCCGGTGAACGTGGCGGGAGCCCCGCTATGGGGGCTTGGCAAGAGCATGGCGCTCGAGCATCCGGAGCACTGGGGAGGGTTGGTCGACCTGGCGCCGGACGACCCCGACTGGTGCGCCACCCTGCTGGACGAACTGCTGCTGAACGATGGTGAGAATCAGGTCTGCCTGCGTCGCGATGGCCGCCGGGTGCATCGCCTGGAGCGCGACACCGGCACTGGTTGGCCGAACTCCGTCTTCGCCCCGAGCAAGGATGGCTGCTATCTGATCAGCGGGGGAATGGGTGGGATAGGCCTGGGCATGGCCGATTGGCTACTGGCGCACGGCGCTGGTCGGGTGGTCATCACCGGACGCAGTCCGGCGCGGGCCCAGGGCGAGAAACTGGCGCGCTTCGGTGCGGCGGTCTCCCGGGTTCGCTACGTACAGGCGGACATCGCCTCGAAGGCGGAGATGAGCGCATTGTTCGAGGAGCTGTCGGCGATGCCGGGTGGGCTCCGCGGAATTTTCCATGCCGCTGGCATTTCGATTCCACAGGATCTTCGAGACGCCGACCGCGACAGCTTCGACCGGGTGCTGAGGCCGAAGGTGGACGGCGCCTGGCTGCTCCATGAATTGTCCCTGGGGCTGGAACTGGAGTTCTTCGCCATGTGCTCGACCATCGCTTGCGTCTGGGGCTCCCAGCACATCGCCAGCTACGCCGCAGCCAATCAGTTCCTCGATGGCCTCGCGGCCTATCGCCATGCCCTGGGGCTGCCCGCGCTGGTGGTCGACTGGGGGCTGTGGGCTGGCGGTAGTCATCTGTTCGACGAGGAAGTGCTCGGTTTCCTCAAGAGCGTTGGCCTGAAACCGCTGGCGCCGGCCCAGGGCATCGGCTTGCTGGCCCGCTTGCTGGGCAGCGACGTTGGCCACCAGGTGATCGCCGGGGTCGACTGGGCGCGCTTCAAGGCCTTGCTCGAGTCGCGCGGGGCGCAGCCCCTGCTGGAGCACATCGAGGTCGAGGACACACCGACCAGGCCCGGCGATGTCGCGGCGGACCAGGGCTTGCTGCGGAAGCTTTCCGCGGTGGAGGGGCGCGAGCGCTTCCAGTTGGTCGATGACTATGTCTGGGGGCAGTACGCCAACCTGCTGGGTGTGAAGGTCGAGCAGGTCCGGGCCAAGCTCGAGGACGGAGGCAGTCTCATGGACTACGGACTCGATTCTCTGTTGGTGATGGAGATGGTGGCGCGTTGCCGGCGCGACCTGAAGGTGCAGATAAAGGCCCGGGAATTCCTCGAGTGCCCCGGCCTGATGTGGCCGGATTTCCTCGCCAGGTCCATCGAACAACAAGGAGTGCTCGACGCCGTATAGACAGCGGGGCGGCGCGCGTCGCCCTTTCCATCCTTCATGCAACGGTGAGGTCACCATGGTTGGTATGTCCAGCATGCCTGGAACGAGGCATTTCGATATCGCGCTGTTCGGCTCCACGGCGAGCGTGTACATGCTCGCCGCGTGCTTGGCGCGTAATGGCATTGGCGTGGCCCTGTTCCAGGACCGTTCGACAGAGCCCGATACCACGGGGGAGGCGACGATTCCCTATACCTCGATGATCTTCGAACTGGTCGCTGACCGTTACCAGGTCGCGGAGATCAAGGATATCGCCCGGACCCGCGATATCCATAGGCAGGTAATGCCGTCTTCCGGGGTCAAGAAGAACCTCGGTTTCATCTATCACGAGCCCGGTCGCGCCGTGGACATGGGCAAGGCCCTGCAGTTCAACGTGCCCTCGGAGCATGGCGAGAACCATCTCTACCGACCGGATGTCGATGCTCATCTGCTGAACGCCGCGGTGCGCTACGGTGCGACAGTCTTCTCGGTCGGCACGGATGCGCGGATCGAATTGCATGACGACAAGGGAGTGCGGGTCCTCACCCGGCAAGGCCAGTGGGTCGCTGCCGACTTCCTGGTCGATGGCAGCTATCGCGGGGCCGCGCTGGCGAAAGCGTTGCCGCGGATGCCGGACGAGGCGCCGCTGAGGACAGCCTCGACCTGCCTGGCGGCGCACATGCTGGATGTCGAGCCGTTCGACGCCTGCGTGTCGTCCGACTTTCCAGGCCAATGGCATGCTGGGACGCTGCACCATGTGTTCGCCGAGGGCTGGATCGGCGTGATCCCCTTCAACAACCACCAACACTCGCGGAATCCGCGGGTCTCGGTGCTGCTGTCGATCAATCGGAGAATGCTCGATCCGGCCGATGGGGATCGCCTGCTGGCCGAACTGATCGACCGCTATCCTTCGCTGCGCCAGCACCTGGCGAGTGCACGGCGGGTAGGGGAGTGGCAGGTCCGGGCACCAGCCCAGCACTTCCACCATGAGCCCCTGGGCCGACGCCACCTGCTGTTCGACGAGGGGGCGGCGTCCAATGACCTGCTGTTTTCCCGAAAGCTGTCCAACGCCGGCGAGTTGGTCCTGGCGCTGGCGCACCGTTTGATCGATGCGGCACGCCAGGGCGATTACCAGAGCACCGCCTTGCAGGCGTTCGTCGGCATCCAGAACAGCATCGTCCACCTGAACGACCGGATCACCTGGGGAGCCTATATTGCTTTCCGCGATCCGGATCTCTGGAACGCCTACGCTCGTGTCTGGCTGCTGCAATCGATCGCTGCCACCATCACCGCCCGCAAGATCAACGATGCCTTCGCCCGGACCCGGGATCCGCACGTCTTCGACGAGATCGATCGGGTCACCGACGACGGTTTCTGGATGCCGCTCTACCAAGGCTACAAGGACATCCTGAACTTCGCACTGGAACGTTGCCATGAAGTCGAGATCGGGAACCTGTCGTCGTCCGACGCCGCGCGGCAGATCTTCGCGCAGCTTGCCGCTGCCGATTTTGTTCCGCCTATTTTTGATTTTGCTGATCCTGACGCTCGTGTCTATCAGCTGACTACCTGGCGAAAGCTCAAGGCGTTGTGGTGGGGGCTGGTGAAAGTGCCCTCGGAAGTGGGGCGCCTGATCTTCTACCGCTCCTTCAGAAACCCATCCATGCGCAAGGAGAGTTGACATGGACTTCAACCTTGACGATTCCCAGAAAAAGCTGGCACGACAAATCGCTGAGACCTGCCGCGAACGCCTGCCGGAGCGCCCGACCGCGCATTTCTCGCCCGAGCAATGGGCTGTCTGCGGGGAGGCCGGCCTGCTCGGCCTCTCCATTCCCCGCGACTATGGCGGGCAGGGGCTTGGCGCGCTGTCGACGGCGGTCGCGATGCACGCCTTCGGACACTCCTGTGCGGACATGGGCCTGGTGTTTGCAGCGGCAGCCCACCAGTTCGCCTGCGCGATGCCCATCGTCGAATTCGCCAGCGAATCGCTGCGGCGCGACCTGCTGCCGAAGATGGCCAGTGGCGAACTGATCGGCTCCAACGCCATCACCGAGCCAGGCGCGGGTTCCGACTCGACCGCACTGAAGACCCGCGCACTGCCGCAGGACGACGGTGGTTATATCCTTGACGGTTTCAAGAGCTTCGCCGGCAACGCACCGGTAGCTGATGTATTCGTCGCCTACGCCACCACCCAGCCGGAATACGGTGCGCTGGGCATCACCGGGTTCGTGGTGGAGAGCGAGCGCCCGGGCGTTATGGTCAGCGAGCCGTTGCGCAAGGTCTGCCTGCGCAGCTGTCCTGCCGGCGAAGTGACTTTCGCCGGCTGCCGGGTCCCTGTTGCCAACCGCCTGGGTGAAGAAGGGCAGGGCCGCTTCGTGTTCCAGAGTTCGATGGGCTGGGAGCGCGCCTGCCTGTTCGCGGCATTCCTGGGCATGATGGAGCGCCAACTCGAAGAGACGCTTGCCTACGCCCGTTCGCGTCGCCAGTTCGGCAAGGCAATCGGCGCCTACCAGGCGGTATCGCACCGTATCGCCGAAATGAAGTTTCGCCTGGAATCCTCCCGCCTGCTGCTGTACCGGGCCTGCTGGGGCATGGACCAGGGCGATCCCCAGCAACTCCACATCGCCTTGTCGAAACTGGCCATCAGCGAGGGCGCGCTGGCCTCGAGCCTGGACGCTGTGCGCATCTTCGGCGGTCGTGGTTGCCTGGAGGGGTTCGGCATCGAGGAAATGTTCCGCGACTCGGTCGGCACGGTGATCTTTTCCGGAACCTCGGACATGCAGCGCGAGATCGTTGCCCGGGAGCTCGGCCTATGAAGCTCCTGCATGAGTGCCTCGTGCGCAGTGCGCGCGAGTATCCGGGCAATATCGCCGTCGTTGACCAGGCCGGCTCCTGTAGCTATGCCGAACTGGACGCGCGGGCCGAGGCCTATGCCGGCTTGCTGGTTGCGCTGGGGGTGGGGCGCGGAGAGCGGATCCTGCTCTGGGCGGAAAAGTCGGTGGAGTTGCCGGCGCTGATGCAGGGGGCCTTGCGCCAGGGCGTTGTCTATGTCCCGGTGGATCCGCTGGGACCGGTGTCACGGCTGGAAAAGATTCTCGCCGACAGCGGGGCGAGCCTGGTTTTTTCCACCGCGAGTCGTCTGGCGGATCTGGACGCTCTGGAACGGCGCCCGCGTATCGTGGTCCTGGACGATCCCGCATGCCCCCTGCACTGGTCTCATGTGGAGCTACCCGCCAGCGCATCCGCCCCGGAGGAAATAGGCGAACACGATCTGGCCTACATCCTCTACACCTCGGGCTCTACCGGCACGCCGAAAGGCGTTGCGCTGAGCCACCGCAATGCCCTGGCCTTCGTGGAGTGGGCCAATGAGCGTTTTGCCTTCGAGGCACGCGATCGGTTTTCCAACCATGCTCCGTTCCATTTCGACCTGTCGGTGCTCGATCTCTATTGCGCCTTCAGCCGTGGCGCGGCGGTTTGCCTGGTTCCGGAAGGCATCGCCTTTTCCCCGGCGCTGTTGACGGCGTTCCTCCAGGAACAGCGGATCAGCGTCTGGTATTCGGTACCTTCGGTCCTGCTCATGATGATGCGCGACGGCAACCTGCTGCAGTCTTGCCCGGACTCCCTCAGAGTCGTGCTGTTCGCCGGTGAGCCTTTTCCGATCAAACACCTGCGTGTGCTCCGGGAAGCGTTCCCAGGGCTGCGCATGGCCAACCTGTTCGGTCCCACCGAGACCAATGTCTGCACCTGTTACGAGGTTGTCGCGGTCGATCCTGCTCGTCTCCAGCCGGTGCCCATCGGGACGGCTGCTTCCGGCGACGAAGTCTGGGCGGAAAAGGACGATGGCCGGCGCTGCGAGGTCGGGGAGGAGGGCGAGCTGATCGTTCGCGGCCCCACCGTGATGCTCGGCTATTTCGGCCAGCCGGCGGTTACCGGGAGCTATCGCACCGGCGACCTCGTCAGGCAACTGGACGATGGCAACTACGAGTATCTCGGTCGTCGTGACGACATGCTCAAGGTTCGTGGCTATCGCATCGAACGGGGCGAGGTGGAGGCCGCTCTGCTGGCCCATCCGCGGGTACGCGAGGCTGCGGTGATCGTCGCCGGGGGCGGCATGGACGCCGCGCTCTGGGCGTTCCTGGTGCCAAGCGATGGCGAGGCAGTCTCGCTCATCGAACTCAAGCGTCACTGCGCTGAGCGACTGCCGCGCTACATGATCGTCGACCGGGCGAAGACGCTAGCGGAACTGCCGCGCAACGCTAACGGCAAGGTCGATCGCTTCAAGTTGAAAGCCCTGGTGGAGGACTGACAGATGAGGCTCTCTGCGATGTCGGAAATGGCCCTCTGGTTTCCCTATGCCAACCGGCCACGGGGAAAGATGCGACTATTCACCTTTCCCTATGCCGGCAGCGGTGCGTCGGTATTCCATAACTGGTTCCTGCCGCTGTACGACAGCGTCGATCTTTACGCACTGCAGTTGCCCGGCCGGGAAAGCCGTGCGGCCGAGGCTCCCTACCGCGACATGGAGGAGGCCGGCGGGGCGATCGCCGATTGCCTGGCGAACCTGTTCGACGACGATGTCCCGTATGTTTTCTTTGGCCATAGCATGGGCGCGCTGCTGGCTTACCGGGTCGCCTGCGTCCTGCGCGCGCGTGGGCGGACGGAGCCCTGTCGGCTAGTGCTTTCCGGCATGGCTCCGCCGCACCTAGGGCAGGCGGTGCAGCCCTTGCATCGCCTGCCGGCCAACCAGGCGATCACGCTGCTCGGGAGAATGGGCGGGGTGCCTGACATCGTCCTTGGCGAGCCCGACCTCATGGAGATGTTCCTGCCGATCATCCAGGCGGATATCGAGCTGGTCTACTCCCATGGCTGCCGGGAGCCGCAGCCGCTGGACTGCGCGCTGACCTGCCTGGCGGGAGATCGAGATCGAATCGCCCCCGCCGATCGGATGGCGGAATGGCGGCGCTACAGCAGCGGGCCGTTCGAGCATGCCTGCCTACCGGGCGGGCATTTTTTCCTCAACGAAAGCGGGGTCCAGGCCATGGCCCGGATTCGCTCGGCACTGGCTGCGAGCAGCGCGGTCTCGTGCGCGTTCGTCACACTCTGAGCCGCGTCAGGAGGGGTCGTGGTGCCGGCGTATGGCTTCCAGTCCGCTGCGGGCGAAGAGGTTCAGGTGGTTCTTCAGGGCGTCGGCGTCGTGCAGCAGGATCGCTTGCATCGGGCTCGACTGGTCGCGATCGATGACCATCAGCATCAGGCAGGGCGCGATGATGCTTATGACGCAGCGCGACAGGGCGGGGTCGTGGCGGGGCAGGCCGGTGATCTCGCCGATGATCCGCTCCAAGGCTTCGAACTTGGGCATCACCTCCTCGCGGATCAGGCTGGCGAAGTGCGCCGTCGGCGCGAGGATTTCGCGAGCGCAGACCTTGCTCTGCCAACTGCGGTCGTCGAGCAGGCGGGAAACAATGGCATTGATGAAACGCTCCAGCTTGGTTTCCGGCGGAAGAGCGCTATCCGCCAGTTCGCGGAGGTCGTGCAGGCTGACGAACTGCTTGTGTCCTTCGACCAGCACCGCCTTGTACAAGGCGTCGCGGCTACCGAAATGGTAGTTGATCGCGGCAAGGTCGGCCCCAGCTTCCTCGCAGATGGCCTTGCTGGCGGTATTGGCATAACCGTGCTGGGCGAACAGCCGGCCGGCGACTTCGAGAATCCGTGCGCGGGTACTTTCGCCGTCGCTTCGTGGGGTGCGGCGTCGTGTGCTCATGGGAGTCCTGCTGTCAGGGGGTTGATAAGGGCGATTGTCTGTTATTTACTAGATCAAATTCAATTTGAATTTGATTTCGACATCTCCTGCGCTGACCAAGGGACCCAGACATGAAGAAGCAGCTGATTGCCGGAGCCGCCGTACTGCTTGCCATAGGAGCGGGGGCGAGCTGGTATTTCCTTGGCGCGGACGACAGCGAGGATGCCCTGAAACTGTACGGCAACGTCGACATCCGTCAGGTTTCCCTGGCGTTCGAGAACAGCGAACGAATCGTTGCGCTGCATGCGGAGGAAGGCGACAAGGTGCGCGCCGGGCAGGTTCTGGCCGAGCTCGATACGCGTACCCTTCGCCTGCGTATCGAGACCGCCAGGGCGAGGATCGGTGTGCAGGAGCAAGTGTTGCTGCGCCTGCGCAACGGCACCCGGCCGCAGGAGGTCGACCAGTCCAGGGCGCGCCTGCAGGCGGCACAGGCGGAAGCCGAACTGGCCCGCCTGGAGTTGGTGCGCCTGCAGCGGATCGCCGGTGGCACCGACGGCAAGGGCGTCAGTCGGCAGAGCCTGGATGCGGCCGCCGCGCGACTGAAGGTCGCCAGGGCCGAAGTGGAGAACCAGCGCAAGGCCTGGCAGCTCGCCGACATCGGCCCGCGGGACGAGGACATCGCCCAGGCGCAGGCCGAACTGGAGGTCGCCCGGGCCGACCTGAGGCTTCTCGAGCATTATCTTTCGCAGGCGCAATTGAAGGCACCTCGCGACGCGACCGTCCGGACGCGCTTGCTGGAACCGGGCGACATGGCTTCGCCGAGCAGGCCGGTGTTCGCTCTGGCGCTGACCGATCCGAAATGGGTGCGCGCCTATGTCAACGAGCGGCAACTGGGACGCGTGCATCCCGGACAGAAGGCGCGGGTGGTCACCGACAGCGTGCCGGAGCGGCCCGTCGATGGGCGGGTCGGCTATATCTCCTCGGTTGCTGAGTTCACCCCGAAGACGGTGGAGACCGAGGACCTGAGGACCAGCCTGGTCTATGAGATCCGGGTGTTGCTGGACGATCCCGAGGATCGCCTGCGGCTGGGGATGCCCGCCACCGTCTACCTCGACGAACCCGGCGCCGGGGGTGGGCAGTGATGGAGACGGTGGTCCCGGTAGAGGCGTGTGGACTGGTCAAGCGCTTCGCCACCCGCGGCGGCACCCCGCTAGTCGCGCTCGACGAGGTCAGCCTGCGGATTCCGGCGGGGCGGCTCAGCGCCCTGGTCGGGCCGGACGGTGCCGGCAAGACCACCCTGCTGCGACTGATCGCCGGGCTGATGAAGGCCGATGGAGGGCAACTGAGGGTACTCGGGCTGGACGTTGGCGCCGAACCCCAAGCCGTGCAGGACCGGATCAGCTACATGCCGCAGAAGTTCGGACTCTACGAGGACCTGACGATCCAGGAAAATCTTGATCTTTACGCCGACCTGCACGGTGTGGAACCTGGCCAGCGCAAGGAGCGTTTTGCGCGTCTGCTGGAGATGACCGATCTTTCACGCTTCACCGGGCGCCTGGCCGGCCAGTTGTCCGGTGGCATGAAGCAGAAGCTCGGCCTGGCCTGCACCCTGGTGCGTTCGCCGGACCTGCTGCTGCTGGACGAACCCACGGTCGGCGTGGATCCGCTGTCACGCCGTGAGCTCTGGCAGATCATCGAGCAACTGATCGAGCAGGAGCGGCTGAGCGTGCTGATCAGTACCGCCTACATGGACGAGGCGCAGCGTTGCGCCCAGGTCTTCGTGTTGTACCAGGGCAACCTGATCGCCGAGGGAACCCCGGAAGACCTGAGCGAGCGTGCCAAGGACCTGTGCTATGGCATCGAGCCGGCAGCCGGGGTGCCGGCCAGGACCTTGCAGGCCAGGCTGATCGATGACCGGGAGCATATCGTCGATGCCGTTCCTCATGGTGGCCAGGTGCGTTTCATCCGCTCCGGCCATGCGTCGCTCGAGGAGATTCCCTCGCTACACGGAGAGCAGGCTGCGCAGCCGCTGGCGGCTCGTCTCGAGGATGGCTTCATGGTGCTGTTGCGCGAGCACGCCAGCGACCAGGGCCAGCCCTCTCCCCAGGCGCCTGCGGACGAGCCGGGCGGCGAGGAGGAACTGGAGAGCGAGCGTCGCCCGATCATCGAGGTCCGCGACTTGGTGCGCAAGTTCGGTGATTTCACGGCGGTCGCCAGTACCTCGTTCAAAGTGTTCAAGGGCGAGATTTTTGGTCTGCTCGGCCCCAACGGAGCCGGCAAGACCACCACCTTTCGCATGCTCTGCGGCTTGCTGCCAGCCTCCAGCGGCCACCTGGAAGTGGCCGGGGTTAACCTGAGGAGCGCCCGGGCCGCCGCTCGGCGGCGCATCGGCTACGTTTCGCAGAAGTTCTCCCTCTACGGCAACCTGTCTGTCCAGGAGAACCTGGAGTTCTTCGGCGGGGCCTACGGCCTGTTCGGGGGGCGACTCAAGGCACGGCTCGATACCGTCCTGCGCCAGTTCGAGTTGCAGGGGCAGCGCAATGATCGCAGCGGGGACCTGCCGGGCGGCTACAAGCAGCGCCTGGCCATGGCGGTGGCCTTGCTCCACGAGCCGGACATCCTCTTCCTCGACGAGCCTACCAGCGGCATCGACCCGCTGGCGCGCCGCGCCTTCTGGCGGCAGATCACCGAACTGGCCGCGGCGGGGACCACCGTCGTCATCACCACGCACTTCATGGAGGAAGCGGAGTACTGCGACCGGATCGTCATCCAGGATGCCGGGCGCCTGCTGGCGCTGGGAACGCCGGAAGAGGTCCGGCGACAGGGAGGCGAGCAGGCTTCCGACATGGACAGTGCCTTCATCGCCGTGGTCGAGCGCTCGCGCGCCCGACTGGGCATGGCGGCGGGCTAGGAGGAACGACGCATGCACCATCCGGACAGCGGTTTCAGGCGGCGCCTCGTCGCCCTGACGCGCAAGGAACTCCGCCAGTTGCTGCGCGACAGGAGCAACCTGGCGATCGGCGTGATCCTGCCCATCGTGCTGATCCTGATCTTCGGCTACGGGCTTTCTCTGGATATCCGCAACACGCCCCTGGCGATCGTTCTCGAGGACAGCTCGCCGGCCGCGAGGGACGTGGCTGCGAAGCTGGCGGGCTCGAGCTACTTCTCGACCGTCCAGGTGGCAAGTATCCGCGAGGCGGAAGACCTGATGCGGCAGCGTACGGTAGACGGCATCCTGCGCATCCCGGTGGATTTCTCGCGACGCCTGGAGCAGGGGGACGGGCGCATCCAGCTACTCCTGCATGGTGCCGACGCGAACAGCGCGGCCACCCTCGGGCGCTACGTGAACGGGGCGCTGCGGGTCTGGCACGAGCAACGCGTGGACCGTCTGGGCGGCGAGCGGGTGCAGGGGGGCGTGCGGATCGTCGAGCGGATGTGGTTCAACGCCGCCAACAGCAGTACCTGGTACCTGGTACCGGGGCTGATCGCCCTTATCATCACCCTCGTCGGCGCCTTCCTGACCTCGCTCGTGGTGGCGCGCGAATGGGAGAGGGGGACGCTGGAGTCCCTTTTCGTCACCCCGGTGCGCTCCGCGGAGATCCTGCTGGCCAAGATCATCCCCTACTTCCTGGTCGGTCTCCTGGGATTATCGATGTGCCTGGTGTCGGCCCGCCTGCTGTTCCGCGTACCGATACAGGGATCGCTGGTGCTGCTGCTGTTCAGTTCCATGCTGTATCTGTTCGTCACCCTCGGCATCGGCCTGCTGATCTCCGCCAGGACACGCAACCAGTTCCTTGCCAGCCAGGTAGCGATCCTCTCCAGCTTCCTTCCTGCACTAATGCTGTCGGGCTTCCTGTTCGACCTGCGCAACGTGCCGACCTTCATCCGCCTGGTCGGCTCGATCCTGCCAGCGACCTATTTTATGGAACTGGTCAAGACCCTGTTCCTGGCCGGCGACAACTGGCACCTGGCGCTGAAGAACCTGCTCATCCTCGCCGGCTACGCGGTATTCCTGCTGAACGCTGCGCGGCTATGCACACGCAAGAAGCTGGACTGACGCCATGGCCAATCTCATCTCGGTCGTCCGCGGCCTGTTGTACCTCTGTCGCAAGGAGTTCCTGGCCATCGTCAAGGATCCCGCCAACCGTGTGATCCTCATCGCGCCGGCGATCGTGCAGACGCTGTTGTTCGGCTACGGCGCGACCTACGACCTCAACTACGTGCCCTACGCCGTGCTTGACCAGAGCAACGGGACAGCGTCCCGTGAACTGCTCGCCCGCTTCGACTCCACCGGGGTCTTCCAGCGGGTGGAGACCCTGCGGCGGATGGAAGATATTGCCAGGGTCATCGATGGCGGCGATGCCCTCCTCGTGCTGCACATGGGCCCCGATTTCGAGGAGCGCCTGGCCAGGGAGCGAGGCAGCGACCTGCAACTGATCCTGGACGGTCGCAACTCCACCACCGCCGGCATGGCGGCGGGCCACATCAGCCGCCTGGTCGGCGAGTTCAACGCGCGCTATCTGCGCCAGGGGCAGCCACGTGTGCAGTTGGAGATGCGCGCCTGGTTCAACCCGAACCTGGAGACCCGCTGGAATATCGTGCCAGGCCTGATCGCGGCTCTTAGCATGATCCAGACTCTGATGCTGGCCGCGCTCTCGGTCGCAAGGGAGCGTGAGCAGGGCACCTTCGACCAACTGCTGGTGACTCCGCTGACGCCGCTGGAAATCCTCATCGGCAAGGCGGTGCCGTCGGTCCTCATCGGCCTCCTGCAGTCGACCCTGATCCTCGCCATCGGTCTTTTCTGGTTCCGCATCCCAATGGCCGGTTCGCTGCTCGACCTGTATCTGGGTCTGCTGGTGTTCACTACCGCGTGCGTCGGCATCGGCCTGTCGGTCTCGGCACTGTCGGCCAACATGCAGCAGGCGATGGTCTACACCTTCGTCATCATGATGCCGCTGATCCTGCTCTCCGGTCTCATCACGCCTATCCACAGCATGCCGGAAACCCTGCAGATCCTGACCTACGCCGACCCGTTGCGCTTCGCCATCGACCTGGTGCGCAGGGTGTACCTGGAAGGCGCGAGCCTGGCCGACATTTCCGGGAACTTCATTCCAATGCTGAGCGTCGCCGCAGTCACCCTGCCGCTGGCGGCTTGGCTGTTTCGCAATCGACTCGTCTGATGGGGCATGCCATGCACGCTATTCATCTTCATACCAGGTCAGGCGCAGGTGTCCTGCGCGGGTTGGTGCTGCTGCTGTCGCTCTCGTCGAGCGCCTGCACCGTGGGCCCCGACTACCAGCCGCCGCAAAGCGTTTCTCCACAACGCTGGGGCGACTGGCACAGCGGGCCGGAAGCCCTGCGCAGTACCCGACACGAGGGCGAAAGACTGCGCGACCAAGCCTGGTGGAAGGTGTTCGGCGATCCGGTGCTGGACGACCTCCAGGCCAGGGCGATACAGGCCAACCCGGAACTGCATGGCGCTATCCTGCGCTTCGCCCAGGCTCGTATGCAGCGCCGGATAGTCTCCAGCGCCTACCTGCCGGAAGTGACGCTGGAAGGGGGAGTGTCGCGCCAGAAACAGAGCCTCTACGGTATGAACAACCGCTTGCTGGAGGCTACCGAGCCGGGCAACCGGGAGGCCTTGGAGAAAGCCCTCGGCGACCCGTTCACGCTGTACCAGGCAGGCTTCGACGCCTCGTGGGAGCCGGACCTCTGGGGGCGGGTCGGACGTTCGGTAGAGGCGGCCCGGGCGGAGATCGGCATGGCCGCGGCCGCGCTCGACGACACGCTGTTGAGTATCTCGAGCGAGGTTGCCAGGAGCTATATCGAGGTGCGTACCGCACAACGCCAGATCCGTCTGCTCGAGGAGGACATCCGCATGCTCGAGGAGCGTCTGCGCCTGGTGCGGGTGAGGGCGGGCGAAGGCCTGACCGATGAGCTCTATGTCGAGCGGCAGAAAGCTGAGCTGGAGGCGTTGCGCGGACGGCTGCCGGCCTGGCAGGCGAGCGAGACGGAAGCGACCAACCGCATCGCCGTGTTGCTGGGCGAACGTCCCGGCGCCCTGGCACGGGCGCTCGAGGCGAAGCCGGGCAACGTGCTGGAAAGGGCGTTGCCCGATTTCAGGCTCGGCGTGCCCTCCGAGCTGGTCCGGCAGAGACCTGACATTCGTGCGGCGGAGCAATCCCTGCACCGTGCCACCGCGGACATCGGCATCGCCAAGGCGGCGCTCTATCCGAGCATCGCCCTGGGCGCGCGCTTCGGCTACGAGTCCTACCGGGACGGGAAGTTCGGCGAATGGGGCAGTCGCGCCTGGAGCATCGGGCCCACTCTCGACCTGCCGCTGTTCGATGCCGGCCGCAGGCGAACCGTCGTGCGTCTGCGTGAACTGGAGCAGCAGGAGGCCGCGGTGACCTTCCAGCGTACGGTGCTGGGCGCCTGGCAGGAGGTCGACGATGCCCTGAGCCGCTACCACGCCGAATACCAGCGCAACCTGCACATGCGCGACAAGGCCGCCAGCAGCCGCCAGGCCTATGAATGGACACAGGTCAAGTACGCCCAGGGGCAGGTGGACTTCCTCGAGGAAATCGACGCCCAGCGTACGTCCATGCAGGCGCAGCGCGAGCTGATCGATAGCGAGGCGCTGCTGAGGACCCAATTGATCGCACTCTACAAGACCCTGGGTGGCTGAAGGACGCCGCCCGGTTCCACGCGTTCGTCAACAGGAAAACAACAACGGCTTCTCGCTGGAGGGAACCATGCTTGCCGAAGATATCTACGCGATCATGCTGTTTTCATCGCTCATCCTGGTCGTCCCGGGGCCATCCAACACCTTGCTGCTCAGCGCCGGTTTCCATTTCGGCTCGCTGCGGGCGGCGCCCTTCATCCTGCTCGAGGCGTTGGGCTACTCGCTATCCATTTCGGCATGGGGCTGGGTATTGGCGCGCCTGTCCGAGAGCAATCCATGGATCATCAGTCTGACCAAGGCACTCTGCGCGCTGTATGTGGCGCTCCTGGCGGTGAAGACCTGGAATGCCTCGATCCGCAGTGCCGGGACCGGTAACTTCCGCCGATGGCCCTTGCACCTGTTCGTGGCAACCCTGTCGAACCCGAAGGCGCTGATCTTCGCCAGCGTGATCTTTCCCGGCAAGGCGTTCCTCGACTTCTGGAACAACTACACGATCTCGCTGCTGGCCTTCCTGGTTGTGCTGGCGCCCATCGGGATGCTTTGGGTCGGGCTGGGGGCCGGTATTCGAAAAGGCTACCTGGGGTCGATATCCGGCCCGCTGTTCTCCAAGGTCACCTCGGTCATCCTGGCACTGTTTTCAGCTTCCCTGACCTATACCATGGTGCGGGCGGCCTGAGCGTGCCATCCGTGGTCCTCGATGCTCGCTCAGGCCAGCCCATAGCTGATCTGCTCGGCTTTGACGTGGAACGCCTGCTCACGGCTCGGAAGATGCTGGTTGGCATCGGCGTTGCCCTGGCGCAGGCGTTCGGACCTCAGCGTCGGCAGGCGGAACACATCCTGCCGCTCGGTCTGCAACGCATTGCCGCGCATCAGTTCCATCAACGGAACCTGCATGGCCGGGGTGCTCTGGCCGAGGAAGTAGTTGGGCACCTCGTCGCACCACAGCAGCATGTAGTCGCTCACCGCATCGTGCTCGGCGTCGAGCACCACGTACTCGACGCGGTGGCGCAGGACCACTTCGGCGTCGATGCTCCAGCGGGTGTCCACGGTGAACAGCGGAACGTGCTTTTCCACGTCCACCAGCAGGCCATTCACCGCCTTGCAGCCGGACTTGCGGCAGGCCACGTGGTAGCGCTTGTCGGGGAGGGGGTGACGCGCCACCACGTCGCGCCCGCCAAGCAGGTGCAGGTCGAACTCCTTGATGCGGATGTCGATCAACTCGCACGGCAGGTCGAACCCCGCAGGCGTCAGCAGCCTGGGGCAGAAATGGATAAGCATGGTTTTCTCCATCAGGCATGCCCGGGGCTTTCCCGCCCTGGGGGAGAGGTATCTCTATCGGTCGCAGGTCAGCCGGCAAGCCGCATCCTGACGGACGAGGCAGAGCCTCGCCCGGTGAAAGACGCGAACGCCGGTCCTGGCGGACCTCGCTGGATTTTTCTGGCTCCGGGCGCTCCCGCGCTTCCAGGGGGCGTCTCGGGCGGGTGTCAGCTCCCGGTCTTGACCCGGCTCCAGACACGGGTACGGATTCTCTCGACCTTCAGTGGCAGGGTTTCCAGCGGGAAGAGGGTCGCCATGGTTTCCTTGCTCAGGTAAACCGCCGGGTTTTCCCGCAGCTTCCGCTCTACCAGCGGCAGCGCCGCCTGGTTGCCATTCGGATAGCCCACGTAGTTGGAGGTCCTGGCGATGACCTCCGGACGCAGCAGGTAGTCGATAAGCGCATAACCCTGCTGCGGATGCGGTGCATCCTTGAGCAGCACCATGTTCTCGGCCCAGACCAGCGAGCCTTCCCGGGGAATGCTGTAGGCGATATGGCGACCGTTCCCGGCCTGTTCGTTGTTGACCTGGGCCATGTAGGCCGTGCCCTGCCAGCCGACCACCACGCAGACGTTGCCGTTGGAGAGATCGGTGTCGACTCTGGAGGAGTCGAAATAGCGAATGTAGGGGCGAACCTTCAGCAACAGTTCCTGGGCTTTCTGGTAGTCCTCGGGATTCTGGCTGTTGTGCGGCAGGCCCAGGTAGTTGAGGGCGATGGACACCAGCTCGGTGGAGGAGTCCAGCGTGGCCACGCCGCACTGGCTGAGGCGGGAGATGTTCTCCTCCTTGAAGACCAGGTCCCAGGAGTCGACCGGCGCGTCGGGGCCGAGCAGCTTGCGGACCTTGTCCACGTCGTAGGCGATCCCGGTGGTTCCCCAGAGATAAGGTACGGCATAGCGATTGCCGGGATCGTTGGCCTGAAGCTTCCCGAGGATGTCCGCGTCGAGGTTCTTCCAGTGGGGGAGCCGGTCGCGGTCGAGTTCCTGGAGGACGCCCGCCTTGATCAGCCCGGGCAGGATGTTGGAGGTGATCACCACCACGTCGTAGCCGGAGCGGCCGACCATCAGCTTGCCCTGCGCGGTCTCGGCGCTGTCGAAGGTGTCGAGGACGACACGGGTGCCGGTTTCCTTCTGGAAAGCCTTGGGCGTTTCCGGGGCGATGAAGTCATACCAGTTGTAAAGATGGACGCTGGTTTGCGCAGCCCATGCACTGTCCGCCGCTGTCGCACCGATCGTCGTCAGGATCGATAACGCCAGTGCACAAACTTTTTTCATTGGATTTCCTTTCCGAAACGAAACAAGTTGGATTTTGCACCTACCAGAACTGGTAGTTCTGACCTGTGGCTATCTTCGAAGGCATCGATATTATGCACATTGGAACTCTTCATGACATAACGCCGAGTGACTAATCCCAGAGGAGTAGTTGTGTGGATATCGCATTGCACGGCGGCGCCTGGCACGAGTCACTGGGAAAGTTGCTCGAAGCGCTGGACCGGCCGTTCTTCTGGCGGATCCTGGCGCAGACCCTCGGCCAGTTCGCCCCCGTCGACAACTGGGCGGCCCTGATATTCAGCGATTCCAGTCCCTTGATTCTTTCCTTCATGGAGGAGGAGAGAGAAGAAGTCGAGCCGGACCCGCTGATCAGTCGATATATAACCGGACTTTATCTGCAAGATCCTTTCTACCAGGTATCCAGGAACTGTCGGCGCGGCGGGCTTTTTCATCTTGCGGATATCGTCTCCGAAGATTTCGAAACGACCGAATATTACAATACGTACTTTGCGCATTATGTGGTGACGGACGAAGTTCAATATAACGTCCCGCTGGATGGTGAAAGAACCCTATGCCTGTCGTTGGGCAGCGAGAGCCGCTTCGGTGCCGAGCAGATCGCGCTGTTCGAGCTGCTTCGCCCGTGGGTCATCGCGCTGATGAAAAAACGCATCCACTTCGAGGATGCGGTCAGGGAGGAGGCGAAACCGATCGCAGCGGCGGAGGTGGAAGTCCAGCCCTGGAGAGGGTTGATATCGCCGCTGACCGCGCGGGAGTCGGATGTCATCCGGCTGATGCTGGATGGATACTCGAACAAGGAAATAGCGGATCGGCTGACGCTGTCGATCGCCACTATCAAGGTGCATCGCCGGCACATCTACGCGAAGCTGAACGTGAAGTCCCACTCCGAGATATTCGCGCTGTTGATCAACCCGCCCGCGCCGCGGCTCGCCGACGCACGCTAGTGCGCCGCCTGCGGAGGAACCCGGGCGCATAAGGTTATGCGAAATTCATATTGCCCGACGCTGAAAAAGCCGGCGTCGGATTGCACTCATGGGCGAATTCCATCCAGGACGATTCGACCATGCCCGATGTACGTCTTTCCTCTCGTTCGTTGACCCCCGTGCTCTGTGCGGTGGGGCTCGCCTGCGCGCTGCAGGGCGAGGTGCAGGCCGCCGACGGTGGGCCGCGCGACGTGGCCACGGCGCCCCGGGTATTCGACATAGCGCCCGGCGAACTGGCCGAGGTGTTGTTGAACATCGTGCGCCAGGGACACGTGCCGATCGCCTTCGACCAGCGCCTGGTGGCGGGGTTGCGCGGACCGGATATCCGCGGCCGGCTCAGTGTCGAGGACGCCTTGCGGCGTGCCCTGGCCGGCAGCGGGCTGGCATACGCGCAGGACGAAAGCGGTGCCTTCGTCCTGCGCCGCGGACAGGCGCCTGTGCAGGAGACGCGAGGTGCGACGGTGGCACCGACCTTGTCCACCGTGGTGGTCACCGGCACGCGCAAGAGCGATGTGAAGGCGCAGGACAGCCTGAGCCCGATCGACGTGGTCAGCGCTACCCAGCTACGCAGCAGCGGTGCGGTCGACCTGCGCGATGCGCTGGTCAAACTGCTGCCCTCGCTGACCCGCCAGGCCCAGCCGTTCAACGCCTCGGCGTTGACCCACACGCAGTCGCTGCGCGGGCTGAGCCCCAACCATGTGCTGGTGCTGGTGAACGGCAAGCGTCGCCACGAAACGGCCAATCTCAATATCAGCGGCGGGCTGGAGAAGGGCTCCACCGGGGTCGATCTGGACACCATCCCGATCAACGCCATCGAACGTGTCGAGGTGCTGCGCGACGGTGCTTCGGCACAGTACGGTTCGGACGCCATCGCCGGGGTGATCAACGTCATCCTCAAGTCCGCCGACAGCGGCGGGTCGGCGGCCGCTGACGTCGGGCAGACCGGCGACGGCGACGGCTTCACCCATGGCGGCGGGGGGAACATCGGGCTGGCCTTCGGCGATAGCGGCTTCGTCAACCTCACCGCCGAATATCGCGAGCAGGAGCGCACGATGCGCAGCGGCATCGATGAGCGCACCGGTCGGCGCGACAACATTTCCATGGGCGATCCCGCGTTCCACCGGCAATCGTTGGCGCTCAACTCGGGTTTCGGGTTGGGCGACGATATCGAGGTGTACGGCTTCGGCACCTATACCCGGCGCAAGGCCTCCTCGGCGGCCAACTATCGCCTGGCTTCGGTGGCGCCGACGCTGTATCCGGACGGCTTCACGCCGCGCCCGAACAGCGACGAGGACGACTATGCGTTCCTCGCTGGGGTGCGCGGCGAGCGTCTGCTGGATGCCTGGCACTGGGACCTGAGCAGTGGCTACGGCGCCGACCGTCCCGATATCGGCATGACCCAGTCGGTGAACGCGGCGATATACCGTGAAACCGGCAACAGCCCGAGAAGCTTCGACCTGGCGCGCTACCGCAACAGCCAATGGACCAGCAACCTGGACCTGGGGCGAGAATTCGAACTGGATTTCCTCGCTGCTCCGCTGGCGTTGTCGCTGGGTGCGGAATACCGGCGGGAAAGCTACCGCATCGACGCCGGCGACCCGGCGTCCTACTACAGCGGCGGGGCGGAATCCCTGGCTGGCCTCTCGCCGCTCAGCGAGGGGCAATGGTCGCGGCACGCCTGGGCGTCCTACCTGGACCTGGGTACCTCCCTGACCCCAGCCTGGGAGGTCGACGTGGCGGTGCGCCACGAGAAATTCAGCGACTTCGGCAGCACCACCAACGGCAAGTTCGCCACCCGTTACCAGTTCGATCCGCGGGTGGCGCTGCGCGCCAGCGTAAGCAGCGGGTTCCGCGCGCCGTCCCTGGTCCAGGAGCACTACACCGGCCTCAGCGTCGGCCCGACCATCGCCCTTGGCCTGCTGGCGGCCAACTCGCCGGCGGCGAAGATGCTCGGCGCCGACGAACTGCAACCGGAGAAGTCGACCAGCTTCAACCTTGGCCTGGTACTCAGCCCGTGGGAAAACGTCGGGCTGAACATCGACGCCTACCAGATCAGCATCCGCGACCGCATCGTCGACAGCGCCACCTATTCCGGCCAGGAAGCCATCGATGCCCTGGCCGCGGCGGGGATCTCGTTGCCGGCCAGTGCCAGTACGGTCAGTACCCACTACCTGGCCAACGGTGCCGACACCCGCACCCGCGGTGTCGACATCACCGGTCACTACCTCGTCGCGCTTGGCGAGTACGGGCAGGTCGACTGGGAACTGTCGGCCAACTTCAACCGCACCACCTTGCGCAAGAACCATCGAGGCGCCAACGGCGAGCCGCTGCTCAATGCCCAGCAGGTCGCCTGGATCACCAGCTCCACCCCGCGCAGCCAGGTTTCCCTCGGCGGCACCTGGAGCCGCCAGGACTGGGAGGTCAGCCTGCGCCTGACGCGCTACGGCCGGACCAGCTCGGAACTCGACTACACGGTAGGGCCGGACGCCTGGTCGACGGAGAAATTCAACCATTTCGTCAACGACCCGAAGTACATCACCGACATCGCCGCGCGCTACCGGCTCAGCGCCGACCTGACGCTGACCGCCGGCGCCGACAACCTGTTCGACGTCCGTCCGGACAAGCTGCCCGCGCAGAACACCACCTATGGCGACGTGCTGCGCTACGACACCTATGCCTCGCAGATCGGCTTCAACGGCGCCTTCTACTACCTACGCGCGGCATACCGCTTCTAGAGGGCCAGGCGTGGCGCAACGAGAATTTTCCGCGACCAGCGGCGGTGTGCTGCTGGCGTCGGTGGTGGCGATCATGCTCGGGCCCACCGGCATCCTGCTGAACACCTTCAGTCTGTTCATCGCACCGATGAGCGCCGAGTACGCCTGGGACCGCGCCGAGGTGTCGTTGCTGGTGACGCTGTTCGGACTGGCGGTCGCCATCACCAGCCCGCTCAAGGGCTGGCTGATCGACCGTTGGGGCGCGCGGCGGACAATGCTCGGGCTGACCGCCGCCCTGTCGCTGCCGCTGCTCGGCCTGGCGGCGGTGAATGCCGTCTGGCAACTCTACGCGCTGTTCCTGCTGATCGGCCTGCTGGCGCCAGGCAACCTGCCTTACGGACGTATCCTCGGACTCTGGTTCCGCCAACGCCTGGGCGTGGCCTACGGCCTGCTAGGCCTGGGCTTCGGGGTGGGCGGGCCGCTGGGCCTGCTGGTCGGCCACCAGAGCCTCGAAGCGTGGGGCTGGCGCGGCGCTTTCCTGGTCTACGGCGTGCTCGAACTGGGCCTGGCGCTGCCGCTGCTGACCTGGCTGTTCCGCGAGCCAGCGCCGGATGCTGGCGTGGCCGCCGGCACGGCCGTAGCGGAAACCGCGCTGAGCGGATCGACGGCGCCCCAGGCCTGGCGCAGCGCCAGTTTCTGGCTGGTGCTGGGCAACCAGGTACTGGCGGTGTTCGTGATGTCCGGGATCATGACCCATGGCGTGCCAATGCTGGTGGAGCGCGGTTTGTCCCGGGGCGAGGCGGGCACCGCGCTGTCGGCGTTGTGGGTCGGCATGATGCTGTCGCAGCCGCTGATGGGCTGGCTTCTCGACCGCGTGGCGACGCCTCGGGTGGCGTTGCCCTTCGCCCTGGCGGCGGTGCTCGGCATGGCCTGGTTCCTGGTGGGCGACACACCGAGCGGTCTATGGCTGGCGGTGTTCCTGGTCGGCCTGGGGGGAGGAGGGGAAAGCGGCACCACCAAGTACCTGTTGATGCGCTACTTCGGCCTGCGCAGCTTCGGTGTGATCTACGGTTCGATCCAGCCGTTCACCTTCGCCCTGTCGATCAGTCTCGGCGCTTACCTGCTGGGCTGGCTGTACGACCGCGCCGAAGGCTACGGGACGGCCGAATGGGTGCTGCTCGCGGCTTTTTCCCTGGCTGCGTGCAGCCTGTTCGCCTTTCGCCCCTATCCGCAGAAATTGCCCTGAAGGGAATCATGCCGGCTAGCGTTCGCCCTGGCGCCGCGCGGTCTTGCCGGCGAGGCGGGCCTGGCGATAGTCGTTGGCGCACTGTCCCGTCCAGCGACGGAAGGCGTGGCGAAAACTGGAGGTATCCATGTAGCCCAGCCTCTCGGCGACTTCCTCGATGCGCAGTCGCTCGTCCCGCAGCAGTTGGCGCGCCCTGTCGTGGCGGACCAGGTCGAGCACTTCCCGGTAGTTGGTGCCCTCGTCGGCGAGCCGTCGGCGCAGCGTCCGCTCGGTGACCTTCAACTGCCGGGCGACCCAGGCGATGCTCGGGTAGCGGTCCTGTAGCACCTCCAGCAGTGCCACGATGCGTTGGCGGTAGCCGCCCATCTCGCGGGTGACGCGGGTGTTGAAGGCCTTGCTGCCGAGCGCCAGCGAGGCCTGGAACACGGCGGAGTTGGCAGTGGCGATCTCGGCCTCGAGCAATTCCTCGGGGAGGGTGAAGGTGATGCCTGCGCCGGCGAAATACACCGGCACCCGGAAATACTCCTCGTATGCCCGCACGTCGCCGTTCCTTTCCGGGAGGCGCAGGCGGACCAGTTCCAGCTCGCCCAGCAGCAGGTCGCGGAACACCGCGTAGGCGGCCGACGCCAGGACGTTGGCGTGATACAGCCGGGCCGACTGCGGCCAGTCCGGCTTGTCCTGTAGGTCGATATCCACATCCACGGTGTCGCAACTGGAACGTCGCACCGCGATCCCGCGGATATCCTTGCGGAACAGCAGCATGTTGGTCTTGATCAGTTGCAAGGCTTCGCCGACGGTGCCGGCACTCTGCAATGCCAGCCCGGCGACGCCGTAGTCGGAAAGGCGGTAGTGCTCCCCCAGGCTCAGGCCTTCCAGGGGGGAGCGTCCGTTCAGCACGATCCACTCGTAGAGCGCTTCGCTGGGCAGGCGCGGCTCGGCAGCCGAACCCTGACGCATGTCCGGAGGCGTGATGCGTTGCACGGCGAGGTAGTTGTTGAGTGGTCGCCACTCGAAATCGTACTGGATGTTTTCGGACGGGCTCATCGGTTACCTCTTGCACGCGATGCTATCGCCCTGAAGGCGTCAGGGCTTCGTTATTCCATGCGGATGTCGTTTCGGTTGATTTTCGTACGCTGGGCTTCCGGCAATCACTACCTTGCGTAAGGGGTTGACAGGAGCGGGGTCTGCGTATAGCCGCGCCTCCACGACGCCGTGCCGATCGGTCGTGCATGCTTGCCGTGGCCCGGCTGAGCACTGCCGTCCCGGCCACTCTCGCCGGGGTGGCTGCGCCTGGATGATCGTCGTGGGCGGTGGTGGCGCGGGCCGGTTGTCCTGAGCTTCAGGCGCCATCGCCGCTTGCCGGCGCTCGGGAGGCCGCTGGCCAAGGAAAACCGTAGCGCCGCGGCGGGCGGCGGCTAGCGGGGATTTCCGGCCACGCGTGCCGTGCCCGGGCCTCGCTTGCCTTCCCGGCGCGCCGGACTCCCGGTGGCCTGGAGGACAGGAAAAGCGAGCGGCGAGGTGTCGGCGAGCAGGGTCAACTCGATCTTCTGATAGGGTCGGTGGGCTGTCCGGGGCGGCTAGGATGGACATTTTTATCGTCTCGGGCAGGCCTGTCGCGACCGCGCGAAGTCGCGACGGATGCCGCTGCTAAGGAGCAACGGATGACCGTTCTTATCCAGGGGGCCGGGATCGCCGGCCTGGCGCTGGCGCGCGAATTCACCAAGGCAGGCATCGACTGGCTGCTGGTCGAGCGGGCCAGCGAGATCAGGCCCATCGGTACCGGCATCACCCTGGCGAGCAATGCGTTGACGGCGTTGTCCAGCACCCTGGATCTCGACCGGCTGTTCCGCCGTGGCATGCCGTTGGCCGGCATCAACGTATACGCCCACGACGGTTCGATGCTGATGTCGATGCCTTCCAGTCTGGGTGGGAATTCCCGCGGCGGCCTGGCGTTACAGCGCCACGAACTGCATGCGGCGCTACTGGAGGGGCTGGATGAGTCGCGCATTCGGGTCGGGGTCTCCATCGTGCAGATCCTCGACGGACTCGACCACGAACGCGTGACCCTGAGCGACGGCACTGTCCACGACTGTTCGCTGGTGGTCGGTGCGGATGGCATTCGTTCGAGCGTGCGACGTTATGTCTGGCCGGAGGCGACCTTGCGTCATTCCGGCGAAACCTGCTGGCGCCTGGTCGTTCCCCATCGGCTGGAGGACGCCGAGCTGGCGGGAGAGGTCTGGGGGCACGGCAAGCGCCTCGGCTTCATCCAGATCAGCCCGCGCGAGATGTATGTCTACGCGACCCTGAAGGTGCGCCGGGAGGAGCCTGAGGACGAGGAGGGCTTCGTAACCCCGCAACGGCTGGCCGCCCACTACGCGGACTTCGACGGCATCGGCGCGAGCATCGCCCGGCTCATACCGAGCGCCACCACGCTGGTGCACAACGACCTCGAGGAGTTGGCCGGCGCCTCCTGGTGCCGCGGACGGGTAGTGCTGATCGGTGACGCCGCACACGCCATGACGCCGAACCTGGGGCAGGGCGCGGCCATGGCCCTGGAGGACGCCTTCCTGCTGGCGCGCCTGTGGTGTCTGGCGCCGCGCGCCGAGACGCTGATCCTGTTCCAGCAGCAACGCGAGGCGCGGATCGAGTTCATCAGGAAGCAATCCTGGATCGTCGGCCGCCTTGGTCAATGGGAATCGCCCTGGAGCGTCTGGCTGAGGAATACCCTCGTTCGCCTGGTGCCGAATGCCAGTCGCAGGCGCCTCCACCAGCGTCTTTTCACCGGTGTCGGTGAGATGGCCGCGCAGTAGCCGCCGGTGCCAGTGGCGTCTTGGTCGCCTGTTTTCGACTTCGGCGATGGTCGCTATGGAGGAGTCCCGGGCAACCAGGGCGCTTGCGCTTTACCAGGCCCGGCGTCGCTGGGCTCTCCACAGGTTCGCCGGTTTTTGCTGCGATCCGGTCTGCCGCTCGCCGGGGGCTGGCGGTATACTTCGCAGCGCCCGTTCGATGCCGTCGAATGATGTTTCCATGACGCTTGATTTATGACGCCTTTGCGCCAAGCTAGGTCATGGGATGGCTTTCTGTTAAGGTTGCCGAAATCTCCTGGGGGCCCGTGTGGGCGGTTGTCTGCTAATGCGCGACGAGGTGCAGCGTGATTAAGGTGCTGGTGGTCGACGACCACGATCTGGTACGCACCGGTATTACCCGCATGCTGGCCGACATCGAAGGCTTGCAAGTGGTCGGCCAGGCCGACTGCGGTGAAGACTGTCTGAAACTGGCCCGCGAACTGAAGCCGGATGTCGTCCTGATGGACGTGAAGATGCCCGGTATCGGCGGCCTGGAGGCAACCCGCAAGCTGCTGCGCAGCCAGCCCGACATCAAGGTCGTGGTAGTCACCGTCTGCGAAGAGGATCCGTTCCCCACCCGCCTCATGCAGGCCGGCGCCGCCGGCTACATGACCAAGGGCGCGGGGCTGGAGGAAATGGTCCAGGCGATTCGCCAGGTCTTCGCCGGCCAGCGCTATATCAGCCCGCAGATCGCCCAGCAACTGGCGCTGAAGTCCTTCCAGCCGCAGCAGCACGATTCCCCCTTCGATTCGCTGTCCGAGCGCGAGATCCAGATCGCCCTGATGATCGCCAACTGCCACAAGGTGCAGAGCATCTCCGACAAGCTGTGCCTGTCGCCGAAGACCGTGAATACCTATCGCTACCGCATCTTCGAGAAGCTCTCGATCACCAGCGACGTGGAGCTGGCGCTGCTCGCCGTCCGCCACGGCATGGTCGATGCCGCCAGCTAGATGAGCGCCGTTTTCGACGCGAGCGCTTTCCTCGCTACCTGCAGCAATCGTCCGGGCGTCTACCGCATGTTCGATGCGGACGCCAAGCTTCTCTACGTGGGCAAGGCGAAGAGCCTGAAGAAGCGCCTGGCCAGCTATTTCCGCAAGTCCGGCCTGGCGCCGAAGACCGCTGCGCTGGTGGCGCGGATCGCCCAGGTGGAAACCACCATCACCGCCAATGAAACCGAGGCGTTGCTGCTGGAGCAGACGCTGATCAAGGAGTGGCGGCCGCCCTACAACATCCTGCTGCGGGACGACAAGTCCTATCCCTTCGTGTTCCTCTCCAGCGAGGACGAGTATCCGCGGCTGTCCCTGCACCGTGGCGCGAAGAAGCGCAAGGGGCGTTACTTCGGTCCGTATCCGAGCGCGGGAGCGATCCGCGAGAGCCTCAACCTGCTGCAGAAGGCGTTTCTCGTCCGCCAGTGCGAGGACAGCTATTTCCGCAACCGTACGCGGCCCTGCCTGCAATACCAGATCAAGCGCTGCAAGGGGCCCTGCGTGGGGCTGGTCAGTCCTGAGGAGTACGCCGAGGACGTGCGCCACTCGGTGATGTTCCTCGAAGGAAGGAGCAACGCGCTGGCCGACGAGCTGAACGTCGGCATGGAGCAGGCGGCGATGCGCCTGGACTTCGAGAAGGCGGCGGAGTTGCGCGACCAGGTGGCGATCCTGCGGCGGGTCCAGGACCAGCAGAGCATGGAAGGTGGCAACGGCGACGTCGACATCGTCGCCGCCATCGTCACCCCTGGCGGCGCTTGCGTACACCTGATCAGCGTACGCGGCGGGCGGGTGCTGGGCAGCAAGAACTTCTTCCCGCAGGTCGCGATCGAGGAGGAGGTGGGCGAAGTGCTGCTGGCGTTCCTTGGCCAGTACTATCTCAGCCACCAGGAGCGCGACCTGCCGGCGGAGTTGATCGTCAACGTGACGCACGAGGATTTCCCGGTGCTGGTTTCGGCGATCGCCGAAGCGCGAGGCCGCGAACTGGAGATCAGCTACCGGGTGCGTGGTACCCGCGCACGCTGGCAGCAACTGGCGGTGACCAACGCCGAACAGGCCCTGGGCGCACGCCTGGCCAACCGCCAGCATGTGGCGGCACGCTTCGAAGCCCTTGCCGAGGCGCTCGACCTGGCGGAGCCGCCGCAACGCCTGGAGTGCTTCGATATCAGTCACTCCAGCGGCGAGGCCACCGTGGCTTCCTGCGTGGTGTTCGGCCCGGAAGGGCCGCTGAAGTCGGACTATCGCCGCTACAACATCGAAGGCGTCACGGCCGGCGACGACTACGCGGCGATGCACCAGGCGCTGACCCGCCGCTTCAGTCGCCTGAAGGACGGCGAGGGGAAGATGCCCGACATTCTCCTGGTGGATGGCGGCAAGGGGCAATTGGCCATGGCCCAGGAGGTGCTCCAGGAACTGGCGGTCGCCGGTCTGATCCTGCTCGGCGTGGCCAAGGGCGTGACCCGCAAGCCGGGGCTGGAAACCCTCTACCTGAACGATGCCTCCCACGAGTTCACCCTGCCGGCCGATTCGCCGGCGCTGCACCTGATCCAGCAGATACGTGACGAAGCGCACCGTTTCGCCATCACCGGCCACCGTGCGCGGCGCGGCAAGGCACGGCGGACGTCGACGCTGGAGGACGTCCCTGGCGTCGGCCCGAAACGTCGGCGCGACCTGCTCAAGCATTTCGGCGGGTTGCAGGAATTGTCGCGGGCGAGTATCGATGAACTGGCCAAAGCCCCCGGTATCAGTAAAAAGCTTGCCGAGCAGATTTATGCCGTCCTGCACAGCGAGTAGAATGCCGGCTCACCTCGCAGCCTAGATGGTCCGATGAATATCCCCAATCTGCTCACGTTACTGCGCGTCCTGCTCATTCCGATCTTCATTCTGCTGTTCTATCTGCCGACGTCCTGGAGCTACCTGACCGCCAGTGCCGTGTTCGCCCTGGCCGCCGCCACCGACTGGCTGGACGGCTACCTCGCCCGGCGCCTCGGCCAGAGCACGCCGTTCGGCGCCTTCCTCGACCCGGTCGCGGACAAGCTGATGGTGGCGGTTGCGCTGGTCTTGCTGGTGGAAGAGCACGCCAACCTGTGGCTGACCCTGCCGGCGGTGATCATCATCGGCCGCGAGATCGTGGTTTCCGCCTTGCGTGAGTGGATGGCCGAACTGGGGGCGAGGGCGCAGGTCGCGGTGTCCAACCTGGGCAAGTGGAAGACCGCGGCGCAGATGCTGGCGCTGGTCATTCTCCTGGCGAATCCGCCGCTGATGACCTTCTGGGTGATTCTCGGCTACGTGCTGCTGATCATCTCCGCGGCGCTGACCCTGTGGTCCATGGTGCACTACCTGCTGGCCGCATGGCCGCATCTCTCGACTACCCCGAAAGAGAAATAAACTTTTTTGAATCAAGGAGTTGACACGGCGCCGCGATGCTATAGAATGGCGCCCGTCACCAAGACGATGCGGGAATAGCTCAGTTGGTAGAGCACGACCTTGCCAAGGTCGGGGTCGCGAGTTCGAGTCTCGTTTCCCGCTCCAAATATAGATCTATAGAGTTCCAATGAAGTCTGTAGATCATTGAGAAAGGGCCTTCGGGCCCTTTTTTCGTTCCGCCTCCAAGTCCCGTACCCGTTCGTGGAGCGTCCGCGCCGAGGGGCGGTTCTCCTTGCCGCTTTCCCGGCGACCGGGGCCGTACGTTTCGCGAAGCCCTTCGTCTCGCCAGCGAGGCGGCTTGCCGCAAGATGCTGCCTCGGCACATCAGAAGTGTGGCTGTCGCACTCCAGGGGGGCTCGATTCATTGCACCTTGGACCGCCTTCGTGCGCCTGTTGCTTTGGCTGCCACGTTCGACCGAGCCGTCCCAAGGCCAGCGCTTCGACGACCACTGAGAAGGTCGGCGAAGGTTGCCTCTGACTTGGGTGATAGAGGTAATAGCCCGGGAATGGATCGCACCAGCCTTCCAGCACGCTACCAGGTTGCCCTCGGCGATGTGCGGCTCGAACTGGGCTTTCGAGTGCAGGCATGCCACGGCCAGGGCGCACGTCATCGCAAGCGGCTTCATCGATCTAGCCGGCGACGCGAAAGAGTCGAGGGTTTTCGCGAGCCGGGCATAAGGCGGCTGCCAGAGCGAGTGTCGACAGGCGTGGGTTCCTGGGAAAAGTATCCATCTACCTGCTAACATGGCGGCATCGTTGCCGATGTATCCGCAGGCTCCGGGTCGCGGATGCGCTGCTTTCTGTCCGGCCGGAGAACTTTGCCATCGTAGACTCGACATGCTGACAAGGTCGTTGCTGTCCGCGGTCTTTTGCCTGTTGCTGATCGCTCTGCAGCCGCTGCCCGTCGAAGCCGAATCCATCCTGCCGGATGGGCGTACGACGACAACGATGCGTCCCTGGCTCGATAAACGAGCCAGGCAGTGGCTGGATGCACGGGAGCCGCTGACGGTAGGCGTGGTTTCCCCCGACTATCCGCCGTTGTCCATCTTCTACGCAGGCTCCTACAAGGGCTTCACGGCCGATTACCTGGCCCTGGTGTTCGAGCGGCCGTTGCGCGTCAGGGACTTTCCGTCGCGGCAGGCGGCAATCGACGCGTTGTCGCAAGGGGAGATCGACCTGCTTGGCGTCGGTAGCGAGGTCGAGGCCCGACAACACGGCTTGCTGGTATCCGCTGCGTATCTTTCCGACCGGCCGGTACTGGTGTCTTCCAGCGGTGCCCCGTTCGATTCGCAGGCGGAGTCCTGGCTGGCCACGGTCAAGGGCTATCTTCCCGCCGAACGTATCAAGGCTGCCTATCCGCACAGCAGGATCATCTGGTTCGACTCGCCGCAGCTTGCCCTGGAAGCGCTGAGCATGGGGGATGTCGATGGCGTGCTGGGGGACGCAGTTTCCACGCACTACCTCATCCAGACCCATTACCTGCTGAACTTGCGCATCGAGAACTTCGCACCCATCGACAGCCAGGGTTTCCGTTTCCTGCTCCGGCCAGGTGACGAACCTCTGCTCGCGCTCATCGATCGCGCCCTGCCGCATATTAGCGGGCGCTACGGCGACGAACTGTTGCGCAGCTGGAGCGCCGGGCGGCGCCTGCGCTTCGACGAGCCCCGGGTGACGCTGTCGCCGGCGGAACAGCGTTGGCTCTCCGCGCACCCGGTCGTGCCGGTGGTGATCAACCATTCCCTTGGCGCGCTCGGACAAGTGGACAGCGAGGGGAAGCTGAGCGGTATCGGGCGTGATTACCTGGAACTGATCGGTAAGCGCAGTGGCCTGCGGTTTTCCTTCACTGGAGCACGCAACTTCGTCGAGACGAAAAGTCGACTGGATGCGGAGGAGGCACTGGTTACGCCGACCATGCCTTCGTCGGAGCGCTTCGATTCCGGCCTCGAAGTGCTGACGCCCTATCTACGCAGCGCCACGGTGCTGATGGGCGCCCGCCAGGGTGGCCGGGATGAAAGGGTGGGGCGTGTCCATGGCCTCGCGGACCTGGCGGGCAAGCGATTGGCGACGACGATTGGCTATTTTCTCAACGACTTCATTCGACGCGAACACCCGGAGATCAAGCTCCAGGTCTATCCGACCTTCCTCGCCGCCATGCGCAGCGTAGACGCCGGCCAGAGCGAGGCCGCCATCAGCAGCGACTATACCGGTCGCTATCTGTCCGCCCAGCATTTCGACAACCGGATCCAGGTCGTCGGTATCCTCGATGACCTCTCCATCCCGATCAGCATCGGCGTGGCGAGGAACCAGCCGGAGCTGCAGGGCATCCTGGAGAAGGCGCAGCTGGCGATCGCTCCGGAAGAAGTGGCGGAAATCCTCCACCGCTGGGAGCCTCGCTTCGCCAAGGGAGGGGCGGACTTCTGGCGCGATCACCGGAGCAAGATTCTGCAGATCGGCGGATTGTTCGGCGTACTGATTTCCATCTCCCTCATCTGGGGTTTCTACCTGATGCGCCAGGTGCGCAAGACCCGCCAGGCAGAAGAGCAAGCCGACACTGCCAACCGTGCCAAGAGCGTGTTTCTTTCGACGATGAGTCACGAGATCCGCACGCCATTGAATGCGGTCATCGGCCTGCAGGAACTGGTGCTGAAAAAGGGCGAGAAGGGCGTGTTGGACCTGGACTCGCTGAGCATTGCCCAGGAGGCGGCCCAGGGGTTGCTGCTTCTGCTGGGCAATATTCTCGATTTGTCGCGGATCGAATCCGGTCGGTTCGATTCCGCTCCCGAACCAGTGCTTCCTGGCGAGTTGATCAGAGGAATCCTGCCGTTGGTTGGTGGGCTGACGCGGCAGAAGAATCTTTCCCTGGCACTGGAACTCGACGGGGATCTCGAGCACTGGGTGCTGGTGGATCCCCTGCATTTCAAGCAGGTGTTGTTCAACCTGCTGGGCAATGCCATCAAGTTCACCGAGCGCGGAGGGGTAACGGTGCGGGCGGTGGGGCGGCGCGAGGCGGAGAGGCTTCATTTGCTGCTCGAGGTAAGCGACACCGGCCTCGGTATTTCGGAGGAGGACCAGGCCAGGCTGTTCCGGCCATTCTCGCAGGTCGGCTCTCCTGCGCTTGGCCAGGCGTCCGGCAGCGGCCTGGGGCTGTACATTAGCCGGCGCCTGGTACACCTGATGGGCGGCCGGATCAGCCTGCGCAGCGAACTGGGCAACGGCTCCTGCTTCTCGGTCGAGTTCGATCTTCCGCTGACCGAGCCTCCGCCCAGCGAGTCCAGCGAAGCGCGTTCCGGAGTTGCCGAGGTCGAGGAGCGGAAAGAGGCAAGGGCGCTCTCGATATTGCTTGCGGAAGACCATCCGTTCAATCGGCTGACCCTGACCATGCAATTGGAAAGCCTTGGGCACCGGGTGACCTCCACGGAAGATGGCGAGGAAGCATTCGAACGTTGGCAGAGCGAAGACTTCGACGTCGTGATTACCGACGGCATGATGCCGCGGATGGATGGCTACGAGCTGGCGCGACGGATTCGGTCGCAAGAGGCCCTTGGCGGTCGGCGTCGCTGCTTGGTGATAGCGCTTACCGCCAGCGCCGAGAAGGATGCGCTGGAGCGTTGCCTGGCTGCCGGCATGGACCGGGTCCTGTTCAAGCCGACTACGCTCGATGAGCTCGCTCGGGCGCTGAACGGGGGAGAGCCGCTCATGCCTACGAGCGTCGATTCGCAATGAAAGTGCCCGACTGGTTGCCGTTTTGCGTGCCGCGAGCGGATGTATCGGGTAATCTCTCGCAGAAATGAACCAGCACTAGTGAAGCGAACGATGGGTTTTGAACAACTTGCCGAGCTGAGAGACCGTCTGCGCGCACAGGCGGCGCAGGCGAAACCGGCTCAAACCAAAAGCTCCGCGGGACGCGCGAAGAAACGTGAAGCCGTCGAGCCGGGAGTCGAGGCTATCTGGAGGCTGCAACGGCATTTTCCGCTGGCGTTTCCGAAAAGTCCCGCGGCCAAGGTTCCGCTCAAGCAGGGTATTCTCCAGGATGCGCAGCAGCACCTCGAACTACTGGGAATCACCGCCGAACAACTGAAACAGGCCATCGCCACCTGGTGCCAGGGCAGCCGCTACTGGAGTTGTATGGTGGAAGATGCGCCGCGACTGGATCTGCAAGGCCAGGTTGCCGGCAAGGTAACCGCCGAGCAGGCGGTGTATGCGCGGCGGCAGGCGTCTCGCCGGCAGCGCGAGCAGATGCGCGAGAAGCGCGCCAAGCGTGCACAGGCGGGTGGCGAAGCGCCGGCCGCCACGGAGGCGCCGACGCCTGAAGCGCCCGCAACCGAAGCGAGGCCCGAGGCGAACTGATCGCCGGGGCAGGGCGCGTCGGATCCTGGCGCGCTCCTCGGTTGCCGGTCGCTGCGGGCCCATTTCGCGGACGTCTGGGCCCGTTTCTCCCGGCTTGTGCTACGCAATAGCCTGATCTGCAAAGTTTTTTTCGTAGAGCGCTTGCCAAGCTCGGCGAATCCGTCCATAATTGCGTCCATTCCAGCGATGGGTGAGCTAAAAATCTTTTGAAATCAAAGGGTTATAAGTTCAAAATCGCGCCAGGAAAGAAATTTCAGCGATATGCCAAACGCATGTCGCTTCGCTCAAAGGCTGAGTAGCAGAGTGGTTATGCACCGGATTGCAAATCCGTGAACGCCGGTTCGATTCCGACCTCAGCCTCCAACAGGAAAGCCCCGTAGCTCAGTGAGTTACGGGGCTTTTTTCTTTCCTGTCCGGTATTGCTGAAGCAAGTTCCTTGGGGTGCCCCCATAACGCTTTCATACTTTTACGGTCTCGCAACCGCCTCCCTTTCCCGATAACCGCTCCGTAATTGCTACTTTCCCGGAGTGTCCGAGGAGTACCCCAGCACCTGTCACGTTTTCGGCCGTTGTCTGCAATCCAGCCCCGTGCGCGGCTTTCATCTGGACGCAAGATCCGGTCTGGGTCGGTCATCGGCTGGTCGTCATCGAACATGACCAGCCGAGCCGGTCTGTCCTGCCGCCTGCCTTCCGGGCCTCTATCGATCAACCGTTGTGGCGACCGCGAGCGGAAGGCGCTCGGCGGAGGGCCCGTTTCATCTTGCCTTGCGTTTCAAGGAAACCGGCAGGCCCCAGGTCAGGTCTTCCATGCCTGCTTCGCCGAGTATCTCGGTTTTCATCGGCTGGATCCGCGCGAGCACCTGGCGGCCCGTTTCATCCAGCCTTGGCTGCTCGCGATCGATGAACCTTTTCGTCAGCTCCATGGGCGCTGGCCTCATGAAGACCTGGATATCCTGCAAGGCGCACTTGATGTTTTGCGTGTCCACGGCCTTGCAGGTCTTCCTGTCATAGCTCACGGCCGGGGTCTTCAAGTGGAACCGATCGCTGAGCAGGATCTGCCCAGGCTGAATGGTGAAGGACAGCGGGGCATAGGCGTCGGGTATCTGCGCTTGCAGCTTGATGGAGGGAACGTCCTCGATCTTCGTGCCTTCGGCCCAACCGGCATCCGAGACCATTTCCCGCTGGCTGTATTGCTGCTCGGTCCAGCCCACGCATTGGCCGGAGGCCATGTGCACGGCGCTGCAGACATTCTGTGTGTAGGTTTTGTCTGCATAGGAGGCGTCGCGCCAGTAGTTCTCCTTCACGAACCGGCGATACAGCACGGCGGACAGGTTCACCGAACCAAGTGGGCTGGCAGCCGGCTGCCCCTTTGGCGCCTTGATCTGGGCAAGGGTGCTGTCGATCTTGTAGTCGATCCCTCCGGACAGCAGGTAGGTTCCCGGCGGGACGATGTTGACCTCGAGGAAGTCCCACAGATAGACGGCTTCCTTGATCTTCTCCAGGTCGTTGTTGGCAAAGGCCTGCATGTAGGCGATCCCGGGCACGTCCTTGTTCTTGAATATGACCCGATGCGAGTAGCTGGAGAGGTCCGTCACGCTCTTGTTGGGCATGAGTGCCGGTACCAGCACCACGGACATGCCTTCGCGGGTAGCCTCATCGATCATGTTCAGGAGCTGGTTGGTGGGGTTCTGCTGGGAACCGCCGAGTCCGGCGTTGCCTAGGGAGGCGCAGGCTGACAACAGGCTTGCCGGGAGCAGGATCGCGAAGGGGCTCAGACGCCGAGCGATGGTTTTCATGAGATATCCTTATCTATACGGGCCAATGACTTAAGGCGAGTGCGGGAAGAATCCTAATCTACTCCTTGCGGATTCCCAAGGAGCGTTCGTCCCGCGCGTAGGAAGGAGCGTTTGAGTCGAGCGCGTCACAGCCTGTTGCTGCAATCCTGGGTACTCACATGCGTTCGAATGCTGGCGAGCCAGTGCGTACTGCGTTGGTGATGGCTCGCTGCGGGTAGAGTTCGTGCCGGTCATCGAGGGCTGGCTGCGTGGGGGCGCAATGAAGACGCGCATCCCAGCTCTTCTGGCGATTCGTGAGTGCGGATCAAATCTGTTTTACCGCCGTACGACTTTTTCCGTTCCCTGCGCCTATCTAACCTGCCGCTCTCTTCAACCCGGGATCGGCAGGCATCTCCGCTGCGGTTCCAGCATGTACGGAACACCATGAAAAACATTCTCCTGCTCAACGGCGGAAAGCGTTTCGCCCATTCCGACGGTCGCCTCAACCAGACCCTGCACGAAACCGCCCTGGCCCATCTGGACCGCCGTGGCTTCGACCTGCGCCAGACCTTCATCGACGGTGGCTATGACATCCCGACGGAGGTGGACAAGTTCCTCTGGGCCGACGTGGTGATCTACCAGATGCCCGGCTGGTGGATGGGCGCCCCGTGGACAGTGAAGCGCTACATCGACGAAGTCTTCACGGCCGGTCACGGCAGCCTCTATGCCAACGACGGTCGTACCCGCTCCGACAGCACGCAGAAATATGGCAGCGGCGGTCTGGTGCAGGGCAAGCGCTACATGATCTCGGCGACCTGGAATGCACCACGGCAGGCGTTCGACGATCCGAGCGACTTCTTCGAAGGAAAAGGCGTGGATGCGGTGTATTTCCCCTTCCACAAGGCCAACCAGTTCCTCGGCATGTCCGGCCTGCCGACGTTCCTCGCGGTGGATGTGATGAAGCGCCCGGACGTCCCGGCTACCGTCGCTGCCTACCAGGCGCACCTGGACAGGGTGTTCGGGCGCGCCGGCTGAGTTCGACGGCGAGCCTCGTGTCGCTTCGCTGGATGGAGTGGCGGGTCGAAATCCAGGCTCTCGGGACGAGGCCTAATGGTCACGGATCCGCTATCCGGGCTTTTCTCGGCCACGACCCGCGAGTGATCCGAAATTCGATTTTTCCATCGATCCGTCGAATTAGATTTCATCGGGGACGGGCAGGAAAGGATGCTTTGCACGAATATTCGAATGGGCGCATCGTAAAATGAGCGCGCTTCGACCGTGTCGAAGCCACCCCCGACAACGTTGCCGGCAGGTCGCTCATCGACTTCCGACGCCTGCCGCCGAATTCAGGAGATTCACATGTGTCCTTGCCCTCACTCCCAGGCCCAGGGAGAAACGGACGGAGAGGCTGAGTGGCATAACGCCGCCCTGGACTTCACCCATGCGATGAGCTACGGCGATTACCTGAAGCTGGAGAAGGTCCTGGACGCCCAGTTCCCGCTTTCGCCCGACCACAACGAAATGCTGTTCATCATCCAGCACCAGACCTCGGAGCTATGGATGAAGCTGATGCTCCACGAACTGCGGGCCGCCCGGGAGCACGTCAAGTCAGGCAAGCTCGGTCCGGCGCTGAAAATGCTCGCCAGGGTCTCGCGGATCTTCGACCAGCTGGTACACGCCTGGGCGGTGCTGGCGACCATGACGCCGACCGAGTACAACACCATCCGCCCGTACCTGGGCCAGTCTTCCGGTTTCCAGTCCTACCAGTACCGCGAGATCGAATTCATCCTCGGCAACAAGAACGCCACCCTGCTCAAGCCCCATGCTCACCGTGCCGAGCTGCTGGCGGCCCTGGAGCAGGCCCTGCATACGCCGTCGCTATACGACGAAGCGATCCGCCTGATGGCCGCCCAGGGGTTGCCGGTAAGCCAGGAGCGGCTCGCCCGGGACGCGGCGGCCGGCACCTGTTACGAGGCCTCGGTGGAGGCGGCGTGGCGACAGGTCTACCAGGCGCCGGAACGCTACTGGGACCTGTATCAGCTGGCGGAGAAACTGATCGACCTGGAGGACTCGTTCCGCCAGTGGCGCTTCCGTCACGTGACCACGGTGGAGCGCATCATCGGTTTCAAACCCGGCACGGGCGGAACCGAGGGAGTGGGGTATCTGCGCAGCATGCTCGATACCATCCTCTTCCCCGAACTGTGGCGGCTCCGTTCCAACCTGTAGTACCGGATGAGGCGCAGCATCCGCCTGCGCCTCAGTCGTTGCCGGCGCCTCCCGCCGCCCACTCTTGCCGCAAAAGCCCCATGAGAACGACATTCCAGCGTTCCCGGCCGACCCGGGTGGCGGAGCGGCGCAAGCCTTCTTCGCGGAACCCCGCGCGTCGATAGAGATGACGGGCGGCAGCGTTCCAGTCGTACACGTTCAATTCAACGCGCTCGATGTCGGCGTCGGCGAAGGCCTCGGCGAGCAGCGCCTCCAGCATCGGCAGCCCCAGGCCCTGGCCGCGCGCGCTTGGCGCCAGGGCTATGCGAGCCAGGCGGACGACGCCGTTGCGGCGGTCGAACAGCAACTGGCAATGGCCGATGACCTGGTCATCCCGGCAAGCGCTCCAGAGCAGGCGCAGCGGCGGTCGCCGGCGGCTTTCCGCGAGGTCTTCATGCATCTGCTCGAGGCTCAGCGGATGCCGCAGGGCGGGGCCGGCCCATTGCACCAGCTCCTTTTCCGTGGCGAACCAGCGTTGCAGGATTGGGAAGTGTTCCAGCTGGAACGGGACGAGTTGCAATTCCGGGACGGAACCCGTGCCGGGTGTGGGCATGCGGAGTGCCTCGCTCAGGTCATCGGGGGGAGCCGGCGTTTAACCGGGGACTTCTTGACGATGGCGGTGTTGGTTTCCGCGTAGCCGTTGATCCTGTCCAGCAGCGTGTCGAGCTGTTCCATCGAACGAACCTGGAGGCGGGCGATGAAGCAGTCGTCACCGGTGACCTTGTCGCACTCGGTGAACTCGGCGATGTCCTGGATCTGTCGCTCGACCTCGTGCAGCCTGCCGGGCAGGGGGCGGATGCGCACGATCGCCTGGAACTGGTAGCCGAAACAGCGGGGGTCGACATCCAGGGTGTAGCCGCGGATCACGCCGCGTTCTTCCAGCTTGCGCAGGCGTTCGGCGACGCTCGGGGCCGATAGCCCGCTGACCTGGGCGAGAGCCTTGAGGGACAGTCGCGAGTCAGCCATGAGGGCGTTGATCAGGCGTTGGTCGATGTCGTCGGTCATGTCGGCCTCGAAAGTTTTTTTTCAAAATAGCCCTGATAAAAAAGGTCGTCACGGGTTTTTGCCTGAGTAATGCGATGGAGGGCTGGAAGACGACTTTGGATAATCATAGGCCTGTCTTGCGGGAGAGCGCCCATGAACGATCCGATCCGTCGCGGTACGCTGGAAATGACTTCGGCCATGCTGATCTGCGGCACCATTGGCTGGCTGGTGCTGCTCTCCGGGCAGCCCGTGCTGGACGTGGTGTTCTGGCGCTGCGTATTCGGTTTCGCCACGCTGCTGGTCGCCTGTGCCGCGCTGGGCTTCCTGCGCCGCGGCAGCCTGGGGCGCGAGGCGTTCCTGCTGGCGCTCCTCAGCGGGGTGTTCATCGTCGGCAACTGGGTGTTGCTGTTCGCATCCTACTCACGGGCTTCGATCGCCATCGGTACCGCGGTCTACAACGTCCAGCCGTTCATGCTGGTGGGGCTAGGCGCGGCGTTTCTCGGCGAGAAGGTCACTGCGCGCAAGCTGGGCTGGCTGGGGCTTTCGTTCGCCGGCATGCTGGCGATCGTCAGCGCCCACGGCGACAGCGGCGCCCCGCGCGGGGACTACCTGTTCGGTATCCTCCTGGCGCTCGCTGCCGCGCTGCTGTATGCCTTTGCCGCGCTGATCGTGAAGCGCCTGCAAGGCACGCCGCCGCATCTTATCGCCTTGATCCAGGTGGGCACCGGCGTGCTGATGCTCGCACCGCTGGCGAACCTTGCCGAACTGCCCCGGCACGTTGCTCCCTGGGCCAGCCTGGCGACCCTGGGAATCGTCCATACCGGGCTGATGTACGTACTGCTCTACGGCGCCATTCAGAAATTGCCGACGGCGCTGACCGGTGCCTTGTCCTTCATCTATCCGGTCGCGGCGATCCTGGTGGACTGGCTGGTCTTCGAACATCGCCTGAGCCTGGCCCAGTGGCTTGGCGTGGCTGCCATCCTGCTCGCCGCGGCGGGCATGCAGCAGGGTTGGAGCGTGCGCCTGCCGAGGCCGGCGGTGCGTCGCGGCTGAGGCGCGGGGGAAAGAAAAAGCCCCGCGACGAGGCGGGGCTTTTCTACGGCGATCTCGGCCGATCAGTTGCCGAAGACCTTGAAGCGTTCGCTTTCGGCGATGAAGGCTTTCTCGCCCGCCGGAGCGGCGATGGCGCCGAAAGGCATCTGTGCGCGCAGCTTCCAGCTTTCCGGCAGGTTCCAGGTCTTGTGGGTCTGCGCATCTACCAGCGGGTTGTAGTGCTGCAGGCTGGCGCCGACCTTGTGCTCGGCGAGGGCGGTCCAGACCGCGAACTGGGCCATGCCGCTGGCCTGCTCCGACCACACCGGGAAGTTGTCGGCGTAGAGGGCGAACTGCTCCTGAAGCTGGCGCACTACCGTCTGGTCTTCGAAGAACAGTACGGTGCCGGCACCGGCGGCGAAGGAATTGAGCTTGGTTTCGGTGGCGGCGAAAGCGTCGGCGGGAACGATCTTCTTCAACTCGTCCTTGGCGATGTTCCAGAACTGCTCGTGCTCGGCGCCGAACAGGACGACCACCCGCGAGCTCTGCGAGTTGAACGCGGAAGGGCTGTGCGAGACGGCCTCCTTGACCAGTTCGACGATTTTCTCCTGGGAGACGGGCAGTTGCTTGTCCAGGGCGTAGATGGTGCGGCGGTTCTTGATGGAGGAGAGGAATGCGTCAGACATCGTGAGGCTCCTTGTTTGGAAATTGGATTCGATATTAACGACGGCCTCGATGAGATCAATGGGAAATAACCGGTGATTCCTATCGGCTGATGCGATGGATACCCGGCTTACCCAGGAAAGCCGGGTATCCACGGTCCAGCGCGGCCAGCAGCGAGAGACGGCAAGTACGGATGAAAATGGAATATCGAGAAAGTCGATGGGCATAAAACCGCGAGGACTTGGCCTTTGATTCAGGTCAAGGAGGGTGAAGGCCGGGGAGGCGGCCAACCTTTAGTGATGGTGACCTGGCAGCCCGGCTCGGTGATGGTTCGATTGTAGGATTGTCGGACAAAAACTGGAGCGCACGATGTTTGAAAATTTCTCTCCCAGCACCATGCTGGCCATCAAGAAGTACGCCTATTGGCTCTGGCTGCTGCTGGCGTTGTCCATGCCGTTCAACTACTGGATGGCCCAGGACAGCGCGCATCCGGCCTTCTGGGCATTTTCCCTGGTGATTGCGGTATTCGGCATCGGGCCGCTGCTGGACATGCTGTTCGGCCGCGACCCGGCCAACCCCGACGAGGAAACGCAGACGCCGCAGTTGCTCGGCCAGGGCTATTACGTATTGCTGACCCTGGCCACGGTGCCGGTGCTCATCGGTACGCTGGTGTGGGCCGCTGGCGTGTTCGTCGCTTTCCAGGAGTGGGGCTGGCTCGGCCGGTTGGGCTGGATCCTCTCGATGGGCACGGTGATGGGAGCGGTGGGGATCGTCGTCGCCCATGAGCTGATCCACAAGGACTCGGCGCTGGAGCAGGCTGCCGGCGGCATCCTGCTGGCCGCCGTGTGCTACGCGGGGTTCAAGGTCGAGCATGTGCGCGGCCACCATGTGCATGTGTCTACGCCGGAGGACGCTTCGTCGGCGCGTTTCGGCCAGTCGGTCTACCAGTTCCTGCCGCATGCCTACAAGTACAACTTCCTCAACGCCTGGCGCCTTGAAGCGGTGCGGCTGCGCAAGAAGGGCCTGCCGGTGTTCGGCTGGCAGAACGAACTGATCTGGTGGTACCTGCTGAGCCTGGCGTTGCTGGTCGGTTTCGGTTGGGCGTTCGGCTGGCTGGGGATGGTTTTCTTCCTTGGCCAAGCGTTCGTCGCGGTGACCCTGCTGGAGATCATCAACTACGTCGAGCACTACGGCCTGCATCGGCGAAAGGGCGAGGACGGGCGCTACGAGCGGACCAACCATACCCACTCCTGGAACAGCAACTTCGTCTTCACCAACCTGGTCCTGTTCCATCTGCAACGGCATTCCGACCATCATGCCTTCGCCAAACGCCCCTATCAGGTCCTCCGTCATTATGACGATAGCCCGCAGATGCCCAGCGGTTATGCCGGGATGGTGGTGCTGGCGCTGATCCCGCCGCTGTGGCGGGCGGTCATGGACCCCAAGGTGCGGGCCTACTATGCGGGCGAAGAGTTCCAGTTGACGGCCGAACAGAGCGAGCGGCCGGCAGCTTCCTGAGAATGGCCGGCGTCCCCGCTCCGTGCCCGAATAGCTCTTCGTTCGGGCAATCCCGCCTTGCCTGGGGTTGACTATCCTTAGCGATATCTCGGCACGGAAAGGAGCCCAGGGATGAACATTCGGCAGAGAATCCTCGCTTCGGGCGCCATCGGCATCGTGGCTGTGGTGCTGCTAGGCGGGGTCGGCTTCTGGGGGCAATTGCGGTTGGGCAAGGCGCTGTCGGAGAACGAGCTGAGCGTCAATGCGCTGCGCAACCACATGGAAGGCGACATGATGCACGACGCCTTGCGCGCCGACGTCCTGGCGGCGTTCGTGGTCCAGCCCGGCGACGGCGCGGCGGCCGAGCAGGTCCGCCAGGACCTGCAGGAGCACAGCCAGTGGTTTCGCAAGGTGGTCGAGCAGAACCAGGGGCTGCCTCTCAACGACGCCATCCACCAGGCGCTGGTCGAGTTGCGGCCCGACCTGGAAGCCTACATCGGCGCCGCCGAGAGCATCGTCGGCAAGGCGTTGCTCGATCCCGTGGCGGCACGGGCCGAGCTGCCGCAGTTCGTCCAGGCCTTCAAGGAGCTGGAAGGGCGCAACGAAGCGCTCAGCAGCCTGATCGAGAAACACGTCGAGCAGACCAACCGGGCGCGCGAAGACAGCATGCGCTATTCCGCCTGGATGCTCGCGGGCGGCATCCTGGTCGCCTGCCTGGTCCTCGGGCAGCTTTGTCGCCAGTTGCTGGGTGCCGTCCTCAAGCCTCTGCGCAAGCTGGTCGCCTCGGCCCGGGTGATCGCCCAGGGCAACCTGCAGGAGCCGATCGGTGTCGACAGCGACGATGAGGCCGGACAGTTGCAGCGGGCCTTGGGCGAGATGCAGGAGAACCTGCGGCAGATGATCACCATCATCCGCCAGGAAAGCGAAGAGCTCCATGACACCTCCCAATCCATCGGCCAGACCTCGCAGTCGATCGTCGACGGTGCCAGCCAACAGGCCGACAGCGCCACCAGCATGGCCGCGAGCATGGAAGAGATGATCACCAATATCTCGCAGATTTCCGACCACGCCGACAACGCCAGGGTGATCTCGGCCAAGTCCGAGGAGCTGGCCAGCAGTGGCGGGCAGGTGATCCTCAACGTGGTGGAAGGGATGAGCCGCATCGCCGACGTGGTCAACCAGTCCTCCACCAGCATCACCGCTCTCGGCCAGTCGTCGGACGAGATCCATTCGATCATCCAGGTGATCAAGGGGATCGCCGAGCAGACCAACCTGCTGGCGTTGAACGCCGCCATCGAGGCGGCGCGGGCCGGAGAGGCCGGGCGCGGTTTCGCCGTGGTCGCCGACGAGGTACGCGGGCTGGCGGCGCGGACCACCCAGTCGACCCAGGAGATCACCGCGATGATCGAGCGCATCCGCGCCAGCACGGGGCAAGCGATCAACAGCATGGAGGCCGGCGTGAGCCGGGTCAACGAGGGGGTGTCGTTCGCCCGCCAGGCAGGGGTGTCGATCAACGAGATCCTCGATGGAGCCCGTCATGCCGCGTCGGTGGTCGATGAGATTTCCCAGACCATCCGCGAGCAGTCGCGCGCCAGTGATGAAATCGCCCAGCGCGTGGAACTCATCGCCCAGCGTTCGCAGCAGAACACCCAGGCGATGCACGAGATGGCCGCCACCGCCAGGCGCCTGAACGAGGTTGCAGCGACCATGCGCTCGTCGGTGGAGCGCTTCAAGATCTGACGGGAGCCGCCTAGGTCGTCGACTCCGGGAGGCGCACGAACAGCGTGTAGCGTGCGCCTTCGATCGCTTCGAAGGCGATCAGCTTCTCGATCAGCGCCAGGTTCAGGACCTTGCCCGCGTTGAGCAGCAGCATGCCGTTGTTGGCGGTGAGGTTGCGCGCCAGCACCATGCCCGGAACCAGGTCGCGGGTGCCATGGGCACGGACTTGCGGATCGGCCAGGGTGACATCGGCAAGGGTCGTCGCGCAGACCTGGATGAACGGTTCGATCAGCTCGGGGTCGTACAGCCGGCCGGCGTATTTGCGGATGTACATCAGTGCTTCGTCGCGATTCATGCGCCGTTCGAGGATCAGTCCGCGCTGCAGCTCGACGAAATCCACCGCCAGCTTCAAGAGGCGCGAGCCCAGGGGAATGGCCTCGCCCTTGAGGTGGTCCGGATAGCCGCTGCCGTCCCAGTGCTCCTGGTGATGGCGAATCAGGCGGGCGGCGTCCTGCATCGGTTCCAGCGACATCAGCAGCGACTCGCTGAGTTCCGGGTAGCCGCGGAAACGATCGCGGTCGTGGTGATAGAGCAGGTCCGAGGGCGAGCTGAGCAGGGTGTCGTTCCAGCTTAGCTTGCCGATGTTGTAGAGCGCCGCGGCCATCGCCAGGTCGCGACCATCCGATTCGTCGACGAGGCCGCTGGCACAGCAGGCGCGGACCAGTTCGATGATTTGCTGGTTGGTCTGCTTGTCCTTGGGCAGGCGCTGGTTGACCAGCAGCGAGAAGACTTCGGTGCCGACCACGTAGCTGCGCTTTAGCTCCTCATAGGCGAGGTCGAGCATGTCGGCGGTCTGCTGCAGTTCGGCGGTGCGCGCCTGAACGCGCTTTTCCAGCGTGGCGTTGAGTTGCTGGAGGCGGTCGTTCTGCTCCTGGGTAAGTCGCTCCAGGCGCCGCCGCTCGCGCTCGGAATGCAGGTATTCGAGCGACTGGCGCAGGGTCAGCAGCAACTCGTCGTCGTTCCACGGCTTGCTCAGGTAATGGTGGATGCGCCCTTCATTGATGGCCTTGGCGATGGTTGGCAGGTCGGCATGGCCGGTGAGCAGGATGCGAATGGTTTCCGGGGAGCGGCGATGGATTTCCGCGAGCAGGGCAGCGCCGTCCATGTTCGGCATGCGGGCGTCGGACACCACCAGGTCCACGGGCCGGCTTTCCAGCAGTTGCAGGGCCTGTTCGCCGCTCTCCGCCAGCAACAGGTCGTAGGGCTGGTTGCGTAGCAGCCGGCGCAGGCTGCTGAGGATCAGCGGCTCGTCGTCGACCAGCAGCACGCTGAAGCGGATCTCCGTCTCGTTGGAAGGAGGTGCGCTATCGTTCATGAGTGTCTGTCCACCGGGTGAGTTTTGCCTGAATACTTCAGGCAAGCATAGTCCGAGTCTGGCCTGGACGAGGGCGCATGCACGCGGCGGCTGGGCGAGCGGAGGTGCGGATCATGGAGACGTTACCCATCAGGAACCGGCGCTTGCTGGTGATCGATGAGCGGCAGGCGGATCGAGACCGTGTATGCGGGTTGTTGCAGGGAACCCTAGGGGCCGAATCGCCTCCCGTGGCGCCTGAGCGGGGCTACCAGGTGGATACGGCGGGAAGCGCCGAGGAGGCATTGGGGCGGATACGCTCGGCCCTCCAGGCCGATGCGCCGTATGCCGTGGTCTTCCTCGGGATGCCGTCGGTAGGCGCGGATATTCCCGTTCTCGAGCGGTTCTGGCGTCTCGACTCCCGCTTGCAGGTCGTGGTGCATGCGCCTCCCGCCGATTTTCCGCTATTGGCGCCGTGGGCTGCGGAAGAGCGCCTGCTGCTCCTCGGCCTGCCTTTGCAGGGACAGGAGGTCCGCCAGATGGCCGGCAATCTCAGCGCCAAGTGGAACGTGACGGCTCACCTCCAGTTGCAGATGAGCCGGATGGAGGCTGCCATCCAGGAGATCACCCGGGAAGTCGGCCAGGCCAAGGAGGCGCTGGAGAAAGAGATCGGCGAGCGCAAGGAACTGGAAAGCCAACTGGTGCAGACGGAGAAGCTTGCCTCGATCGGCCACCTGGCCGCCGGCGTCGCCCATGAGATCAATAACCCCATCAGCTACGTTTCCTCCAACTACACCACCCTGGAGGAGCACGTCAGGCGTTTGCTGGAGGTACTTGAAGCCTATGAAGAGGCTCGCCCCGCGATCCGCGACGAGGCGCTGGCAAGACGCCTGGAGCAGCTCGGCGAGCGGGTCGAACTGGCCTTCGTCAAGGAGGATGTCGCCGTGTTGCTGCGCGAATCCAGGGAAGGTATAGGGCGGGTGCGCAAGATCGTCCAGGACCTGAAGAACTTCTCCCGCGTCGACGCCGAGGACGACTGGCAGTGGACCGATCTGCACCAGGGGATCGAGTCGACCCTCAATATCGTCGCCAGCGAACTGAAGTACCGGGCCGACGTGGTCCGCGAATACGGCGATCTGCCCGAGGTGAAGTGCCTGCCGTCGCAGATCAACCAGGTGGTGATGAACCTGGTGATGAACGCGGCTCAGGCGATGGGGCCGGAGCGGGGTCGCATCGTGATTCGCACGGGGCATACCGTGGAGCATGCCTGGATCGAGGTGGAAGACTCGGGGCAGGGTATCTCCCCCGAGATCCTGCCGCGCATCTTCGATCCGTTCTTCACCACCAAGCCGGTAGGCAAGGGGACCGGCCTGGGGTTGTCGCTCTCCTACGGCATCGTCCAGAAACACGGCGGCACCATCGAGGTACGTAGCCAGCCGGGAGTCGGCAGCGCTTTCCGGATCGTGCTTCCCCTGGAATCGCCCGGCAACCTGGGCGGAGCCCACGGAAATTAACTGTTGCGCCGGCTAGGGTAACGTAAGACAATGATTTATCTACCGTTTGGGGTGGGTCTCGGGTTGGGATGCCGGTTTGGTTCCCGTTGCCGGCTCACTTGAAGCGAGATCCTGCCCGGATGGCGAAATCGGTAGACGCAAGGGACTTAAAATCCCTCGGGGGCAACCCCGTGCCGGTTCGACCCCGGCTCCGGGCACCATCGTGTTTCCTGGCGTTCAGCCGACTTCTGCGTTCCTTCCCCGATTTTCTTCCGGCCCGCCATCGCGCGGCAGTCAACGAGTCGACGTTGCCTTCTTTCCCTCCTCGGCCTTGGAGGCGTTTCATTCTAGTACGGCTCCGTATAGGGTTCGCCCTGGCTGGTGTGCGGGAGTGTTTGTGCAGCTTGAAGTAGTTGTCTTTGGAAGTTTGATTTTTTGTCGTTATCTTCTGCTCCTGCTTTTTAATTTCCTTTCCGAATATATTCAATTCACTGGCGGAATTATCCTCTTTTCTCCTGCATGAATTGGTAGGCGGTACTTCCTCGTTGCTGTGCTTTGCTGACAGGGAAGGATCGCGAATCAGGGTTTTTCGCCTCTTTCGTTTATGAACAGGAATTCATATATCGGAGATCAATCATGGCTTGGAAAGGTGAGGTTCTGGCTAATAACGAAGCAGGGCAGGTAACGTCGATTATCTACAATCCGGGCGATGTCATTACCATCGTCGCCGCCGGTTGGGCCAGTTACGGACCTACCCAGAAATGGGGGCCGCAGGGCGATCGGGAGCATCCGGACCAAGGGCTGATCTGCCACGATGCGTTTTGTGGTGCGCTGGTCATGAAGATTGGCAACAGCGGAACCATTCCGGTCAATACCGGGTTGTTCCGTTGGGTTGCACCCAATAATGTCCAGGGTGCAATCACTCTTATCTACAACGACGTGCCCGGAACCTATGGCAATAACTCCGGCTCGTTCAGTGTCAATATTGGAAAGGATCAGTCCTGATAACTTGTCTCGGAAAAAAAGGGCCCGAATGGGCTCTTTTTTTAAATGCAAATAAAGTGAAGTTGCCCGTGTGGCCGTTATGAACGGACAGGCAGCGCTTCGCAGTTGCGACTACCAATGACAAGGGTATCGAACTCCTGGAGCTGCCGCGGTCGTGGGAAACCGAGCGAGTGGGGGCGGGGAACTGCTTCAACACGCTTCGGTCTGAACGGGAATATCGATTCCTGACCCGATTCAGAATTCCGTCCACATAGTAGACAGTACCGAAGCCGATGCCCTGCCGACTTTCCCTGGTTGTATTTCCCGCTCTCTTCTCCATTGCCGCTGGCGCCGCGGAGGAACTCAAGGACATGGCAGGTTCGACCATCGTCGTTGCCGGAAGACTCGAGGCCGTCGAATGCCCTGGCGCAGGCCTGTACGATTGCACGGGGTGGCCTGCCAACCTGTACCGTTTCGAGGGACAGGACGTGTGCCTCAGCATCGAGGCTGGCTGCGATTACAGTTGCGATGGCATTCTCAGCGAGAAGGGCGGCACGCAATCGATCCTGGTTTCCGGCTCCTATCGCGATCACATCCGCAAGGTGGAAGGCACGCAGGTCTCCTGCCCGCGCTAGAGACGCTCGGCCGAGCGCTGGAAACATCGCGAGGTGCAACGGACGGTCTGCCGCCCGCTGAAGAAGGCGAGCGGCGTGGGATGTGCTAGGGTGCCCGTTGTTTGCAGGGAGGACCCAGGGCATGGAGCACCCATACAAGACCCCAGAGGCGGACCTGGCCGAGGAGAAGCTGACTGCGAGAGGTTTCCTTTCCGGCGGGCAGCCGCTGTGGAAGGCATTCTGGCTGTTCTTCGCTGCGGGTTTCTTATTGCTCAGCGTCGCCGCCAGGCAGGCGATGGTGGCCATTGTCGATCCGCTGATGCAGGAAGCTCCCGGCGAACATGCGGTGGCCCTGACCTTGTGGGGAATGGTCGGTGTCGAGCTGGTTAGGCTGGCCTACCTGTGCCTCAGCCTCGTCGTGGTCTGGCGCTGCGGGCGCAATTCCCGCTGGGTGGCTGCGCGCCATGCCAGCAGGGCGGTGCTGTTGGCACTGATACTCCTGACCCTTTACTCGATCTATCTGGTCTGGGCCTTGCTCGCCAGTCCCTGAGCGACGCGCCGAGGCTGGCGAGCATGCTGGTACGGCCCACTCCACTTGCCTGCGTTGGCTAACGCCGCAGCCAGTCCTCCAGTTGCTCCGGCAGCATCGGCTGGGCGATCAGATAGCCCTGGCCCTCGTGGCAGCCCCAGGCCTGCAGCAGGTGGAAGGTGTCGTGGGTCTCGATGCCTTCCGCGACCACCCGATAACCCAACTGGCTGGCCAGGCCGATCACCGCCTGGGTGACGCTCTGCGCCTTCGGCGAGCCGGCGAGGTCGCGGGTGAACGATTGGTCGAGCTTGATGGCGGTGATTGGCAGATCGCGCAGGTAGGTCCAGTTGCTGTAGCCGGTGCCGAAGTCGTCCACCGCGATGCCCATGCCAAGCTCCCGGGCACGCAGCAGCACCGAGCCGACCGCCGAGGCGTCGCGGATGAGTACGCTTTCGGTGAATTCCAGCTCGAGGGCGGAAAGGTCGATGTCGTAGGTTTTGGCGAGTCTGACGGCCTCTTCCAGGAAGCTGCTGTCTTCCATGTCCGATGCCGATACGTTGATCGCCAGCCTGAGCGGGATGTTCCGTGCGTTCCATTGCGCCAGCTGGGCCATGGCATGGCGCAGCACCCAGTCGCTGAGGGGGCGCATCAGTGCGGTTTTCTCCGCCAGGGGCACGAATTCGGCGGGGCTGACGAAGCCGAGTTGCGGGTGCCGCCAGCGCAGCAGCGCTTCCACGCCCGTACACCTGCCTGTCGGCAGGTCGATTTTCGGCTGATACACCAGATGGAAGCCTTCTTCGGTTCCGATCGCCTGGGACAGCGAGGTCAGCAATGTGAAGGCACGCTGCTGGGCCTGGTCCAGCGGCGGGTTGTAGCGGGCCCAGCCGACACCGCGGTCGCGGGCGTCGTCGGCCGCGCTGACCACCAGGCGCAGCCAGTCCTGATCGCCGTCGAGGGGATCGTCGGCAAGCGGTAGTACGCCGAGGCCCACGTTGGCCTTGATCGGGATCCCGCGACATACGACGGGGCTTTCGAAGGCCCGCAGCAGGCGGAGGCAGACCGACTCGGTTTCTTCCTGTTGCTGCCGTGGCAGGAGCAGTCCGAAGCGCGTCGGGCTGATCTTGTAGAGAGTGAAATCCGGCAGTTCCGCGCGGATGCGGTCGCGCGCCTCGAGCATGAGGTCGTTGGAAAAGGGATAGCCCAGCGTACGGATGATGGTATTCAGCAGGGCGAGGGGCAGGAGGTCGGCGGCGATCACGGTGAGGGCGCCGTCGCGCTGCAGGCGCAGGGAAACGTCCTCCTGCAGGCGGAGACGGTTGTACAGGCCGGTTGGCTCGTCGATGTAGTTGGTCGAGCGGAGCGTATGGATACGGGCCATCACCAGCCGAGCGAAGTGCTCGAGCATGGCGACGTCCCGCTCGGCCAGCGGCCCGCGTGGTTCCCGGTCGATGACGCAGAGGCTGCCGAGGTTGAGACCTTCCGCGGTGGCCAGCGGAGCCCCGGCGTAGAAGCGGATGCGCGGTTCGCCTTGCACATAGGGGTTGTCCCGGAAGCGCGGGTCGAGGGTGGCGTCGGCCACCTCGAAGACTCCCTTGCCCAGGATCGCATAGGCGCAGAACGAATCCCGTCGCGGCGTCTGCCGGATATCGAGGCCGATGCTCGCGCGAAACCACTGGCGCTGATGGTCGAGGATGGAAATGAGCGCGATGGGCGTCTGGAAGTAGGACGTAGCGGCGGCGAGGATTTCCTCGAATACCTCGTCCGCACCTTCTTCCAGCAGACCGAGTTGGTCGACGTAGGCCTGTCTCGAATGCTCGTCCTCGGGATAGGGTGGGGTTGCCATGCTGGACTCCTGGGCTACTGCGATGTCGGGCATCGGCAATCAATGATGTCATTGTGCCTTTATTTCGTGGAGCGCGGGCTCTTTTCCCAGATTGCAGCGATGAAAGGGCGTGGAGGTTGATCGCGGTCATGCCGGTACGGCCTTCGACGCCGACGCCAGCTCTGCGAAATCGATTACCTGCCAATCGGACGTTTCCTATATCGACCGGCACCACCGCTCGCTAAAACGGTCGCACATGCTTCCACCGAGAAAAGACATGTCCGATACGTTCTCCTTCGCCTCGCGCCTCTGCAAGTTCGTCATCCTTCTCGTCATCCTGCTGATCGGCGGAGCCAGCCTCTACCTGTGGTGGCTGGGGCGGCCTTACCAGGACGCCATGTCCGCCTTCGTCCCGTTGCTCATGCCGATGCTCGTGCTGGTGCTGGCGTTCGATACGTTCCGGGCCCTCGCCCGAACGAGGCGCTAGGCGTCAGCGAGGCAGCGCTGTATTCCCGTCGTTCTACCCTGCCAGTTCTGGTAGGCGGCGGGTCTTCGCAGGCAAGCGCTTGAACTGGATGAGGTTTCCGGATTTGTCCTGTTTCCGTGGCGAAGCCGTGCTTGCCTAATCCCCCGGTTCATCTAGATATACCCATGGCTTCCTCAGGGTTAAGGAGAAGTCATGCAACGAATCGTCATCGTCGGGGGCGGAGTGGGCGGCACTATGCTCGCCAACCTGCTGGTCGTCCGGCTCTACCCGGAGATACTCGGCGGCGAGGTGCAGGTACTGCTGATTTCCGACTCGCCGGATCACTACTACAAGCCGGCCTTCATGTACGTCGCCTTCGAGCAATTCTTCCTCGAAGATCTGAAACGACCGCAGCGCTCGCTGCTGCGGCCGGAAGTGATGTTCCAGCTCGACCGGGTCGACCGTTTCGATTTCCCCCGCCAGGAACTGCAGACCCGCAGCGGCAGGCGCCATGGCTACGACTACCTGGTGATCGCCACGGGTTGCGTGCCGGCTCCGGAACGTATCGAGGGGCTGAAAGAGGCTGGCGACCATTTCTACCAGTACCAGCCGGCCCGTCGGTTGGCCGAGCGGCTGGCGAGCCTGGAGTCGGGGCGGGTATTCATCACGGTGAGCTTCCCGAGGACGCCGAATGTGCCCCACCAGTGCGGGATCGCGCCTGTGGAGACGACCCTGATGCTCGACGACTACTTGCGCCGCCGAGGTGTCCGCGAACGTGTCGAGATCGTCTACACCTATCCCACCACGGCCCAGTTGCTGCGCAACTGTCTGTTCCTGCAACGACCGACCTGCGAAATCCTGCCGAGCCTGTTCGAGCAACGCGGCATCCGTTTCCAGCGCGGTTTTACCCTGGCCAGGGTCGACCCGGAGCGGCGCATCGCCTATTCGGAGGAGGGCGACGAGCAGCCGTTCGACTTGCTCATGGCGACACCGCCGATCCACGCCGTGGATGCGGTCAGGGAGTGCGGCCTGTCCCAGGCCGCCGCCGATGAAGGCTGGTTGCCGACGAACCATGAAACCTTGCAGGTGTATGGCGTCGACCGGGTGTATACCCTGGGCGATACCGTCGATCTGCCGGTGAGCAAGGCCGGTGGGGCCTGTCACAACCAGGCGCCGGTAGTCGCCAGCAACATCGCTGCCGAGATTCGTCTCGGCAAGCCTTGCGCGATCTACGATGGACGAGTCCAGGCTGTCGCGCAGATGGGCCTGAACGCCGGAATGCCGCTCTGGTACGACTATCGGCACGACGTAAAGCCGACCCCGCCGACCAATCTTGGCGGGTTGTTGCGCCAGGGTTTCAATCGCGGCCTGTACTGGGCCGTAGCCCGTGGAATGCTTTGACCCCGCACGGGGAGGAGCCGACATGGATAGCCATCAGCAGCCATACGCGTCGCAGGCGCAGGCCGATACCACCCTGTTTCCCGAGCAGACCCGCGAGAGTCTCCAGGCCCTGGCCGTCAAGTTGCAGCCGCTGATCGAGGGCCACCGCCTGGACAACCTGGTGGATCTGCTGTCACTGCTTTCGGATATCGTCGATCTGCTGGACCCGGCCATGGTGGACAGGCTGGCGCAGCTCTTCGAGCAGGTCACCAGCGTCGGTTGGTCAGTCGGCAACGCGGTACGCGTGGCCAAGGCGGAGCTGCTCCGAGAGCAGCCGCCAAGCCTGAAAGACCTGCTGCGGTTGTTGCGCGACGCCGATACCCGGCGCGGGTTGGCGCTCGTGCTGGGTAGCTTGCGCAGCCTGGGGCGCCAACTCGCCGCGGAGCAGGAGGTTGCCCATGGTGCATGACCTTCTCCGAGATCGTGCGGATCTGGAGGCGCGTTGGAACCCTTCCGCCTACATGCAGTTCGCCCGGTTGCGCCAGCGGCCGGTGGTGGAGTTGCTGGACCACATCGAGCCGTGCTGTCCGGAGCGGATCTACGATCTTGGCTGCGGAACCGGCATCGCCACCGAATTGCTCGCCCGCCGCTGGCCGCTGGCCGAACTATACGGCGTGGACAGCTCCGTGGAGATGCTCGAGGAGGCCGCGCGCTTGCCGATCAAAGCCAGTTGGGAACGCGCCAACCTGCGCCACTGGTGCGCCGAGCGCCCTGCCAGCCTGCTGTTCGCAGCGGCGGTACTGCACTTTCTCGAAGATCACGGCAAGCTGCTGCCACGCCTGCTGGGGCAACTGACTCCGGGAGGCTGCCTGGCGGCGCACATGCCGAACTGGCGCGATGCTTCCTGGTATCGCCTGATGCTCGATGCGCTGGACAGTGCGGGCCCCGGTGGTGCATCGCTGGGCAGCCCCGCGTTGCGCTACCGGCTGCATCGGCGCAATGTGCTGTCGCTGGACAACTACTACCGGCTACTGGCGCCGCTGACGGCGGAGCTGGACATCTGGGAGACCGAGTACCTGCAAGTGGTGGACGGCAACGACCCGATCTTCGATTGGATCAAGGTCTCCGCCTTGCGTCCGGTGCTCGGCGAACTGGACGAAGAGGCGCGTCGGCGCTTCCTCGACCGTTACCTGGAACTGCTGCACCGTCACTATCCACGGGAACTGGATGGACGAACGCTGTTCCCGTTCCGCCGAGTATTCATCGTCGCCAGTCTCGGCCGCTGAACGGGCGTTTCAGTGATCGGAGAGAATGTCCACGGCGCCCGGCTTGTCGTAGGCGCCGAAGCGATCGACCAGGGTCGCGCTGGCGGCGTTCAGGCCCAGCACGTCGACCTGCACGCCGCGCTGGCGAAAGCCCAGGACCACCTTGTCCAGTGCCGCGACGGCGGTGACGTCCCACAGGTGGGCGTGGCGCAGGTCGATGAGCACATGCTCCAGTGTCTCTTTCAGGTCGAAGGCAGCGACGAACCTGCCGGACGACGCGAAGAACACCTGCCCGCTCACCTGGTAGTGGCGGCGGGTGCCGTCGGCGGAGCGTTCGCTGTCGATATCGAGGTAGTGCCCGATCTTGTTGGCGAAGAACAGCGAGGCCAGGAGAACGCCGGCGACCACGCCGAAGGCCAGGTTGTGGGTGGCGAGGACCACGCCGACTGTCACCAGCATGACCAGGTTGGTCGATAGCGGGTAGCGCTTCAGGTTGCGGATCGACTCCCAGCGGAAGGTGCCGATGGACACCATGATCATCACCGCCACCAGGGCCGCCATGGGAATCCGCCCGACCCAGTCGCTGAGGAACACCACCATCAGCAGCAGCGCGACGCCGGCCACCAGGGTCGAGAGCCGGCTGCGCCCGCCGGATTTAACATTGATCACCGACTGGCCGATCATCGCGCAGCCAGCCATGCCGCCGAGCAGGCCGGTGGCGATGTTCGCCAGGCCCTGGCCCTTGCATTCGCGGTTCTTGTCGCTGCCGGTGTCGGTCATCTCGTCGACGATGGTGGCGGTCATCAGCGACTCCAGAAGGCCGACCACCGCCAGGGCGGCGGAGTAGGGCAGGACGATCAGCAGGGTGTCGAGGTTCAGCGGCACGTCCGGCCAGAGGAACAGCGGCAGGCTGTCGGGCAACTGACCCATGTCGCCGACGGTGCGGATGTCCAGGCCCAGGTAGATGGATATGCCGGTGAGGACCAGGATGCATACCAGCGGAGAGGGCAGCAGCCGGCCGATCCGGGGCAGGTGCGGGAAGCCGTAGACGATCGCCAGGCCCGCGGCGGTCATCGCGTAGACCGGCCAGCCGACATCGGTGAGTTCGGGTAGCTGGGCCATGAAGATGAGGATCGCCAGGGCATTGACGAAACCGGTCACCACCGAGCGCGAGACGAAGCGCATCAGCGAACCCAGGCGCAGGTAGCCGGCGAGTATCTGCAGCACGCCGCAGAGCAGGGTCGCCGCCAGCAGGTATTGCAGGCCGTGGTCCTTCACCAGGTTGACCATCAGCAGCGCCATGGCGCCAGTCGCGGCGGAGATCATTCCCGGACGGCCGCCGGCGAAGGCGATCACCACCGCCATGCTGAAGGAGGCGTACAGGCCGATCTTCGGGTCGACCCCGGCGATGATGGAGAAGGCGATGGCCTCGGGGATCAGCGCCAGGGCGACGACCAGGCCGGCGAGCAGGTCGCCGCGGAGGTTGGAGAACCAGTTCTGTTTCAGCGTCTGTAGCATCGGGATACCCAGGGGCGAGGCACGGCCCGTGCAGTCGGTCGACAGCGCGGGCCGCGGGATGGCATTGGAAAAAACAAGGGATGACGACAGGCGTTCAGGCGAACGAACGCTGGCCACGGTCGTTCGGACCGTGGCCGGAAGGGGCAGGCATGGCTATGGCGGAGTGGGCAGCCAGGTCATCGGGGAGTAGCGGGTAGTCGCTTGCAGGGAGCGGCAGCATAGCCGATTCGACAGGTTCGACCAAGCCTGCAGCTCGGGCTTTCCCTGGGTTGCGTCGCGATCGACGGCATGGAACCAAACAAGCGAAACGGTTCTAAGCTATCGAGGGATCGTCCTCGCATGGAGAGAACATCATCATGTTCAACACTCGTTCTGTGCTCGCGCTGGTCGTGAGCCTGTCCCTGATCGGCGGTACGCCTGCCGTCCTGGCCGACCCGGGCAATGGCAAGGGCAACCCGCATGGCAACCAGATGGACGGCGGAAAGGGTAACAAGGGCAACAAAGGCAACCAGGGTGGCCACGACAACCATGGCGGCCCCGGCAACAAGGGCGGCGGCGCCGGCCAGAAGGGCAACGGCGGTGGCAACTGGGACTCGGGACCGCGTATCGACGTCGGCGGGGTACGGGTGATCCTCGGCGACAACCGCGGCTACTGGAACCCGGGGCCGGCCCTGCCGCCCGGCATCCAGAAGAACCTGGCGCGCGGCAAGCCGCTGCCGCCCGGCATCGCCAAGAAACTCGACGGCCGCCTGCTAGGCCGGCTGCCGCACTACGACGGCTACGAGTGGATGCAGGCCGGCACCGACCTGCTGCTGGTGGCGGTGGCGACCGGGCTGATCTACGAGGTGCTGGACAACGTCCTCGACTGATCGAACCCTGGCTGTGCATGGCGGATAGCGCCACAACGCTATCCGCCATGACCCCCCGTTGGAGCGGCGGATAATCGCGTTGCGGTTGTCCGCCTTACCTCATGGAAGTCGTTTCCTTACCCCAGGTCAGGCCCGCAGGCGTTGCAGGGCATCGCCCAGTTGCGCGGAGAGGCCATGGAGATCGCGGCTGGCGGCTTCGGTCTGCTCCACCTGTTCCTGGTTGCTGGAGGCGATCGAGGCGATTTCCGTGAGGTTGCGGGAAATGTCCTCGGCCACGGCGGTCTGTTCCTCGGCGGCGGTAGCGATCTGGCGGTTCATGTCGCGGATCGATTCGACCGAGGCGGTGATCTGGCGCAGCATGGCGCCGGCGTTGGCAACCTGCTCGGCACCGGCCTCGCTGCGCGACTGCCCGCTTTCGATGGCGCGCGCGGCATTCACCGCGCCGTTCTGCACGGTATCGATGATCTGGTGGATCTCGGCGATGGACTCGGCGGTGCGCTGCGCCAGGGTGCGGACCTCGTCGGCGACCACCGCGAAGCCACGGCCGGCATCGCCGGCGCGGGCGGCTTCGATGGCCGCGTTGAGAGCGAGCAGGTTGGTCTGCTCGGCGATGCCACGGATCACGTCGAGGACCTTGCCGATCCTGCCGCTATCGCTTTCCAATTGGCGGATGACCTCCACCGTATGGTCGATCTCCTTGCGCATCTCGCCGATGCTGCGAATCGTTTCTTCCATCACGTCTTCGCCGCGCTGGGCGGAATCGTCCGCCTCGTCGGCGGCCCTGGCCGCGTCGCCGGCGTAGCGCGCCACTTCCTGGGCGGTGGCGGACATTTCCTGCATCGCCGTGGCGACCTGGTCGGTGCGGCTGAACTGCTCGCGGGTACCGGCCGCCATCAGGCTGGCGATCGCGTTCAGCGAGCCGCTGGCGCTGTCCAGGTCGCGGGTACTGCGCCGCAGCCGGTCGAAGATGTCCACCAGGAAGTCGCGCAGGGTGTTGGCGGCCAGGGCCAGCTTGCCGAGTTCGTCCTTGCGCCGGATCTCGATGCGCTCGCCGAAGTCGCCATGGCTGAGCTGGGCGATGTGCTCGATCAGGCGTTGCACCGGACGGACCAGGTTGCGGTTGACCAGCCACAGGCTGAGCAGGGCGACGGCCAGGCTGGCGCCGATCAGCACCAGGCTGCCGAGCAGCATGGTGCGCCGGGCCTCCGCGCTGATGGAGGAGGAATGGAGATCACTGGCCTGGTGCAGTTCGTCGCGCAGGGTCTGCATCTGCGCGGTGGTGGCGCGGTCGATGCCGGTCACCGCCTGGTCGCCGGCGATGGGGTCGGCGCCCGCCTCGAGGAACCGTTGCCTGCCTTGTCGGTAAGCCGTACCGAGTCGCCGGTGCTCTTCGCGCAGGCGCTCGACACGATCCTTCAACTCGCCTTCGGCCACGCTGCCCAGGCGCCCGAGGATGTCCTGCACCGCTCGCTCCTGGGCTTCGAACTGGCTCCAGTATTTCGTCTGGGCCTCCGTCTGGCGTCCGCGCAGCAGGACGTTCTTCCATTCCTGGACCTGGCCGCGGAATTGCAGGTTGGCCTCGTCGATCAGTTGCGCCGCCCGCACGGGGCCGCCGAGCAGCTCGCGGTAGGCGCGTACGTCGCCGGTCAGCGAGCCGAAGCAGGCCAGGGCTATGAGTAGCAGCGCCGCCAGGCTGCCGCCGAGCAGGACAAGGATTTGCGCACGTAGGGATTGTTGCAGCATGGAACGCCTCGATGGATTGCCAGGTTGGACCGGCACGCAGGCTGCGACGAGGCAGCCGAGGACGTCCCTGTGGCCCGGCGAGGCGGGCATGGCGCGTGTTCCGGCTCGCAGAGTATCGACAGCGGATCTGACAACTTGAGGACGACGCAGGGGCCGGGCCAGAGCCGACGAAGGGAAATAGCTGGCATGGATGTTCTGCGGGGCTTCGGTTAATCTCTGTGACGAATGTCACATTGTGCCAGTCGAAGGATCTGACTCATGGATGTCCCTCCCACCGTTCAGGATGAACAGGCCGTTTCCCGCCAGTTGCACTCGTTGAGTGTGCGCAATCTCGCTCACCTGGCCGCTGCCCTGACCCAGCTCGGCTTCGAGCTGTCGCGCAGCTCCGACCCTGGCACCCGCCAGGCGGCCAATGCCTTCATCGGCCAGTTGGCCAATATCAACCAGGACATTGATCGACAGATCGAGCTGCTCAGCGCGCTGGACGCCGACAACGTGGGGTTTCGCCTGCTGGACGAGGTGCAATACCCGGATGCGCCCGAATGAGCCGACGCCAGGAGCACGCAAAGAGTGGAGGGGGTGTGCGGGCCGAGAGCGGCAGTCTCCCGGCGTGGCGCTGATCAGTCTTCCTGGCGCAGGTCGCTGAGCATCTGCTCCCAGTACTGGTTGGCCTTGCGGTTGAGATCGAAGGCGGCTTGACGCAACTGGTCGTACTCGGCGCCGCTGTAGCCGCTTTCGCGCAGCTTCTGGCGAGCGGCGTCGGCTTCTTCGCGCAGACGGTTGTAGGTCGCCTGGTCGTCCGCCCAGGTCCTGCCTGTGCGCCGGGTGTACTTGTCCTGGGGTTCAGCCATGGGTTCTCCTTGCGGGCCGGATGGGACTTGGAAAAACGCTGCGCTGAACAGACTTTTTCCAATGGCAAAAATTCAAAAAAAACTGACGGATTGCGCGACTTCGCTATTGGTACCGATGTCCCATACCTGTACGCCAGCCGATGAAATTTGTGCGTTCCTCGCCAAGTCGGCTAGCTTGTTCAGGCTTGCGCCTTGGCGCTCGCCGTCTCTCCGGTAAGCTGGGAACGTTGTCGCCATGGGCTCGGAGACTGCGCGGACGGCGCTATGGCGACAGGTCCGACCTTTCCCTCCGATGGGTTTTGCGAGTAAGGAAATGCTATGAGAAGCAAGGCGTCCGGCTTGGCGCTGGTGGTAGTGGCGGGGCTTGTGGCGGGTTGCGCCAGCAGTGGCTATCAGCCCGAGGTCGACTGGCCGGCCGGCTGGCAGGTGATCACCGAGAGCATCCCACCCGAGGCCAGCGACGTGGAGCAACTGGGCTCCCGGCAACTGGCGACCAAGCTCGGGCCGGGAGGCGAGAAGGAAGCCAGCATCGAGTTGCTCAGCCTGAAGATGATGGAAGAGGAGTCGGTGGAGATCGACGGCCAGTTCCAGAGTGTCTTCGATGTCGTCCAATCGGGCTACCGCAAGGCCGGGCTGGGCTCGCGCTGCACCACACCGATCCGCTCGAACCTCGGCGGCCTGGCATCGCTGGAGACCCACTGCCGGATCAGCCAGGGCAACGAGGTGCTGCTGACCCAGATCGTGGCGATGGCCCTGGGACAGCGCGCGATGTACTCCCTGGTATATACCGCCAGTCCGGCCAACAGCGTGGTCTACCGGCAGAGCTACCTGCGCACCCGGGCCAGCCTGGTCCTGCGCTGAAGGGCCAGCCGCTCGACGCCTGGACGCGACCGGAGTCGCTCAGGCTTCCTCGGGCGGCGCCTCGACGCTGAGATAGCGATGGGCGCCGCAACGCCGGCAACGTTGGCGCAGCATCAGGTCGGGGCCTACCGTGACCAGGCTACCTTCGTCCCAGCGGCAACCTCGCAAGAAACAACGCAAGCGCATGACTCCTCCCCGCGGGGCGGCTCGCCCCGTCCACGAAACAGGCAGTGGTGGTGTGGTTCACTCCGGCTTGTTCTTGTCTGGAGGTGGGAAAAGCCTGCGGCGAAGCGTCTAGAATGGGCAACCTAAATTCGCCGGTTCATTCCGCGGCGGGATTCATCACCCAACTGGCGGCGGTGACCTGCGGTGCCAGGCACAGCTCGCCGACCATCTGTTCCACCAGCGAATCCTCCTTGTGCAGGGTGAACACCACGGCGTTCACTTCCACGTTGCCGCTGCCTTTCAGCGCGTGGCTTTCCAGGCTCTGCAGGTTCAGGCGGTTGTCGCCCATGCGTTGCAGCAACTGCATGCGCACCAGCGCTTCGTTGCGCGCCTCGCAGGACACGCTGATCTGGTAGAAGCGCTCCTGCTCGGCCTCGCCCGAGGTGTGGCGGTCCACCACCCGGCCGAGAGCGGGCAGGAACAGGTTGGCGATGACGATCAGCGCGGTCGTCATGCAGGCCGCCAGGATGAAACCGCTGCCGGCCAGTACGCCGATCGCGCCGGTGCTCCAGATGCTCGCCGCAGTGCTCAGGCCGCGTACGCTGAGGCCGTCGCGCATGATCACGCCGGCGCCGAGAAAACCGATGCCGCTGACTACCTGGGCCGCCATGCGGGTCACGCTGACCTCGTTGTCGAGCAACAGCGGCAGGATCGAGAAGCTGGCCGCACCGAGTGCGACCATCGCGTGGGTGGCCATGCCGGAAGAGCGCTGTCGCCATTGTCGCTCGAGACCGACCAGCGCACCGAGGCCGAGGGCCGTCACCAGGCCGATGGCGATTTCCGGGGTCATGCTGTGCTCCTGTGAAAAACCGCCCATTCTACGCCGTTCCGTTGGGCCGCGCCGGGGCCGACGGCCCTGGGCGGACAAGCCTCTTGCGTTTACCTTTACGTTAACGTAAACATGCTCTTCGACTTCACCGACACCGCTCGCCGGTGTCCGTCGTAGCGCCCTGGCGGCGCAGGACGACGGTTCAGCGACATTCCCAGAACAACCACAACAAGGGAAAGCCATGAATCAGCCGAGCTATACCTCGGGTCGCCAGGATGTCGCCTTGCTGGCGACCACCGTCGGCGACGCCTTCGATGCCACCGTCGCGCATCATGCCGAGCGCGAGGCGCTGGTGGTGCGGCATCAACGCCTGCGCTACAGCTGGCGGCAACTGGCGGAGCGGGTCGATACCTACGCCCGCGCCTTCATCGCCCTGGGCCTGCGCCCCGGCGAGCGTCTCGGGATCTGGGCGCCGAACTGCGCCGAATGGTGCATTACCCAGTTCGCCAGTGCCAAGGTCGGCGCGGTCCTGGTGAACATCAACCCGGCATACCGCAGCAGCGAGCTGGAATACGCTCTCAAGCAGTCCGGTTGCAGTTGGCTGATCTGCGCCGACGCCTTCAAGACCAGCGACTACCATGCGATGCTCGGCGACCTGCTGCCGGAGCTGGCGCGGGCACGTCCGGGCGAACTGGCCAGCGAGCGCCTGCCGGAACTGCGCGGCGTGATCAGCCTGGCCGAGCGGGCGCCGACAGGCTTCCTGCACTGGCAGGGCCTGCCGGGGCTGGCCGCCGCGGTAGGCGCCGAGGAACTGCGCCAGCGCCAGGCCTCGCTGCAGTTCGACGAGCCGATCAACATCCAGTACACCTCCGGTACCACCGGCTTCCCCAAGGGCGCCACCCTCAGCCACTACAACATCCTCAACAACGGCTACATGGTCGGCGAAAGCCTCGGACTCGGCGCGGAAGACCGCCTGGTGATCCCGGTGCCGCTGTATCACTGCTTCGGCATGGTGATGGGCAACCTCGGCTGCGTCACCCACGGCTCGACCATGATCTACCCGGCGCCCAGCTTCGACGCCGAGGCGACCCTGCTGGCCGTGGCCGAGGAGCGCGCCACCGCGCTGTACGGGGTACCGACCATGTTTATCGCCGAGCTGGATCATCCGCGCCGCCGCGAATTCGACCTTTCCAGCCTGCGCACCGGAATCATGGCCGGCGCCACCTGCCCGATCGAGGTGATGCGGCGGGTCATTGGCGACATGCACATGGCCGAGGTGCAGATCGCCTACGGCATGACCGAGACCAGCCCGGTGTCGCTGCAGACCGGTCCGGACGATGGCCTGGAGCTGCGCGTGACCACTGTCGGACGCACCCAGCCGAGGCTGGAGAGCAAGATCGTCGACCAGACGGGCAGGGTGGTGCCACGCGGCGAGATCGGCGAGCTGTGCACCCGCGGCTACAGCGTGATGCTCGGCTACTGGAACGACCCCCAGGCCACCGCCGAGGCCATTGACCCGGCGCGCTGGATGCACACCGGCGACCTGGCGGTGATGGACGACGACGGCTACGTGCGGATCGTCGGGCGCAGCAAGGACATGATCATCCGCGGCGGCGAGAACATCTATCCGCGCGAACTGGAGGAGTTCTTCTTCACTCACCCGGCGGTGGCCGACGTGCAGGTGATCGGCATCCCCGACGAGCGCTATGGCGAGGAAATCGTCGCCTGGATCAAGCTGCATCCGGGCCACCACGCCGATGACGAACAGTTGCGGGCGTTCTGCAAGGCGCGTATCGCTCACTTCAAGATCCCGCGCCACTTCAAGTTCGTCGACGAGTTCCCGATGACCGTTACCGGCAAGATCCAGAAGTTCCGCATGCGCGAGATCAGCATCGAAGAGATTCGCCTACTCGCGCTGCGCCAGGGGCGCGATTGAGAGGATGGAGCCGCGCCCCGCTCCTGCGCTAAGGTGGCGGGCGGCGCGCAGCGAGGCGAGAGGGACGGGTGAAGAACGACGGCGAGACTCAGGCGAGCACCAAGGGCACCATCTCGGTGCGCCTGGTCGGCGAGGCGCTGGTGGAGTGGCGCCGGCAGGGCGGCGAGGAGGGGGAGGTCCTCCAGGCCGCCGGTATCGATCCGCAGTTGCTCGGCAAACCCTACGCGCGGGTCACCTCGCACGCCTATTCGCGGCTCTGGCTGGATCTCGCGCGGCGCATGGACGACGAGTTCTTCGGCATGGACGCGCGGCGCCTGAAGAGTGGCAGCTTCGCTTTCATGAGCCGCTGTGCGATCCACGAGCAGACCCTGGAGCCGGCGCTGACCGGCATCCTGCGATTCCTCTGCCTGCAGTTCGACGACTTCCAGCCGCGCCTGCAGCGCCGCGGCGGCCTGGCGGAAATCGTCCTCGACGAGGCGCCGGGCCGGTACGGGCGAGCGCTGTCCTACTTCACCCTATGGATGATCACCCATGGCCTGGCCTGCTGGCTGGTCGGCCGGCGCATCCCGATCCTGGCCATCGACCTGCGCTGTCCGCAGCCGGACTACATCGAGGACTACCGGGTGATGTTCAGCGACAACCTGCGTTTCTCCCGTCCCCTCAGCCGCCTGCTGTTCAATGCCGACTGCCTGGCCCTGCCGGTCCGCCGCGACAAGCGGGAGCTGCGGCGCTTCCTGCTCGGCGCGCCGGCCAACATCCTGGTCCGCTATCGCGATCCGCAGAGCCTGGCGGCGCGAATCAAGGCCTACCTGCGCAGCCTGCGGCCGGGACGCTGGCCGGACGCGGACGCGCTCGCCGGGCATTTCTTCATGGCGCCCTCGACCCTGCGCCGCAAGCTGTCCCTGGAAGGGCAGAGCTACCAGGCGCTGAAGGACCAGGTCCGCCGCGACCTGGCCATCGCGCGGCTGGACGCCGGCGCGGCGAATTTCGCCGAACTGGCGCTGGAGCTGGGCTTCGCCGATGGCAGCGCGTTCCACAAGGCGTTCAAGAAGTGGACCGGCTCGACCCCCGGGCAGTACCGGACGCAGGTCGCGGCGGAAACCGCGTCGGCCGAGTCGTCAGGCGTCTTGTCCGAAACGCTCGGCCGTCGATAGGGCGAATGCCGCGCAGCGTCATCCGCGGTATGTCGCGAACGGTTCGGGGGGACAGGCAGCCAGCCCGGATTGTCCAAACCGCTCAGGCAGATTGAAGCCTTTCGACATTGCCCCGCGCCAGCCACGGCGTGAAGATTCCGGCTACTCCATACAAAAACAAGCCGAGGAGTCCTGCAATGCGCGACTACGCCACCACTGCCGCCGGGTTCGACTTGCAGCGGACCGCCGCCGCCACGCTTTCCGGTACGCTCCAGGCGCTCAACGCCTGCGTCGAATGCTGCGACCGGCATGCCCTGCCGGGTCGGATCGCGTTGTTCTGGGAGGGCAAGGATGGCAGTCGCGCCAGCTATACCTTCAGCGAGCTGAAAGCGCTCTCCGGACGTTTCGCCAATTTCCTCCAGGCCCAGGGCGTACGCCCGGGCGACTGCGTCGCCGGCCTGTTGCCGCGCACGCCCGAGCTGCTGGTCACCATCCTCGGCGCCTGGCGCCTGGGCGCGGTGTACCAGCCGCTGTTCACCGCCTTCGGCCCGAAGGCCATCGAACACCGCGTGGCGACCGCCGGCAGCAAGGTGCTGGTCACCGATGCGGCCAACCGCGACAAGCTCGACGAACTCGCCGATCCGCCTCTGGCCGTCACCGTCGGCGGACCGAAGGGGCAGGGCATCCGTCGCGGCGATTTCAGCTTCTGGGCCGAGCTGGAGCGCTATCCGGCCGAATTCGAGCCGGTTCCGCGCAGCGGCGAGGATCCGTTCCTGATGATGTTCACCTCCGGCACCACCGGCCTGGCCAAACCGGTGCCGGTGCCGCTCAAGGCGATCCTCGCCTTCGTCGGCTACCTGCGCGAGGCGGTGGACCTGCGCCCCGAGGACGCCTTCTGGAACCTCGCCGATCCGGGCTGGGCCTACGGCCTCTACTACGCTGTCGCCGGTCCCCTCGCCATGGGCCATCCGACCACCTTCTACGAAGGGCCGTTCAGCGTAGAAAGCACCTGCCGGATCATCCGTGACTACGGCATCACCAACCTCGCCGGATCGCCCACCGCCTATCGCCTGCTGATGGCCGCCGGCGCGGCCGCGGAAACTGCGCTGAAGGGGCGCCTGCGCGCGGTCAGCAGCGCCGGCGAGCCGTTGACGCCGGAGGTGATCCGCTGGTTCGCCGACAGGCTCGGCACCACCATCCACGACCATTACGGGCAGACCGAGCTGGGCATGGTGCTGTGCAACCACCATGCCCTGGCGCATCCGGTGCGGGTCGGCGCCGCCGGATTCGCCTGTCCCGGGCACCGGGTGGTAGTGCTGGACGACGATCTCAACGAACTGCCGCCCGGCCAGCCGGGCATCCTCGCCCTCGACCGGCGGCGTTCGCCGCTGATGTGGTTTCCCGGCTACCAGGGCCTGGAAACCGCAGCCTTCGTCGGCGACTACTACCTGAGCGGCGATACCGTCGAACTCAACGAAGACGGCAGCATCAGCTTCGTCGGCCGCGCCGACGACGTCATTACCACCTCTGGCTACCGGGTCGGCCCGTTCGATGTGGAGAGCGCGCTGATCGAACACCCGGCAGTGATGGAGGCGGCGGTGATCGGCAAGCCCGACCCGGAGCGCACCGAACTGGTCAAGGCCTTCGTCGTGCTCTGCGCCGGCCACCGGCCGACGCCGGAACTGGCGGACGCATTGCAGCGATACGTGCGCCAGCGCCTGTCGGCGCACGCCTACCCGCGGGAGATCGAGTTCCTCGAGGAACTGCCGAAGACTCCCAGCGGCAAGATCCAGCGCTTTCTCCTGCGCAACCAGGAGATCGCCCGGCAACGCGAGGCGGCCCCACGGGCGGCCGCCGCGAACTGATTCAGCAGGAGAAAACGACGTGCGTATCGAAAATCGAGTGTTCCTGGTTACCGGCGGCAGCTCCGGCCTCGGCGCCGCCACCGCGAAGATGCTGGTGGAGCAGGGTGGCAAGGTGGTGCTGGCCGACATCAACGCCGAGGCCGGCGCGGCCAAGGCCGCCGAGCTTGGCGCCCAGGCGCGCTTCGTCAGGGCCGACATCGCCAGCGAGGCCGACGGCCGCCAGGCCGTGGCCGCTGCACTGGAGGCCTTCGGCGGCCTCCATGGCCTGGCCAATTGCGCGGGCGTGGCGCCGGCCGAGAAGGTTCTCGGACGCAATGGCATCCATGCCCTGGAGAGTTTCCGCCGGGTCATCGACATCAACCTGGTGGGCAGTTTCAACATGCTGCGCCTGGCCGCCGAGGCCATGTCCCAGGGCCAGCCGGACGAGGGCGGCGAGCGCGGGGTGATCGTCAATACCGCCTCGGTGGCGGCGTTCGACGGGCAGATCGGCCAGGCCGCCTATTCCGCCTCGAAGAGCGGGGTGGTCGGCATGACCCTGCCCATCGCCCGCGAGCTGGCGCGCTTCGGCATCCGGGTGATGACCATCGCCCCGGGCATCTTCGAGACACCGATGATGGCCGGCATGCCCCAGGAGGTGCGCGACTCCCTCGGCGCCAGCGTGCCGTTCCCGCCGCGCCTGGGGCGTCCGGACGAATACGCCGCGCTGGTCCGGCAGATCATCGAGAACAGCATGCTCAACGGCGAAGTGATTCGCCTCGACGGCGCCATCCGCATGGCCGCCCGCTAATACAGGAGGAAGATCCCATGACCCGCGAAGATCCGATCGTCATCGTCAGCGCCGTCCGCACCCCGATGGGCGGCTTCCTCGGCGACTTCAAGGACGTCAACGCCGCTACCCTCGGTGCCGCGGCGGTGCGCGCCGCGGTGGAGCGGGCGCGCCTGCAAGCCGACGAAGTGGACGAGGCCGTGCTCGGCTGCGTGCTCGCCGCCGGCCAGGGCCAGGCGCCGGCGCGCCAGGCGGTGCTTGGCGCCGGACTGGCGCGCGGCACGCCGTGCTCGACGCTGAACAAGATGTGCGGCTCGGGCATGAAGGCGCTGATGCTCGCCCATGACACGTTGCTCGCCGGCAGCGCCGGGGTCGCGCTGGCCGGGGGCATGGAAAGCATGTCCAACGCGCCCTACCTGCTGGAGCGCGCCCGTAGCGGCTACCGCATGGGCCACGGCAAGGTGCTCGACCACATGTTCCTCGACGGCCTCGAAGACGCCTACGACAAGGGCCGCCTGATGGGCACCTTCGCCGAGGACTGTGCCGAGGCCTACGGCTTCACCCGCGAAGCACAGGACGAGTTCGCCGTGGCCTCGCTGACCCGCGCGCAGCAAGCCATGCGCGACGGGCGCTTCCAGGCCGAGATCGTGCCGCTGACGGTCACCGCCGGCAAGACCGAGCGCCTGGTGGATAGCGACGAGCAGCCGCCGAAGGCCCGGCTGGACAAGATCCCGACCCTGAAGCCGGCGTTCCGCGAAGGCGGCACGGTGACCGCGGCCAACTCCAGTTCGATTTCCGACGGCGCCGCCGCGCTGGTCCTGATGCGCCTTTCCGAGGCCGAGCGACGCGGGCTCGCGCCGTTGGCGGCGATTCGTGGGCATGCTTCGTTCGCCGACGCGCCGAACCTGTTCCCCACCGCGCCGGTCGGTGCGGTGAAGCGCCTGATGCAGCGTACCGGCTGGTCGCTGGGCGAGGTCGACCTGTTCGAGGTCAACGAAGCCTTCGCCGTGGTCGGCATGGCGGCAATGCGCGACCTCGACCTGTCCCACGAGCGCCTCAACGTCCACGGCGGCGCCTGTGCGCTGGGCCATCCGATCGGCGCGTCCGGCGCGCGGATCGTCGTGACCCTGCTCAACGCCCTGCAGCAGTACGACCTGGAACGCGGCGTGGCGGCGGTCTGCATCGGCGGCGGCGAGGCGACCGCGATCGCCGTCGAGCGCTTGCGCTGATGCAGGCAGTGAAGAAGAGGAACCCGCGATGATTCCCTGCGAAGAAGAGATCCAGATCCGTGACATGGCGCGGCAGTTCGCCCAGGAACGGCTGAAACCGTTCGCCGCCGACTGGGACCGCGAGCACCGTTTCCCGGCCGAGGCGATCCGCGAGATGGCCGACCTCGGCTTCCTCGGCATGCTGGTGCCCGAGGAATGGGGCGGCGCGCAGACCGGGCACCTGGCCTACGCCATGGCCCTCGAGGAGATCGCCGCTGGCGACGGCGCCTGCTCGACCATCATGAGCGTGCACAACTCGGTCGGCTGCATGCCGATCCACAAGTTCGGCAGCGCCGAGCAGAAGGAGCGCTTCCTCCGTCCGCTGGCCCAGGGTTCGATGCTCGGCGCCTTCGCCCTGACCGAGCCGCAGGCCGGTTCCGACGCGAGCTTCCTGAAGACCCGCGCCCGCCGCGACGGTGACCACTACGTGCTGAACGGTGCCAAGCAGTTCATCACTTCGGGCAGCCACGCGGGGATGGTGATCGTCTTCGCGGTCACCGATCCGGATGCCGGAAAGCGCGGCATCAGCGCGTTCATCGTGCCCACCGACACGCCCGGCTACGAGGTGGTGCGGATCGAGGACAAGCTCGGCCAGCACGCCTCGGACACCTGCCAGCTGGCCTTCAACGACCTGCGTATCCCGGCCACGCTGCGCCTGGGCGAGGAGGGCGAGGGTTACCGCATCGCCCTGGCCAACCTCGAAGGCGGCCGCATCGGCATCGCCGCCCAGGCGGTCGGCATGGCGCGCGCGGCGTTCGAGGCGGCGCGCGACTACGCCCATGAGCGGGAAACCTTCGGCAAGCCGATCATCGAGCACCAGGCGGTGGCCTTCCGCCTGGCCGACATGGCCACCCGCATCGCCGTGGCGCGGCAGATGGTCCACCACGCCGCCAGCCTGCGCGAAGCCGGCCTGCCGTGCCTGACCGAAGCCTCGATGGCCAAGCTGTTCGCCTCGGAGATGGCCGAGGAAGTCTGCTCCGCGGCGATCCAGACCCTCGGTGGCTATGGCTACCTCAAGGACTTCCCGGTGGAACGCATCTATCGGGACGTGCGGGTCTGCCAGATCTACGAGGGCACCAGCGACGTGCAGCGCCTGGTGATCGCGCGCAGCCTGTAGCGGCGACTATCCGTCGTTTCCGCAACGGCGCCTTCTCCCTTCAGGGAGAGGGCGCACTGAGGCACCTCGGAAGCAAATGCCCGAGCCTCGTTCGCCCTACGCCCCTTGGCAGGCGCTCACGCCGGCTGTGCCGCCTTGTTCTCGCGCGCGGTGACCTGCTGGCACAGCTCGATGATCTGCTCGCGCATCCAGCGGTTGGCCGGGTCCTGATCGGTGCTCTCGTGCCAGTACAGGTGGGTTTCCAGCTTCGGCACGTCGCTCACCGGCAGCACCGCGTAGTGCAGGTCGTGGTGACGGGCGAAGCGTTCCGGCACGGTCATCGCCATGTCGGTCTGCTGGACCACCGTGGAGGCCATCAGGTAGTGCTGCGAGCGCAGCGCGATCTTGCGCTGGATGCCCATCTTGCCCAGCGCCAGGTCGATGTAGCCGAGGCCGCTGCGGCGGCTGGAAATATGGATGTGGGTCAGGCCCAGGTAATCGTCCAGGGCCAGCTTCGGCTTGCCCGCCAGTGGGTGGCCGCGGCGCATGGCGCAGACGTAGCGGTCCTCCATCAGCTTGACGTGGCGCACCTGGGGATCGGTGTTCAGCGGCGCGTCGACGGCGAAGTCGAGGCGGCCGGCGGCGAGTTCCTTGGTGGTCTCGCGGCGCTTGGCGAGGAAGCTCTCGATATGCACGTTCGGCGCCAGGCGGCGCAAGCGCTGGAACAGCGGGGGGAGGATGACCGCTTCGGTGAGGTCGGTCATGCTGATGCGGTAGGTCTTGTTCGCCTGCTGCGGATCGAAGCTGCGGCTCTCCTGCACCGAAACCCGCAGCAACTGCAGCGCGTTGCGCACCGGGCCGATGATGTTCTGCGCCATAGGGGTCGGCACCATGCCTTGGGCGGTGCGCACGAACAGCGGGTCGTTGAAGGTCTCGCGCAGCCGGGAAAGGGCGTTGGATACGGCTGGCTGGGTGATGCCGACGATCTGCCCGGCGCGGGTCAGGTTGGCTTCGGTATAGATCGCATCGAACACGATGAACAGGTTCAGGTCGACTTTGTTCAGGTTCATGGCACTGGCTCCGCGACTTTTCTTGTTATTGGGGGCTTGGATGACCCCCATATGGATCATGAATGTTCATGGACGGAAAAAATAGACTGGGCAAATCTTAAGCCCTGTTCCGGCATCGTTACCAGCGCCTTTGTCCGATGCCTCGCCTGCCAACCCGTCAGAAGGTATCCCCCATGGATTTCGCCTATTCCCCCAAGGTCCAGGAGCTGCGTGAACGCGTCAGCGCGTTCATGGAAGCGCATGTCTATCCCGCCGAGGCCGTGTTCGAGCGCCAGGTCGCCGAGGGCGACCGCTGGCAGCCGACGGCGATCATGGAAGAGCTGAAGGCCAAGGCCAAGGCCGAAGGGCTGTGGAACCTGTTCCTGCCCGAGTCCGAGTACGGTGCCGGGCTGGCCAACCACGAATACGCGCCGCTGGCGGAAATCATGGGCCGTTCGCTGATCGGGCCGGAACCCTTCAACTGCGCCGCGCCGGATACCGGCAACATGGAGGTGCTGGTGCGCTACGGCAGCGAGGAGCAGAAGCGCACCTGGCTGGAACCGCTGCTGAGCGGCGAGATCCGCTCGGCCTTCGCCATGACCGAACCGGGCGTGGCCTCGTCCGACGCCACCAATATGGAGGCGCGCGCCGAGCGCCAGGGCGACGACTGGGTGATCAACGGACGCAAGTGGTGGACCTCCGGCGCCTGCGATCCGCGCTGCAAGATCCTGATCTTCATGGGCCTGACCAACCCGGACGCGCCGCGCCACCAGCAGCACTCGATGATCCTGGTACCGGTCGACACCCCCGGGGTGAAGATCCTCCGTCCGCTGCCGGTGTTCGGCTACGACGACGCGCCGCATGGCCATGCCGAAGTGCTGTTCGAGAACGTGCGGGTGCCCTACGAGAACGTCATCCTCGGCGAGGGCCGCGGTTTCGAGATCGCCCAGGGGCGCCTCGGCCCGGGCCGCATCCACCACTGCATGCGCTCCATCGGCATGGCCGAGCGCGCCCTCGAACTGATGTGCAAGCGCGCGGTCAGCCGTACCGCGTTCGGCAAGCCGCTGGCGCGCCTGGGCGGCAACATAGACCACATCGCCGACTCGCGGATGGAGATCAACATGGCGCGCCTGCTGACCCTGCAAGCCGCCTACATGATGGATACCGTGGGCAACAAGATCGCCCAGAGCGAAATCGCCCAGATCAAGGTGGTGGCGCCCAACGTGGCGTTGAAGGTGATCGACCGGGCGATCCAGATGCACGGTGGCGCCGGGGTTTCCAACGACTTCCCGCTGGCTTACTGGTACGCCATGCAGCGCACCCTGCGCCTGGCCGACGGTCCGGACGAGGTGCACCGCGCGGCGATCGGCAAGTTCGAGCTGGGCAAGTACGTGCCCAGGGAGATGCTGCGCAGTAGCCGCTGACGGCTGTGGTATAGGGGAAAGGCCCGCGGGTGCGGGCCTTTTTCATTCCGGGGAGTCTGCCCCTTTTTCCTCGGCGTTGCGTTCCAGCTGCCACGCGCGACGGCTGTGCAGCAGGGCGGCGAACTCGCGGGCCGCCCGCTCGTTGCGGAAGCAGATCCCACGCGTGCCGAGGCGGACCCGCCAGAAAGGTTCAGCGTGGGTGTCCAGACGTTCGATCCAGAGCGTGTTCGGCATTCGGTTCGGCCTTGTCCTCGACGGTGGCTTTCGGCGTGCGGGTCTTCAGCAGGGAGAGCAGGATGCCGCCCGCCAGCAGGCCGAAGGTTACGCCAAGCGAGAGGCCGGCGGGAATCTTGCCGATCACACCGTGGAGCATGATCTTCGCACCGATGAACACCAGCACCAGGGCCAGGGCGTACTTCAGGTAGACGAAGCGGTGGATCATCGCCGCCAGCGAGAAGTACAGGGCGCGCAGGCCGAGGATGGCGAAGATGTTCGAGGTGTAGACGATGAACGGGTCCTGGGTGATGGCGAAGATCGCCGGCACGCTGTCCACCGCGAACACCAGGTCGGCCAGCTCGATCAGCACCAGGGCGAAGAACAGCGGGGTGGCGTAGCGCACCAGCTTGCCGCTGGCGTCCGGCAGGCGGACGAAGAAGTGATGCTCGTGCAGTTCCTTGGTCACCCGCATGTGCTTGCGCAGGAAGCGCAGCACCGGGTTGTGCTCCAGGTCGGGTTCTTCCTCGTGCTTGTTGAACAGCATCTTCACGCCGCTGAACAGCAGGAAGGCGCCGAACACGTACATGATCCAGTCGAATTCCTTCACCAGCGCGGCGCCCAGGCCGATCATGATCGCCCGCAGGACGATGGCGCCGAGGATGCCCCAGAACAGCACCTGGTGCTGGTAGCGGCGGGGGATGCCGAAGAAACTGAAGATCATCGCCATGACGAACACGTTGTCCATCGATAGCGACTGTTCGACCAGGAAGCCGGTGTAGTACTCCACCGCGCTGGTGGGGCCGAAGGCGTACCAGACCCAGCCGCCGAAGGCCAGGCCGCAGGCGAAGTAGCCAGCGGACAGCAGCAGGCTTTCGCGCACGCCGATTTCGTGGTGGTCGCGTTGCAGCACGCCGAGGTCGAGGACCAGGAGAACGATGACGATGGCCAGGAAGGCCAGCCAGAACCAGGTAGCCGTACCGAGGAACGGTTCGGTGAGAAATGCATGCAGAGCTGCCATTGGGCCCCCTCGCTTCGAATTGTCGGATGGTCATGTGACTCCGACATGGCGGCAATTGCTTACCGTCAGAGGGGCCCGCAGTCACTCGGAAAAAATAAACCAGGCTCCGGGCGCCGGCAAAACGGCGAGGTTACAAAGTGCTACAGCGTTCAGTAGACCCAGACTTCCACCCGCCGGTTCTTCTGTCGGCCCAGTTCCTGGTCGTTGCTGGCGACCGGCAACTCGTCGCCGAAGCCGGCGATCTCGCGGAAACTCACGCCGCCGCGGGCCAGTTCGCGGCGCACGGCCATGGCGCGCAGGCGCGAAAGCAGGACCGAGCGCTCGGCGTCGGACTTGGGATCGCCGAAGCCCACCAGCACGGTGCGCTCCTGCAACTTCCGATTTTGCCGCAGGTAGTCCAGCAAACGCTGTACGTCGAGCAGTGCCTTGTTGTCGAGCAGCGCGCTGCCTTCCTGGAAGCGGAAGTTCACCGTCAGGCGCCGCGCCTGTTCCGCGAGCTTGCGGTATTCGGCGGGCATCTGCGGGCGCGGTGCGATCTGCACCGCCTGGATCTTCTGCGCGACGAAGCCGCTGCGGGTGACGATCGCCTGGCCGCGCGGGCCCTGGGCGAAACGTACCAGGGCCTGGGCCCAGGGGTTCTTCTCGCCGGGCTTCAGGTAGAGGAACAGGCGGCGCGACAGCGGGTAGTCCTCGGTGGCGATCAGGCTTTCCTGGGGCGCCATCGGCAGCGATTCGCCGTCGGTGATGGCCAAGGCGCGGGCCCGGCCCACCGACGCGATGCCGACGAAGCCGATGGCGTGCGGATCGGCGCTCACCGCGGCCGCCAGCCGATCGTTGGATTCGAAGCGGCGGGCGTCGCTGGCCAGGCTTTTGCCGTGACTGGCCAGCACCAGTTCCTTGAAGGTGTCGTAGGTGCCGGACTGCTCGTCGCGAGCGTACAGGCGGATGGCGCCGCCCTTGCCGCCCAGTTCTTCCCAGGTATGCACCTCGCCGGCGAACACCGCCGCCAGTTGCGCGGTGTCCAGCGAGGCCAGCGGGTTGTCCGGATGCAGGATGATCGCCAGTCCGTCGATGGCGATCACCTGCTCGGCATATGGGCTGCGCAGGTCGCCGAAGCCGGCCAGGGCGCGAACTTCGCTGTCCTTGACGGGACGCGAGGCCGCGGCGAGTTCGGCGTGGCGTTCGAGGAGGGCGGTGAAGCCGGTGCTCGAACCGTGGGCGGATAGCTCCACCCTCACCAGGCGGCCGTCGCGGCTCTTGCCGAGCAGATGGAGTTCGTTTTCCCGTTCTCCGGGGGTACGGCGGATATCCTCCAGGCCTTCCTCTTCCATCAGGCCCTCGACCAGGGCCGGCAGGAGCTTCGCGCCGATGGTGTTGGAACCCTGGATGCGCAGCGCCGGCGTGTCGTCCGTGGGGATCGGCAAGGGGGCGGCGAATACCGACCAGGGGAAGGCGTAACAGAGGAATCCGAGGAAAACCAGGCTCAGGGTACGGCTCCAGAGGTCTTTGTCACTGGCGCGCTGGCGGTGTGGCATCGCGGGCATCGTCTTCTATGGGGGAAGGGATTTGCCGGCGAGATTAAGTCAGACGGGTGACGCTAAGGTTACAGCGTTGGGGAATCATGGCCCTGCGCCATTGTCTCGGTCAGGAAGTCGAGAAACACCCGGGTCTTGCCGGCCAGTTGGCGCGATGGATAGACCGCGTGGATCGCCGTCTCGTCGGCCTTCCAGTCAGCCAGCAATTCAACCAGGCGGCCTTCGGCCAGTTCCGCCTGTACGTACAGCCGTGGGATCAGGCTCAAGCCGAAGCCGGCGAGCAGGGCATCGCGCACCGCCAGGCTGGAGGACACCCGGTAACGGCCGGCGATAGGCACCGCTATGCACTCGCGGTCCTTGCGGAAGGTCCAGCGGTCGGCATGGCCAGAGAGGCTGAAGCGGATGCACTCGTGTTCGCGCAGGGCCTCCGGCCGCAGCGGCTGGCCATGCTGACTGAGGTAGGCCGGCGCCGCGCAGAGCACGTGCTCCAGGACCAGCAGCGGGCGGGCGACCAGGCCGGAGTCCGCAACCCGGTCGCTACCACGCAGGGCCAGGTCGATGCCTTCGGCGATCAGGTCCTGGCGGCCGTCCTGCAGGAGCAGTTCCAGGCGCAGGTCCGGATAACGCTGGAGAAAAGCCGGAATGGCCGGGGTCAGGCAGGTGAGGGCGAGGGTCAGCGGGGCGCTGACCCGCAGCAGGCCGCTGGGGCCCTGCTGCATCGAAGTGAGCGCGGCGTCGGCGGCCTCGAGGTCGTCGAGGATGCGCTCCAGGCGCTGCCGGTAGACTTCGCCGGCCTCGGTCAGGCTCATGCTGCGGGTGGTGCGATTGATCAGGCGCACCTTGAGGTGCGCTTCCAGCTCGGCGACGTTCTTGCTCACGGCGGCCGGCGAGAGATTCATCTGCCGGGCCGCGGCGGCGAAGCCGCCATTCGCGGCCACGGCGCGGAAGACCTTGAGAGCGGTGAGGTGATCCACGGGGATAATTCACTGTCAGTAATCAATGAATCAGGGATTAAACCATTATCAACCCGAGGTGTGCTGGCTAAAGTCTTGCCATAGTCCACGGTCCAAGAGGTGAATGACCATGCAACCCTTCGTCGTCGAACGTCTCGATCACATCGTCCTGCGGGTCCGCGACCTGGAACGCAGCATCGCGTTCTATCGCGATGTCCTCGGTTGCGTGGTGGTGAAGTGGCGCGACGACCTGGAGCTGGCCCATCTGCGCCTGGGCACGTCGATGCTCGATCTGGTCGCGGTGTCCGGGGCGCTCGGCCGGGAGGGCGGTGCGGCTCCGGGTGGGGAAGGGCGCAACGTCGACCATTTCTGCGTGCGCATCGAGCCGTTCGACGAGGCCGCGCTGGTCACCCATCTCGAGGGGTTCGGCCTGGTCCCGCAGGTTCCCGCGGAAATCCGCTTCGGCGCCGAGGGCGACGGCTGGTCGCTGTACTTCTTCGACCCGGATGGCAATCGAGTGGAGCTGAAGGGGCCGCGGGTGGACAATCCTGCCTGAGGGAAAGGCCCCGCGCCGGATAGGGGGGCGGCGTCGGCGAGATCGCCCGGACCAGGTAGCGATCGCCTGAAGGCTCATCCGGGGGATGAGCCTTTTCCTTGGGCTGAGCCTCAGGCCAGTTCCAGCCAGATCGGGGCGTGATCGGAGGGCTTCTCCATGCCGCGCAGGTCGTAGTCGATGCCGGCGTCCTTGAAGCGCGACTGCAGCACCCGGCTGGCCAGGATCACATCGATGCGCAGGCCGCGCTTGGGGTTGTCCTCGAAGCCACGGCTGCGGTAGTCGAACCAGCTGAAGCGGTCGTTCACCTCCGGATTCAGGGCCCGGAAGCTGTCGACCAGGCCCCAGTTCTTCAACGTAGCCAGCCATTCGCGCTCTTCCGGCAGGAAGCTGCACTTGCCGGTCTTCAGCCAGCGCTTGCGGTTTTCCTCGCCAATGCCGATGTCGCAGTCCTCCGGCGAGATATTGATGTCGCCCATCACCACCAGGGCCTGCTCGGGCTTGAAGCTGTTCTCCAGCAGCGACTGGAGATCGGCGTAGAAGCGCTGCTTGGCCGGGAACTTGGTCGGATGCTCGCGGTTCTCGCCTTGCGGGAAGTAACCGTTCATCACGGTGATCGGGTTGCCCTGGGCGTCGCTGAAGGTGCCCCAGATGAAGCGCCGCTGGGATTCCTCGCCGTCGCTCGGGAAGCCGCGATGCAGTTCCAGGGGCGCCTGGCGGGAGAGCAGGGCGACGCCGTAGTGGCCTTTCTGCCCGTGGTAGTGGACGTGGTAGCCGAGCGCCTCGATCTCGGCCTGGGGAAACTGGTCGTCGGCGACCTTGGTTTCCTGCAGCCCGATCACGTCGGGCTGGTGCCGCTCGATCAGCGCCGCCAACTGGTGCGGCCGGGCGCGCAGACCGTTGATATTGAAAGAGACGATTTTCATGGTGGGCGTCCTGGCAAAAACAGGAATGCTAGCCCAGCCGGGGGATGCCTGGCGACCCTGGAGGCGCTGTGCTAGTGTCCGCCGGGTACCCGATGGCTGTGTGGCTTGGCGCCTTGCCGGCCCTGTGGTCTGCCGCGGACGGGGATGGCCAGGCCATCCGCTCGACCAATCGCCGTGGCGAAGCGTGCGTGTCGCTGCGCCTGCGGCCGACAAGGAATGCGTTCCATGCCTGATCAGGTCACCGATGTCCGTCTGCTCGACGACGGCTATAGCCGCGAAGTCCGCTCGCTTTTCTACCACGCCTACCGCCACGAACCGACCTTCGCCTACCTGATGGATGCGCAGCGCGCCGGCTACGACCAGCGCGTGCGTGCCTGCGTCCGGGAGATGGTCGAGCGCCATCTGGGCGAAGAGTTGCCGGCCATCGGCCTGTTCATCGACGATCGGCTGGTCGCGGCGGCCCTGATCACGCCGCCGCAGCGGCGCCTGGATATCACCGAGAGCTGGAGCTGGCGCCTGCGCATGCTGTTCAGCGTCGGCCTGGCCGCGACCCGGCGCTACCTGGATTACCACCGGGCGGTGCAGGCCTGCCTGCCGGTCGGCCCCCACCACCAGTTGCCGATGCTCGGCGTGCATCCCGAGTACCAGGGCAGGCAGATCGGCGAGCAGTTGCTGGCCGCCGTGCAGCGCTGGTGCGCCGAGGACTCCGCTTCGCAGGGGCTGGTCCTGGATACCGGCAATGCGCGCTACCTGGACTTCTACCAGCGGCACGGCTACCGCGAGATCGGCGAGGTGACGCTGGGAGCGGTGCGCGAGCACGTCCTCCTGCATCCTGGCGAGACGCCGGCGGCGACCTGAGCGTTCCCCCGGACGCGCGAGAAAAGCCATGCCTGTCAGGCGCTTGGCGTCATAAAACCCGAATGTCAGGAGGTGGTCGGCGGCGTCCGCGCAAATCTGGACGCGCGCCACCCGCCTGCGTAGCATCCGCGCCATGAGACTGACTCAAGGATTGTTCCGGTTCCCGCTGGCCGGGCTGCTGTGCCTGAGTACGGCCGCCTTCGCGGAGAGCCAGCTTAGCGTGCGCGTCACCCCCGCCAATGCCGCCCTGAAGGCCAATATCGAGGCCTATGTGGGTAGCCTCGGCGAGCGGGACGAGGCGGCGTTGCAACGTTTCCGCCGCAATGCCGAGGCACAGGCGGAAAAGGCGGCCCAGGCGCTCGGCTACTTCCAGGCGCAGATCGACAGCGAGGTGAAGGACGGCAAGCCGCCGAAGCTCACGCTCAAGGTAGTGCCCGGCGAGCCCGTGCGCCTGCGCCAGGTGAATATCCAGGTGCTCGGCGAGGCCGCCAGCCTGGAGAGCTTCCGCTTGCCGTCGGGCAAGCAGCTGAAACCGGGCGCGAAGCTGAACCAGGGCGTCTACGAGGATGCCAAGCGGCTGATCCAGAACCAGGCCTCGCGCTACGGCTTCTTCCAGGGCCGCTTCAGCACCCAGCGCCTGAGCATCGATCCGCGCGCCGGCATCGCCGACATCGACCTGGTCTACGACAGCGGCCAGCGCTACACCTTCGGCAAGGTGAGCTTCGACGGCGACTCGATCATCGAGGAAGAACTGTTGCGCCGCATGGTGCCGTTCAAGGCCGGCCAACCCTATGACTCCGAACTGATCGCCGAACTCAACCAGAACCTGCAATCCAGCGGCTACTTCGAGGGCGTGCGGGTCGACGCCGCGCCGACCCAGGCGCAGGCCGACGGCGCGCGCCAGGCGATCCCGGTAGCGGTCCGGCTGGAGGCGCGCAAGCCCCGGACCATGGGCGTCGGCCTCGGTTTCTCGACCGACGTCGGGGCGCGCGCGAGGTTCAACTGGACCCGCCATTGGGTGAATGCCGAAGGACATAGCCTGGGATTCGAGTCGGAAATCTCCGCACCACGGCAGAACGTCGGCGCCTGGTACGAGATTCCCCTCGATCCGCCGCTCACCGACAAGCTGCGCTTCACCAGCGGCTACCAGTTCGAAGACCTAGTCGACACCGAGAGCAAGCTGCTGACCCTTGGCGGCGAATGGCACAGCAAGCAGCCCGATGGCTGGCAGCGGGTGGTTTCGCTGAACTGGATGCGCGAGGAGTACAAGCTGGGCGACGACTCCGGGCTGAGCAGCTTCCTGATGCCGGGGATCGGCTACTCGCTGCTGGAGACCGACAACAAGGTCGACCCCAGCCATGGCTACCGCCTGCAGTTCAACGTCAAGGGGGCGAAGGAAGGCCTGCTGGCCGACGCCGACGTCCTCCATGTCGACGCCATGGCCAAGGGCCTGACCAGCTTCGCCGGCGGCCATCGCCTGCTCGGCCGCCTGCAGGTAGGCGGAATCGCCACCAACGACTACAAGTCGATCCCGCCCTCGCTGCGCTTCTTCGCTGGCGGCGACCAGAGCGTGCGTGGCTACGACTACCGGACGCTGTCGCCGGAGAATTCCGATGGCGACAAGATCGGCGGCCGCTACATGATCGCCGGCAGCGTCGAGTATCAATATCCGCTGGCCGAGCGCTGGCGCCTGGCGACCTTCGTCGACCAGGGCAACGCCTTCAACTCGCTGGACTTCCCGTCGATCAAGACCGGGGTCGGCTTCGGCGTGCGCTGGGTCTCGCCGGTCGGCCCGTTGCGCCTCGACCTGGCCCATGCGCTCGACGACGACGGCGGTTTCCGCCTGCACTTCTCCATGGGGCCAGAACTGTGAAGGCGCTGAAGATCACCTTGCTGGCCATAGTCGGGCTGCTCCTCGCGCTGCTCCTGGGACTCGCTGCGCTGCTCGGCACCCAGACCGGCAGCGCCTGGCTGCTCGGCCGCGTGCCGGGCCTGCAGGTCAGCGGCTTCGAGGGTCGCCTCGGTGGCGCCTGGCAGGCACAGCGGCTGTCCTGGGCGCAGGACGGTACGCAACTGGTCGTCGAGCGGCCTGAACTGCGCTGGTCGCCGGGCTGCCTGGCGGGGCTGCGCCTGTGCCTGCAGCGGGTGGCCGCCGAACGGGTCGCGCTGGACCTGCCGCCGAGCGGCGACAGCGCCGACAGCGGGCCGATCAGCCTGCCGACGCTGAAACTGCCGCTGAGCATCGAACTCGGCGAAGTGGCGGTCGGCAGCTTCCTGCTCGACGGCAACCAGCAGGTCGCCGAACTCAAGCTGGCGGCCCATTGGCTGGCCGACGGCCTGCACATCGACTCGCTGACGGCGCGGGGCTTCGGCCTGGACCTGGCGCTCCAGGGGCGCTTGCAGCCGAGCGGCGACTGGCCCTTGCAGGCCGAAGCCACGCTCGGCCTGCCCGCTCCCGAAGGCAAGCCGTGGAAGCTGGCCGTCCAGGTCGGCGGTGAACTGCAGCAGGCGCTGACCCTGAAAGGCCGCAGCAGCGGTTACCTGGACGGCAGCCTGGAAGGACAGTTGCAGGCGCTGGCGGAAAACCTGCCGGCACGATTGCTGATCCGCGCCGACGGTTTCAAGGGGGCGGCCGGACTACCGGACACCTTGACCCTGAATGCCATCCAGCTCGATGCCAGCGGCGATCTCAAGAGCGGTTACCTGATCCGCGGCGGCGCCAGCCTGCCGGGCGAGGGTGGGGCGGTGGCGTTGAGCCTGGACGGGCGGGTCGACGCCCAGGGCGCGGATATCCGCCAACTGCGCCTGGACGCTGGCGGCGAGCAGCGCCTGGAGCTGGTCGGACGCCTGGACTGGCGCGAAAGCCTGGCCGCCGACGCGACCCTGGACTGGAAGGATTTCCCCTGGCTGCGCCTGTATCCGCTGGCGGAGCCGCCGCCGGTGACGCTGAAGACCTTCAAGGCGGAAGTGCATTACCAGGACCAGCGCTACCTGGGCAATTTCAGCGCGGCGGCGAGCGGTCCGGCGGGCGACTTCACGCTGGCCAGCCCGGTGTCCGGCGACCTCGTCCAGCTCAACCTGCCGTCGCTGCAGCTCCGTGCCGGGCAAGGCCAGGCCGAGGGCCGGGTGACGTTGCGTTTCGACAATGGCGTGGCTTGGGATACCGCCCTGCAGCTCAGCGAACTGAACCCGGCTTACTGGGTCGCCGAGCTGCCGGGTTCACTGGCCGGTCCCTTACGTAGCCAGGGAAGTGTTCGCGACGAGCGGCTGGCGTTGGGCGTGGATCTCGACGTCAAGGGCCGCCTGCGCGGCCAGCCGGCGCTATTCCAGGCGCGCGCCGAGGGCGAGGGGCAGCGCTGGACGCTGGGCAACCTCGACCTGCGCCTGGGGGATAACAAGGTTCAGGGCAGCGGGGCGCTCGACCAGCGCCTGCAAGGCCGCCTGGACATCGCCCTGAACCGTCTCGGCCAGCTTTGGCCGCAACTCTTCGGTCGCCTCGACGGACGCCTCGACCTGGCTGGCAGCCTCGCGGCGCCGCAAGGCAGGCTGAACCTCAAGGGACAGCAGATCGCCTACGCCGAGCAGCGCATCGCCGGCCTCGACCTGCAGGCGAACCTCGATGCCCGGCAGAACGGCACCCTGGCGCTGGTCGCTTCCGGCCTGCGCAGCGGCGAAACCGACCTCGGCCTGTTCAAGGCCAATGCCCGCGGCGACCAACGCCGCCAGCAACTGGAACTGGACCTGCAAGGTGCCTTGCTCAAGCTCGGCCTGGCCTTCGACGGGCAACTGGAGCGCGGCAACTGGCGCGGTCGCCTGGCGCGCGGCGAGTTGAGCAGTGGCGGCCAGGACTGGAAGCTACAGCAGCCGGCGCGCCTGGAGCGGTTGGCCGACGGCAGGGTCAATTTCGGCGCACATTGCTGGGTATCCGGCGCCGCCAGCCTCTGCGGCGGCGAGCAGCGCCTGCTGCCCGAGCCGCGGCTGCGCTACACCCTGCGCGACTTCCCGCTGGACAGCCTGAAGCAATGGTTCCCCGAGGACTTCGCCTGGCAGGGCAAGCTGAACGGCGACCTGCAACTGGACGTTCCGGCCCGCGGCCCGAGCGGCGTGGTCAGCCTGGACGCCGGCAGCGGTACGCTGCGCCTGCGCGACCAGGGCCAGTGGGTCGACGTCGGCTACGACAGCCTGCGCCTGGAGAGCCGGTTGGCGCCCAACCGCGTCGATACCTCCCTCGACTTCCGCGGACCGAAGCTCGGCGAGTTGCGGGTGCAGGCGCAGATCGACCCGCGCCCGGCGAGCAAGCCGCTGAGCGGCGAGTTCAGCCTGGCCGGCCTCGACCTGTCGCTGGCGCGCCCGTTCGTGCCGATGGTGGAGAAATTGCAAGGCAGGCTGAACGGCAGCGGCCGGCTGTCCGGCGGCCTGCTGGCGCCGCGGGTCGACGGACGGGTGACGCTGAGCGACGGCAACATTGGCGGCGGCGAGCTGCCGACCAGCTTCGAGAACCTTTCCCTCGACGCTCGCATCGCTGGCGAAAGCCTGGAACTCGGCGGCGGCTGGCGCAGCGGCAGGTACGGCCAGGGCAGCCTGTCCGGCAACCTGAGCTGGGGCGACGCGCTGAACGTCGCCCTGAACATCCGTGGCAACCGCCTGCCGGTGGTGGTCGATCCCTATGCGCAACTGGAGGTGGAACCGGACCTGAAGATCGGCATGGCCGGCCAGGAGCTGGCGATCTCCGGCAAGGTCCTGGTGCCGCGTGGCGACATCACCATCCGCCAGTTGCCGCCATCCACGGTCAAGGTCTCCGACGACGCGGTGATCGTCGGCTCCGAGCAGCCCGAGCAGCAGCCGCTGAAGATGAAGATGGACATCGATGTCGAGGTCGGCCAGGACAAGCTGGCGTTCTCCGGCTTCGGCCTCAGCGCCGAACTGGCCGGCCACCTGCACATCGGCGACAACCTGGATACCCGCGGCGAGCTGAACCTGAACAAGGGCCGCTATCGTGCCTACGGCCAGCGCCTGACGATCCGTAGGGCGCGGCTGTTCTTCGCCGGACCGATCGACCAGCCGTACCTGGATATCGAGGCGATCCGCCGGGTCGACGACGTGGTCGCCGGCCTGCGCCTGACCGGCAGCGCCGAGCAGCCGACCAGCGCGGTATTCTCCGAGCCGGCGATGAGCCAGGAGCAGGCGCTGTCCTACCTGGTGCTGGGGCGACCGATGAGCACCGGCGAAGACAGCAACATGCTCGGCGAGGCGGCCCTGGCCCTGGGCCTGGCGGGTAGCGCACCGCTCACCGGGGAAATCGCCAAGCAGCTCGGCATCCAGGACTTCCAGCTGGACACCGAGGGCACCGGCAACAGCACCAGCGTGGTCGCCAGCGGGAATATCACCGACAAGCTCAGCCTGCGCTATGGTGTTGGAGTGTTCGAACCGGCAAATACCATCGCCTTGCGCTACCAGTTGACCAAACGCCTCTATCTCGAAGCGGCGAGCGGCCTGGCCAGTTCGCTGGACCTGTTCTTCAAGCGCGATTTCTGACGGATGCGCTGATACGGACCATGCGTAACGCATAAAAGTGTGTCACTTTTAGCGGCGCATCGACGTCGTAGAATGGAGCGGGCGCCGACCGCCAGGTCGGTGCCCGAAGCAACTCGGCACAAGGACTGGCTGACATGATTTCCGTCTATCAACTCAAACCGCGCTTTCAGAATCTTCTTCGTCCCGGCGTGCAGCGCCTCTACCAGCGCGGCATCACTGCCAACCAGGTGACCCTGGCGGCCTGCCTGCTGTCGCTGCTGGTCGGCGCGCTGGTCGCCGGTTTCGCCAGCCATCTCTGGCTGTTCGCCCTCGTTCCGCTGTGGATGTTCCTGCGCATGGCGCTGAACGCGGTGGACGGCATGCTCGCCCGCGAGTTCGGCCAGAAATCCGACCTGGGCGCCTACCTCAACGAACTCACCGACGTGATCGCCGACAGCGGCCTGTACCTGCCGTTCGCCCTGTTGCCGGGAGTCAACCCGCTGTGGGTGGTGCTGGTGGTGCTGCTGGCGGTGATCAGCGAATATGCTGGCGCACTGGGCACCATGGTCGGCGCTTCGCGCCGCTACGACGGCCCGATGGGCAAGAGCGACCGGGCGCTGTGTTTCGGCGTGATCGGCGCCGGGGTGGCCAGCGGCCTGTTGCCGCTGGCCTGGATCGACTGGCTGATGTTGCTGATCGCGGCCCTGCTGTTGCTGACCATCGGCAACCGCGTGCGCCAGGGCCTGGCCGAGCTGGCCGCGAGTCGACGGGGCAGCGACGGCCAGGCCTGAGAGGGAACGGGCGAACGCCATGGAGGTGGGCGCCCGCAGGAAGCAACCCCGCCGGGATCCCGGCCGGGGCAACGACATAGGGACATCACATGCGCGACGTACAGGAATTGCGTTTCACCACCCACGACGGGGTAGAGCTCTTCTACCGCCACTGGCCGGCCAGCCGCCCGGCGCCGGACGGCACGCGCCAGGCGGTGCTGCTGTTCCACCGCGGCCATGAGCACTCCGGGCGGATCGCCCACCTGGTCGACGAACTCGACCTGCCGGAACACGACTTCTTCGCCTGGGACGCCCGTGGCCACGGCCTCTCGCCAGGCGCCCGCGGCGACAGCCCGAGCTTTGCCACCAGCGTGCGCGACGTACAGACCTTCGTCGACCATATCCAGGCTGTCCACGGTATCGCCGAAGAGCGGATGGCGGTGGTGGCGCAGAGCGTCGGCGCGGTGCTGGTTTCCACCTGGGCCCACGACTACGCGCCGAAGGTGCGCGCACTGGTGCTGGCTTCGCCGGCGTTCCAGGTCAAGCTCTACGTGCCGTTCGCCCGCAGCGGGCTGAAACTGATGCGCCTGTGGCGCGGCAATTTCTTCGTCAACAGCTATGTCAAGGCACGCTTCCTCAGTCACGACCCGCAGCGGATCGCCTCCTACGACAGCGACCCGCTGATCGCCAAGGCGATCTCGGTGAACGTCCTGCTCGGCCTCTACGAAGCTGCCGAGCGGGTGGTAGCGGACGCACAGGCGATCCAGATTCCCACCCAACTGCTGATTTCCGGGGCCGACTTCGTCGTCCATCGTGCGCCGCAGGAGCGCTTCTTCGAGCGTCTCGGCAGCCTGCGCAAGGAAAAGCACATCCTGCCCGGCTTCTTCCACGACACCCTTGGCGAGCGCGATCGTCACCTGGCCGTCGGCCGTGCCCGGCGCTTCCTCCTCGAGGCATTCGCCACGGCACCTGAACGACCGAGCCTGCTCGATGCCGACCGCCTGGGCCATACCTGCGCCGAGGCCGAGGCGCTGGCCGCGCCGTTGCCGAAGAACTCGCCGCGCGATCTCTACTGGCGCGCCACCCGTGCCGGGCTGCGCCTGGGCAGCCTGTGGTCGGACGGGGTCAAGCTGGGCTTCGACACCGGCTTCGATTCCGGCAGCACCCTCGACTATGTCTACCGCAACCAGCCCAGCGGCAGCGGCCCGCTGGGTCGCCTGATCGACCGCAACTACCTGGACTCCATCGGCTGGCGCGGCATCCGCCAGCGCAAGCTGCACGCCGAGGAGCTGCTGCGCCTGGCCATGCAGCGGTTGCGCGAGGAGCAGCGCGAGGTGCGCATCGTCGACATCGCCGCCGGCCACGGCCGCTACATCCTCGAAGCCCTGCAAGGCGTCGAGCCGCTGCCGGAAAGCATCCTCCTGCGCGACTACAGCGAGATCAACGTGCGTGACGGCAGCGCCCTGATCGAAAGCAAGGGCCTCGCCGGCATCGCCCGCTTCGTCAAGGGCGATGCCTTCGATCGCGCCGACCTGGCGGCGCTGCAACCGAAGCCGAGCCTCGGGGTGGTTTCCGGGCTCTACGAGCTGTTCGCCGACAACCGCATGGTCGGCGACTCCCTCGCCGGCCTCGGCGAGGCGTTGGAGGAGGGCGGCTACCTGGTCTACACCGGACAGCCCTGGCACCCGCAGCTGGAACTGATCGCCCGCGCGCTGACCAGCCACCGCCAGGGCCAGGCCTGGGTGATGCGGCGCCGGACCCAGGCGGAAATGGACCAGCTGGTGGCCGCCGCCGGCTTCCGCAAGATCACCCAGCGGGTCGACCAGTGGGGCATCTTCAGCGTATCGCTGGCGCAGAAGGTCGCCCGCTGATGGCGCCGCGCGAGCCGGGGGTACTGAAGCGGGCGGTGCTCTGGCTGCTGTTCCTCGGCCCGTTCTTCTTCGCCAGCTATGGCCTGGCCAACTGGTTGACCAGCCAGCGCGGCGACGTCGGCAGCCTGGTCTTCGACTGGGAACGCGGGATGCCGCTGTGGCCCTGGACCATCCTGCCGTACTGGTCGATCGACCTGCTCTACGGCCTGTCGCTGTTGTTGCCGCGGGACAAGCGCGAGCTGGACACCCACTGCCTGCGCCTGCTCAGCGCCCAGGTGCTGTCGGTGACCTGCTTCCTGCTGTTCCCCCTGCGCTTCACCTTCGAACGGCCGGAACTGGGCGGCGTGTTCGGCTGGCTGTTCGACGTGCTGATGGGGTTCGACAAACCGTACAACCAGGCACCGTCGCTGCACATCGCCCTGCTGGTAGTGCTCTGGGTCTGCTACGCGCGCTACGCCAGCGGCGCCTGGCGCTGGCTGCTGCATGGCTGGTTCGCGCTGATCGGGCTGTCGGTGCTGACCACCTGGCAGCACCATTTCATCGACGTGCCCACCGGCGCGCTGGCCGGTTGGCTGTGCGTCTGGCTGTGGCCGCAGGCGCAGCCCGCGCCGTTCGCCCGCGCCAGTCTGAGCCGCGACCGGCAACGGCGGCGGCTGGCCGCTCGCTACGGCCTCGGCGCGCTGGCCTGCGCCGCCGTCGCCTTTGCCGTCGGCGGTGCGGCGTTGTGGCTGTGCTGGCCGGCGCTGGCGCTGGCGCTGGTGGCGCTGAACTACCTGCTGTTCGGCGCCGCCGGCTTCCAGAAGGGCAGCACTGGCCGCCTGAGCGCCGCCGCGCGCTGGCTGCTGGCGCCATATCTGCTTGCCGCGCGGATCAACGCCTGGCTCTGGACCCGTCGCCGGCCGCAGCCGGACGAGGTGCTGCCGGGCCTCTGGTTGGGGCGCCTGCCGTCGTCCGCGGAACTGGCCGACGGCCGCTTCCGCGCATTGCTCGACGCTACCGCCGAACTTTCCTGCGAGCCGCAGGGGCTGGCCTATCGCAGCCTGCCGTTGCTCGACCTGGTCGCGCCGGACGTCGAGGACTGCCGGCGCGCCGCGGTGCTGATCGACGAACTGCTGGCGCAAGGGCCGCTGCTGGTGGCCTGTGCCCTGGGCTATTCGCGCAGCGCCACGCTGGTCGCCGCCTGGCTGCTGCTCAGCGGCCGCGCGGCGGACGTCGAGTCGGCCGTGGCCGTGTTACGTCGGGCGCGACCGCAAGTGCTGCTGGGCGAGGCCCAGCGGCGGACCCTCGCGGCGCTGAGCGGGAGCGTGCCGGAGCCATCGGCGGAACTGGGCGAGGTGCGCCATGCCTGAGCAAACCCTGGCCCTGGTGGCGGCCCTGCTGCGCCGTGGCCGCGAGCTTGACCGGCTGTCCGCCGCACTGACCCTGCTGGCCATCGGGCTGGGCCTGTACCAGGCCGTGCAGGGCATCGGCTGGCGCTATTTCGCTGCGGCGATGCTGGCGATCGCCCTGCTCGGCCTGTGGCAGAAGTACTGGGCGCTGCGAGTGGCCCTGGACGCCGAACTGTTCGAACGTTTCAGCCGCGTCGGCGACAGGCTGGAAGCGCAGACCCAAGACCTGGACCGGGCCCTGGCCGATCTCGGCCTGGCCCGAGCGGACGCCGCAGGGCGCACCTGGAACCAGCGCAGCCGCGGCGCCCTGCGCCTGCTACGCTGGCAGGCGCTGGCCTGTGGCGCCCAGTTCCTGCTGGCCTTGTCGTGCCTGTTGTCGATCCCTCTATTCAACGCTCAAACCTGAAGAGTCTTCCCATGCTCGAATCAGTCGTCGCCTATGGCATCATCGCCGGCGCCCGCGCCATCACCGGCTTGCGCAGCCTCTGGCTGGGCACCACGCCGATCCCCAAGCAACGCATCTATTACGCCAACCACAGCAGCCATGGCGACTTCGTCCTGCTCTGGGCCTCGTTGCCGCCGGAGGTGCGGCGGCGTACCCGGCCGGTGGCGGGCGCCGACTACTGGAACAAGGCCGGCCTGCGCAGCTACGTGATCAACAAGGTGTTCAACGGCGTGCTGGTCGACCGCCAGCGCAGCGAGGCCAATGCCAATCCGCTCGAACCCCTCGACCGCGCCCTGGACGGCGGCGATTCGCTGATCATCTTCCCCGAGGGCACCCGCAACCTGGACGATGAGGTCAAGCTGTTGCCATTCAAGAGCGGTATCTACCACCTGTCCCTGGCCCACCCGGACGTCGAGCTGGTGCCGGTCTGGCTGGCCAACCTCAACCGGGTCATGCCCAAGGGCCGCATGCTGCCGTTGCCGCTGCTCTGCACCCTGAGCTTCGGCAAGCCGCTGGTCGCCACGGCGGAAGAAGGCAAGGAGGCGTTCCTCGAACGAGCGCGCATGGCCCTGCTGGACCTGGCGCCGGAAGAGGAGGCCTGAGATGAACGAACAGACCTGGATGCTCTTCGGCGGGATCGGCGCGCTGCTGCTGCTCGCCTCGCTGGTCGGCTTCGTCCTCAAGTGGCGCGCCGGTCCCGGCCCGAACGCGGTGATCGACAACCTGAACGCGCGGATCAACGCCTGGTGGGCGATGGTCCTGGTGATCGGTTTCGCCTTCTGGCTTGGCCAGGCGGCGGTGATCCTGCTGTTCTATGGCGTGTCGTTCTACGCCCTGCGCGAGTTCATCACCCTCACCCCGACCCGGCGCAGCGACTACCCGGCGCTGGTGGCGGCGTTCTACTTCGTGCTGCCGATGCAGTACCTGCTGATCTACATCGACTGGTACAGCATGTTCTCGATCTTCATCCCGGTGTACGTGTTCCTGCTGTTGCCGATCCTCGCCTCGCTGGGCGGCGACACCAAGCACTTCCTCGAGCGCGCCTCGAAAGTGCAGTGGGGCCTGATGCTGGCGGTGTTCTGTATCTCCTTCGTGCCGGCGCTGCTGACCCTCGACATCCCCGGCTTCGAGGGGCGCAACCTGCTGCTGATCGCCTACCTGGTGATCGTCGTGCAGCTCTCCGACGTGATGCAGTACATCTGCGGCAAGCTGTTCGGCAAGCGCAAGATCGCTCCCAACCTGTCGCCGTCGAAGACCGTCGAAGGCTTCGTCGGCGGCATCGCCCTGGCCACCGCCATCGGCGCCTCGCTGTGGTGGATCACCCCGTTCAACCTCTGGCAGGCGGCGTTGATCGCGCTGCTGATCAACCTGCTGGGCTTCTTCGGCGGCCTGGTGATGTCGGCGATCAAGCGCGACCGTGGGGTCAAGGACTGGGGGCACATGATCGAAGGCCACGGTGGCATGCTCGACCGCCTGGACTCGGTGTGCTTCGCCGCGCCGATCTTCTTCCACGTGGTGCGCTACTGGTGGACGCCCTGAGGTTCGCCTGGCGCCGAGGGGAGCGGGGCGGTTGCCGATGGCGGCCGCCCCGTCGTCGTTTTCCCGCCGTGTAGGCAGCCAGGAAATTGCGAGCGATAGAGACCCGTAGGGCGGATACCGTCACAGGCGGTATCCGCCGAAACCCCGGATAAGCGGCGGATAACCGCAAGCGGTGATTCGCCCTACAACCAGGCTCCGGCATACGGGGACGTGACCGCAGCTTCACTGTCTCAGAGATTGACCAGGCGCATGCCTTCCTCGCTATAGCGACTGCCGGCGACCGCCTCGGCGGGGAAGATCGCATCCAGCTCGGCCAGTTCCGCCGCGCTCAGGCGCAATTCCGTCGCGGCGACGTTCTCCTCCAGGTAGCGCCGCTGTTTGGTGCCGGGAATCGGGATCAGGTCATCGCCCTGCGCCAGCACCCAGGCCAGCGCCAGTTGCGAGGGTTTCACGCCCTTGGCTGCGGCCAGTTCGCCGACCTTGTCCACCAGCTTCAGGTTCTTCGCGAAGTTCTCGCCCTGGAAGCGCGGGCTGAAACGACGGTAGTCGTCGGCGGCGAAGTCTTCCGGGCGCTTCAGGGTGCCGGTAAGGAAGCCTCGACCCAGCGGGCTGTAGGGGACGAAGGCGATGCCCAGGCGACGGCAGGCGGCGAGCACCCCGGTGTCCTCCGGATCGCGGGTCCACAGCGAGTACTCGCTCTGCAACGCGCTGATCGGGTGCACCCGGTGGGCACGCTCGAGGGTTTCCGCCGAGGCTTCGCTGAGACCGATGTGGCGGATCTTGCCGGCCTTCACCAGGTCGGCGAGGGCGCCGACGCTGTCCTCGATGGGTACCTGCGGGTCCATGCGGTGCTGATAGTACAGGTCCAGGCGGTCGGTACCGAGGCGCTTCAGGCTGCCTTCGATGGCGCGGCGGATGTACGCCGGGCTGCCGTCGACGCCGCGCGCCCGGGGATTGGCAGGGTCGCGGACGATGCCGAACTTGCTGGCCAGGAACACCTGCTCGCGTTTGCCGCGCAGGGCCTCGCCGAGCAGTTCCTCGTTACTGTGCGGACCGTACATGTCGGCGGTATCGAAGAAGTTCAGCCCGAGTTCCACGGCGCGATGCAGGGTGGCGATGGCCTCCTGGCGGTCGCCGCCGGTGGTGTAGAAGTCGGTCATGCCCATGCAGCCGAGGCCAATGGCGGAGACGGAAGGGCCGTTGTGGCCGAGTTGACGGGTTTTCATGTGTCGAGCCTCGCGGGAGGGAAGGAAAACGTCGTCATTCTTCGCTCTGCATTGGTCTGGATAAAGCCCATAATTACGGTTTTACCATTCGTATTTTCCAAATAATCGAGGGTGTCCGATGGATCGTTTCCAGGCCATGCAGGCCTTCACCCGCATCGTCGAGCTGGGCGCCTTCGGCAAGGCCGCGGACAGCCTGGAGCTGCCGCGCGCCAGCGTGACCCAGGCGATCCAGCAACTGGAGGCGCACCTTGGCGTGCAGTTGCTGCAGCGCACCACCCGCCAGGTCAGCCTGACCCTCGACGGGCAGGCCTACTACGAGCGTTGCGTGCGCCTGCTGGCGGACCTGGAGGAGGCGGAAAGCTGCTTTCCACGCGTCCTGAACAACCCGCGCGGGCGCTTGCGGGTCGACCTGCCGGGCGCGCTGGGGCGGATGCGGGTGATTCCGTTCCTGCCGGAGTTCTGCGAGCGCTACCCGGAACTGGAGCTGCAGTTGAGCAGCAACGATCGCCTGGTCGACCTGCTGCGCGAGGGTGCGGACTGCGTGCTGCGGGTCGGCGAGCTGCACGATTCCAGCCTGGTCGGCCGGCACCTGGCCGACCTGCCGCAGGTGACCTGCGCCAGCGCCGCCTACCTGGAGCGTCATGGCCATCCGCGGCAGCTCGCCGAGCTCGGCGGGCACCTCGCGGTGAACTACCAGTCGCCTTCCAGCGGGCGTACCTTCGACTTCGAGTTCAGCGTCGACGGGCGTCTGCGCACGTTGCCGATGCGCAGCCGGGTCAGCGTCAACAACGCCGATGCCTACGTCGCCGCCTGCCGGGCCGGGCTCGGGCTGATCCAGGCGCCGCACTATCACGTCGCCGCCGGCCTGGCCGACGGTAGCCTCCGACAAGTGCTCGGAGAATGGTTGCCGCCATCGCTGCCGCTGCATGCCGTGTATCCCTCGCAGCGCCAGTTGTCGCCGCGGGTGAGGGTGTTCGTCGACTGGCTGGTGGAACTGTTCGGTCGCCAGGCGGCCGGCGAGACGCAATGAGACGCAGGCTTTCCGGGCGAAGATTTTTCTCGATTTCGCCGAGAGAACCTCGTTAGGATCGGCAGCCTTGGCCTGTCGAGCAGGGATGTTCGTCCGAGTTCCGGATGCCCGCTGCCGCCAGGCCGCATTCATTCGAACAAGAATAAGGATCGCTGATGGAAAGCTTGCAGAAGTGGGTGGTCGACCTGAACGGCGTGGTCTGGGGGCCGTTGATGCTGGTGCTGATTCTCGGCACCGGCCTGTACCTGATGCTGGGGTTGAAGTTCATGCCCCTGGTGCGCCTGGGAGTCGGCTTTCGCCTGCTCTGGCAGGGGCGTAGCAAGGATGACGAGAGCAGCGGCGAGATCAGCCCGTTCCAGGCGCTGATGACCTGCCTGGCGGCCACCGTCGGTACCGGCAACATCGCCGGGGTGGCCACGGCGATCTTCCTCGGCGGCCCGGGCGCGCTGTTCTGGATGTGGTGCACCGCGCTGGTGGGAATGGCCACCAAGTTCTCCGAAGTGGTGCTGGCGGTGCACTACCGCGAGAAGGATGAGCGCAACGAACACGTCGGCGGTCCGATGTATGCCATCAAGAACGGTCTGGGCAAGCGCTGGGCCTGGCTCGGCGCGGCCTTCGCGCTGTTCGGCGGGCTCGCCGGCTTCGGTATCGGCAACATGGTCCAGGTCAACAGCATGGCCGATGCCCTGGAGGTTTCCTTCGGCGTGCCCGACTGGGTCACCGGGGTCGCCACCATGCTCGTCACCGGGCTGGTGATCCTTGGTGGCATCCGCCGTATCGGCAAGGTCGCCGAAGCCCTGGTGCCCTTCATGTGCGTCGGCTACATCGTCGCCTCGGTGATCGTCCTGGTGGTCCATGTCGAGGCGATTCCCGGCGCGTTCCAACTGATCTTCACCCACGCCTTCACGCCGATCGCCGCCACCGGCGGCTTCGCCGGCGCAGCGGTGATGGCGGCAATCCGTTTCGGCGTCGCACGCGGGATCTTCTCCAACGAGGCCGGCCTCGGCACCGCCGGCATCGCCCAGGCCGCCGGCACGACCCATAGCGCGGTGCGTTCGGGCCTGATCGGTATGCTCGGCACCTTCATCGATACCCTGATCATCTGCAGCCTGACCGGCCTGGCGATCATCACCTCGGGCGTCTGGACCAGCGGCGCCAGCGGCGCGGCGCTGTCCTCGGCGGCGTTCGAGGCGGCGATGCCGGGCGTCGGCCACTACATCCTGTCGCTGGCCCTGGTGGTGTTCGCCTATACCACCATCCTCGGCTGGAGCTACTACGGCGAGCGCTGCTGGGAGTACCTGGCGGGCACCCGGGCGATCCTGCCGTTCCGGATCGTCTGGACCCTGGCGATTCCGTTCGGCGCCATGACCCAGCTGGACTTCGCCTGGCTGGTGGCGGATACCCTCAACGCGCTGATGGCGATTCCCAACCTGATCGCCTTGCTGCTGCTGAGTCCGGTGGTGTTCCGCCTGACCCGGGAGTATTTCGCCAAGGCCAGGAGTTGAGCCTCGGGGGACGGCGACGCTCAAACCCGAGGTTTTCGCTCGGGTAAAGCGTGCTAGCATCGTCGCCGGCCCCGAATGCTTCCGCCGCCGGCCACAGGGCCGGCGGCTTCTCACTGACTAGAAGGATCAACGCAATGGCTCAAGTGACTCTCAAGGGCAACCCGGTCAACGTCGATGGCCAGCTCCCGCAGAAAGGCGCCCAGGCTCCGGCCTTCAGCCTGGTCGGCGGCGACCTCGCCGACGTGACCCTGGAAAACTTCGCCGGCAAGCGCAAGGTGCTGAACATCTTCCCCAGCGTCGACACCCCGACCTGCGCCACCTCGGTGCGCAAGTTCAACGTCGAGGCCGGCAAGCTGGCCAACACCGTGGTGCTGTGCATCTCCGCCGACCTGCCGTTCGCGCAGAAGCGCTTCTGCGGCGCCGAAGGCCTGGAGAACGTAGTCAACCTGTCGACCCTGCGCGGTCGCGAGTTCCTCGAGAACTATGGCGTGGCCATCGCCAGCGGCCCGCTGGCCGGCCTGGCCGCGCGCGCCGTGGTGGTGCTCGACGAGCAGAACAAGGTGCTGCACAGCGAACTGGTCGGCGAAATCGCCGACGAGCCGAACTACGCGGCGGCCCTGGCGGCTCTCTGAGCCCCACGGCCAACCCGCTTCGTCCCATGACCGTCAGCCAGGCTGGCTGGTAACGGGCGAACCCGAATCCCTTGGCTGCTCGCCTCGGGCCATGAGCAGGGCGGATAATCGCAGCGCGGTCATCCGCCCTGCGTCGCAGAGACGCAGCGCTAGCGCATAGCGACCTGGTGGCGCCGGCTGACGCTGGCGAAGGCGCTCCGGAACGCCTGCATCTCTTCCTCGCTGCCTACCGTCACGCGGACCCAGTTGGGCCAGGAGGCCCACGGGCGGCCGACGTGCACCCGCTGTTTCTCCAGTTCGGCGATGACCAGCTCGGCGGGACGGCGCATATCCACCATGAAACAGTTGGACTGTGAGGCGGTGCAGCGGAAGCCCTGCTGGCGCAGCCAGGCGATGGTGCGCTCGCGGACCTCTGCGTTCTGCTGCTTGCGCCGTGGCACCAGGTCGTCGTCACGCAGGCTTTCCAGCCCGGCGTGGGCGGTTGGCGAGGGCACCACGTTGTGGCCGCCGAAGCGCTCCAGCCGCGCCAGCAGCTGCGGATGCCCGATGGCCAGGCCGAGCCGGGCGCCGGCCATCCCGTAGAGTTTCGAGAAGGTACGCAGGACCAGCACATCCTGGCGCTGGACGGCCAGGCCAACGACGCTGGGTGCGTCGGAAAAATGGATATACGCCTCGTCGACCAGCACCACGCTGCGCTCGGGCTTGCGTTCGATCGCCCTGACGATCCGCTCGTGCGGGGTGAGGGTGCCGGTCGGGTTGTTCGGGTTGCAGATATAGATCAGCCCGGCGTCGCGTTGCGCGGCGGCGAGCATGCGCTCGATGTCGTGGGCCGCCTCGGCGTCCAGCGGCACGGCAGCGACCTTCGCCCCCTGGGCCTGGGCGGCGCCAACCACGGAGTCGTAGGAGGGATCGGCGATGACCAGGCCGCGCTCCTTGCCGGTGAACGCCGCGACGGCGTATTGCAGCGGCTGGCGCGAGCCGCAGTAGGCGTGCACGCATTCGGCGGGGATGCCGTTCTGCTTGGCGAATAGGCCGACCAGGGCGTCCTGCGCGTCGTAGTCGTAGCGACCGCAGAGCGCGGCCGCCCGCTGCATGGCGGCCCTGGCCTTGGCGGAGGGGCCGTAGGGGCTTTCGTTGAAATCCAGGAAGGTCTCTTGCGGCTTGCCGGCGGCGCTTGTCGCGCTGCTCCCGGCGAAGGCTCGCGGGCTCAGCAGGATGCTGCTGGAGGCCAGGGCGGTCAGGGTCACGAACGAACGACGACTCAAAGCGGGCATAGCTTCACCTCCGTGTACCGAATGGGATATGCGTGCGGTGGGTTCCTCTCGGGCGTGTGTCACCAGAGTGGATAACGAGGAGGGAGTCGGTCCGTTTATGGTGGCGTGATAATGGCGCCGGAATATCGGCGGTCGTTCTTCGGATTGCGCACCAGGCGCCCCCCGGCGGCTCGCCGCCCGGGAGCGCCGCGCGGGCTCAGAGCGTGAGGGTGAAGCGCCCGGTCAGCGCGCCCGGCAGGTGCATCGAGTCGGTCTGGCGTTCGCCGTAGGTATTGCTGGACAGGCGCAGTTCGCGCTCGTGGCTGAGGTCTTCCAGGTGGGCGCCGAGGAAGCTGTACAGGCTGTCGTCGAAGCGCATGGTGCTGACCGGTGCCCGGATCTGGCCGTTCTCCACCCAGAAGGTGGCGAAGCGGGTCATTCCGGTCAGGCGCGCGGCGGGCATGTCCGAGTAGTTCAGGTACCACAGGTTGCCGATGTACAGGCCGGTATCCAGGGCCTCGAGGATACGCGCCTGCTCCAGGCTGCCGACGGCCATGTCCAGCGCCGTGGGCGCCTCGTTGGCGCCGGCGCCATTGGCTACCAGGCCGTATTCGCGGGCGCTGCGCGAACTCACCAGGCGTCCGCTCAGGCGGCCGTTGCCGACCAGTTCGACCTCGGCGCGCGGCGAGCCTTCCGCGCTGAATGCCGGGGAGGGCGAGGTGGCAGGGCGCTCGGCGAGGTTCAGCAGCGGGCTGAGCAGGGCGTCGCCGTTCTGCAGGCGTTGCAGGGGGCTTTCGCCGGTAGCCAGGGCGCGCGCGGAGAAACCGCCCCAGCAGAGCATCTGCATGACTTCCTCGAGCGCCGCCGGCGCCAGGTAGGCGCGATAGTCGCCGGGGCGCAACTGGCGCAGCGGCTTGCCCAGGTGGCCGAGCTGCTCCCGGGCCTGTTCGAAGCGCCGGGCGAAGGCTTCGTCGTCCCAGCGCTGGCCGGCGTAGTCGGCCTTCACCGCCTGGCCGTTGCCATGGAACAGGCTCCAGTCGAAGTTGAAGCTGCTGCCGGCATGCCAGCCGAAGGCGCCCCAGGAGTTGGCGAAGCCACGGAACAGCGGTCCGGCGGCATAGATGCCGACCAGGTCGAGGTCGCGCGCCCGGCGTTCGAGGCTGGCCAGCAGCGCGCCGCTGTCGGGCGCTGCGCCGAGGTCCTGGTTCTCTCGCTGCCAGGCCGAGGTGTCGAGCAGCAGATAGGGATCGGCGGGAATCCAGGCCAGGCTCTGGCGCAGTTGCCGAAGGCCTTCGGCCAGACGCTGGCGGTCTTCTTCCGGCGCGCCGGAGAGCGTCAGGTCGAGGCTCGCCTGGCGTTCGTCGCGGATCAGCCGGAGCAGCGCGCTGGCCTGGCGCACCCGGCCGGCCTGGCGCACCCGCGCCCGGTTGAAGCGGATGAACTCGGAGTCCTCGGCGCTGTACCAGAGGGTGAAGTCCTCGCCCTCGGCCAGATGCCGGCGCAGGTCCTCGGCGAGGGCTTCGAAATGCTGTCTCTGGTGCATCAGGTATCTCCCCCGAATACGTCCACATCGCTGAATACGCAGGCCGGCGAGGCGTGGCCGACACGGATCACCTGGTTCGGCTCGCCCTTGCCGCAGTAGGGCGTGCCGAGCACCTCGAAGGTGCCGGCGTCGCCCACCGCGCTGAGGTTGCGCCAGAACTGCGCGGAGATGCCCCGGTAGTTGGGGTTCTTCACCACGCCCTTGAGTTCGCCGTCCTCGATCAACTGGCCCCATTCGCAGCCGAACTGGAACTTGTTGCGTGCGTCGTCGATCGACCAGGAGCGGTTGTAGGACATCAGCACCCCGCGCTCGATACCGGCCACCAGCTGCGCGAAGCTCTTGTCGCCGGGCTCCAGGTTGAGATTGGCCATGCGGTCGATGGGCGCGCGGTTCCAACTGCTGGCGCGGCTGTTGGCGACGCCCTCCAGGCCGCTGCGGTGTTGCGACAGGGCGCCGCCGAGCGGACGCAGCAGGCGGCCTTCGCGGATCAGGTATTCCTTGCGCGCGGGGCTGCCGTCGTCGTCCTGGCGGTAGCTGGCCAGCTCCTCGGGGATTTCCGGGTCGAAGCTGACGTTGAGCAGGCTGGAGCCGTACTGGTAGCGACCGAAGTCCTCGGTCTTGATGAAGCTGGTACCGGCGTAGTTGCGCTCGTCGCCGAGGATGCGATCCAGCTCCAGCGGGTGGCCGATCGACTCGTGGATCTGCAGGATCATCTGGTCCGGCATCAGCAGCAGGTCGCAGCGGCCGCTCGGGGTGTTCGGCGCCGCCAGCAGTTGCAGGGCCTGGTCGGCGATGCGCGGCGCGGCGCCGACCAGGCCGAGGCGCTCGATCACTTCGGCGCCGCCCTGCTGGCCGGCATGGTGGCCGCCGAAACTGCGGGTCTGGCTGTCATGGCCGTCGTAGGCGGTGACGCTGGCGCCGGGATAGACGAAGCGCTGCTCGTGGTATTGCTCGGCGCCGGCGCTGTTCAGGTAGAGCTGTTCCTGGCGGCTGACTTCGAGGAATACGCTCCAGTTCACCAGGCGCTCGTCGCGCGGCACCTTGGCGGACTCCTCGGCGAGCAGTTCGTAGCACTCGGCGAGGGAGGGGAAAGGGGCGTCCTGGTTCGGCGAGCGATACTGCGAGCGGCCGCTTGCCGGCGGCAATCCGCGGACGTCGAACAGGACGTGCCGGGCGATCCGCTCGGCTTGCCGTTCGGCCTGCTCCAGGGCGGCCTGCAGGCCGGCCGCGGAGAGATCGTTGGTGGCGGCGTAGGCTTCCACGCCGTTCAGCCGTACGCAGAGCATGGCGCCGCGGTCCTGGCTGAAGTGCGGCGGTTCGCTGACGTTGCGGCGCACCGAGAGGTACTCGCCGCTACGCTGGACGTAGCGCAAGGAGTGGAATTCGGCGCGACTGCGGAGCGCCGCGAAGCGGTGTTTCAACGGGTCGATCATCTGTGCGTCCCTGGCCGATTGCGGAGTGGGCGAATGCAGAACGCTCTATTTCAAGCCTTCGTCCGTAACGGAGCAAGCCGTTTGTTGTCATAGCCTGGTGCCAGGCTGCGGGTGGCTCGCCGAAGCATGCGGGCGGAATGCCTAACTATCGGTAAAGCAAGGGTAAATAGCGGGTAAAGAGGCTTTGCCTGGGCCCCTGCAATGCTTATCGTGCAGCCTGGAAAAAGCGCCTCCGTTCTAAGCCTGAAGAAGAACCATGACTCCAACGACCGGTAAATCCAAGTTCCGTACCCTGCGCCCGTGGCTGATCACCGCCCTGGCCTTCGCCGCCGTGATCGGCCTGGTGATGTGGCTGGCGGCGCCCGCCTCGGCACCGTCCTCCGACGGGCGACCCGGTCGCGGCGGCAAGCCGGGCGCCGCGCTGCCCAAGGCCAACGCGCTCACCGTCGGCGTGGCCAGGGTGGAGCAGGGCGACCTGGCGCTGCATTTCAACGCGCTTGGCACCGTCACCGCCTTCAACACGGTGAACGTCAAGCCGCGGGTCAACGGCGAGCTGGTCAAGGTGCTGTTCCAGGAGGGGCAGGAGGTCAAGGCCGGCGACCTGCTGGCGGTGGTCGACCCGCGCACCTACAAGGCGGCGCTGGCCCAGGCCGAGGGCACGCTGATGCAGAACCAGGCGCAACTGAAGAACGCCGAGATCGACCTGCAGCGCTACAAGGGGCTGTACGCCGAGGACTCGATCGCCAAGCAGACCCTGGATACCCAGGAAGCCCAGGTCCGCCAGTTGCAGGGCACCATCCGTACCAACCAGGGCCAGGTCGACGACGCCCGCCTCAACCTGACCTTCACCGAGGTCCGCGCACCGATTTCCGGGCGCCTCGGCCTGCGCCAGGTGGACATCGGCAACCTGGTCACCAGCGGCGATACCACGCCGCTGGTGGTGATCACCCAGGTCAAGCCGATCTCGGTGGTGTTCAGCCTGCCGCAGCAGCAGATCGGCACCGTCGTCGAGCAGATGAACGGCCCCGGCAAGCTGACGGTCACCGCGCTGGACCGCAACCAGGACAAGGTTCTCGCCGAAGGCACCCTGACCACCCTGGACAACCAGATCGACACCACCACCGGCACGGTCAAGCTCAAGGCGCGCTTCGAGAACGCCGACGGCAAGCTGTTCCCCAACCAGTTCGTCAACGTGCGCCTGCTGGCGCAGACCCTCAAGGGCGTGCTGACCATTCCGGCCAACGCCGTGCAGCGCGGCACCAACGGTATCTATGTGTACGTGGTCGGCGCCGACAACAAGGTCAGCCAGCGCAGCGTCGCCATCGGCACCAGCGAGAACGAGCGGGTGGTGGTGGAAAGCGGCCTGAAGGCCGGCGAGCAGGTGGTGGTGGAAGGCACCGACCGCCTGCGCGACGGTATGGAAGTGCGTGTCGCCGAGGCCTCCCCGCAGGTCCTCGAGGGCGAGCCGCAGAAACCGCAGACTGGCCGCCCCAGCGGCCTCCAGGGCGACTCGGTGGGTAGCGGGAGCGCTGAATGAACCCGTCCCGCCCGTTCATCCTGCGGCCGGTCGCGACCACCCTGCTGATGGTGGCGATCCTGCTCTCGGGCCTGATCGCCTACCGCTTCCTGCCGATCTCGGCGTTGCCGGAAGTGGACTACCCGACCATCCAGGTGGTCACCCTGTACCCCGGCGCCAGCCCGGAGATCATGACCTCGTCGATCACCGCGCCGCTGGAGAACCAGCTCGGGCAGATTCCGGGGCTCAACGAGATGTCTTCCAGCAGTTCCGGCGGCGCCTCGGTGATCACCCTGCAATTCAGCCTGCAGAGCAACCTCGATGTCGCCGAGCAGGAGGTCCAGGCGGCGATCAACGCCGCGCAGAGCCTGCTGCCCAACGACCTGCCGAACCAGCCGGTGTTCAGCAAGGTGAATCCGGCGGACGCACCGATCCTGACCCTGGCGGTGATGTCCGACGGCATGCCGCTGCCGCAGATCCAGGACCTGGTGGATACCCGCCTGGCACAGAAGATCTCGCAGATCTCCGGGGTCGGCCTGGTCAGCATCAGCGGCGGCCAGCGCCCGGCGGTGCGGGTGCGCGCCAACCCGACGGCGCTGGCGGCGGCGGGGCTGAGCCTGGAGGACCTGCGCAGCACGGTGACCAGCAACAACCTCAACGGCCCCAAGGGCAGCTTCGACGGCCCGACCCGTGCCTCGACCCTGGACGCCAACGACCAGTTGCGCTCGGCCGACGCCTACCGCGACCTGATCATCGCCTACAAGAACGGCTCGCCGCTGCGCATCCGCGACGTCGCCAGCGTCGAGGACGACGCCGAGAACGTGCGCCTGGCCGCCTGGGCCAACAACCTGCCGGCGGTGGTGCTGAACATCCAGCGCCAGCCGGGGGCCAACGTGATCGAGGTGGTCGACCGGATCAAGGCGCTGCTGCCGCAGCTGCAATCGACCCTGCCGGGCAATCTCGACGTGCAGGTGCTGACCGACCGCACCACCACCATCCGCGCCTCGGTCAAGGACGTGCAGTTCGAGCTGGCGCTGGCGGTGGCGCTGGTGGTGATGGTCACCTTCCTGTTCCTGCGCAACGTCTACGCCACCCTGATTCCCAGCTTCGCCGTGCCGCTGTCGCTGATCGGTACCTTCGGCGTGATGTACCTGTCCGGCTTCTCGATCAACAACCTGACCCTGATGGCGCTGACCATCGCCACCGGCTTCGTGGTCGACGACGCGATCGTCATGGTGGAGAACATCGCCCGCTACCTGGAGCAGGGCGACTCGCCGCTGGAAGCGGCGCTCAAGGGCTCGAAGCAGATCGGCTTCACCATCATCTCGCTGACCTTCTCGCTGATCGCCGTGCTGATCCCGCTGCTGTTCATGGGCGACGTCGCCGGGCGGCTGTTCCGCGAGTTCGCCATCACCCTGGCGGTGGCGATCCTGATTTCCGGCTTCGTCTCCCTGACCCTTACGCCGATGCTCAGCGCCAAGCTGCTGCGCCACATCGACGAGGACCAGCAGGGCCGCTTCGCGCGCGCCGCGGGGCGGGTCATCGATGGCCTGATCGCACAATACGCCAAGGCCCTGCGGGTGGTCCTGCGGCACCAGCCGCTGACCCTGCTGGTGGCCATCGCCACCCTGGCGCTGACCGCGCTGCTCTACCTGGCCATGCCCAAGGGCTTCTTCCCGGTGCAGGACACCGGGGTGATCCAGGGCGTCGCCGAAGCGCCGCAGTCGATCTCCTTCCAGGCCATGTCCGAGCGCCAGCGCGCCCTTGCCGAGGTGGTGCTGAAGGACCCGGCGGTGGCCAGCCTGTCCTCCTACATCGGCGTCGACGGCAGCAACCCGACCCTCAACACCGGCCGCCTGCTGATCAACCTCAAGCCGCACAGCGAGCGCGACGTCACCGCCAGCGAAGTGATCCAGCGCCTGCAGCCCGAACTCGACCACCTGCCCGGGATCAAGCTGTACATGCAGCCGGTGCAGGACCTGACCATCGAGGACCGGGTCGCCCGCACCCAGTACCAGTTCACCTTGCAGGACGCCGACCCGGACGTGCTCGCCGAGTGGGTGCCGAAGCTGGTGGCGCGGCTGCAGGAGTTGCCGCAGCTCGCCGACGTCGCCAGCGACTGGCAGGACAAGGGCTTGCAGGCCTACCTGAACATCGACCGCGACACCGCCTCGCGCCTCGGCGTGAAGCTCTCCGACATCGACAGCGTGCTCTACAACGCCTTCGGCCAGCGGCTGATCTCGACCATCTTCACCCAGGCCACCCAGTACCGCGTGGTGCTGGAGGTGGCGCCGCAGTTCCAGCTCGGCCCGCAGGCCCTGGAGCAGCTCTACGTGCCGTCCAGCGACGGCACCCAGGTGCGCCTGTCGAGCCTGGCGAAGGTGGAGGAGCGGCATACCCTGCTGGCGATCAACCATATCGCCCAGTTCCCCTCGGCGACCCTGTCGTTCAACCTGGCCAAGGGTTACTCCCTGGGCGAGGCGGTCGAGGCGATCCGTGGCGTCGAGGCCAGCCTGGAGCTGCCGCTGAGCATGCAGGGCAGCTTCCGCGGCGCGGCGCTGGCCTTCGAGGCCTCGCTGTCGAACACGCTGCTGCTGATCCTCGCCTCGGTGGTGACCATGTACATCGTCCTGGGCATCCTCTACGAGAGCTTCATCCATCCGGTGACCATCCTCTCGACCCTGCCCTCGGCCGGGGTCGGCGCGCTGCTGGCGCTGATGCTGGCGGGGCAGGAGATCGGCATCGTGGCGATCATCGGCATCATCCTGCTGATCGGCATCGTCAAGAAGAACGCGATCATGATGATCGACTTCGCCCTCGACGCCGAGCGCAACGAAGGCAAGCCGCCCCATGAGGCGATCTACCAGGCCTGCCTGCTGCGCTTCCGGCCGATCCTGATGACCACCATGGCCGCGCTGCTCGGCGCGCTGCCGCTGATGCTCGCCGGCGGCGCCGGCGCCGAGCTGCGCCAGCCGCTGGGCATCACCATGGTCGGTGGCCTGCTGCTGAGCCAGGTCCTGACCCTGTTCACCACCCCGGTGATCTATCTCTACTTCGACCGCCTGGCCCGTCGCTGGGCGGCCTGGCGCAAGCAGCGCGGGCTGGACCTGAACACCGAGGCCGGGTTCGACGGGGACGCCGGGCGATGAGTCTGTCCACGCCCTTCATCCGCCGCCCGGTCGCCACCACGCTGCTGACCCTGGCGTTGCTGCTGGCCGGCACCCTGTCGTTCGGCCTGCTGCCGGTGGCGCCGCTGCCCAACGTCGATTTTCCGGCCATCGTGGTCAGCGCCAGCCTGCCGGGCGCCAGCCCGGAAACCATGGCCTCGTCGGTGGCCACGCCGCTGGAGCGCTCGCTGGGACGGATCGCCGGGATCAGCGAGATGACCTCCAGCAGTTCGCTGGGCTCGACCACCGTGGTGCTCGTGTTCGACCTGGAGAAGGACATCGACGGCGCCGCCCGCGAGGTGCAGGCGGCGATCAACGGCGCGATGAGCCTGCTGCCCAGCGGTATGCCGAACAATCCCAGCTACCGCAAGGCCAACCCCTCGGACATGCCGATCATGGTCCTCACCCTGACCTCGGAGACCCAGAGTCGCGGCGAGATGTACGACCTCGCCTCGACCGTGCTGGCGCCGAAGCTGTCGCAGGTGCAGGGGGTAGGGCAGGTGAGCATCGGCGGCAGCTCGCTGCCGGCGGTGCGGGTCGACCTCAACCCGGATGCCATGAGCCAGTACGGGCTGTCCCTGGACAGCGTGCGCACGGCCATCGCCGCGGCCAACAGCAACGGCCCCAAGGGCGCCGTCGAGAAGGACGACAAGCACTGGCAGGTGGACGCCAACGACCAGTTGCGCAAGGCCCGCGAGTACGAGCCGCTGGTGATCCACTACAACGCCGACAACGGCGCCGCGGTGCGCCTCGGCGACGTGGCCAAGGTCAGCGACTCGGTGGAGGACGTGCGCAACGCCGGCTTTTCCGACGACCTGCCGGCGGTGCTGCTGATCGTCACCCGCCAGCCCGGCGCCAACATCATCGAGGCCACCGACGCCATCCACGCGCAATTGCCGGTGTTGCAGGAACTGCTCGGGCCGCAGGTCAAGCTGAACGTGATGGACGATCGCAGCCCGTCGATCCGTGCGTCGCTGGAAGAGGCCGAGCTGACCCTGCTGATCTCGGTGGCGCTGGTGATCCTGGTGGTCTTCCTGTTCCTGCGCAACGGCCGCGCCACGCTGATCCCCAGCCTGGCGGTGCCGGTCTCGCTGATCGGCACCTTCGCGGTCATGTACCTGTGCGACTTCAGCCTGAACAACCTGTCGCTGATGGCGCTGATCATCGCCACCGGCTTCGTGGTGGACGACGCCATCGTGGTGGTGGAGAACATCGCCCGACGCATCGAGGAGGGCGATCCGCCGATCCAGGCGGCGATCACCGGCGCCCGCCAGGTCGGTTTCACCGTGCTGTCGATGACGCTCTCGCTGGTCGCGGTGTTCATCCCGCTGCTGCTCATGGGCGGCCTCACCGGACGGCTGTTCCGCGAGTTCGCGGTGACTCTCTCGGCGGCGATCCTGGTGTCCCTGGTGGTATCCCTGACCCTCACGCCGATGCTCTGCGCGCGTCTGCTGCGTCCGCTGAAACGGCCCGAAGGCGCTTCCCTGGCGCGGCGCAGCGATCGCTTCTTCGCCGCCTTCATGCTGCGCTACCGCGCCAGCCTGGGCTGGGCGCTGGAGCACTCGCGGCTGATGGTGGTGATCATGCTGGCCTGCATCGCCATGAACCTCTGGTTGTTCGTGGTGGTGCCCAAGGGCTTCCTCCCGCAGCAGGACTCCGGGCGCCTGCGCGGCTACGCGGTGGCCGACCAGAGCATCTCGTTCCAGTCCCTGAGCGCGAAGATGGGCGAGTACCGCAAGATCCTCTCTTCCGATCCGGCGGTGGAAAACGTGGTCGGCTTCATCGGTGGCGGCCGTTGGCAGTCGAGCAACACCGGTTCGTTCTTCGTCACTCTCAAGCCGATCGGCGAGCGCGACCCGGTGGAGAAGGTCCTCACCCGGCTGCGCGAGCGGATCGCCAAGGTGCCCGGCGCGGCGCTCTATCTCAACGCCGGCCAGGACGTGCGCCTGGGCGGCCGCGACAGCAACGCGCAGTACGAATTCACCCTGCGCAGCGACGACCTGACCCTGCTCCGCGAATGGGCGCCGAAGGTCGAGGCGGCGATGCGCAAGCTGCCGCAGCTGGTGGACGTCAACAGCGACTCCCAGGACAAGGGCGTGCAGACCCGCCTGGTGATCGACCGCGACCGCGCGGCGACCCTGGGGATCAACGTGGAAATGGTCGACGCGGTGCTCAACGACTCTTTCGGCCAGCGCCAGGTGTCGACCATCTTCAACCCGCTGAACCAGTACCGGGTGGTGATGGAGGTCGACCAGCAGTACCAGCAGAGCCCGGAGATCCTCCGCCAGGTCCAGGTGATCGGCAACGACGGCCAGCGCGTGCCGCTGTCCGCGTTCAGCCACTACGAACCGAGCCGGGCACCGCTGGAGGTCAACCACCAGGGCCAGTTCGCCGCCACCACGCTGTCCTTCAACCTGGCGCCGGGCGCGCAGATCGGCCCGACCCGCGAGGCCATCATGCAGGCCCTGGAGCCGCTGCACATCCCGGTGGACGTGCAGACCAGCTTCGAGGGCAACGCCGGCGCGGTGCAGGACACGCAGAACCAGATGCCCTGGCTGATCCTCCTGGCGCTGCTGGCGGTGTACATCGTCCTCGGCATCCTCTACGAGAGCTATGTGCACCCGCTGACCATCCTCTCGACCCTGCCTTCGGCCGGGGTCGGCGCGCTGCTCGCGCTGATCCTCTGCCGCAGCGAGCTGAGCCTGATCGCGCTGATCGGCATCATCCTGCTGATCGGCATCGTCAAGAAGAACGCGATCATGATGATCGACTTCGCCCTGGAGGCCGAGCGCAACCACGGCCTGAGCCCGCGCGAGGCGATCCTTGAGGCCTGCATGATGCGCTTCCGGCCGATCATGATGACCACCCTGGCCGCCTTGCTCGGCGCCTTGCCGCTGATCTTCGGCATCGGCGGCGACGCCGCGCTGCGCCGGCCGCTGGGCATCACCATCGTCGGCGGGCTGATCGGCAGCCAGTTGCTGACCCTGTACACCACCCCGGTGGTCTACCTCTATCTCGACCGCCTGCGCCACTGGGTCAACCAGAAACGCGGCGTACGCACGGACGGTGCGCTGGAGACACCCCTATGAAACACACCCCCTCGTTGCTCGCCCTGGCCCTGGTCGCCGCCCTCGGCGGCTGCGCCATCGGCCCCGACTACCAGCGACCGGACCTGGCGGTGCCCGCCGAATTCAAGGAAGCCGAAGGCTGGCGCCGCGCCGAGCCGCGCGACGTGTTCCAGCGCGGCGCCTGGTGGGAGCTGTACGGCGACCAGACCCTGAACGACCTGCAGATGCACCTGGAACGTTCCAACCAGACCCTGGCCCAGTCGGTGGCGCAGTTCCGCCAGGCCGAGGCGCTGGTGCGCGGCGCGCGGGCGGCGTTCTTCCCGTCGATCACCGGCAACGCGGGCAAGACCCGCAGCGGCCAGGGCGGCGGCGACAGCACCGTGCGCCTGCCCGACGGCTCCACTGTGAGCAGCGGCGGTGGTTCCGGTGCGATCAGCAACAGTTACTCGACCAGCCTCGGTGTCAGCTGGGAGGTCGACCTCTGGGGCAAGCTGCGCCGGCAACTGGAGGCCAACCAGGCGAGCCTGCATGCCAGCGCCGCCGACCTCGCCGCGGTGCGCCTCAGCCAGCAGTCGCAACTGGCGCAGAACTACCTGCAACTGCGGGTGATGGACGAACAGATCCGCCTGCTCAACGACACGGTGACGGCCTACGAGCGTTCGCTGAAGGTGGCCGAGAACAAATACCGCGCCGGCATCGTCACCAGGGCCGACGTGGCCCAGGCCCGCACCCAGCTGAAAAGCACCCAGGCCCAGGCCATCGACCTGAAGTACCAGCGTGCCCAGCTGGAGCACGCCATCGCCGTGCTGGTCGGCCTGCCGCCGGCGCAATTCAACCTGCCGCCGGTGGCGAGCGTGCCGAAGCTGCCGGACCTGCCGGCAGTGGTGCCGTCGCAATTGCTCGAACGACGGCCGGACATCGCCTCGGCGGAACGCAAGGTGATTTCTGCCAATGCCCAGATCGGCGTGGCCAAGGCCGCCTATTTCCCCGACCTCACCCTGAGCGCCGCCGGCGGCTACCGCAGCGGCAGCCTGAGCAACTGGATCAGCACGCCGAACCGCTTCTGGTCGATCGGCCCGCAGTTCGCCATGACCCTGTTCGACGGCGGCCTGATCGGCTCCCAGGTGGACCAGGCCGAGGCGACCTACGACCAGACCGTGGCGACCTACCGGCAGACCGTGCTCGACGGTTTCCGCGAGGTGGAGGACTACCTGGTGCAATTGAGCGTCCTCGACGAGGAGAGCGGGGTGCAGCGCGAAGCCCTGGAGTCGGCCCGCGAGGCACTGCGCCTGGCCGAGAACCAGTACAAGGCCGGCACCGTCGACTACACCGACGTGGTCACCAACCAGGCCACCGCGCTGAGCAACGAACGCACCGTGCTGACCCTGCTCGGCAGCCGCCTGACCGCCAGCGTCCAGTTGATCGCGGCAATGGGCGGCGGCTGGGACAGCGCCGATATCGAGCGGACCGACGAGCGGCTCGGCCGGGTCGAGGAGGGCCTGCCGCCTTCGCCCTGAGTTCTTCTCGTTGCCTGTTCCTGACGAATGCCTTTCCCCGCTATTGCGCTTGCATGACACACCGCCGTCCGCGTCTCGGCTAGAGTGCGGCGGCGGATGTGGAGGTGAATACGTGTCGGGGAAGTTTCCGGAAATGCCCTCGCGCCGAGGCTACTGGCTCGGCTGGTTGTGCCGCCTGGCCATGCTTGGCGGCGTCGCTGCGATGTTCTGGGCGCTGCTGCAATGCTTCGTCCTGCTGCACGGTGAACCGCCGCTCCAGCGCGCCCCGCTGCGGACGCCCTGGACCCTGCTGGCGCTCGGCCTGGCGCTGTTCCTCGCCGGTTTCTGCGGCGAGTACCGGCTGTGGCGGCGCCGCGCCGGTTGCTGAAACCGGCGTCAGGAAGCGCCCGTCGAAGGGAACAGCAGGCGCAGGTGGGTCTTCTGCTGCGGTACGCTTTCCGCTTCGGCGCGGCCGCCGTGGTAGGCCATGATCGATTGCACGATGGCCAGTCCCAGGCCGGTGCCGGCCTGGGCTCCAGTCTGGCGTCCGGCGCGGCGGTAGAAGCGCTCGAACAGGTGCGGCAGGTACTCCGGCGGGATGCCCGGACCGTCGTTGCTGACCCTCACCTCGGTGTGCCCCGCGCGTTCCCCGATCCGCACGTCGATGCGCCCGCCTTGCGGGGTGTGGCGCACGGCGTTGGACACCAGGTTGGAAATGGCGCGCTGGATCATCAGGTTGTCGCCGTGGGCGAAGCCGTTGCCGGACAGGCGCAGTTCGACGCCCTTGTCCTCGGCGACCATCTCGTACAGGTCGATGACCTTGGCCGCCTGCTCGTGCAGGGCGACGCAGCCGAACTGGGCCTGGATCGCCGGGTTGTCCACCTGCACCAGGAACAGCATGTCGGTGACGATCCGCGACAGCCGCTCCAGTTCCTCGGCATTGGACTCCAGGGCTTCGCGGTATGCCGCGCCGTCGCGATGCTGGCTGAGTAGCACCTGGTTGCGCACCAGCAGGTTGCAGATCGGCGCGCGCAGTTCGTGGGCCAGGTCGTCGGAGAACTGCGAGAGCTGGCGTACGCCATCCTCGAGGCGGCCGAGCATGTGGTTGAAGCTGCGGGCCAGGCTGTCCAGCTCGCGCGGCAGGTTCTGCTCGGGGATGCGGTAGGAGAGATCCTGCGGGCTGACCTGGGCGGCCACCCGGCGGAAGCGGTTCAACGGTTCGAGGCCGGCACGCACCACCCACCAGGCGGCCAGGGCGATCAATGGCAGGAGGAAGGGCAGGGCCAGCAGGGTGGCGCGGAGGAAACCGTCGAGCAGGCGCTCGTCGGCGTTGCGCTCGCTGCTCAGCAACACCTGTACCGGGGTGCCGTTCTTCATGCGCATGGAAGCGCCGATGCTCAGCAGGCGCTGGTCGTTGCCGGTGCTCCAGCTCTGGAACACCGGCTGGCGGGCGTCCGCCTGCAAGCGGGCGAGAAGCGCGCGGTTGGCCGCGACGCTGGCCGCGGCCTGGTCGCCGAAGCTCATCAGCGGCTGGCCGCTGCGGCTGTCGAGAATGCTCAGGTGCAGGCCGCTGTGCGCCACCAGTTGGTCCTGCAGGGCATGCGCCTGTACGGCCGGGTCGCTGCGCAGGTCGAGATCGTCTTCCAGGCTGTGGCGGATCTGCTCCAGCTTCAATTGCAGGTTTTCCCGCTCGCGGGCTTCCAGCTCGCGGCCGAGGTTCCAGTGCGCCATTGCGCCGAGCGCCAGGGCCAGCAGCGCGCCGAGGGCGCCGACCAGCAGGGCCAGGCGCAGCGACAGTCGGCCTGGTGGCGTCATCGGCGCGCTTCCAGGACGTAGCCGACGCCGCGAATGGTATGGATTAGCTTGAGGTCGAAGCCGTCGTCGATCTTCGCCCGCAGGCGGCAGATGGCGACTTCCACCACGTTGGAGTCGTTGTCGAAGTTCATGTCCCAGATCAGCGAGATGATCTGCGTCCGGGTGATGACGTCGCCGTTGCGCCGCATCAGCAGGTGCAGCAGGGCGAACTCCTTGGTCGTCAGGTTGATCCGCACCCGGCCGCGGAAGGCCCGGTGGCGGCTGGCGTCCAGCTCCAGGTCGGCGACCCGCAGGACGTCCTGCATCGGTGCCTGGTCGTGGCGGCGCAGCAGCGAGCGGACCCGCGCCAGCAGTTCGGGGAACTGGAACGGCTTGACCATGAAGTCGTCGGCGCCGAGATCGAGGCCGCGCACCTTGTCGGTCAGCCTGCCATGCCCGGTGAGCATCATCACCCGCGCGCTGCTGCGTTCGCGCAGGCGGCGGAGCAGGTCCCAGCCGTCGATGCCGGGCAGGTTGACGTCGAGGATCACCAGTTCGTAAGGGTGTTGCAAGGCCATGTGCAGGCCGTCGATGCCATCGTTGGCGCGGTCGACGATGTAGCCGCTTTCGGTCAGGCCCTGGTGCAGGTAGTCGGCAGTCTTGACTTCATCTTCGATAATAAGGATGCGCATGTTCGCCCCTATATAAAGTATGGATTCATTTGCAAGTAAATGTTTAAGTGCATTGCTATAAAGTTACATTGCGGGCGTTGCCTGGATAGAATCCTGGAAATGTAATTTCATATCGTTGCGCTGCTTCGATGATAATTATCGAATGACCGGGTAGTTCTCCCGGGAGTCCGCCTGAGAACTTTGGAAATGTCTGCGGCGCAAGCACCGCTGGGCGTGAGAGGCAATGCCTTTTGTAAGCGCATGTTGCTTTTGTCCCTATGTTTCATCCAACTATTGCCAGTCTCTTCGAAGGTTGCCGAAGTGTAACCGCTAATTGTCCGGGGAGAATATTCATTACCGACTTGTAATTCTTCCGTCACCTTGCCGATAAGCCCCGCTACCTAACATCTGCCGCATCCCGGAAGTGCAACTTCGAATATCGCCGGCGAGATATCGCCGATGAACGGTTGCGTGGTTCCGGGCCGGTAATGGATCGCCGTCGCCGACGACGATCAGCAGACGAGGAGCGGAACATGCCGATACTTCGGCCACTGGCCAGCGCGGGGAAACGCGCCTGCTGGCTACTGATGGGACTCTGCCTGGGCCTGCCGGCCCTGGCGAACGAGGCGCCGGTGAGTTTCAACGGCACTTCGATCAGCCTCGAGCAGGCGTTGGAGCGAGCCCTGCGGAGCAACCCCGAGCTGGCGGCGGTGGGGCGCGAGACCGAGATCGCCAGCGGCGCGCGGCAGCAGGCCGGGCTGATCCCCAACCCGGATCTGTCCTGGAGCGTCGAGGACACCCGCCAAGGCAATCGCCAGACCAGCGTCAGCATCGCCCAGCCGCTGGAGCTGGGCGGCAAGCGCGGTGCGCGGGTGGAGGTGGCGAAACGCGGCAGCGAGATCGCCTGGACCCAACTGGAAGTCCGTCGCGCCGAACTGCGCGCCCAGGTCCGCGGCGCCTACTACGCGGCGCTGACCGCGCAGGAGCGGGTGCGCCTGGCGAAGACCTCCCTGGACCTGGCCAGGCGCGCGCTGCAGGCCGCCGACCGACGGGTCAAGGCCGGCAGCATCTCCTCGGTGGAACGGGTTCGCGCCCAGGTCCTGGCGGACAACGCCCAGCTCGACCTGAGCCAGGCGGAGCTGGAGCAGCAGCGCACCTATGTGCAGCTGTCGAGCACCTGGGACGAGCCGCAGCCAGGCTTCGCCAGGGTCGGCGGCGCGCTCGACGCGGTGCCGGCGAGCATCACCCGTGGCGCCTTGCTGCGCCATCTCGACGAGTCGCCGACCCTGCGCCTGGCGGCCCAGGAGGTAGCGCGCGGCGAGGCCCAGGTCGACCTGGAGAAGCGCCAGCGCATCCCCAACCTGACGGTCAGCATCGGCAGCAAGTACGACCAGACCGCCCGCGACGGACGTGGCGAACGGGTCAACCTGATCGGCCTGTCGATGCCGCTGCCGCTGTTCGACCGCAACCAGGGCAACATCTACGCCGCCCAGAGCCGCGCCGACCAGGCCCGCGACCTGCAGCGCGCGACCCTGCTGCGCCTGCGCAGCGAAGCGGTACAGGCCTACGACCAGTTGCGCACCTCGGAACAGGAGCTGGCGCTGGTCCGTCGCGACCTGCTGCCCGGCGCACAGAGCGCGCTGGACTCGATGACCCGCGGCTTCGAGATGGGCAAGTTCAACTTCCTCGACGTGCTCGATGCCCAGCGCACCCTGGTCGGCGTCCGTGCCCAGTACGTGCGCGCGCTGGACGCCGCGGCACAGGCGCGGGTGAGCATGGAGCGCCTGCTCGGCGAAGACATCGGCCACCTCGGCCAGTGAGATTTCCGGGGCGGGCCGCCGGCGCGCCCCCCGAACGGTTCGGGAGAACAGAATGGGCAAGAAGACGATTATCGCGGTGACCGCACTGGCACTGCTCGGCCTGGGCGGCGGCGCCTACCTGGAGCTGGGCGGGAAGGCGCCGGCCGGCGCCGGCGAAGCGGCCGCCGAGGGCGAGGGCAGCGGACCGCGCGGCGGCATGTTGTTGCGCCAGGGCGACCTGACCCTGGAACTGCTGGTGCCGGAGGACGGCAGCCCGCTCAAGGCCTGGGTCGAGCGCGGCGGCAAGGCGCTGGCGCCGCAGGAGGTGGTCCTCGGCGCCGACGTCGAGCGTGCCACCGGCGAGGTCGAGGACCTGCTGTTCAAGGCCAGCGGCGATGGCCTGGTGGCCAATGCCGGGATCGCCGAGCCGCATGCCTTCACCGCGCGCCTCAAGCTGATGGCCGGCAAGCAGGGCTACGACTTCGCCTTCACCCGCGAGGAGGGCAAGCTGGAGCTGGATGCCGAGCAGATCGAGGCCGCCGGCATCACCCTCGATACGGCGCGGACGATCAGCCTGGCCCAGGTGGTCTTGCTGCCCGGCGAGATCCGCTTCAACGAGGACCGCACCGCGCATATCGTCCCGCGCCTGCCGGGGATCGTCGACAGCGTGCCGGCCAATCTTGGCCAGGCGGTGAAGCAGGGCGAGCTGCTGGCGGTGATCAGCAGCCCGCAGTTGTCCGACCAGCGCAGCGAATTCGCCGCCGCCCAGCGCCGCCTGAGCCTGGCGCAGAGCACCTACAAGCGCGAGCAGCAGCTGTGGAAGGAGGGCATTTCCGCCGAGCAGGAATTCCTGCTCGCCCGCCAGGGTTTGCAGGAAGCCGAGATCGCGCTGAACAACGCGCGGGCGAAGATCGCCGCGCTCGGCGGCAATCCCAGCCTGCAGGGCGGCAACCGCTACGAGCTGCGCGCGCCGTTCGCCGGGGTGCTGGTGGAAAAGCACCTGACCCAGGGCGAGCCGGTGGACGGCACCGCCAACGTCTTCACCCTGTCCGACCTGTCCTCGGTCTGGGCTACCTTCAACGTGCCCGCGCAACTGCTCGGCCAGGTCCGCGTCGGCAGCAAGGTCAAGGTGCTCGCCCAGGCGCTGGATAGCGAGGTGGAGGGCACCGTGTCCTACATCGGCGACCTGCTCGGCGAGCAGACCCGCGCGGCCACCGCCCGGGTCACCCTGAGCAACCCCGAGAGCACCTGGCGCCCGGGCCTGTTCGTTTCCGTGCAGGTGGCCGAGGCGACCCGCAAGGAAGTCCTGACGGTCGCCGACGGCGCGGTGCAGAACGTCGACGGCGAGGACGTGGTGTTCGTCCGCGTGGCCGATGGCTTCGTGGTCCAGCCGGTCAAGCTGGGCATCAGCGACGGCCAGCGCGTCGAGGTCCTCGAGGGCCTGCGCGCCGGCAGCCAGGTCGCCGCCAGCGGCAGCTTCATCCTCAAATCCGAACTGGGCAAGGGCTCGGCGGAACACGGTCACTGAGTCCCGCTCCAGGAGTCTTCGCATGTTCGAACGCATCATCCAATTCGCCATCGAGCAACGCTGGCTGGTCCTGCTGGCGGTGCTGGGGATGGCCGGGGTCGGCATCGGCAGCTACCAGAAGCTGTCCATCGACGCGGTCCCGGACATCACCAACGTCCAGGTGCAGATCAATACCGCCGCCCCCGGCTACTCGCCGCTGGAAGTGGAGCAGCGGATCACCTACCCGGTGGAGACCGTCATGGCCGGCCTGCCGGGTTTGCAGGAAACCCGTTCGCTGTCGCGGCCGGGGATTTCCCAGGTGACGGTGATCTTCGAGGAGGGCACCGACATCTACTTCGCCCGCCAGCAGGTCAACGAACGCCTGAGCACGGCGCGCGAGCAACTGCCGGAAGACATCTCGCCGACCCTCGGGCCGATCTCCACCGGTCTCGGCGAGATCTACCTGTGGACGGTGGAGGCCGAGGAGGGCGCGACCAAGGAGGACGGCAGCGCCTACACGCCCACCGACCTGCGCACCATCCAGGACTGGATCATCCGTCCGCAGTTGCGCAACGTGAAGGGCGTGGCCGAGATCAACACCATCGGCGGCTACGCCAAGCAATTCCTCATCGCCCCGGATCCGAAGAAGCTCGCGGCCTACAAGCTGACCCTCGGCGACCTGCAGAACGCCGTGCTGCGCAACAACGAGAACGTCGGCGCCGGCTACATCGAGCGGCGCGGCGAGCAGTTGCTGATCCGCGCGCCGGGCCAGGTCAAGGACATGGACGATATCCGCGGGATAATCGTTTCCAACGTCGACGGCGTGCCGATCCGTATCCGCGACGTCGCCGAGGTCGGCCTGGGCAAGGAGCTGCGCACCGGCGCGGCCACCGAGAACGGCCGCGAAGTGGTGCTCGGCACGGTGTTCATGCTGATCGGCGAGAACAGCCGGGAAGTGGCCCAGGCGGTCGGCCAGCGCCTGGAGGAGATCAACCGGACCCTGCCCAAGGGGGTCAAGGCGATCACCGTCTACGACCGCACCACCCTGGTGGACAAGGCCGTGGCCACGGTGAAGAAGAACCTGGTGGAAGGCGCGGCGCTGGTGATCGCGGTGCTCTTCCTGTTCCTCGGCAACATCCGCGCGGCGTTGATCACCGCCACCATCATCCCGCTGTCGATGCTGTTCACCTTCACCGGGATGGTCGGCAACAGGGTCAGCGCCAACCTGATGAGCCTCGGCGCGCTGGACTTCGGCATCATCGTCGACGGCGCCGTGGTGATCGTCGAGAACGCCATCCGCCGCCTGGCCCACGCCCAGGCCCACCACGGCCGCCAGCTGACCCGCGCGGAACGTTTCCACGAGGTCTTCGCCGCGTCCAGGGAGGCGCGCCGGGCGCTGGTCTTCGGCCAGATCATCATCATGGTGGTGTACCTGCCGATCTTCGCCCTCACCGGGGTCGAGGGGAAGATGTTCCACCCGATGGCGTTCACCGTGGTCACCGCGCTGCTCGGCGCGATGATCCTCTCGGTGACCTTCGTCCCGGCGGCGATCGCGCTGTTCATCACCGGCAAGGTCAAGGAGGAGGAGAACTTCGTCATGCGCCGCGCGCGTCTGGCCTACGAACCGGCGCTGCGCTGGGTGCTCGGACACCGCGCGCTGGTGGTCGGCGGCGCCCTCGGCGCGATCCTGCTCACCGCGCTGGTGGCCTCGCGGATGGGCAGCGAGTTCATTCCCAGCCTCAGCGAGGGCGACTTCGCCATGCAGGGCCTGCGGGTGCCGGGCACCAGCCTGACCCAGTCGGTCGAGATGCAGCAGACCCTGGAGAAGAAGCTGATGGGCAAGTTCCCGGAGATCGAGCGGGTCTTCGCCCGCACCGGGACCGCCGAGATCGCCTCCGACCTGATGCCGCCGAACGCCTCCGACAGCTACGTGATGCTCAAGCCGCAGAGCCAGTGGCCGGACCCGAAGAAGTCGCGGGAGGCGCTGCTGGAAGAATTGCAGGCCGCGGCCCTTGAGGTGCCGGGCAGCGTCTACGAGTTCTCCCAGCCGATCCAGTTGCGCTTCAACGAACTGATCTCCGGGGTGCGCAGCGACGTCGCGGTGAAGGTCTTCGGCGACGACATGCAGGTGCTCAACGACACTGCGGAGAAGATCTCCAAGGTGCTGCAAGGCATCGACGGCGCCTCCGAGGTGAAGGTCGAGCAGACCACCGGCCTGCCGGTGCTGACGGTGGACATCGACCGCGACAAGGCGGCACGCTTCGGCCTCAATGTCGGCGACATCCAGGACACCGTGGCCACCGCTCTCGGCGGACGCAATGCCGGTACCCTGTTCGAGGGCGACCGCCGCTTCGACATCGTCATCCGCCTGCCGGAAACCCTGCGCGCCGACCTGCCGGCACTGTCCAACCTGCTGATCCCGCTGCCGCCGAACAACCTGGCGCGGATCGACTTCATCCCGCTGTCGGACGTGGCGCGCCTCGACCTCTCGCCGGGACCGAACCAGATCAGCCGGGAGAACGGCAAGCGGCGCATCGTGGTCAGCGCCAACGTGCGCGGTCGCGACATCGGCTCGTTCGTGCTGGAAGCGCAACAGAAGCTGCAGGACGGGGTGAAGATCCCGGCCGGCTACTGGACCACCTGGGGCGGCCAGTTCGAACAGTTGCAGTCCGCCGCCAAGCGCTTGCAGGTAGTGGTGCCGGTGGCGCTGCTGCTGGTGTTCACCTTGCTCTTCGCCATGTTCAACAACGTCAAGGACGGCCTGCTGGTGTTCACCGGCATCCCCTTCGCCCTCACCGGCGGGGTGCTGGCCCTGTGGCTGCGCGGGATACCGCTGTCGATCTCGGCGGCGGTGGGTTTCATCGCCCTGTCCGGGGTGGCGGTGCTCAACGGCCTGGTGATGATCTCCTTCATCCGCAACCTGTTGCAGGAAGGACGCAGCCTCGACCAGGCGGTGTGGGAGGGCGCCATCACCCGCCTGCGTCCGGTGCTGATGACCGCCCTGGTGGCGTCCCTCGGTTTCGTGCCGATGGCCCTGGCCACCGGCACCGGCGCCGAGGTGCAGCGGCCGCTGGCGACGGTGGTGATCGGCGGCATCCTGTCCTCGACCATGCTGACCCTGCTGGTGCTGCCGGTGCTCTATCGCTGGACCCACGGGCGCGACGCCGGACCGCGCGAGGAGACGCCGGCGGCCGGCTGAAGCGGGCGCGCAAGCGGGCCGGCAGGGGAAACCCTGGCGGCCCTTTTTCGTTGGCCGTTGGACGGATTCCGTTCGATTACCGCACGCGATTGCCGGCCCGGATTGTCGCCGGCGGAGGGCTTGCGTAGTGTGGGTGGACGTTCCGCGCCCGGCGCTTGGCGCCGCGCGGCGATAACAACAACGATAGCAGCCTGAGTGTCCTGCCCATGAATGCCTCCTTGCTCAGCGAGCGCAGCCGGGTGTTCGAACGTGCCGACCCCTATGCGGTGTCCGGCTATGTCAACCGGCACGTCGGTACGCACTGCATACGCCTGCCGGCCGCCGGCAGGCCGCAAGCCAGCCTCGACCACCGCACCTTCGCCAGCCTCGACCTGTGCCGGATCAGCTACGGCGCGGCGGTACGGGTCACCTCGCCGGCGCTGGAGAGCATCTTCCACCTGCAGATCCTCCTGCGCGGCCACTGCCTGTGGCGCGGCGGCGGGCAGGAACACGCCCTGGCGCCGGGCGAGCTGTTGCTGATCAACCCGGACGATCCGGTCGACCTGACCTATTCGGCGGACTGCGAGAAATTCATCGTCAAGCTGCCCTGCGCGCTGCTCGAAGCGATCTGCGCCGAGCAGCGCTGGAGCCATCCGGCGCGCGGCGTGCGTTTCCTCGAACATCGCTATCGCCTGGACCAGCTGGAAGGCTTCGTCGGCCTGCTCGCCCTGGTCTGCCGCGAGGCCGAGTCCGGCGAGCGGCTGGCGCGGGTCGACAGCCACTTCGAGCAGATCCTCGGCAGCAAGCTGCTGACCCTGCTGAAGACCAACGTCAGCCGCGAGGACCCCGGCGATGCGCAGGTCGTCTTCGCCCGCCTCGATGCCTACATCCGCCGCCATCTGCAGAGCGAGATCGAGGTCGCGGCGCTGGCCGAGCAGGCGCACATGAGCACTCGCTCGCTGTACGCGCTGTTCGAGCGCCAGCTTGGCGAGAGCCCTCGGCAATACATTCGCCGGCTGCGCCTGGAGCGCATCCGCACCTGCCTGGAAGACCCCGGCTGCCGGGTACGCAACCTCACCGAACTGGCCCTGGACTTCGGTTTCGCCCACCTCGGCCGCTTCGCCGAGCAATATCGCCGGCAGTTCGGCGAGCTGCCTTCGGAAACCCTGCGCCGGCGCGCCTAGCGCCGACCGCCACGGCGTGCAGGAATCGGCCAGCGATCCGCAGGCAACGGATATCCCCAGCAGCACGCGCTACCTAACCTGACCGGGCCTGAACAATAACAACGGAGGCCCCGGCCATGTCCCTGGGTAGCGATTACTTGCGTTCTCTGCTCGAGGAAGACCCCGAGCGCGGCGTCTACCGCTGCAAGCGGGAGATGTTCACCGATCCACGCCTGTTCGAACTGGAGATGAAGCACATCTTCGAGGGCAATTGGGTCTATCTCGCCCACGAAAGCCAGGTTGCCGGAGTCAACGACTACCTGACCACCCAGATCGGCCGCCAGTCGATCGTCATCGCGCGCAACCGCGACGGCCAGCTCAACGCCTTCATCAACGCCTGCAGCCACCGTGGCGCGATGCTCTGCCGGCACAAGAGCGGCAATCGCAGCAGCTATACCTGTCCGTTCCACGGCTGGACCTTCAACAACTCCGGCAAGCTGCTCAAGGTCAAGGACCCGGCCGAGGCCGGCTACCCGCAGGGCTTCAACTGCGAGGGCTCGCACGACCTGACCCGGGTGGCGCGCTTCGAGTCCTACCGTGGCTTCCTGTTCGGCAGCCTCAACCCCGATGTCAGGCCGCTGGCCGAGCACCTGGGCGAGTCGGCGAAGATCATCGACATGATCGTCGACCAGTCGCCGGAAGGCCTCGAGGTGCTGCGCGGCTCTTCCAGCTATGTCTACGAAGGCAACTGGAAGCTCACCGCCGAGAACGGCGCCGACGGCTACCACGTCAGCTCGGTGCACTGGAACTACGCGGCGACCCAGAGCCAGCGCCAGCAGCGCGACGCCGCGGACCCGCTGCGGACCATGAGCGCCGCCGGCTGGGCCCGGCAGGGCGGCGGCTTCTACTCGTTCGAGCATGGCCACATGCTGCTCTGGAGTCGCTGGGCCAACCCCGAGGACCGGCCGGCCTTCGAGCGCCGCGCCGAGCTTGCCCGCGACTTCGGCGAGGCCCGCGCCGACTGGATGATCGAGAACTCGCGCAACCTCTGCCTGTACCCCAACGTGTACCTGATGGACCAGTTCAGCTCGCAGATCCGCATCGCCCGGCCGCTGTCGGTGGACCGCACGGAAATCACCATCTACTGCATCGCGCCGAAAGGCGAGAGCGCCGAGGCGCGCGCCCGGCGCATCCGCCAGTACGAGGACTTCTTCAACGTCAGCGGCATGGCCACCCCGGACGACCTGGAGGAGTTCCGTTCCTGCCAGCAGGGCTACCAGGGCAGCGTGGTCGGCTGGAACGACCTGTCGCGCGGCGCCGAACACTGGATAGAGGGCGCCGACGCGGCGGCCGCGGCCATCGACCTGCGGCCGCGCCTGAGCGGCGTGCGCACCGAGGACGAAGGGCTGTTCGTATTGCAGCATCGCTACTGGCAGGAGGCGCTGCTCGCCGCCCTGGAACGCGAACGGACGCAGCGCGTGGCGCTGCGGGAGGTGGCGTCATGAGCCTGGGCTACGACGCCCTGCGCGATTTCCTCTACCGCGAGGCGCGCTATCTCGACGACAAGGATTGGGACGCCTGGCTGGCGTTGTACGCCGCGGACGCCAGTTTCTGGATGCCGTCCTGGGACGACCGCGACCAGCTCACCGAGGACCCGCAGCGGGAAATCTCGCTGATCTGGTACGGCAACCGCGGCGGCCTGGAGGACCGGGTATTCCGCATCCGCACCGAGCGCTCCAGCGCGACCCTGCCGGACACCCGCACCTCGCACAACCTGAGCAACATCGAACTGCTCGGCGAGGACGACGGCATCTGCCGCGTGCGCTGCAACTGGCACACCCTGAGCTATCGCTACAAGACCGTGGACAGCTACTTCGGCACCACCTTCTACGACCTCGACGTACGCGGCGAGAGTCCGCTGATCAAGGCCAAGAAAGTGATCCTGAAGAACGACTACGTTCGCCAGCTGATCGACGTCTACCACGTCTGACGCCCGCGCCGGCGGGCTGTCGAGGGACATGCCATGAACCATCGGATCGCACTCAACTTCGAAGACGGGGTGACCCGCTTCATCCATGCCGCGCCCGGCGAGACCGTGGCCGACGCGGCCTACCGCCAGGGCATCAACATCCCCCTGGACTGCCGCGACGGCGCCTGCGGCACCTGCAAGTGCCTGGCCGAGGCCGGGCGCTATGCGCTGGGCCAGGACTACATCGACGATGCCCTCAGCGCCGAGGAAGCCGCCCGCGGCTACGTGCTGACCTGCCAGATGCGCGCCGAAAGCGACTGCGTGCTGCGCGTGCCGGCGTCCTCGACCCTGTGCAGGACCGGCCAGGCGCGCTACGAGGCGCGCATCAGCGAAGTCCGGCAACTGTCGCCGAGCACCATCGGCCTGTCGCTGCGCGGCGAGGCGCTGGCCAGCCTGGCGTTCCTGCCCGGGCAGTACGTCAACCTCCAGGTACCCGGCAGCGAGCAGCGCCGCGCCTACTCCTTCAGCTCGCTGGCGAAGGACGGCGAGGTCAGCTTCCTGATCCGCAACGTCCCCGGCGGGCTGATGAGCGGCTTCCTCAGTGGCACGGCCAGGGCCGGCGACAGCCTGGCGATGGACGGCCCGCTGGGCAGTTTCTACCTGCGCGAGATTCACCGGCCACTGCTGATGCTGGCCGGCGGCACCGGCCTGGCGCCGTTCACCGCGATGCTCGAACGGATCGCCGAGCAGGGCAGCGCGCACCCGCTGCACCTGGTCTACGGGGTGACCCACGACGTCGACCTGGTCGGTCTCGAGCGCCTGGAGGCGTTCGCCGAACGGATTCCCGGCTTCACCTGGAGCGCCTGCGTGGCCAGCGCCGACAGCGACTATCCGCGCAAGGGCTACGTGACCGAGCACATCGCCGCGCAGCACCTGCACGAGGGCGACGTCGACATCTACCTGTGCGGGCCGCCGCCGATGGTCGAGGCGGTCGAGCGCTACCTGCGCGAGCAGGGCGTGCGCCCGGCGAATTTCTACTACGAAAAGTTCGCTGCCAGCGCGGCCTGAACCCGAGCAGCCAAGGAGATTCCCATGAACGACAGATTCCGCGACAAGGTCGCCCTGGTCAGCGGCGCCGCCCAGGGCATCGGCCTGGGGGTGGCCCGGCGCCTGCTGGAGGAAGGCGCGCGGGTGGTGGCGGTGGACCGCTCCGAGCTGGTCCACGAACTGGCCGGCGACGCCTGCCTGTGCCTGACCGCCGACCTGGAGCGCTACGCCGAATGCCAGCGGGTACTGGAGCGGACCCTGGAGCGTTTCGGCCGGCTGGACATCCTGGTCAACAACGTCGGCGGCACCCTTTGGGCGAAGCCCTACCAACACTACGCCGAGGACGAGATCGAGGCCGAGCTGCGGCGTTCGCTGCTGCCCACCTTGTGGTGTTGCCGAGCGGCGCTGCCGGCGATGCTGGGGCAGGGCAGCGGGGCGATCGTCAACGTCTCGTCGGTTGCCACCCGCGGGGTCAACCGGGTGCCCTATGGCGCCGCCAAGGGCGGGGTGAACGCGCTGACCGCCTGCCTGGCGTTCGAGACCGCCGACCAGGGCATCCGCGTCAACGCGGTGGCGCCGGGCGGCACCGACGCGCCGCCGCGAAGGATTCCGCGCAACGCCGCGGCGCAGAGCGAGGAGGAGCGGCGCTGGTATCGACAGATCGTCGAGCAGACCCTCGACAGCAGCCTGATGAAGCGCTACGGCAGCATCGACGAGCAGGTCGCGGCGATCCTCTTCCTCGCCTCCGACGAGGCGTCCTACATTACCGGCGTGACCCTGCCGGTAGCTGGCGGCGACCTCGGCTGAGCGCTTCAGTCGCCGCTTTCGGTGAACTTCTCCAGGTACAGCCGCAGATGCTCCAGGGAGTGCTCGCGCAGCCACTGGCGGACCGCCTCGACCATCGGCGGAGGCCCGCACAGGTAGAGGTCGAAAGCTTCGTCGCGCAAGCGGGCGGCGTCGAAATGCTCGTGCAGGTAGCCGCGCCGGCCATCCCAGTCGGCGTCCGCCTCGCTGAGCACCGGGATGAAGCGGAAGCCGGGAAGCCGCTCGGCGTAGCCGGCGATCCGTTGCAATTCGCAGAGATCGGCGGCGCGGCGTACCCCGTAGTAGAGATGCACCGGCCGCTCGCAACCGCGCTCGGCCAGTTCGTCGAGCATGCCGAGGAACGCCGACAGGCCGGTGCCGCCGGCCACCAGCAGCAACGGGCGCTCCACCTGGCGCAGGTAGAAGGTGCCCAGCGGCGCCTCGAAGCGGATCTCGTCGCCGACCCGGCACCCTTGGCGCAGGTAGTCGCTCATGGCGCCGCCCGGGAGCAGGCGGATGAGGAATTGCAGGTGGTTCTGCGGATTCGGCCGGTTGGCGAAGGAGTAGGCGCGCCGGCAGTCGCTGCCGGGTACTTGCAGGCGCGCGTACTGGCCGGGCAGGAAGTCCAGCTGGCGGCCCGCGGCGCCGGCGTCGAGGCGGAGCAGCGCGGTGTCCTCGGAGAGCAGGCGCAGTTCGCGCACCACGCCGCTGTGCGCCTGGGCCGCGGCGGCATGGCAGAGGGTCGAGGCGAAGTCGAAGTAGAAGGCCGCGTCGGAGCGCACCCGGGTCTGGCAGGCGAGCACCTTGCGCTGCTCCAGGTCGGCGGCGGAGAGGGTGTCCTCGTCGGCGTAGTCCAGGCTGTAGCTGCCCGCCTCGCAGCGGCCCATGCAGGTGCCGCAGACCCCTTCGCGGCAGTCCAGCGGCAGGTTGATGCCGTGGCGCAGGGCGGCGTCGAGGAGCAGGTCGTCGTGGCCGACGGGCAGGAACAGGGTCTTGCCGTCGGCGAAGCTGAGGGCGACTTTGTGATTCATCGTGACGGGTCCCGCCGTTCAGAGGTGGTAGAAGTCGAGGACCGAGTCGATCCGGTCGTTGAGCAGGACGATGTGCTTGCGCGCGATCAGCCAGGCCTCTCCATGGGGTTTCAGGCGGTAGGTGGCATGGCCGAAGAAGCTGCCGGTCTGGTCCAGGCGCTGGAACAGGGTCTGCCAGTTGACCCGCACTCGCAGCAGGCCTTCGCCTTCCTCGGCGATGCGCACGTTGCCGATCTGGTGCAGGGTGCGCGGCATCGGCACGGTGGACGCGGCCTTGCCGGTGCGGATACGGAACACCCGGTCTTCCAGGCCGGCACGGCTGGGGTAGTAGATCAGCGACATCTCGCGCTTCGGATCGCGGGTGTAGCGCTGCTCGGACTCCCACTGCGGCAGGTGGAACTCGCACTGTTCGTCGAACTGCGCGAGGTAGCCGTCCCAGTCCTGGGCATCGCAGAGTTCGGCGTGGCGGTAGAGGAACTGTTCGACGCGGTACTGCAGTCCGGCGTTCATGGGGTCACCTCCTTCGCGCGCAGGGCCAGGCGCTCCAGGCCGTCGAGGAGGAAGCGCCGCCAATGCGCGTGCTGGTTGACGTAGAGGCCTTCGTGGGTGATCTCGGTGCCGGTCAGCAGCGGCGCGATACCCAGCACCTGGCTGTTCGGCGTCGCGCCTTCGAGCCACTTGCCGTGGCCGCGGGAGATGTCGCTCCAGCGCTCCAGGCGGGCCTGGAAGCCACGCTGGGCTTCGCGGAACTCCACCAGGTCGTCGGGCGTGCCCATCCCGGAGACGTTGAAGAAGTCCTCGAACTGGCGGATCCGGTTCTCCCGGTCGGCGTCCGACTCGCCCTTGACGCCGATGCACTGGCTGACGATCTCGGTACGGTTCCAGGCCAGCGGGCGGACGATGCGCAGCTGCGAGCTGATCTGGTCGATGACGAACAGGCTGGGGTAGAGATTGAGGTTGCGCAGGCGATGCATCATCCACTCGGCGCGGGCCTGGCCGTATTCCGCCACCAGCCGCGGCATCACGCTGGCGTAGCCGGGGCGTACGGCGGGGTTGGGCATCTCGCTGAAGAGCACGCTGTGGCCGTTGGCGAAGGAGAACCAGCCGTCGTCGGTGGCCGCGTCGCCGGCGCCGAGCTTGCTGTAGTCGAGGGTGGCGGCCACGCCGCCGCGCTCGGCCTCGACCTGCTGGCGGTGCTGCACGGTGGCTACGTAGTTGTAGTGCACTGTGCTGACGTGATAGCCGTCCAGGCCATTCTCGTTCTGCAGCTTCCAGTTGCCTTCGTAGGTGTAGGTGGAGGTGCCGGGCAACACTTCCAGCTCGCCGCTGGGAGACTGCGCCACCAGCATGTCGAGGAACACCCGGGCGTCGCCGAGGAAGTCCACCAGGTCGTCCTCGCCGGCGACGTCCAGGCTGACGAAGACGAAGCCCCTGTAGCTCTGGATGCGCGCTTTCTTCAGGCCACGGGTGGCCTTGTCGAAGCCTTCCGGGTATTCGCCCGGCGCCTTGACCTTCACCAGCCGGCCGTCGTTCTTGTAGCACCAGGCATGGAACGGACAGGTGAAGGTCGACTGGTTGCCCTTGCCGACCCGCACCAGGGTCGCGCCGCGATGCTGGCAGGCGTTGACCAGCGCGTGCAACTGGCCGTTGCCGTCGCGGGTGACGATCAGCGGCTGGCGTCCGGCGCGCAGGGTGACGAAGTCGTGGGGCCTGGCCAGTTCGCTTTCGTGGCAGGCGTAGATCCAGTTCTTTTCGAAGATCAGCTCCATCTCCAGGTCGAACAGCTCCGGTTCGGTGAACATGTCCCGGGCGATGCGGAAGATGCCTTCCTCGGGACGGAAGTCGAGGCAGCCGCCGACATAGTCGCGCCACTGTTCGAGGCTTCTGCGGGTAGCGTTCATGCGTTCTCACCCTTGTGCGTTGTCGTTATGGGTGACCCATTCAACGGCCGCGAGCGGGGGCGGGCTATCCGCTTAGTCGACGATGCGCATCCCGAAAATCCGCAGCCGCCGAGGAGCGGCCGGGGGGCTCGCGGAGGGCTCGGCCGAGGTTCGAGCGGCGCTTGCGGCGGACGCTTTGTCCGGAAAGTCGGCGAACGCTATCCGGATAGTGGAGGATGCGGGGAGCCGGCCTTGCGCCGGCATATGCCTTGCATTTTGCTGAAAACAGAGCGCCAGCAGAGCGCACCCCCAGCCTTGCCGTGTCGAGTGCCGAACCATGATGAGGACCCATCCCGTCGCCGATCGTGGCGATCTCCATGCCGACCACCTGGACCTGGCCGCCGCCCGTTCCTGGATGTCGAAGGTCTGCGGGCCGCACCGGCTCGAAGCGGCGAGCCCGGGACTGGTGCAGTTCGAGCACCACGGCAACGTGCTGAAGTCGATGTGCACCACCCTTGGCTACATCGGCTACGGTACCGACGTCACCATCACCGTCGAGGATGCCGCGGCGTTCAACGCCTACAGCCTGAGCCTGCCGCTCAGCGGCGAGCAGGAGCTGTGCCGGGGCGGGCTGCGCCTGCTCTCCGACGTCCGCCGCGGGGTGATCATCGCGCCCAACGAGCGCCAGGAGCTGAGCATCGCCGGGGACTGCCGCAAGCTGCAGGTGGTGATCGGCCGCACGGCGATGCGCAAGGTCCTGGAGGAGATGTTGCAGCGGCCGATCGATACGCCCTTGCGCTTCGATCCGGAGATGGATGCCCTGGATGGCGCCTCCGCGTCCTGGTGGCGCACCGTGCGGCACATCAGCGAGGAGATGGCGCGCAGCGAACTCTACGCCCAGGCGTTTTTCAGCAGCGACCTGGAACGCGCGCTGATCAAGGGACTGATCCTGGCCCAGCCGAACAACTACAGCGAGGCCCTGCAGCAGGGCCTTGGCGGGCGCCCGCCGCACTACCTGCTGCGCGCCCGCGAGTTTCTCCAGGCCAACGCCCGCGAGACCCTGAGCCTGGAGGACGTGGAACGCGCCGCCGGGGTCTCGCGGTTCAAGCTGTTCGAGGGCTTCCGTCGCTACTTCGGGGTGTCGCCGATGAGCTACCTGAAGCACTACCGGCTCGCCGCGGTGCGCGAGGAGATCCTCGCCAGCGGCGGCGCCCGCAGCATCTCGACGATCGCCCTGGGCTGGGGCTTCAGCCACCTCGGACGCTTCTCCGTGGACTACCGCAAGCGCTTCGAGGAAACCCCGAGCATGACCCAGCGCCGCGCTGCGCGGCGCTCCTGAGAGGGCGTTCAGGCGTCCTCGCGGCCGATCAGCGCCAGGCAGCGCCGCAGGTGCGGGGAGCCGTCGCCCTGGCGCCGGCTGACGATGATCGGCGAGGTCAGGGAGGCGTCGGCCAGGGCCTGGTAGGCGACGTCGTCGCGGTGCTGCAACTGCACCGAGGCCGGCACCAGGGTCGCGCCGAGTCCGGCGGCGACCAGGCCGATGGCGGTCTGCATCTCGTTGGCCCATTGCGTCACGCGCAGGCTCAGGCCGTGGGTGGCGAACAGCGCCAGCACGTGGTCGGCGTAGCTCGGCCGCGGCTGGCCGGGGTAGAGCACGAACGGCTCGCGCGACAGGCGATCCAGGCTCAGCGGCTGGCCGAGCAACGGGTGCCCGGCGGGCAGGGCGGCGACCAGCGGCTCTTCGCTGAGCACGCTCTGGCGGATCGCCGGGTCGTCGATGCGGATGCGTCCGAAACCGATGTCGATACGCCCGCTCTTCAGCGCCTCGACCTGTTGCAGGGTGGTCATCTCCAGCAGGCCCAGCTCCAGCTCCGGGTCGCCGCGCAGGTGGCGGATCAGCTCCGGCAGCACGCCATACAGCGCCGAGGGCACGAAGCCGATGCCGAACCACTGGCGCTGGCCCTGGCCGATCCGCCGGGTGCTGTCGCAGATGCTTTCCAGTTGGTCCAGGAGCGTCGCGCTCTGTTCGTGGAAGAAGCGCCCGGCTTCGGTCAGGCGCAGCGGCCGGCCGCGCTCCAGCAGGGCCACCCCGAGCATTTCCTCGAGTTGCTGGATCTGCCGGCTCAGCGGTGGCTGGGCGATGTGCAACTGCTCGGCGGCGCGGGTGAAGTTGAGGGTCCGGGCCAGCGCCTGGAAGTAGCGCAGGTGACGAAGCTCCATGATACCTCCAGGGTATGGTTCGAGAGGAAGATGATATTGGACCCCAGTGAAGAAGGCGATGGATGCTTGGCCGAGACGACGGCGAAACCCGCTCGGTATCGAGCGAGCCTTGAGCGGCGAACCGTCGAAAACCCGACCGCAACCCTGGTGGACCCCCGAGAATGAGCCAAGCCGTGATCCAAAGCCTCGAGTCGATCATCGTCGACCTGCCGACCATCCGCCCGCACAAGCTGGCCATGCACACCATGAACCGGCAGACCCTGGTGATCCTCCGCCTGCGTTGCAGCGACGGCATCGAGGGCCTCGGCGAAGCCACCACCATCGGTGGCCTGGCCTACGGCAGCGAGAGCCCGGAGAGCATCAAGAGCAATCTCGACGCGCATTTCGCCCCGTTGCTGCTGGGCCAGCAGGCGGACAACGTGAATGCCGCGATGCAGCGCCTGGACCGACACATCAGGGGCAACACCTTCGCCCGCTCGGCGGTCGAGACCGCCTTGCTCGACGCCCATGGCAAGCGCCTCGGCCTGGCCGTCAGCGAACTGCTCGGCGGCCGCCTGCACGACAGCCTGGAGGTGGCCTGGACCCTGGCCAGCGGCGACACCGGCCGCGACATCGAGGAAGCCGAGCGGATGCTCGACCTGCGCCGCCACCGGCATTTCAAGCTGAAGATCGGCGCCGGTGAGGTGGATGCCGACGTGGCCCACGCGATCGCCATCAAGCGCGCCCTCGGCGAGCGCGCCAGCGTGCGGGTGGACGTCAACCAGGCCTGGGACGAAGGCGTTGCCCAGCGTGCCTGCGCGACGCTCGGCGACAACGGCATCGCCCTGATCGAACAGCCCATCGCCCGCCACAACCGCGTCGGCCTGGCGCGCCTGAGCAGCCGCGGCGGCGCGCCGATCATGGCCGACGAGGCCATCGAGAGCGTCGAGGATGCCTTCCATCTGGCTCGCGAGGGCGCCGCCCCGGTGTTCGCCCTGAAGATCGCCAAGAACGGCGGACCGCGCGCGGTGCTGCGTAGCGCGGCGATCGCCGAGGCGGCCGGGATCGGCCTGTACGGCGGGACCATGCTCGAGGGCGGCATCGGCACCCTGGCCGCCGCCCACGCCTTCGTCACCCTCGACCGCCTGGCCTGGCACAGCGAACTGTTCGGCCCGTTGCTGCTGACCGAGGACATCCTCCTCGAGTCGCCGCGCTACCAGGATTTCCACTTGCACGTGCCGCGTGCGCCGGGTCTCGGCCTGGCGCTCGACGAGGAGCGCCTGGCGCGCTTCCGCCGGCGCTGAAGCCGTCCCGCAGACAGAGGAGAAACGACCGATGCTGTTCCACGTGAAGATGACCGTGAAGTTGCCCGTCGACATGGACCCGCAACAGGCCGAGCGGCTCAAGGCCGAGGAGAAGGAAATGGCCCAGCGCCTCCAGCGCGAGGGCAGCTGGCGGCACCTCTGGCGGATCGCCGGGCACTACGCCAACTACAGCCTGTTCGACCTGCCCAGCGTCGAGGCGCTGCACGACACCCTGACCCGGCTGCCGCTGTTTCCCTACATGGACATCGAGATCGACGGGCTTTGCCGGCATCCCTCGTCGATCCATGCCGACGACCGCTGAGATTCCCTTCCCACGCCCGACAACAACAAGCAGAGGCAAACGCCATGACCGTGAAGATTTCCCAGACTGCCGATGTCCAGCGCTTCTTCGAAGAGGCCAGCGGCCAGCTCAACGAACGCGGCGATCCGCGCACCAAGGCCCTGGTGCGGCGCATCCTCGACGACACGGCGAAGCTGATCGAAGAAATGCAGGTCACGCCCGACGAATTCTGGAAAGCGGTGGACTACCTGAACCGCCTGGGCAGCCGCCAGGAGGCCGGCCTGCTGGCCGCCGGGCTGGGCCTGGAGCATTACCTGGACCTGCTGCTCGACGCCCAGGACGCCGAGGCCGGCCTCACCGGCGGCACGCCGCGCACCATCGAAGGGCCGCTGTACGTCGCCGGCGCGCCGCTGAGCGACGGCGAGGCACGGATGGACGACGGCCGCGACCCCGGCACCGTGATGTTCCTCCAGGGCCGCGTCAGCGGTCCCGACGGCCAGCCGCTGGCCGGAGCCATCGTCGACGTCTGGCACGCCAATACCCAAGGCACCTATTCCTACTTCGACAGCAGTCAGTCCGAATACAACCTGCGCCGGCGCATCCGCACCGACGCCGACGGCCGCTACCGTGCGCGCAGCATCGTGCCCTCCGGCTACGGTTGCCCGAGCGACGGCCCGACCCAGGAGCTGCTCGACCGCCTCGGCCGCCACGGCCAGCGGCCGGCGCACATCCACTTCTTCGTCTCGGCGCCCGGCCATCGCCACCTGACCACCCAGATCAACCTGGCGGGCGACCGCTACCTGTGGGACGACTTCGCCTATGCCACCCGCGATGGGCTGATCGGCGACCTGCGCTTCAACGACGACCCTGCCGCGGCCCGCGACCGCGGCGTGGAGGGCGGACGCTTCGCCGAACTGGATTTCGACTTCCAGCTCCAGGCCAGCCCGGCACCCGCCGCCGAGCGCCGCAGCCAGCGGCCGCGGGCATTGCAGGGGTAAGGCGGGGAGCGGGGAGGGCGGCTGGTCGCTGGCGACCATGCCGCCTTCTTCCGCCAGGCGCGACGGCGGATAAAAAAAGGCGCCATGACTGGCGCCTCAGGACTTGTCCAAAGGAGCAACCCAAAAAGGACAAGTGTATTGCTCGGTGAAAGGCTGCTCAGCCGTTGCCGTTCTTGCGCTCGGCGCATTTGCTGCTGTCGGTCTTCTGCGCTTGCGCTTCCAGTTGTTGCTTCTGCAGGCGCTTCTCGCGCAGTTCTTTCTGCGCGGCGCGGAATTCGGCGTTGTACTGCCAGGAGCGTTCGCTGCCGTCCTGGGCCTGGGCAGTGGCGGCGCCGGTCGCCAGCAGGGCGGCCAGCAGCATCGGGATGATCTTCATGGCAAACCTCTCGGGTTGGCTCGTCGCCGGGGCGAGGTATTCGTCCCGTTTGAGCAAAGAGTAAGAGCGGACGGATTACCCGAGGGTGAGTGGAAAATTACGTTTCCGATAACTTCGGCGATGCTCCGTTGCATGGCGGAGGAGTCTGCGCGAAGCGCATTAAGTGCGAGTTAAGATTGCGGAAAAGTAATCCCCGCCTCATGTCTGCGTCATTTCCCCGGTTCCAGAATCAGCCCCACGGTCAATGCCGGTTGCGGCAGGACTGCGCGGGGGCGCGATCGACCAGAAGTTCACGCACAGCCAGCGCCGCAAGGCATGGCCGCAGAAGAAAAACAGACATGAACCGATCTGGAGCAATCGCCATGCAAGGGGATGGAAAGAAACGACTGTGGACGCTTCCACTGCTGCTGGGCGCCGGACTGATGGCCTCGGCCGTCGCCGAGGAGAACGCCGAGCGGAGCAAGGAAGGTTTCATCGAGGGCAGCGAGGTCAACCTGCTGCTGCGCAACTTCTACTTCAACCGCGACTTCCGCAAGGGCCAATCGAGCCCGGCGGGCGGCGGCTACACCGAGGAGTGGGTGCAGGGCTTCATGGCCAACTTTTCCTCGGGCTTCACCCAGGGCACGCTGGGCGTCGGCATCGACGCCTTCGCCCAGCTCGGCGTGCGCCTGGACAGCGGCGGCGGGCGTTCCGGCGCCGGCGGTAGCGTCGACCTGCTGCCCTATGACGACCAGGGGAGGCCGCAGGACGACTATTCGCGAGCCGGCGGCGCGGTCAAGCTGCGCTGGTATGGCACCGTGCTGCGGGTCGGCGACGTGTTCCCGGAAACCCCGGTAATCCAGTACGGCAACAGCCGGCTGTTCCCCTCCAGCTTCCGTGGCTTCACCCTGGTCAACGACAGCCTGGCGAAGGGCCTGACCCTGCAGGCCGGCAAGCTGAACTCGATGACCCAGCCGAACAGCACCAGCGGCAGCGACGACTTCTACAGCTTCTACACCGGCCGGCGCATCGACTCGCCGTGGGTCGCCTACGCCGGCGGCGACTACCAGGCCACCGAGCACTGGAGCGTCAGCCTCTACGGCAGCCGCCAGAAGGACGCCTGGGACCAGTACTACGCCGGCACCAGCTTCAACTATCCGCTGGACGACAAGCTGTCCCTGCTCGGCGGCGCCAACTACTACAAGGTCAAGGACCAGGGCAGGCAGGTGATGGGCGAACTCGACAACGACATCTGGAGCGTGCGCGGCGGCTTCGCCTACGGTCCGCACCAGGTGCTGCTGTCGTACCAGCGCAACAACGGCGACGACGACTTCGACTACCTGCGCCAGACCGACTCCATCTACCTGGACAACTCGATCCAGTACAGCGACTTCAACTCGCCCAAGGAACGCTCGCTGATGCTCCGCTACGACCTCGACATGGCCGCCTTCGGCGTGCCGGGGCTGAGCTTCATGACCCGCTATGGCAAGGGCTGGGACGCCGATTATTCGAATGCCAACAGCGTCTACATGCGCACCGACGCCAACGGCAACCCGCTGACCAACCAGGGCCGCTGGGAACGCGACGTGGAGGTCAAGTACGTGGTGCAGGGCGGCGCGGCCAAGGACCTGGCGTTCCGCGTGCGCCAGGCCACGGTGCGCTCCGACAGCTTCGAGTCGGACCTCGACGAAGTCCGCCTGATCGTCGAATACCCGCTGCAAGTCCTCTGAAGGCGCGCCGCCGCCCCGTCCGGGGCGGCGCTCTGCGACAGCCCGTTGCTGGCGGCTGCGCGGCGGCGCTGCTACTTTCCTCTGGGTAGGCGGGCCGAAGGGCGGCTCCTGGCCGGGCATGGCTTCGACCTGCCGGTGGGCGCCGCGACCCGAACCTCGGCCACGCCATTCCACCCATGCCGCCCGGGCACCGGCGTGCCCGTGGCAGCCCAGGCTACGGGCGCCGCGTAGCCAGCCAAGCGGGAGTCGACATGGCCTCGTGGACCTTGGTGGACGCCAGCGCGATCGCTGTCCGCCATCCCTACACCTTCTACAAACCGGACGCGGAGACCATCGACCGGGTCGCCGCCGGGGAAAGCGTCAAGCTGATCTTCGCCTTCGATACCGACAACCCCGATGCGCCGCGCGCCGAGCGGCTCTGGGTGACGGTCGAGGGCATCGAGGCGGATGGCGCCTTCAGCGGCCGCCTGGACAACTATCCGCAATACATCCGCGACCTGTCGCTGGGCGAACGCATCGTCTTCGAGGCGCGGCACATCATCAACACCGAGCACGACCCGCGGGAAACGCCGATCTCGCGCTATGCCCGGCGCTGCTTCGTGACGCGCCGGGTGATAGACGAGGGGAAGGCGGTCGGCTACCTCTACCGCGAGGCGCCGGAAGAGGAAAACGACAGCGGCTGGCGGCTGATGGCCGGCGACGAGTCGGACGACTACATGAATACCGCCGGGACCACCGCCTACGTCAGCCTGGGCTCGGTGCTGAACGCCGACGACAGCATCCTGCCGCTGCTCGACGCGCCGCCGGGACGGGCGTTCGAGCGGCTGGCCGACGGTTCCCTCATCGAGGTGCAGGGACCGGAGGGTTGAGCCTCAGCCTGGCAGCTCGGCGAGGAAACGCTCCAGGCGCTCGGCCAGGGCCAGGTAGTCGTCGGGACTGCGGTTGCTGCCCATCTTTCCCGACCTGACCCGCCTGGCGTCGCTGCGCTCGCGCTCGGCGCGGCTGGCGAGGGCCAGACGCAGGGCGCTGGCCCTCGCCGGCGACTCCTCCAGCAGCGGTCGCACCATGATCCGCGCGGCGTCGGCGTCGCCGTATTGCAGGGCGAGGAGCACCGTATTCGGGTCGGAGATCGCGCCGAGCCGCAACAGGCGTTCGGCCAGGACCGCATCGAGGTGCGCGGCGCCAATCTGCAGGCTGTCCTGGTGCACCGCGACGCCCTGGTCGAGCAGCCATCTGGCGGCCTCCAGGCGCCCGCGGGCGAGGCAGGCCTCCAGCACGCCGCCGCGTCCGCGCAAGGTTTCGGCGAAGTCGCAGCCGGCATCGCGCAGGCGTTGCAGCAGGTCGATATCGCCGTCTTGCGCAGCTTCGGCCAGGGCCAGTTGACGCAGCCTTGGCTCGGCGGCCAGGCTGCCGTCGGCGAGGGCCGGCCGCCAGTCGAGGATGCGCTGGCGCAGCAGGACTTCCAGGCGGCCCTTCAGCGCCTTGCCGGGCTCCCCAGCGGCCTCCAGGGCGTCCAGCGCTTCCAGTAGCTCGTCGGCCACGCCGCAGGCGTTCTCGGCATCGAACGGATCCTGTTCGAAGGACAACAGGCGGAACAGCCCGCCGACATCGTCGGCCAGGCGCGTCACCGAATCCTGGTGCAGGCGTCCGGCCCAGGCCGGCGGCAGGCCGTGGCTCCAGGCGATTACCGCGCCATGCTCGGGGCCGGGTTCGACGCAGACGTAGAGCCGCTCCAGGTACTCGAAGCCACCGAACGGCAGGTAGGCCAGCTTGCCGTTCCAGTCGCGGCCTTCTTCTGCCGCGGCTTCCGCCGCCAGCTCGCGCTCGTGTTCGATCCAGCCCCAGAGGTCGTGGTAGCCGTCGCTGTCCGGATAGAACAGTTCGCTGAAAGAGAACGGGTGGCGGTGGCCGTCGTAGTCGACTTCCAGGTCATAGCCGAGGCGCCCGCCGAAACAGGTGCGCCAGAGGCGTAGCAGGTCTTCTGGAATCGGTCCGGCCAGGCCTTCGGCAAGACGCTGGACGTGTTCGGCGGACACCGGCGGTTGGGCGTCGTACACCACGCAGCCGTCGAACACGGCCAGGCGATGGGCCAGCAGGAGTTGGCGTTCGGCGGGGGAGAGTTCCATTCTCTGTGGTCCTGTCGATTCGGGGCGGCCACTCTAGCACGGCGAGGGTGCGCGTTCCGCAACGCCTTGGCTATCATGCGCGGCTTTCCATCCGCCCTGGCCGGAGTCCGTCGAACCATGCACACCTTGCAGCAACTGCGCAGCGGCGAACTGGCCGGCGCCACGCGCCTGGACCTGTCCTGCGGCCTGCGCGAGTTCCCCCGGGAAATCTTCGAGCTGGCCGACTCCCTGGAGGTGCTCAACCTCAGCGGCAACGCCCTGGACAGCCTGCCGGACGACCTCGGGCGGCTGCATCGTCTCAAGGTGCTGTTCTGTTCCGCCAACGACTTCGCCGAATTGCCGGCGGCGGTGGGCGACTGTCCGGCGCTGAGCATGGTCGGCTTCAAGTCCAACCGCATCGAGCGGGTGCCGGCCGCGGCCCTGCCGCCAGCGCTGCGCTGGCTGATCCTCACCGACAACCGGATTGCCACGCTGCCCGAGGAACTGGGTCGCCGGCCGTTGCAGAAGCTGATGCTGGCCGGCAACCGCCTGGAGGCCTTGCCCGAGAGCATGGCCGCTTGCGAAGGCCTGGAACTGCTGCGGATCGCCGCCAACCGTTTCCAGCGCCTGCCGGCCTGGCTGGCGACGCTGCCGCGCCTGGCCTGGCTGGCCTACGCCGGCAACCCGTTGTGCCGTCTGCCGGCGCTGGCCGACAGCGGCATCGCTGCGCTGGACTGGAGCGAGCTGAGCCTGGACGGTTTGATCGGCGAAGGAGCCTCCGGGGTCATCCATCGCGCCGGCTGGCACCAGCCGGACGGTTCGACGCGCACGGTGGCGCTGAAGCTGTTCAAGGGCGAAGTGACCAGCGATGGCACCCCCGCCAGCGAGATGGCCGCCTGCCTGGCGGCGGGGCGCCATGCGCAATTGATCGAGGTGCTCGGCCAGCTCGCCGGGCATCCGCAAGGGCGCGACGGGCTGGTGCTGGAGCTGCTCGACGACGCCTATCGCAACCTGGCGGGGCCGCCGAGCCTGGAGTCCTGTACCCGCGACGTCTATCCGCCGGGACTGCGCTTCGAGCTGGCCACGGCGCTGCGCCTGGCGGCCTCGCTCGCCGCGTTGATGGCCCATCTGCATGGACGCGGCATCAGCCATGGCGACTTCTATGCGCATAACATCCTCTGGCGCGAGGATGGCGCCTGCCTGCTGGGCGATTTCGGCGCCGCGTCCTTTCTCCCGGACGACGCCGTGCTCGCCGGCGCCCTGCGGCGCCTGGAAGTACGTGCCTTCGCCTGCCTGCTGGAAGAGTTGCTCGAGCGCAGCGAGGCGCCGCCGGGGCAGGCCTCGCTACGTGCGGCGCTGGTCGAGTTGCAGCGACGTTGCGCGCTGCCACGGGTGAGCGAGCGGCCGGACTTCGGCGAGATCCAGGCGATCTTGCGCGACCTTGCCGCTCGCAGCCAGGCGTTTCCTCAAGTTCGATGAATTTGTCCGAAATTGACCGCAGGCTGATAAATATCAACGTAGTTCTAGCGGGCTTGGAGCTAGACTGACAAGTATGTCAGGAACGCGGCCAACGAGGGTAAACATGGATTCCTACGGCGTCACTTTCGCAATCATCGTGCTGGGCATGCTCTTCATCGGCACGGGTTTCACCAAGCGCGACACGCCGTTCGGCCTGTTCCTCATGTGGGTCGGGGTGATCTGCATGCTGGCCATCATCAGCTACCGCATCTATATCGCCACCCATTACTGAAGCGCCACCCGCGCCTGCAATGGCGGGCGCGGAGGTCCGCCGCTCAGTCGCGCGTCTCGCCCATGGCCCGGGCATAGCCGGACGGGGCGAAGCGCAGGGTCACCAGCAACATCGCCACCACGCTCGCCGCGAGCAGCAGCCAGGAGGCCTGGAAGCTGCCGGTGGCGTCGCGCAGCCAGCCGGTCAGGTAGGGCACGATGCCGGTGATGATGAAGCCGATGCCTTGCACGAAGGCCGCCAGGCTTCCCGCCGCACGCGGCTCGTGGAGGTGGTCGAGGGTCAGGGTCAGGCTGAGGGCGAAGCAGGCGCCCAGGCCGTAGCCGATCAACGCCACCCACAGTGCCGCGTGCTGTAGCGGCATCAGCAGCAGGCCGCAGAAGCCGCCGAGCTGGACCAGCAGCGCGGCCAGCAGCCAGGGCCGGCGGTCGAGGCGGCGGCGAATCAGCAGCGGCACGCTGAGCGCGGCGAGCACCTGGAAGATGGTCATGATCCCGACCAGCCCGCCGCTGTCCTGGGCGCTCCAGCCGAGCTGGCGGTAGTACACCGGCAACCAGGCCACCATGCTGGTGTAGCCGCCGTTGATCAGCCCGAAATACACCGCCAGCAGCCAGCCACGGCGATTGCCGAAGAAGTGCCGGACCGGCCCCTCGCCAGCGCTCGGCAGCACCTCCCTTGGCCGCGCGAACATCCACAGCAGCAGCGCCAGCAGGGCCGGTACGGCCCAGGCGCCGAGGCCGGCCTGCCAGTTGGAGAAGTGTTCGGCGATCCGCGGGCTGAGCACCGCCGCGGTTCCGCCGCCGGCCATCAGCGAGGCCGAGTAGAGGCCCATCGCCGCCGGGACCCGCCTCGGGAACCAGCGCTTGACCACGCCCGGTACCAGCGCCTGGATGATCGCCACGCCGCTGCCGGCCAGCGCGGCGCTGGCGATCAGCGCCAGCCCGCTATCCAGTTCCAGGCGCCAGAGGCAGGCTGCGGCGATGGCCAGCAGTCCGCAGACGATGCCGCGGTGCTCGGCCAGCCAGCGCCCGAGCCAGGGCAGCAACAGCGCCACCAGGCCCATGCAGAGCACCGGCAACACCGTCAGCAGCGACGCGCCCTGGAAGCCGAGACCGGTGCCGGCGGTGATTTCCTCGAGCAGCGGGCCGATGCCGGTGAGGATCGGTCGCAGGTTGATGCCGAGGCAGAAGATCACCAGCAGGCCGACCCAACTGACCTCCGCCGCGCCGACGCCGGTGGCGGCCTGGCCGCCGGAAGGGATTCGCGCGCTCATGCCTGGCGTTGCCGCCATTGCCGGTACAGACCCTCTTCGCCGGCAGGACGCAGGGCGCGTAGCGGCAGGCTTTGCCGCTGTGGCGGGCGCGCCATCTCGGCGTAGAGCGTGGCCGTGGACAGGCCGAACGCTTCGCCGTCCTCGTTGGAATAGGCGAACCAGGCCGCCTGGATGCCGCAGAGATGCATGGCGGCCAGACACATCGGGCAGGGATGGCCGCTGGCGTAGATCACACAACCGTCCAGACGCGGGCTGCCGAGCGCCTGACTGGCCTGGCGGATCGCCTGCAGTTCGGCGTGGGCGCTGGGATCGTGGGTCTCGTGGATCTGGTTGACGCCGCGGGCCAGGACCCGCCCGTCGCGCACCAGCACGGCGCCGAACGGGCGGCCGCCGGCCTCGACGTTGGCGCGGGCGAGGGCGATGGCCTCGCGCATGAAGATTTCATCGGACATGTCTTTCTCCTTCGCTTTCATTGGGCGCCGGCGGCCAGCAGCAGCCGCTCGATCCCGCCCTGGCCGCGCTGGCGGGCGTGGGCCAGCGGGCTGACGCCGTCGGCATCGGCCAGGTTGATGTCGGCGCCGGCGTCGATCAGCAGGCGCACGATCTCCTGGTGGCGCGGACCACCGTCACTCAGCAGGATCGCCTCGAGCAGCCCGGTCCAGCCGAGCTTGTTGACATGGTTGGGATCGACCCCGGCTTGCAGCAGCGTCTTCACCACTTCCACATGGCCGCGTTCGCAGGCCGGGATCAGCGCGGTGCCGCCATAGCGGTTGGTACTCTTCAGGTCGGCGCCGTGGAGCAGGGTCAGGCGCAGGATTTCCAGGCGGCCCTCGGCGCCGGCCAGCAGATACGGGCTGTCGAGCCGGCTGTTCTGCCGGTTGACGTCGGCGCCGGCCTCGATCAACTGGCGCGCCACCGCCAGGTGGTCGTTGGCGGTGGCCAGCAGCAGCGGGGTGCTACCGTCGGCGCTGGGCGCGTCGACCTCGACCTTGCGTTCGAGCAGGCTGGCGACCTGCGCGGTATCGCCGCGACGCGCGGCTTCGAGCAATGCTCCGGCGTCGCTCGCGCCGGCGCCTCCGCTGAATGCTGCGCAGACCAGCATGGCTCCGCTCCTGCATAGATTGGCCAGGGACATGTCGATGGGCTCCGATAGGCGTTGGCGAAAAGTATGGCGTCGATGTCATGTATGCTGAAATTAAATGATGTAATGCCTTTCAGTGGGAGTGTGCATGCTCGATCTGGTCCTGCTCCGTACCTTCGTCAGCGTTGTCGACACCGGCAACTTCACCCGCGCCGGCGAACACCTGCATCTGACCCAGTCCACCGTCAGCCAGCAGGTCATCCGCCTCGAACAGAACCTCGGTTGCCGCCTGCTCGACCGCAGCCAGCGGCAGGTTTTGCCGACCGAGGAAGGCGAGCGTCTGCTTGGCTACGCGCGGCGCCTGCTGCGGCTCTCGGACGAGGCCAGCGAGGCCCTCAGCCCGGCCCATGGCGACGGCGTGCTGCGCCTCGGCGTGCCGGAAGACCTCGCCGGCGAAGTGCTGATGCCGGTGCTGACGCGCTTCACCGAAGAGCGTCCGCGACTGCGCCTGGAGGTCGAGAGCGGTCTCAGCCATCACCTGCTGCGCCTCTATCGCAGCGGCGAGCTGGACCTGCTGCTGGTCAAGCAGTGGGGGGCCGACAGCGACTGCCATGCACGCTGGGCCGAGCCGCTGGGCTGGTTCGGCAGCGCCACGCGGCCGTTCGGCGAGGGTTCGCCGGAGGAGCCGGTGCCGCTGGTGGTGTTCCCGGTCGGCGCGCTGTATCGCCAGGAGATGATCCATGCCCTGGAGAGCATCGGGCGTCGCTGGCGCATCGGCTATTCCAGCGCCAGCCTGGCCAGCCTGGTGGCCGCGGTCGGCGCCGGACTGGGGGTCAGCCTGCTGCCGCTGGGCTGCGTCGGGCCCGAGCATCGCCTGCTTGGCGCGCAGGCCGGCTTCCCGCCCATCGCTGGCCTGGAGCTGGCGCTCTACGCGCGGCCCGAGCTGGACAGCGCCGGGCGCACCCTCCGCGACCGCCTGCGCGACCTCTGCGATGCACGCCTGGAAGGGTTGCAGGGCGAGCGCTGAGCGCTGTCTCCGGGCTATGATCCGGCTCCCTCAGCGAATGGACACGGAAGCCCGCCACATGTCCCGACCCACCCTGCAAGTCGACCTGCTGGTCGAGTCCTTCAACTACAAGGCCTGGTCTGACCGCCGCACCCTCGATGCCATCGCCCGGATCGACGCCGAGGCGTTTCCGGCCTCGCTGGCCTTCGCCTTGCAACAGCTCAATCACATGGCGATCGTCGAGGAACTGTTCAGGGCGCGCCTGCTGGGCGAGCCGGCGCCCCACCAACAGACCAACAGCGAGGTGGTGCCTGGCTACGACGTCCTGCGTCGCCGGCTGGAGGATTCGGCCGCCTGGTTCGCCGGCTATGTCGCCGAGCTGCCGCTGGAGCGTCGCGGCGAATGGCTGCGCTTCCGCTTCGCCGATGGCCGCGACGGCGGCATGACGCGCCAGGAGATCCTCTTCCATATCGTCAACCATGGCACCTACCATCGCGGCGCCATCGGTCATGCCCTCGACCTGGCGGGCGCGCCCCGGCCGGCGGATACCTACACCCTGTATATCCACTCCGCGCAGCCGGAGCGGCGGGAATAGCCCGCGGCAATGGCCGCCGAGCCTCTACGCCATCGCCGAGAAACGACGTGGGGCTCGACCGAGCCCCCGCGCTGCGCATAAAAAAGCCCCGCGACCAGGAGCTGCAATCGCGGGGCTGGAGTGGCCGATTTCCATCGGCCGGGGGATAGCCGGTTCAGGCGCTGGGTTGCCAGCCACCGCCGAGGGAGCGGTAGATCGCCACGATGCCGCGGTACAGCTCGACCTCGGCCTGGGCCTGGGCATCTTCGGCGGAGAGTTGCTCGCGTTCGGCGTCCAGCAGCACCAGGAAATCGGTGGTGCCTTCGCGGTAGCGGATCGCCGCCTGTTGCGCGGCGGCGCGGCTGGCTTCCGACTGGCGGACCAGCGAGACCAGGCGCTCCTGGCGCTTGCCATAGTCGCTGAAGGCATTCGCCGATTCTTCCAGGGCCAGCAGCACCTGCTGTTCGTAGCTGGCCAGCGCGGCGTCGGCGTCGGCCTTGGCGCCTCGCAGGCGGGCACGCACGCTGCCGAGGTCGAAGGCGGCCCAACTGATGCTCGGGCCGACGCTCCAGGCGCGGGCGGCGCTTGAGCCGATCTGCGAGCCCCGCCCGGCGGTGAAGCCGAGGAAGCCGCTGAGGCTGACCCGCGGGAACAGGTCGGCGGTGGCCACGCCGACGTCGGCGGTGCTGGCGGCCAGGCGCCGTTCGGCGGCGCGGATGTCCGGCCGGCGGCGCAGCAGTTCGCCGGGATCGCCGATCGGCAGGGCCTTGGTGATCGCCGGCAGGTCGCGCGGCGAAAGGTCCACTGTCAACTCTTCCGGCCGTTGGCCGAGGAGGGTGGCGATACGGTGCCTGGCGCGCTCGGCTTCCGCCTGCAGTTGCGGCACGCTGGCGGCGGTGGCCGCCAGGCGCGCATCGGCGCGCAGTACGTCGAGTTCGGCACCGACCCCGGCGTCGCGCAGTTGCTCGGTGAGCTGGCGCGACTCCTTCTGGTTCTCCAGGTTGCTCAGGGCAATCTTCTCGCGCAGTTGCGCGCCGCGCAGTTGGCCGTAGGCGTCCACCAGCTCGGCGATCAGGCTGACCTGCAGTTGCTGCAGGTCGGCCTCGGCTGCTTCGCTGAGGGCGTCGCTGGACTCCAACTGACGGCGGATGCGCCCGAACAGGTCAAGCTCCCAGGCGCTATCCAGGCCAAGGTCGTAGCGCTCGCTGTTGACCCGGTCCTCGGTCACTCCCGGTTGCTGGCCCTTGCCGATGTCGGCGCTGGCGCGGCTGGTGACCACCGGGAAGCGATCGTTGGCCACGTCGTCGCGCAGGGCGCGGGCGGCGCGCAGGCGGGCGAAGGCCACGCGCAGGTCGCGGTTGCCGCTCAGCGACTGTTCGACCAACTGGTTCAGGGTCGGATCGTCGAACTGTTTCCACCACAGGCTTTCGAAGCGGCTGCGGTCGTAGGGCTTGCTCGCCGTGGCGTCGATCTTCGCCGCCGCGGTGTCGGGGGTCCGGTAGTCCGGACCCACCGTGCAGGCGCTGAGCGCCAGCAGACTGAACAGACCCAGGGCGGACGCGAGTCCGCTCCGGATCGACTGCGCGTGAATCATGCATGCACCTCTGGCAGGCCTTTGTCGTTGGCGGCGCGGCGCGCTTCGCGGTTCTCCACGAAGCGGCGGATGAGGACGTAGAACACCGGCGTCAGCAGCAGGCCGAAGAAGGTCACCCCGATCATCCCGGAGAACACCGCCACGCCCATCGCATGGCGCATCTCGGCGCCGGCGCCGGTGGAGATCACCAGCGGCACCACGCCCATGATGAAGGCGATGGACGTCATCAGGATCGGCCGCAGGCGCAGGCGGCAGGCTTCCAGCACCGCGGCGACGCGGTCCATGCCTTCCTCCTGCTTGTCCTTGGCGAACTCGACGATCAGGATCGCGTTCTTGCACGCCAGCCCCACCAGAACGATCAGGCCGATCTGGGTAAAGATGTTGTTGTCGCTGCCGGCCAGGATCACCCCGGTGATCGCCGACAGCAGGGTCATCGGCACGATCAGGATCACCGCCAGCGGCAGGCTCCAGCTCTCGTACTGGGCGGCCAGCACGAGGAAGGCCAGCAGCACGCAGAGCGGGAAGACGAACAGCGCGGTATTGCCGGCGAGGATCTGCTGGTAGGTCAGCTCGGTCCACTCGTAGGTCATGCCGTTGGGCAGTTCCTCCTTCAGCAGCTTCTCGATCGCCGCCTGCGCCTGGCCGGAGCTGTAGCCCGCGGCCGGGGCGCCGTTGAGTTCGGCGGTGATGAAGCCGTTGTAGTGCATCACACGGTCCGGACCGGAGGTGTCGCTGACCTTGATGAAGGACGCCAGCGGGACCATCTCGCCGAGGTTGTTGCGCACCTTCAACTGGCCGATCTGCTCGGGTTCGAGGCGGAACTGCTGCTCGGCCTGGACGTTGACCTGATAGGTACGGCCGAAGCGGTTGAAGTCGTTCGCGTACAGCGAGCCGAGGTAGACCTGCAGGGTGTCGAAGATGTCGCTGATCGCCACGCCGTGGGTCTTGGCCTTCTCGCGGTCGATGTCGGCGTCGATCTGCGGCACGTTGACCTGGTAGCTGGAGAACACCGAGCTGGGTTCCAGCTCAGGCAGCGCACGGGCCTTGGTGATGATGTTCTGGGTCTGCTTGAACAGCTCCTCGTAGCCCTGGTTGCCACGGTCCTCGATCTGCAGGCGGAAGCCGCCGATGGTCCCCAGCCCCTGTACCGGCGGCGGCGGGAAGATCGCGATGTAGGCGTCCTGGATGTCGGCGTACTTGGCGTTCAGCGCGGCGGCGATGGCCCCGGCCGACTGGCTCGGGTCCTTGCGCTCGTCGAACGGCTTCAGCGGGGTGAACACGATGCCGCTGTTCGGGCTGTTGGTGAAGCCGTTGATCGACAGGCCGGGGAAGGCCACCGAGTCCGCCACGCCGGGCTGCGCCAGGGCGATCTCGGACATCTGCTTGATCACCGCCTCGGTACGGTCCAGGCTGGCCGCGTCGGGCAACTGGGCGAAGGCCACCAGGTACTGCTTGTCCTGCTGCGGGACGAAACCGGTCGGCGTGCTGGAGAAGCCGAAGTAGGTCAGCACCATCAGTCCGCCGTAGACCAGCAGGGCGATCGAGCTGCCGCGCAGGACCCGGTTCACCGTGCCGACGTAGCCATGGCTGGCGCGGTCGAAGAAACGGTTGAACGGACGGAACAGCCAACTGCCGAGGAGCTTGTCGAGGAACACCGAGAAGCGGTCCTTCGGCTCGTGGTGGCCCTTGAGCAGGACCGCCGCCAGCGCTGGCGACAGGGTCAGCGAGTTGAACGCCGAGATCACCGTGGAGATCGCGATGGTCAGGGCGAACTGGCGGTAGAACTGCCCGGTGAGGCCGGAGATGAACGCGGTCGGGATGAACACCGCGCAGAGCACCAGCGCCGTGGCGATGATCGGCCCGGTCACCTCGCGCATGGCACGCTTGGTGGCTTCCACCGGCTTGAGGCCGAGGCCGATGTTGCGCTCGACGTTCTCCACCACCACGATGGCGTCGTCCACCACGATGCCGATGGCCAGCACCAGGCCGAACAGCGACAGCGCGTTGAGCGAGAAGCCGAGCATGTGCATCACCGCGAAGGTGCCGATCAGCGACACCGGCACCGCGGCCAGCGGGATGATCGAGGCGCGCCAGGTCTGCAGGAACAGGATCACCACCAGCACCACCAGCACCAGGGCTTCGAACAGGGTGTGCACCACCGCCTCGATGGAGCCGCGGACGAAGATGGTCGGGTCGTAGACGATGGAGTAGTCCATGCCTTGCGGGAAGCTGTGCTTCAGCTCGGCCATCTTCTCCCGCACCAGGTTGGAGATCTCGATGGCGTTCGAGCCGGGACGCTGGAAGATCGGGATCGCCACCGCCGGCTTGTTGTTCAGCAGCGAACGCAGGGCGTACTGGTTGGAGCCCAGCTCGACCCGGGCGATGTCGCGCAGACGGGTGATCTCGCCGTTGGCGCCGGCGCGGATGATGATGTTCTCGAACTCTTCCTCGGTGACCAGGCGACCCTGGGTGTTGATCGACAACTGGAAGCTGGTATCGCTCGGCGCCGGCGGCGCGCCCAGGGTGCCGGCGGCGACCTGGCGGTTCTGCTCGCGGATGGCGTTGACCACGTCGGTGGCGGTGAGGTTGCGCGAGGCGACCTTGTTCGGGTCCAGCCAGACGCGCAGCGAATAGTCGCCGAGGCCGAACAACTGGACGTCGCCGACGCCGTCGAGGCGGGCCAGTTCGTCCTTCACGTTGAGCACCGCGTAGTTCGACAGGTAGAGCATGTCGTAGCGGTTATCCGGCGAGGTCAGGTGCACGACCATGGTCAGGTCGGGCGAGGCCTTGTCGACGGTGATGCCGAGCCGGGTCACTTCTTCCGGGAGCTTCGGCTCGGTCCGGGTGACGCGGTTCTGCACCTGCACCTGGGCGTTGTCCAGGTCGGTGCCGAGGGCGAAGGTGATGGTCAGGGTCAGCTTGCCGTCGGAGGTCGACTGGGAGGACATGTAGAGCATGTTCTCCACCCCGGTGATCGCCTGTTCAAGGGGAGAGGCGACGGTCTCGCCGATGACTTTCGGGTTGGCGCCGGGGAAGTTGGCGCGGACCACGACGGTCGGCGGCACCACTTCCGGGTATTCGCTGATGGGTAGCTGGAACAGGGAGATGGCGCCGCCAATCAGGATCAGCAGCGACAGCACCGCGGCGAAGATCGGCCGCTGGATGAAGAATTGGGAGAAATTCATCGGTTCTTCCTATCGCCGCGCTCAGCCGCGCGGCTCGTTGCGAGTGGCGTTGTCCTTGGACGCCGCCACCTTCGGTGGTTCGCTGTCGCCGACCGACTGCCGCAGGCGCGCGAGGGTGGCCAGGGTGTCGGCGCTGGCCATCTCGACCTTCTGCGGATCCACCTGCATGCCCGGGCGGACCCGCTGCAGGCCATTCACGACGATCCGGTCGCCCTTGCTCAGGCCGCTGCGGACGATGCGCAGGCCCTCCAGCTTCGGTCCCATCTCGACGGTGCGGTAGACGGTCTTGTTGTCGCCATCCAGGACCAGCACGAACTTCTTGCCCAGGTCGGTGCCGACCGCTTCGTCCTTGATCAGGGTGGCGGCGTAGGTCTTGCTGCCGACCAGCTTCAGGCGCACGTAGAGGCCCGGGGTGAACTCGCCCTTGGCGTTGTCGAACACGGCGCGGCCGCGGATGGTGCCGGTACGCGGGTTGACCTGGTTGTCGAGGAAGTCCAGCCGGCCCAGGTGCGGGTTGCCGTCCTCGCTGCTCAGGCCGAGGTACACCGGGCTCTCGCTGCGCGTGTCGCGACCGGCCTGGCGGGCCAGCTCGACGTACTTGAGGAACACGCGTTCGTCGGCGTCGAAGTAGGCGTAGACCTTGTCGGTGCTGACCAGGGTGGTGAGCAGGGTTTCCCCGGAGTTGACCAGGTTGCCGGCGGTGACCTCGGCGCGGCTGACGCGACCGTCGATCGGCGCGGTGATCCGGGTGAAGCTCAGGTTCAGGCGCGCCGCGTCCAGTTGCGCCTGGGTCGCGGCGACCGCCGCCTTGGCTTCCTGGGCGGCGGTGGTGCGGGCGTCGGCGAGTTCCGCGGAGATCGCGTTGCTGGCGCGCAGGCGTTCGCCGCGCTGGGCTTCGTTGACGCTCCGCGCCTGGGCCGCGCGGGCCTGTTGCAGCTGGGCTTCGAGGCGCTTGACCTCAGCCTCGAACGGGCGCGGGTCGATCTGGAACAGCAGGTCGCCTTTCTTCACCAGTGCGCCTTCATGGAAGGCCACGCGGTCGATGTAGCCCGACACCCGCGGGCGCAGCTCCACCGATTCCGGGGCTTCCAGGCGGCCGGTGAATTCGTCCCACTCGTTCAGCGGTTGTTCGATGACTTCGGCGACGCTGACCTTGGGCGCCGCCATGCCTTGGGTGGTTTCCGGGGCCTTGCCGCAGGCGCTCAGGACCAGTACGGCCGCGAGTGCGAGGGGGTAGCGCCAGGAGAAGTGGGATGACTGTTCCATGCTTGACTCCGCCAGTCGGTTTTTCGGGATTGGCGAAGTCTGCGGGCTGCTCCGGCAGGGAACTAATCGAACGATGAGATTTTGATTATCACGAACAGTGATACATGGTTTTTCGTTTTCTGTAACAGTCGATGGTTATGGACAGTGCTTTCGATGGAATAAGCCGCACACCCGCGGTGCGCGATCGATTTCCCCGTTGCGACGCCTCGTGCGGGTAGCTGCCGGAGGGCTCAGAGACTGTCCGGATCGCCGATGAACATGCTGATCCGCGAGCGCAGCCAGCGTTCGGCCGGATCGTTGTCCTGGGCGCCGCGCCAAGCCATCGACAGTTCGAAGGCGCGGGTCTCGAACGGTGGGTCCTCGGCGCGTAGGCCGCCGGCGGCGATCAGCGCCTGGGCGGCGTAGTCGGGCACGGTGGCGATGATGTCGGTGCCGGCCAGGAGGGTGCCGAGGCCGTTGAACTGCGGCACCGCCAGGACCACCTTGCGCTTGCGGCCGAATTTTTCCAGCTCCTCGTCGACGAAGCCGCTGAGGTCGCCTGCGAAGGACACCAGCGCGTGCGGTCGCGCGCAATAGTCGTCGAGGGTCAGCTGGCCGGGCGCGGAGTCGGCGCGGAGGATCTTCGGCTTGCTGCGGCGCACGGTCTTGCGCTTGGCGTTGGCCGGCAGTTCGTCGGTGTAGCTGACGCCCACCGAGATCTCCCCCGAGGCCAGCAGGTTCGGCATCAATAGATAGTTGGCGCGGCGCACGACGAGGACGATCCCCGGCGCCTCCGCGCGCAGGCGGCGGAGCAGGGGCGGCAACAGGCCGAACTCGACGTCGTCGGAAAGGCCGATGCGGAACACCGCGGTGCTGGTCGCCGGATCGAACTCGCTGGCGCGACTCATGGCGGTGGAGATGGAATCCAGCGCCGGCGACAGGTGGGCGAAGATTTCCTGGGCTCGCGCGGTGGGTTCCATGCTGCGTCCGGTACGGACGAACAGCGGGTCGTCGAACAGCGTGCGCAGGCGCGACAGCGCGGCGCTGATGGCCGGCTGGCCGAGGAACAGTTTCTCTGCGGCGCGGGTCACGCTGCGTTCGTGCATCAGAGTCTCGAACACGATCAGCAGGTTCAGATCGACGCGGCGCAGGTCGTTTCGGTTCATGGCGTTCCTCGTTTCCAGGGGCTAGAGGCTGCAACCGCGGGGGCTCGCCGTCAAGCCTTGCGTGCGAGACGGGGCGGGGCCTGGCGAGGTGCCGGAGGGGCACAGGATCACTGACAGGCATAGCCATTATCAATAACGACGGGTGGTTTTGTCAGGCATGGGCGGATACAGTCACAACCCATGAGGTTATTCACCCCGTGATGCACTGCAGAGGTTTGCGATGTCCCGAGTGATCCGTTTTCATCAGTTTGGCCCGCCAGAGGTCTTCAAATGCGAAGAGCTGCCGACCCCGGCGCCGGCCGCAGGGGAAGTCCTGGTGCGTGTCCAGGCGATCGGCGTGAGCTGGAAGGATGTGCTCTGGCGTCAGAACCTGGCCCCGGAGCAGGCTGCGCTGCCGTCCGGTCTCGGCTTCGAACTGGCCGGCGAGGTGCTGGCGGTCGGCGCCGGCGTCGGCGACCTGCCGCTGGGTTCCCGCGTGGCCAGTTTCCCCGCCCATACCCCCGATCATTATCCGGCCTATGGCGACGTGGTGCTGATGCCGCGCGCGGCCCTGGCGGTCTACCCCGAGGTACTCACCCCGGTGGAGGCCAGCGTCTACTACACCGGCCTGCTGGTGGCCTATTTCGGCCTGGTCGACCTGGCCGGGTTGAAGGCCGGGCAGACCGTGCTGATCACCGAGGCGGCGCGCATGTACGGGCCGGTCTCGATCCAGTTGGCCAAGGCTCTCGGCGCGCGGGTGATCGCTTCCACCAAGTCCGCCGAGGAGCGCGAGTTCCTCCGCGAGCAGGGCGCCGACAAGGTGGTGGTGACCGACGAGCAGGACCTGGTCCTGGAAGTCGAGCGCTTCACCGAGGGCAAGGGCGTCAATGTCATCCTCGACGAATTGGGCGGCCCGCAGATGACCCTGCTCGGCGATGTCTCCGCCACCCGCGGCAAGCTGGTGCTGTATGGCTGCAACGGCGGCAACGAGTCGGCGTTCCCGGCCTGCGCCGCGTTCAAGAAGCACCTGCAGTTCTACCGCCACTGCCTGATGGATTTCACCGGTCATCCGGAGATGGGCCTGGAACGCAACGACGAGTCGGTGAGCAAGGCCCTCGCGCACATCGAGCAACTGACCCGCGATCGCCTGCTCAAGCCGGTGGTCGACCGGGTATTCGAGTTCGACCAGGTGGTCGAGGCGCACCGCTACATGGAAACCTGTCCGAAGCGTGGCCGGGTGGTGATCCACGTCGCCGATTGAGGACGACCCGCAGCGAAAGAGCCCGGCCATCGAGCCGGGCTTTTTCGTGGGGGACAGAGGTCTCTGGGTTCTGGTCGCCAGCGCGTTAGGAGAGCAAAGGGACAGTTCGACTCTTCTTGAAAATATCTGTAATCCGGCTTCAGATCATTTGAAGCCCCAAGCGACCGAGGCTCGCCGCCAGTCGCAGGCGCGAGGTCTGCCAGTTGCCGAGGGCG